>WOYI011338350.1_pt1 | contig 25070 bp, 22 predicted proteins | sample 6423411 | NCBI WGS metagenome assembly WOYI01 (sample SAMN13441803, study PRJNA592873) | oil field metagenome | biome: oil field; feature: oil-well bore; material: oil-contaminated soil; isolation source: oil-contaminated soil from oil-well borehole | place: Germany: Wietze | collected 2016-10-18 ... | reverse complement strand
GCAGGCTCGGCTGTCACGTTCAGGGCTGCTGGTTCGCTCGCAAGCTTCGCTCACGTGTCAGCCTCGCAGGCTCGGCTGTCACGTTCAGGGCTGCTGGTTCGCTCGCAAGCTTCGCTCACGCAAATGATGGTGTCACGCCGACCCGACAACCCCCGACACGGTCCAGGCCAGCAGACAGCAGGCCGCCGCGCCACCCAGCAGTCGACCCCACTGCCACCGCCAGATGACGATCAGCACGACGGTCACGACGGCCACCGACACGACGCCCGCGGCACCGGACGGGACGGTGATCGACGCACCCGGAATCGCGGCGATCCGCCGGGCCACCGTCAGCAGCCACCACAGTTCCGGCCCGGTGAACCGGATCAGCATTCGCGCAGCGGCCGGCGAGCACGCCGACAGGGCCGCCGCGGCGGTGCCGATCACGGTGATCGGCGGGATGACCGCCGCAACGAGCAGGTTGGCCAGCACGGCGAGCACGCTGAACACGCCCGAGATCCCGGCGATCAGGGGCGCGGTGACCAGCTGGGCCGCCACCGCGATGCTGACCGCGTCGCTCAGCGGTTTGGGCCAGCCGCGACCGACCAGCCGGGCTGACCAGACCGGTGCGATGACGACCAGCGCTGCGGTCGCCATCACCGACAACGCGAACCCTGCGTCGACGGCCAGCTGCGGCGCCACCGCCATCAGCGCGATCACACTGGCCGACAACACCGGGATGGCCTGGCGACGGCGGTGCGTCAGCACCGCGAGCAACGCGATGCCACCCATCACGGCGGCACGCAGCACGCTGGCCGATGGTTCGACGACGATGACGAAGCCGATCAAAACCACCAGCGCCAGCACCGCAGCCAGGCGCGGCCCCACCAGTGCGGCCGCCAGCAGCGCGGTGCCGCACACGATGGTGACATTGGCCCCGGACACCGCCGTCAGATGCGTCAGACCCGACACTTTGAAGTGGTCGATGGTCGATGCGGTGACCGCTGACGTGTCACCGAGCGCCAATGCCGGCAGCATCGCGGCCTGCTCCGCGGGCAGTACCCTGCGGGCGGCCTCGGCGAACTCGACGCGGATATGCCCGGACAGCCGGCGCACGGCCGGAACAGTTCCCAGTGAGGGTTCACCGACCGCGGTCAGCACCGCGACGGTGAGATCCGGCCGCACCGGACGGCCGATGCGGGCCCGGAAGGTCGCGGGGCGGCCCACGGTCAGCGCGGCGAAACCCGTGACCGGAGTGAAGACAAGGACCATGCCGGTGACCGGGGTGCCGTCGAGATCGCGCAACCCGGCGCGGAACATGATGCGTCCGCGGCTCAACGACCGCGGGGATTCGGTCGGTATGACGCTGACGGTGGCTGTGGTGCCGTGCCGAGCAGCGATCGGATGGTGCCGGACATCGTGGGCACGCATGCCGATCGACAGGCCGAACGCCGTTCCGATGACCGCGACCGCCGCCACGCCGGCGGCCCCCAGCCGGATCCCGCGACGTGCGCAGCACTGCGCACACGCTCCCGCCACCGTGACGGCACCCAGCACGATCGCGACCACCACTGCCGGAGACCACAAGATGCCGGAGCCGGTCACCACCCAACTGGTCATCGCCGCGGGCACCAGTCGGATATCGAGCTGTCGCTCTTCGGGTTTCACACATCGACCAGGGCACGGAGCTTGTCGAGTCGCGCCGGGCCGATACCGTCGACCTCACTGAGTTGATCGACGCTGCCGAACCGCCCATTGGCGTCCCGCCACGCGATGATGGCTGCCGCGGTGACCGGCCCGACCCCGGGCAACGCATCGAGGTCTTCTGCGGTGGCGGTGTTCAGATCGACCGGCGCGGCGGGCGCCCCGGCCGCCGCGCTCGCGGCGGGGGATGTCGCGCCGGTCGAGGTAGCCGAGCTGACCGAGCTACCCATCGGCGAGGGTGATCCCGGCGGGGAAGCCAATCCGACGATGATCTGCTCACCATCGACCACCCGGCGCGCCAGGTTCAGCCCGACCAGGTCCGCTCCGTCCACGGCACCGCCTGCGGCGTCGAGGGCGTCGGCGATGCGGTCCCCCGCGCTCAGGGTCACCAACCCGGGTTTGTGTACCAGGCCGACGACGCTGACCACCACCGGACCGTCCGGTGGAGCCAGCGGCCCGGGTGTGGCGCCGGCCGAGGAAACCATCTGCACAGCAGGGAGATTCGCCGAAGCGACCGGCGGTGGTGAATCCCGCAGCAGGGTGAACACCGTCACCAGGACGGCGACCACCCCGACACCGAGCAAGGCCATGACGCCGGCGCGACCGGGGTCGGCCCTCAGCGCGCCGAGCCAGTCCTTGGCCGGGTGGTTGTCACCGTCGGGAAGCCAGCGGGCCAGCACGGTATCCGGTTCCTCGTCGGAGCGAACGGATTCGGTTGCGGTGTCACGATCGGCGCCGATGCGCCGCGTCAGGCGCTGCGCCGGCGATTCGGTTTCCATGAGCCGACGGTAGACACGGGTGCCGACCTATCGGCGTCGTCGTGACCCGCGATGCGTCCAGCTGTGGATGAATCCGGCTTTGTGGATAACCGCCCTACTCCCCGTGTGGCTCCCTTCGCCGGGTGATCACTCGGCGAGGTTGACGCAGGCCCCCACGGCCCCGGCACCGACGTGTACGGCGAGCACCGCCCCCAGGTCGGTGACCGTCAGCGCCTCCACCTGTGGCAGCCGCTCGGTCAGCGCGGCGCCGACCTCGGCGGCGGCGTCGTGGTTGTCCACGTGGTGCACGGTGATCGTGGCGGAGCGATCGCCCACCAGGTCGGCGATCGAATCCACCATCGCGGCATGGGCTTTGGACACCGTACGCACCCGCTGCGCCAGGACCAGTCGGCCATCGACGTCGAGTCGCAGCAAGGGCTTCACCGACAATGCGGTGGCCAGCCAGGAGGCTGCGGTGCCGATGCGCCCGCTGCGGCGCAGGTTGTCCAGGCGGTGCACAACGATGAACACGTGGCTACGCAGCACCGCGGCACGCGCGGCAGCCTCGACGGCGTCGAGCTCGGCTCCGGCCTCGGCTGCGCGGGCCGCGGCGAGCGCGATGCACCCCACTCCCATCCCCGCCGATCGGGTATTCACCACGCGCACAGCCGAACCGAACTCGCGGGCAGCCGCGGCAGCAGAACTGAAGGTGCTGGACAGCGCCGCCGAGAGGTGCACAGCGACGACACCGTCGCCATCGCTGTCCACCAGCGCTTCCCGGTAGGCCTGCGCCAGGTCCGCAGGCGAGGCACCCGAGGTGGTCACCTGGTTGCGGTCGAAGATGTCGTTCGGGATCGTGTCGATGCCGTCACGCAGATCCAGGTCGTCGACGAGCACGTGCAGCGGAACCTGGCGAATGCCCCAACGCTCGCGTTCTTCGATGCTCAGCCGCGAGGAGGAGTCTGTCACCACCCGGACGGTCATGACCGGTCTGAGGTATCCGGTTGGTACACACCCGCTTCGGCGAGACCTTCGAGCATCAGATCCGCGACAGCCGCGTGCGCTTCGAAGTTCCAGTGGATCCCGTCGGGGTTGCCCCGCCCGCTCATCACTTCGTCACCCACCGCGGCCTTCAGATCCACCACGGGCAACTGGTGCTCGTCGGCCCAGCCGGTGATGGCCTTGACGATGGGTTCACGCCACCGATGCGAATGGCTGTAGCTCTCGGCGATGTGCACCGACGGGATGGTGGCCACCACAGGTAGCCCAGGTCGATTGAAATCCAAGGCAGCCCTCGTCATTTCGAGGTACTCGACGGTGAGGCGCGGAGGGAGCGCCGGCCGCGCCACCGGGGACAGCCGGGGCTGCAGCCAGCCGTATCCGTCGCGGGCCCACCGGCGCAGGAACGGCGGCCGTACGTAGCGGATCAATTCGCGAAGCGCAGTCGGCAGCGGCGACGGCAGTGAATCCATCCCGGACGTCGCGAAGATCACCGCACCGGCGCGCGGCAGGGCCGCCCAGGATCGGGGGTCCTGGGTGGCCGCCCACCACACGTCCCGGCAGGTCCAGCCGATCCGCCCGATCAGCTCGACATCCCAACCGAGTTGCTCGGCAACGATGTTCGGCCAGATCCTCGGATCGTCGGCGGGTAACCCGCCGGTGGGTCCGTAGTAGGACAGTGAGTCGCAAAACACCAACAGTGTGCGGCGGGTCCGGCGGGCAGGACCGGAACGACCGGGGGAATCAGCGGAGTCAGAGGACATCGTTGGCCACCTGCGCCGAGGCGTTCCAGACATCCAGACGCCACTTGATGGCGTCGTCGACGTCATGCCCGGACAACTGCGCCCAACTCGCGTTGCCCATGCCGCCGAGCACCGGCCAGTTGTCCACCGGGAGGTCCAGCAGGGCGGCCGTCAACGCGGCGATCAGCCCACCGTGCGCCACCAGCACCACCGGGCGGTCGGGCTCTTCTGCTCCCCAATCAGCTTGAGATGCAACGAGTTCAGTGACCAACGGGACGCTGCGTTCGGCGACGTCGATTCGGCTTTCGCCGCCATGCGGAGCCCACCGGGCGTCATCGCGCCAGGCCAGCCGGGCACCCGGCGCCGCGGCATCGACCTCGAGGTGCGTCAACCCCTGCCAATCACCGAGATGTGTTTCGCGTAGTCGTTCGTCGATCGCCACTTCCTGCCCCGAGCGTTCGCCGAGCGCGGTGGCCGTATCGAGGGCGCGCCGCAGGTCCGAGGACACGATGACCAGCGGTTGACGTTTGGCCAGTACCTCGGCCGCCGCGACGGCCTGGTCGCGACCGAGGTCGGACAGATCGGTATCGATTTGGCCCTGCATCCGGCTGCCCGCGTTGTACTCGGTCTGCCCGTGCCGCAACAGCACCAGCCGACGCACACTCACGCCGAGGCTCCGCCGTCTTGTGGACCGTCCAGGTCCACGGATAGCACCGGGCAGTCACGCCACAGCCGCTCAAGCGCGTAGAACTCACGTTCGTCGGTGTGCTGGACGTGCACAACGATGTCGACGTAGTCGAGCAGCGTCCAGCGCCCCTCCCGCGTCCCCTCGCGACGGGCCGGTTTGTGCCCGGCGGCACGCATCTTGTCCTCGACCTCGTCGACGATGGCGTTGACCTGACGTTCGTTGGAGGCCGAGGCGATCACGAAGCAGTCGGTGATGACCAGATGGTCGGACACGTCGATCACCAGTACGTCATCGCCGAGCTTGGCTGCCGCAGCGCGTGCCGCGACGGTGGCCATCTCCACCGCTTCCGTCAACGCGGTCATGATGGTGTCTCCGTTGCTGGCGGGTTGTACAGATGGCGCTTGGACACGTACTGGACGACACCGTCTGGCACCAGGTACCAGATAGGGCGTGACTGCTGCGCGCGCAGCCGGCAATCACTCGACGAGATCGCCAATGCAGGTACCTCCACCAGGGTCAGGGCGTCTTCGGGCAGTTCTTTGATGGCTGCGGCGATGTGCTCTCCATCGAGCTCATAGCCGGGGCGGCTCACCCCGACGAAACGAGCCAGAGAGAACAGCTCCTCCCAGTTCTGCCAGGACAGGATCGACGCCAGTGCGTCGGCGCCGGTGATGAAGTACAGGTCGGTGTCCGGGTTCTGCTTCGCCAGATCGCGCAGCGTGTCCGTGGTGTAGGTGGCACCGCCGCGATCGATGTCGACCCGGCTCACCGAGAAGCGCGGATTGGCTGCGGTGGCGATGACGGTCATCAGGTACCGGTCCTCGGCGGCGGTGACGTGGCGGTCTCTCTTCTGCCACGGCTGACCGGTGGGCACGAAGGCGACCTCATCGAGATCGAATTGATCGGCCACTTCGCTGGCCGCCACGAGGTGCCCGTGATGCACGGGATCGAACGTCCCACCCATCACACCGAGCCTGCGCCGTGCTGCCACGAAGAGCCAGCTTACGGCAGCGGTTCCGGGCGGACTTTCCGCGCCGAACACGACGTTTGGCCGGGACGTTCTCGCAGAAATCGACCCAGAGCTGAGCTCGGGCGATAATCAGGCGGGAAGTATGGCGTCGATCACCGTGGCGAGCTGCTTGGCTGACCGGCACTCGTGCATCGGAATGAGGTCCGTATACCGCGGCACCGCCGAGTCGCCGCTGCCCCACAGATGCCTGGGCTCGGGGTTGAGCCAGTGCGCGTGCCTGCTGACGTTCACCAGCCTGGTCAGCAGTTCGGTCTCGGGGTTGCGGTAGTTGTTGCGCGCGTCTCCGAGGATGAGCAGCGAGGAGCGCGGGGACAGCACGTTGGGGAAGTTCTGCGCGAACGAGACGAACGCGTGCCCGTAATCGGAGTGCCCGTCGCGGGTGTAGACGCCGGCCTCACGGGTGATGCGCTGCACTGCCACCGCCAGGTCGGCGTCGGGCCCGAACATGTCGGTCACCTCATCGGTGGTGTCGATGAAGGCGAAGACGCGGACCCGGGAGAACTGCTGACGCAGCGCGGACACCAGCATCAGCGTGAAGTGGCTGAAACCGGCGACCGAACCGGAGACGTCGCACAGCACCACCAGTTCGGGTCGCGCCGGGCGCGGCTTCTTGAGCACGACCTCGATGGGCACGCCGCCGGTGGACATCGACTTGCGCAGCGTCTTGCGCAGATCGATCTGTCCGGCACGCGATCGCCTTCTTCGCGCGGCCAGCCGGGTGGCCAATGTGCGAGCCAAGGGCTGTACGGTCTTTCGCATCTGACGCAGCTGTTCGCCGGAGGCGCGCAGGAATTCGACGTTCTCGGCCAGCTGCGGCACCCCGTACATCTGCACGTGGTCGCGGCCCAGCTGCTCGGCGGTGCGCCGTTTAGTCTCAGCTTCCACCATTCGTCGCAGCTGTGAAACTCGCTGCGCTGCCATCGCTTTGGCGATCTCCTCCTGCGTGGGGGTGGGTTCCTCACCGTAGGGCGCGAGCAACCCGGCCAGCAGTCGGCCCTCCAACTCGTCCAGCGCCATCGCCTTGAGCGCCTGATACGCCGAGTACGACGGGCCACGGCTGGAGTTGTACCGGCCGTAGGCCTCCACGATCCGGGCGATCATGGCCGCCAGCCGATCGTCGAAATTCTCCAGATCGCTGTCCGGGCCGAGCAGGTTGATCAGCGCCTCGCGCATGGCCTCGATGTCCTCGGGCGGCACGCGATCGGGATCCTCGGGATCGACCTCGTCCTCCACCACGGTCCGCGCCCCGTGCGCAGCGGGCCACCACAGGTCGAACATCGCGTCATAGGTGTCGCGGTGGTCGGCCCGGCGCAGCACCGCACACGCCAACCCTTCGCGCAGGGCCTCCCGGTCCCCCAGCCCGAGCACGGTCAGCACCCGGCCGGCGTCCACGGTTTCCGACGGGCCCACCGCGATGCCCACGCCGCGCAGCGCCTCGACGAATTCCACCAGGTGTCCGGGGATACCGTGCGGGGCCAGTGGCTGCGGCGGGCGGCTGCGGCGGGATGCCATCAGTTCAGCCTGAGCTCGCCGGCGGCCTTGACCTGATCGGACTGGTGCTTGAGCACCACCCCGAGGGTGGCGGCGATCAACTCGTCGTCGATGGTGTCCATACCCAGCGCCAGCACGGTGCGACCCCAGTCGATCGTCTCGGCCACCGACGGGACTTTCTTCAGCTGCATCCCGCGCAGCACCCCGATGATGCGCACCAACTCCGAGGCGATGCGCTCGGGCAGCTCCGGAACGCGGGACAGCAGGATGCGCCGCTCCAGGTCGGGGTCGGGGAAATCGATGTGCAGGAACAGGCAACGCCGTTTGAGCGCCTCCGACAGCTCTCTGGTGGCATTCGAGGTCAGCAGGACGAACGGTGCCCGCTCGGCCTTGATGGTGCCGAGTTCGGGCACCGTGACCGCGAAGTCGGAGAGCACCTCCAACAGCAGGCCCTCGATCTCGATATCGGCCTTGTCGGTCTCGTCGATCAGCAGCACCGTGGGGTCGGTGCGCCGGATCGCGGTCAGCAGCGGGCGGCTCAGCAGGAACTCCTCGCTGAACACATCGGTCTTGGTCTGGTCCCAGTCACCCGTCCCGGCGGTCCCCGCCTGGATCCGCAGGATCTGCTTGGCATGGTTCCACTCGTAGAGAGCACGCGCCTCATCCACGCCCTCGTAGCACTGCAGCCGGACGAGTTCCGATCCCGTGGTCTGCGCGACGGCGCGGGCCAGTTCGGTCTTGCCGACACCGGCCGGGCCCTCCACCAGTAACGGCTTACCGAGCCTGTCTGCAAGGAAAACGGCTGTGGCGGTGGCCTTGTCGGGCAGATAGCCGGTTTGGGCGAGCCGCTTGGCGACATCGTCGATATCGCTGAAAAGTGGGGCAGGGCGGGCAGGCAGGCTCATCAGTGTTGTCCCTTCTTCGCGCGGGCGCTCATCAGCGTTGTCTCTTCTTCGCGCGGGCGCTCATCAACGTTGTCCCTTCCTCGCGCGGGCGCTCATCAACGTTGTCCCTTCTTCGCGCGGGCGCTCATCAACGTTGTCCCTTCCTCGCGCGGGCACTCATCAGTCAGTCCAATCATTCCTAGGCGGGACGGGTCTGGCCTTCGCCCCACACAATCCATTTGGTCGAGGTCAGTTCGGGCAGCCCCATCGGGCCCCGGGCATGCAGTTTCTGGGTGGAGATACCGATCTCGGCACCGAAGCCGAACTGCTCACCGTCGGTGAAGGCCGTCGATGCGTTCACCATGACCGCGGCCGCATCCACCTGTTCGGTGAACCGTTGGGCAGCAGCGAGTTCAGTGGTGACGATGGCCTCGGTGTGGCCGGTGCCGTATTCGTTGATGTGCGCGATGGCGCCGTCGACCCCGTCAACCACCTGCACCGCGATGTCCATGGACAGGAACTCGGCGCGCAGCTCCTCGTCGGTGGGGTTCAGGTGGGCGGTGACCCCGGCGTCCCGCAGGGCGTTCAGCAGCCTCGGCAGCGCCGTCTCGGCCGCCGAGGAGTCGACCAGCAGGGTCTCGGCGGCATTGCAGACGCTGGGCCTGCGGGTCTTCGCGTTCAGCAGAATGCGTTCGGCCACATCGAGATCAGCGCCGGCGTGCACGAAGACATGACAGTTTCCGACTCCGGTTTCGATGGTCGGGACGGTTGCATCGCGGACCACCGCGGCGATCAGCCCGGCTCCGCCGCGCGGGATGACGACGTCGACCAGCCCACGGGCCTGGATCAGATGAGTGACGCTGGCCCGGTCCTCGCTGGGCAGCAGTTGCACCGCTTCGGCGGGCAGCCCCTCGGAGACCAGCGCCTCACGCAGCGCCTGCACCAGCGCCGCATTCGAGCGCGCCGACGACGAGCTGCCACGCAGCAGCACCGCATTGCCGGATTTCAGGGTGAGCCCGAAGGCGTCGACGGTGACGTTGGGGCGGCCCTCGTAGACGATGCCGACCACCCCCAGCGGGACCCGCTGTTGACGCAGCTGCAGACCGTTGGGCAATGTGCTGCCGCGCAGGACCTCGCCCACCGGGTCGGGCAGCCCGGCCACCTGTCGCAGCCCGGCTGCGATGCCGTCGATGCGTTGCGGATTCAGTGCCAGCCGGTCCAGCATCGCCTCGGCGGTGCCTGCGGCGCGGGCCGCGTCCAGATCCTCGGCGTTGGCGGTCAGGATGTCGTGTGCGTGTGCCAGCACCACGTCGGCGGCGGCGTGCAGCGCGCGGTTCTTCAGGACGGTGCTCAGGGTGACCAGCCCGCGGGACGCGATGCGGGCGGCCGCCGCGGCATCGTGGACCTGCTGGCGCAAATCGAGTACGGGTGCGCTCATTACGCCAGCGTATCGGGCATAGCCGGGCCAGGCCCGGTTGGGGTTACCGTTGAGCCCGTGGCACCAGCGTATGTGGTGGGCACGCAGTGGTGGGCACGCAGTGGTGGGCACGCAGTGGCCGGCTACCCCTGCGGGATATCCCGTTCGATGGCTTCCAACCAGATACGAGCGGGCATGTCCGAGGGCGCCCGCCAATCGCCGCGCGGGGACAGCGCACCGCCGGCAGACACCTTGGGACCGTTGGGCAACGCCGAACGCTTGAACTGCGAGAAGGAGTAGAACCGCTGGGCGAACACGGTCAGCCAGCGCCGGATCTCGGCCAGCGAGTATTGCGGCCGTTTGTCCAGCGGGTAGCCAAGCGGCCAGCACCCACGCTCGGCGTCATGCCAGGCGTGCCAGGCCAGAAAGGCGACCTTGGCTGGGCCGAATCCGTACCGCAGCACCTGGAACAGCGAGAAATCTTGCAGCACATAGGGGCCCACCTTGGCCTCGCTGCTCTGAACTTCCCCGTCCTCACCGACCGGGACCAGCTCCGGGGTAATCTCGGTGTCGAGCACCGACTGCAACACCTCGTCGACGGCATCCTCGAACTGACCCGATGAGATGACCCACCGAATCAGGTGCTGTATCAACGTCTTCGGCACTCCGCCGTTGACGTTGTAATGCGACATCTGGTCGCCGACACCGTAGGTGGACCAGCCGAGCGCCAGCTCGGAGAGGTCCCCGGTACCCAGCACGATGCCGCCGCATTGGTTGGCCAACCGGAACAGATAGTCGGTGCGCAGGCCGGCCTGCACATTCTCGAACGTGACATCGTAGACCTTCTCGCCGCGGCCGAACGGGTGGTCCATCTCGGTGAGCATCAGCTGCGCCGTATCCCGGATGTCGATCTCGGCGAACGACACTCCCAGTGCCCGGCTCAGCGCGATCGCGTTGCCCTTCGTGCGATCTCCGGTGGCGAACCCGGGCAGCGTGAACGCGAGAATATCGCTGCGGGGCCTACCTTCCCGGTCCATCGCGCGGGCCGCGACGATGAGGGCGTGCGTGGAGTCCAGTCCGCCGGAGACCCCGATGACGACCTTCGGGAAGTTCAGCGCACGCAGGCGCTGCTCCAGGCCGGCAACCTGGATGCTGTAGGCCTCGTAGCAATCCTGTTGCAGCCGAGTGGGATCCGACGGTACAAACGGGAACCGCTCCACCTGACGGCGCAACCCGATATCACCGTCGGGCGGGTCGAGGGTGAACTCGACCCGGCGGAATGCGTCGACCGTGTCCCGATGAAGACGGGCATTGTCGTCGAAGGTGCCCATTCGCAACCGCTCGGCACGCAGCAACGAGGTGTCGACATCGGCGACGCTGCGCCGCTCCCCCTTCGGGAATCGCTCCGACTCGACGAGCAACACCCCGTTTTCGAAGATCATCGTCTGCCCGTCCCAGGACAGGTCGGTGGTCGACTCACCCTCACCCGCGGCGGCGTAGACGTAGGCGGCCAGGCACCGCGAGGACGCCGACCGGGCCAGCAGCTTGCGGTCATCGGCGCGGCCGATGGTGATCGGGCTGCCCGAAAGGTTGGTGAGCACGGTCGCACCGGCCAGGGCCGCGTGCGCGCTCGGCGGCACCGGCACCCACATGTCCTCGCAGATCTCGACGTGCAGCACGAAGTCGGGCAGGTCGGCGGCGGCGAACAGCAGATCGGACCCGAATGGCGTATCGGTTCCGCCGAGACGGATTGTTCCGGTGACCCCGTCACCGGGCGCGAGCTGGCGCCGCTCGTAGAACTCCCGATAGGTCGGCAGGAACGATTTGGGCACCACCCCGAGCACCGCGCCGCGATGAATCACCACGGCGGTGTTGTAGACCCGGTTGCGGTGACGCAGCGGAGCGCCGATGACCAGTACCGGCAGCAGGTCCGTGGACGCGGCGACGACGATGGCCAGCGCCTCCTCGACGGCGTTGAGCAGGGTGTCCTGCAACAGGATGTCCTCGATCGAGTACCCGCTCAACGTCAGTTCTGGGAACACTGCCAGTCCGACGGCATCGTCGTGGCAGTCCCTGGCCAGCCGGAGCACGGATTCGGCGTTGGCCGCGGGATCGGCCAGCGTGGTGTGGTGCGTGCAGGCAGCCACCCGCACGAACCCGTGTCGGTACGCGGAGTAGAAGTCCACCCGGTCATTCTGGCATTCGGCGCAAACATGCCTATCCTCGATGTGGTGGACGCTCCGGAACTGGTCGCAGCACTGACCGGGCGCCGGGTCGCGGTCCTCACCGGTGCCGGGATGTCGACGGACTCCGGGATTCCCGACTACCGCGGGCCCAATTCGCCACCAAGCAATCCGATGACGATCAACCAGTTCCGTTCCGACCCGCTCTTCCGGCAGCGCTATTGGGCTCGCAATCACCTTGGCTGGCGCCATATGGACCAGACCGCTCCCAACGCCGGGCATCGTGCACTGGCGCATCTGGAGCGCATGGGCGTGGTGTCCGGACTGATCACCCAGAACGTCGACCTGCTACACACCAAGGCCGGCAGCAGGCAGGTGGTCAACCTGCACGGCACCTACGCACAAGTCGTGTGCCTGAATTGCGGGCACAGCATGTCACGGGAGGCGTTGGCCGACGAACTGGAGGCGCTCAACCCCGGGTTCGCCGAGCGTGCCGAGCAGGTGGGAGGCATCGCGGTGGCGCCCGACGCGGACGCCGTGGTCGCCGACACCTCCAACTTCCGCTATCTCGACTGTCCGCACTGCGGCGGCATGCTCAAGCCCGACATCGTCTACTTCGGCGACAGCGTGCCTAAGGAGCTTGTGCAGCAGGCTTTTTCACTGGTCGACTCCGCCGAGGCGTTGCTGGTCGCGGGTTCGTCGCTGACGGTCTTCTCCGGCTATCGGTTCGTCCGGCATGCTGCAGCGGCGGGTATATCCATCGCCATCATCAACCGCGGACCGACCCGCGGTGACGCCCTGGCGACGGTGAAGGTCGAGGCCGGATGCTCGGAGCTGCTGACCCTGCTCACCGGCGAACTGCCCGCCCCTCTCCCGCTGTGATGTGCCAGTAGCGTTGCCGAAGGTGTCACAACTACCTGTGAATCCGCCGGAACCGGCAGTGTCTGACTCAGGTCGCCACCAAGTCGTCCGCATGCACCGCGGGCCGCCGTAACTCCGGCGGCAGGTCGGGCGTGGACCGGCCGATCATCGCTTCCAATTCGATGGCGTCGTAGGCCACCACGCCGCGCGCCACCGTCTCACCGTCGGGCCCGCGCAGATCCACGACATCGCCGCCGTGAAACTTGCCCGACACCGCGGTGATCCCGGCGGGCAGCAGGGAGCGACGGCCCGTGACCACCGCGCGCACCGCACCGTGATCCAACGACAGCGCCCCGCTGGCCTCCGCGGCATATCGCACCCAGAACCGCCGGGCCGACATGCGTTCGGGACGCGGCGCGAACACGGTACCCACCGACGCATCGTCGAGTGCGGCCGCCGCGTCGGCGGCAGCGGCCAGCAGGACCGGCACGCCCGCATCGGCGGCGAGCAAGGCCGAGGACAATTTGGACGCCATCCCGCCGGTGCCCAAACTGCTCCCGCGCCCGGCGATCACACCGTCGAGGTCACCGTCGGCGGACACCTCCGGGATGAAACGTGCCGGCTTCTCGGCCGTCGCCTTCCGGGGATCACCGTCGTAGAGGCCGTCGATGTCGGAGAGCAGCACGAGTGCGTCCGCGCCGACCAGATGTGCCACCAGGGCCGACAGTCGGTCGTTGTCGCCGAACCGGATCTCGTTGGTGGCCACCGTGTCGTTCTCGTTGACGATCGCGACCGCGTGCAACACCCGCAACCGGTCCAGCGTGCGCTGAGCATTGTTGTGCTGCTCGCGCATCGCGATATCATGCGCGGTCAGCAGCACCTGACCGACGGTGCGGTCGAATCGCGCAAAGGCTGCGCTCCAGGCATTGACCAGGGCCACCTGACCCACGCTGGCGGCGGCCTGCTTGGTCGCCAGATCGGAGGGGCGGCGGGACAATCCGAGCGGTTCGATACCGGCTGCGATGGCGCCCGAGGAGACGATCACCACATCCGAGCCGGCCTTCATCCGGTTCTCGATGGCCTCGACCAGGCCCGCCAATCGTCCGGCGTCGAAGACACCCGAGGGTGTGGTCAGCGCCGTGGTACCGATCTTGACGACGACACTGCGCGCGGTCCGTACGGCTTCCCGGTGCGCGGAGCGCACCGATTCGCCTGAGCGGTCGGTCATTCCGTGCTCTCCCGGCGTGCCTTCCGCGCGGCTTTGCGTTCGTCGGCGCCGATCCGATCGTCCTGTTCGAGGCGGATGTCCGTACCACGGCCGGACAGATAGGTATCGACACCGGCAGGTGTCTGTGGCTCCCAGTCGAAGGTCACGTCGCCGATGGTGACCGCGCAGCCGGGCTTGGCACCCAGCTTGATCAGTGCATCCTCGACGCCGAGGCGGGCCAACCGGTCGCCGAGATAGCCGACGGCTTCGTCGTTGTCGAAGGCAGTCTGGTTGATCCAGCGCTCCGGGCGGGTACCGCGCACCACGAAACCGCCCTGGCCGTCCGGCGTGACGGTGAATCCGGTCTCGTCCACGGCGATCGGACGGATCACCGGCCGACGCGGAGCCACCTCGGGCTGCGCGGCCCGATAGGCGGCCACCATTTCCCACAGCGCGAAGATCAACGGCCGCAAACCATCCCGGCTCACCGTCGAGATCGCAAGAACAGGCCAGCCGTATTTCTGCGCGATCTCGTCGCGAACGAACTCGGCCAGTTCGCGGGCCTCGGGAACATCGATCTTGTTGAGCACCACCGCGCGCGGACGATCGGTCAGGTCACCGAGCGCCGAATCGCCTTGCAAACTCGGCTCATACGCGGCCAACTCGGCCTCAAGCGCCTCGATATCGGACATCGGATCACGACCGGGCTCCAGGGTGGCGCAGTCCACGACATGTACCAGCACCGCGCACCGTTCCAGGTGGCGCAGGAAATCCAGACCCAGGCCACGGCCCGCGGATGCCCCGGGGATCAGACCCGGCACATCGGCGACGGTGAAGGTGTGATCGCCGGCGGACACCACGCCCAGATTGGGCACCAGCGTGGTGAACGGATAGTCGGCGATCTTGGGTTTGGCCGCCGAGATGGTCGAGACCAGAGACGACTTGCCTGCCGATGGGAATCCGACAAGGCCCACGTCGGCGACGGTCTTGAGTTCCAGAGTCAGATCGCGGATCTGCCCCGTCTCGCCGAGCAGCGCGAACCCGGGGGCCTTGCGTGCCCGCGAAGCCAGCGCTGCGTTGCCGAGGCCACCACGGCCGCCTGCGGCCGCTTCGAATCGGGTACCTGCGCCGACGAGGTCGGCGATCAACCGACCGTCGTCGCCGACGACGACGGTGCCATCGGGGACCCTGACCTCAAGGTCCCCACCGGCAGCGCCGTCCCGGTTGCCGCCCGCGCCCGGCTTGCCGGACGAAGCGACCACGTGCGGATGGAAATGGAAGTCCAAAAGGGTGTGTACCTGCGGATCGACCACGAGAACGATGGAACCGCCCTTGCCGCCGTTACCGCCGTCAGGACCGCCGAGCGGCTTGAACTTCTCGCGGTGCACCGAGGCGCAGCCGTTTCCGCCGTTGCCGGCCTGGGCGTGAATCACCACACGGTCGACGAAGCGGGCCATGAAGAGTTCCTTCCGTCGAATGTGAAGCTAAGTTGCGAGGATTCCCTGGAGAACTCGCGGCAGCTTCACATTCGCGGAAAGTCCTCTGGAGACTAAGCCTCCGGGCGCACGGTGCGGACGATATTGACCGTACGACGGCCACGCTTGGTACCGAACTCCACAGCGCCGGGAGCCGTGGCGAACAGGGTGTCGTCGCCACCGCGGCCGACGTTGACGCCCGGGTGGAAGTGGGTGCCGCGCTGACGGACCAGGATCTCGCCGGCCTTGACGACCTGGCCGCCGAAACGCTTTACCCCGAGGCGCTGGGCATTGGAGTCGCGACCGTTGCGCGAGCTGGAAGCGCCCTTCTTATGTGCCATCTGTTCGCTCCCTTGCTACTTGATTCCGGTGACCTTGAGCACCGTCAGCTGCTGACGGTGGCCCTGGCGCTTGTGATAGCCGGTCTTGTTCTTGAACTTGTGGATGCGGATCTTGGGGCCCTTGGTGTGCTCGAGCACCTCACCGGTGACGGCGACCTTGGCAAGGTCGTCGGCCGAGGTGGTCACGGTGGCGCCGTTGACGACCAGGGCGACCGGCAGCGAGACCGACGAACCGGGCTCGGACTCGATCTTCTCAACCTTGACAATGTCCCCGACGGCGACCTTGTACTGCTTGCCGCCAGTCTTGACGACTGCGTACGTCGCGTTCTCGGCTGCCATCGTGGATCTACCTCTGCTTCGTTCGTCTGGGCGCGCGCAATCGGGAACATGCGCGTGCGGGTCTTGGGTTGCGGGCCGAGCCAGCAGTTGCGGCTGCAAGCCTCGCGACAACTGGTCAAGGGTACGTGACCAGCGGGTAGAGGGTCAAACCGCCTGTTCGGTCTACCCTGCTGCGGCTGGGGGGCCTGCCGGGCGGGCCGCTGCCCGGCGGCGTACCCGGCCCCGGGGGGCAGCAACCGGCGGCTCATAAGCAGCCACCACAGCCCGATCCGGGTCCACATCGTCGTCGGAGTCGTCGTCGTCGGTGTCGTCGGAGTCGTCGTCGGAGTAGTCGTCGTCGGAGTCGTCGTCGGAGTCGTCGGAGTCGTCGTCGTCGGAGTCGTCGTCGTCGGAGTTGTCGGAGTCGTCGTCGGTGTCGACCGCGTCGTCCTCATCGTCGGAGTCATCATCCAGGACGTCGATATCGTCCTCGATCTCATCCTCGTCGTGATCGTCGATCTCGTCGATCGCATCGTCGGAGTCGTCCTCGTCGGCCTCGGTCACCTCGTCCTCGGACGTACCATCGGCATCCTCGTCGAATCCGTGCAATCCGGCAGCCATCGCCTTGAACATCGGATGCTCACCGGCAGCATTTGCCGGCACCTTCGCCATCAGGATGTCGACCGGCGCCTCTTCGGGCTTGGCCGCCTTCTTCCCACGCTTGCTGCGGCGGCTGGTGCTCGGTTCGGCCTTACGAGCGCCACCGCCCCCGGACGGCGCCGCTGAATCCACCGGATCGGCGTGCAGGTGAATCCCCCGGCCGGCGCAGTGCGTGCAGGTCGTGGAGAACGCCTCGATCAGCCCGGTACCCAGCTTCTTGCGGGTCAGCTGCACCAACCCCAGCGACGTCACCTCCGACACCTGGTGGCGGGTGCGGTCGCGGGCCAGCGCCTCGGTCAGCCTGCGCAGCACGAGATCGCGGTTGGACTCCAGCACCATGTCGATGAAGTCGATGACGATGATCCCGCCGATATCGCGCAACCGCAGTTGGCGCACGGTCTCCTCGGCGGCCTCAAGATTGTTCTTGGTCACCGTCTGCTCGAGATTGCCTCCCGAGCCGGTGAACTTGCCGGTGTTGACGTCGACGACGGTCATGGCCTCGGTCCGGTCGATCACCAACGTGCCGCCCGAAGGCAGCCACACCTTGCGGTCCATCGCCTTGGCCAGCTGTTCGTCGATACGGTGCACCGCGAACACGTCCGGGCCATCGGGCGAGCTAAGCTCGTACTTGGTCATCCGCGGAACTAGCTCCGGCGCAACGGAATTCACATAGTTGTTGATAGTGTTCCAGGCATCGTCACCGGAGACGATGAGACCGGAGAAGTCTTCGTTGAACAGGTCACGGATGACCTTGACCAGCACATCGGGCTCTTCGTAGAGCGCGATGGCGGCGCCGCCCTTCTTGGCGGTGACATCGGCGGCGTTGGCCTCGATCTGCGTCCACCGCTCCTGCAGCCGGTTGACGTCGGAGCGGATGTCGTCTTCCTTCACGCCTTCGGACGCGGTGCGGATGATCACGCCGGCTCCGGCCGGGACGACCTCGCGCAGGATCTCCTTCAGGCGCTGACGCTCGGTGTCGGGCAGCTTGCGGCTGATACCCGTGGACGACGCGCCCGGCACGTACACCAGGTAGCGGCCGGCCAACGAGACCTGGGTGGTGAGCCGGGCGCCCTTGTGGCCGACCGGATCCTTGCTGACCTGAACGACCACGTAATCGCCGGGTTTGAGAGCCTGCTCGATCTTGCGCTGCGCACCGCCGAGCCCGGCGGCGTCCCAGTTGACCTCACCGGCATAGAGGACGCCGTTGCGGCCGCGGCCGATGTCGATGAACGCCGCTTCCATCGAGGGCAGCACGTTCTGCACGATGCCGAGGTAGATGTTGCCGACCAGACTGGCCGACGCCGCTGACGTCACGAAGTGCTCGACCACGACACCGTCCTCGAGCACGGCGATCTGGGTGTATCGGGCACCCTCGTGGGGTGGTTCGGTGCGGATCTTGTCGCGCACGATCATGGTGCGCGCGACGGCCTCGCGGCGGGCCAGGAACTCGGCCTCGCTCAGGATCGGCGGCCGACGGCGGCCGGCGTCACGGCCGTCGCGGCGGCGCTGCCGTTTGGCTTCCAACCGGGTGGAACCGGAGATGCCCTGAATCTCGTCGGGGTCCCGGCCTGCCTTGGCGGACTTCTCCCGGGGCGCACGTTCGTGCACGACCGTGTTGGGCGGATCGTCGGTCGATATGGGTTCGTCTGAGTCACCCGATCCCGACTTGCGGCGGCGACGGCGGCGACGGCGACGGTTGCCCGCCTCGGAGCCCGCGCCGTCTTCACCGTTGTCATCGTCGGAGTCGGTGTCTTCGGAGTCCGTGTCCTCGCCCTCGGACTCCTCGGTGCCGGCCTGATCGGTGGATTCCGCTTCGCCGTCCTCACCGTTGTCATCGTCGGAGTCATCGGCGCTCTGATCGCCACGTCCGCGGCCCCGGCCACGACGGCCGCGACGGCGACGACGGGCAGCGGGCCGCTCGTTCTGATCATCGTCGCCCGCGTCATCGCCATCGGCGGTGTCGGCACTGGCATCGGCGTCGTCGTCGATGTCATCGGCCTCATCGGCAGCGGGCACCAGCCGCGGCTTGAACGCCGTCACCGGCTGCGGTGCCACGAACAACGGCAGGTACGGCGCAGGTTCAGCGGATCGATCGACATCCTCCGGAGCCGCCTCGGCGGCCGGTGGCGCCTCCAGCAGAAGGCGGGACTCCGGTTCCCCGACGGCCGGCTGGACGGGCTCGGGCCCGGTGGCCGGCGCGTCGACAGCGGGTGCCTGCGGGGCGGGGGTTTCCGCCGGGGCCTCGGTGACCGGGACCTCGGAGTTGAGAACGGCGCGGACCTTTTCAGCGTCAGCCCGGTCCACCGTCGAGTGCGGGCTCCTGGCGCGACCGTCCAAGCCGGCGAGCGCATCGACGATGCGCTTACTGGTGGTCCCCAGCACGCGGGCCAGCGAATGCACTCTCAGCTTCGCCGGCAGTTCCTCGCTGCTCTGGCTGGTTTCTGCTAGGTCTTGGGTAGGGGCATCTTCGGCCACAAATTCTCCTCAAGCCCCCGGGCGCGTCGTACTGACGCGGCCACGCGAGGGCTTCCGCTATGGGTCCGGGGAGCTTCTCCCGAACTTGTCATGGTCTCGCCCCGAGCGGCTCGCAATGAACCCACCCGGCGCCTGGCTGAATGATGACTGGACGCTCGGGCGCCGCACCGCAAAGCGATGGTCGCGCTCGTCGAAGTCTTCACCCGGACTCCCGACCCCTGTTGTGGCGCCGGTCCCCCGAGGTAAGTATCCCATACCGCACGACAGAATCTGACGATGCGGCAGAAGGTGGAGTTAGGCGCCGGTCAGTTCCGGAAACCAGAGGGCGATTTCACGGGCCGCCGACGCGGGCGAATCGGAGCCATGGACCAGGTTCTCCTGGGTGACAAGCGCCAGGTCACCGCGGATGGTGCCGGTTGCTGCCTTCTCCACCGGATCGGTGCCGCCAGCGATCTGCCGGAACGCCGCGATGGCTCGCGGGCCCTCGACAACGGCCGCCACAACCGGTCCGGAGGTGATGAATTCGAGCAGCGAGCCGAAGAACGGCTTGCCGTCGTGCTCGGCGTAATGCTGCCGGGCCAGATCGTCGCCGACAACCTTGAGTTCCAGGGCGGCAAACGTCAGCCCCTTGCGCTCGATCCTGCTGACGATCTCACCGATCAGGTGCCGCTCTACGCCGTCCGGCTTGATCAACACAAGGGTCCGCTCAGTCACGGCGCACAGCCTACCGGGCAGTAATGACTAGTCCCCTTCGGGTGGTGGGGCCGTCTGCTGGAACGGCAGGAGCCCACCGGCCTGACGCCGCTTGACCTCGCTCTGCAGGTAGATCAACAGCCCCCACACCACGGCGAAGATGACGCCGATGAACCCGATCGCGCCGTGGATCAGCGCGCCGACGATGAAAACCAGCTGGAAACCGAGGTTGACCCAGATGATGCCCGGTCTGCGCTGCGCGCCGGACAGCAGCACCAACAGCACCGCCATCCCGACCAGGAAGCCGCCGCTGAGCCAGGTGACGCCGTTCTGGCCGGCGGCGACCACCGGCAGGGCCAGCAGGACGGCGATGGCCTCCAGGATCAGCGTGCCCGCCATGACACCGCGGAAACTCCGCCACGGGTCACCCACCGCGGGAGTGGCGTCCGGGTCCGGGGCCTCACCGGTCGGCGTTGCCTCGTTCACTGCGGATCCCGCCCGAACAGGGTGCGCGCCGCGCCCGCGGTGACAACCGAACCGGTGATGACCATGCCGCTCCCCGAGAATCCCTCGCCGCCACTGCCCGATTCCTCCACCAACGCCGTCGCGGTCTCGATCGCATCGGGCAGGGCGGCCGCGACGATCACGCGGTCCGGGCCGAAGCGCTCCTCGGCCCGAGCGGCCAGCGATTCGACGTCCATCGCCCTGGGCGATCCGTTGTGGGTGACCACGATCATGTCGAATGCCGGTTCCAGGGCCGTCAGAATTCCGTCGACGTCTTTGTCTGCCATCACCGACACCACGCCGACCAGGTAGCGGAAATCGAACTCGTCGGCCAACGCCTGAGCCAGCGCCGCCGCCCCCACGGGATTGTGTGCGGCGTCGATGAAGACCGTCGGTGCGCTGCGCACCCGTTCCAGCCGACCGGGGCTGCTGGCCGCAGCGAACCCGGCGCGCACCGCGTCGATGTCGAGTTGGCGTTCCGGACCTGCTCCGAAGAACGCCTCCACCGCGGCCAGCGCGAGCACGGCGTTGTGCGCCTGATGCTCACCGTGTAGCGGCAGGAAGATCTCCGAGTACACCCCGCCGAGGCCCTGCAGAGTCAGCAGCTGCCCGCCGATGGCCACCTGGCGTTCCAGGATCGAGAATTCCGAATCCTCCCGGGCCACCGCGGCATCGGCACGCACCGTCTGCGCCAGCAGCACTTCCATCGCTTCGGGGACCTGCCTCCCGATGATCGCGACGGTATCGATGGGGACGAGGTCATCGTCCTGCTTGGCGATGATTCCGCCTTTCTCCCCGGCGATCTCGACGATCGTGTCACCAAGGTAGTCGGTGTGATCCAGCCCTATGGGGGTGATCACCGCGACGGGTGCACCGATCACGTTGGTGGCGTCCCAGCGCCCGCCCAACCCGGTCTCCACCACCGCGACGTCGATCGGCGCATCGGCGAAGGCGGCGAAGGCCAGCGCGGTGAGCACCTCGAACTTGCTCATCCGCGGGCCGCCGCCCGCCTCGGACTGCGCGTCCACGAGTTCGACGAACGGTTCGATCTCACGATAGGTCTCGACGTACTGCGCCGGCGTGATGGGCTTGCCGTCGATGGAGATGCGCTCGACCGCGGACTGCAGGTGGGGGCTGACGGTCCGCCCGGTGCGCCGGTGCAGCGCGGTGAGCAACGCATCGATGATGCGGGCGACCGACGTTTTGCCGTTGGTGCCTGCGATGTGGATCGCCGGGTAGCTGCGCTGCGGCGACCCGAGCAACTCCAGCAACGCGGTGATCCGCGCGGTGCTCGGCTCGATCTTGGTTTCCGGCCAGCGCTGGTCGAGCAGGTGCTCGACCTGCAGCAGCGCCGCGATCTCGTCCGGTGTGGGTTGGTTCATCGGGTCCACCGGCTCTTCGCGCGAGCGCTCATCGGGTCCACCGGCTCTTCGCGAGCGCTCATCGCAATCCGCCGAGGCGGGAGGTGATCCGTGCCACCTCTTCGGTTGCCAGCTGTTGACGGGCCCGGATCTTGTCGACGACGGCGTCGGGCGCCTTGGCCAGAAACGCGTCGTTGCCGAGTTTGCCTGCGGTCTGGGCGAGTTCCTTCTGCGCGGCGGCCAGATCCTTCTCCAGCCGCTTGCGCTCGGCGGCGACATCGACGGTGCTCGATGTGTCGAGTTCGACCAGGACGGTGCCGCCGGTCAGACGCACCTCGACCGCCGCCGACGGGGTGAACCCGTCCGCGGGCTCGGTGAGCCAGGCCAGCGCCATGATCGCGGGCAACTGTGCGGTCAGGCCGGCCTCGCCGATACCGATCACCTTGGCCGGAACCCGCTGGCGATCGTTGAGCCCCTGATCGCTGCGGAAGCGCCGCACCTCGGTGATCAGTCGCTGCATATTGGTGATGCGCTGAGTGGCAAGCGCATCGGTGGCGATGCCGGACGACGACGGCCAGTCGGCGATGACGATCGACTCACTTTCGGTGAGCGACTTCCACAGCGTCTCGGTGACGAACGGCATCACCGGGTGCAGCAGCTTCAGCAGGCTGTCCAGCACCGTAGCGAGCACCACCGCTGTGTGAGTGGCGTAGTCGGATTGCCCGAACTGCACCTTGGCCAGCTCCAGGTACCAGTCACAGAACTCGTCCCAGGCGAAGTGATAGAGCGACTCGCAGGCGCGGCTGAACTCGTAGCCCTCCATCGCCGAATCAGCCTCGGCGCGCACCTCTTCCAGCCTGCCCAGGATCCAGCGATCGGCATCGGTGAGCTCGTCGAGCGCAGGCAGCGGCGCGAGTGCGGCACCGTTCATCAACGCGAACTTGGTGGCATTGAAGATCTTGGTGGCGAAGTTCCGGGATGCCCGGGCGTGGTCCTCGCCGAGGGACAGGTCACCGCCGGGGCTCGCACCGCGCGCCAGGGTGAAGCGCAAGGCATCCGCGCCGAACTTCTCGACCCAGTCCAGCGGGTCGATCCCATTGCCCTTGGACTTGCTCATCTTGCGGCCGAACTCGTCACGGATGAGACCGTGCAGGAAGACGTTCTCGAACGGCACCGCACCTTCTGCCACTACATCGTCTCCGGCCACGAACGTGCCGAACATCATCATGCGGGCCACCCAGAAGAACAGGATGTCGTATCCGGTGACGAGAACACTTGTCGGGTAAAACTTTTCCAGTTCCGGCGTACGTTCGGGCCAACCCATCGTGGAGAACGGCCACAGCGCCGACGAGAACCAGGTGTCCAGCACATCGGGATCCTGCTCCCAGCCCTGCGGCGGGGTCTCATCGGGACCGAGGCAGACCTGCTGTCCGTCGGGCCCGTGCCAGATCGGGATGCGGTGACCCCACCACAGTTGCCGGGAGATGCACCAGTCGTGCATGTCGTCCACCCAGGCGAACCAGCGGGGTTCCAGGCTGGTCGGGTGAATCACGGTGTCGCCGTTGCGAACCGCATCGCCTGCGGCCTTGGCCATCGATTCGACGTTGACCCACCACTGCAGGCTCAGTCGCGGCTCGATCGGCTCGCCGCTGCGCTCGGAATGTCCGACGCTGTGCAGGTATGGCCGCTTCTCGGCGACGATGCGCCCCTCGGCCGCCAGTGCTTCGCGCACCGCGACGCGGGCCTCGAACCGGTCCATCCCGTCGAACCGGGTTCCGGTGCCGCTGATGGCGCCGGTGGTGTCCAGGATGGACGGCATCGGCAGGTTGTGCCGAACGCCGATCTCAAAGTCGTTCGGATCATGGGCTGGGGTGACTTTGACTGCGCCGGTGCCGAATTCGGGGTCGACGTGTCCATCGGCCACCACGATGATCTCCCGGTCCAGGAACGGGTGCGGCAGTGACTGACCGACCAGGGCACGATAGCGCTCGTCATCGGGATGCACCGCGATCGCCGTGTCGCCGAGCATCGTCTCCAGCCGGGTGGTGGCGACCACCAGGTGCGGCTCGTCGTCGTTCATCGAGCCGTAGCGGAAGGACACCAGTTCGCCCTCGACGTCCTCGTATTTGACCTCGAGGTCGCTGATGGCCGTCTGCAGCACCGGGGACCAGTTGACCAGCCGCTCAGCCTGGTAGATCAGCCCGGCGTCGTAGAGCCGTTTGAAGATGGTGCGCACTGCGCGGGACAGTCCGTCGTCCATGGTGAACCGGTCGCGGCTCCAGTCCACACCGTCACCGAGGCGGCGCATCTGCCCGCCGATGGTGCCACCTGATTCACGCTTCCAGTCCCACACCTTGTCGATGAACAGTTCGCGCCCGAAATCTTCCTTCGTCTTACCTTCGGCGGCGAGCCGCTTCTCCACCACCGATTGGGTCGCGATACCGGCATGGTCCATGCCCGGCAGCCACAGCACCTCGTAACCCTGCATCCGCCGACGGCGGGTCAGCGCGTCCATCAGGGTGTGATCGAGCGCATGGCCCATGTGCAGGCTGCCGGTCACATTCGGCGGTGGCAGCACGATCGAATAGGCCGGCTTGTCGCTGCCGGCGTCGGCGGTGAAGTACCCGGCGTCCACCCAGCCCTGGTAGAGCTCGCTCTCCACCGCGCTGGGCTCCCAGGACTTTGGGAGGGCATCGGCACGGTCTCGGGGGCTGGCGGTCACCCGTCGATTCTAGGGAAACCGCCGGGCGTAACTTGCCGCCACCCGTCGACCGCTACTTCTGTGCGCCTTACCTCTTCTCGACCAACAGTCCGCCCAGGACAGTCTGATCATGGTCCACTCGTCTTCGGCGCGGCCCGAATCAATTGAGGCGCGCAGTTTCCAAGGTCACGCCTGCAGCAGGCAGTCGGGTCAGCAGCGCATCGCCCAGTGCCGCTGCCGGCGTCAGCACACCATGCAGGTCCGACAGCCGGTCGCGATCGAGTGCGAGCGCCAGGCCGCACTCCCCCAACAGCACGGCGGTCGCTTTGTAACCGGGGTCGCCCTGCTGGGCGATGGTGGCGCGATAGCGCGCGCCGGTGGTGGTCGTGGTGTACGTCTCGGCGCGGTAGTGCCCCTTCTCGCGCGTGCGTTCGCTCGGGCCGGTGCCGGGCTTGGGCAGCACACGATCGAGTAGGCCACTGGGAACCTTGTTGATGTAACGGGTGCCCAGACCGAACATCCCCACACTGACGGCCGTTTCTGACCAGCCGCAGACGCGAGGCCAATGATCCAAACCCTCGCCACGCCCGCGCCTCTA
>WOYI011017220.1_pt1 | contig 25076 bp, 30 predicted proteins | sample 6423411 | NCBI WGS metagenome assembly WOYI01 (sample SAMN13441803, study PRJNA592873) | oil field metagenome | biome: oil field; feature: oil-well bore; material: oil-contaminated soil; isolation source: oil-contaminated soil from oil-well borehole | place: Germany: Wietze | collected 2016-10-18 ... | reverse complement strand
ACGAGGATCTCCACGTTGGAGAGGTTCGCGATCCTGCGCTCCATGAGGTCGAGCAGGCGGCCAGGGGTGGCCACGAGCAGGTCCACGCCGCGCTTGAGCGCCTTGGTCTGCGGCTCGTAGCCGACACCGCCGTACACGACCGCGACACGATGCTTGGTGAACTTGGTCACCTGTTCGGCGACATCTTCGATCTGCTGCGCGAGTTCGCGTGTGGGAGTGACCACGAGCGCGCGGGGTCCTCCGGGCTTGCTCTCGATACGCTGCAAGAGCGGCAGGACAAACGCCGCGGTCTTGCCGGTGCCCGTCTGGGCACAGCCCACAACGTCACGGCCTTCGAGCACCATCGGGATGGCGTCGCGCTGGATGGGGGTCGGGCTGGTGTAGCCCATCGCCGCCACGGCCTCAAGAAGGCGTGGCGAAAGACCCAGGTTGTCGAAACTCAAGTAGATCTCCTTCCTCGTGCGCCATATCAGGTCGCACTGCGGGCAGACGCAGTTGTCCTGACAGTTCACGAGGAAAGCGAAGGACGACCGAGTCTTAGATTGAGCGCCCACATCACAGGCGAGCGCGTTACACGAGCCGATTATAGCCGCTCACCGCACAGAACGCGAATGCGCCTGCTGTCGGCGGCGCCCATTGTCTATGCGCTCTGCCAGGAGAATCATGCACGAGAGACCCTGCAACGGGTATGAGAAGCATGACGCGAGGAGGACCGCCGTGCCCGATCCCACCGTGACCGTCCGTATGTTCGGCTGCCTGCACACGCTTCGCAAGGAGCGTGGTCTGTCAACGATAGCCGAGGTCCCGATCCCCACTGGGGGTCTCACCGCAGCCGCGCTCGCCGAGTCGCTCGATCTGCCGCTCGAGCAGATCGAGGGCGTCTTCTGCAACCGGACGGTCTATCCCATGGGGCACGAGATCATGCCGGGCGACCGCGTTGCGTTCGTGCCCAAAGGAACGCCCGGACCGCATCGCTTCTTCCTCGGCCTGTACGCGGCAGGAAAGGAGGACGCTGCCGAGTAGGCTCCGTCTGCGGGGCGGTCTCCCTGCACGGTGTCGCTGCTGCATGGAATCGGGGGAAGAACTGCATGGTGGACAACACGACGTACCGCTCTCCGGCCAGTGAGCGGCGTCGTGACAATTCGAAGGGAGCGGCATATGCGTGAGATCGTGCGTGTCAACATGACCACCGGAGCCATCAGCAAGGAACCACTTCCTGCTGCCTGGTCTCGGTACGGTGGCCGGGCGCTGACCTCTGCGCTCGTGTTCAAGGAGGTCCCGGCCGATGCGGATCCGCTCGGCCCCGACAACAAGCTCGTCATCGCGCCGGGACTGCTAGGGGGGACGTCGGCGCCCAATGGCGGGCGTCTGTCCGTGGGGGCGAAGAGCCCGCTCACCGGCGGTCTGAAGGAGTCCAACTCCGGCGGTCAGGCGGCCCACTCTCTCGCGCGGCTCGGTATCGCCGCGCTGATCATCGAGGGCAAGCCGTCAGATCCGGCCGCGAGATACATGCTTGTGATCGAGGCAGACGGATCGGTGAAGCTCGAGCGGGTCGACGGCTGGGCAGGCATGGAGAACTATCCGCTCTCGGATGCGATCAAAGAGACGCGGCCCGAGGGCGACCGGTATGCGACGCTCACCAACGGCCCCGCAGGTGAGATGCTGATGAAGTCGGCAGGCATCGCCATCAGCGACATGAAGGGCTACCCGAACCGCTTCGCGGGTCGTGGCGGTCTTGGCGCCGTGATGGGCAGCAAGGGGCTCAAGGCGATCGTAGTCTCGGACAAGGGACTCACCAACCTCACGTCCGTCGACAAGGAAGCGTTCCAGGCGGCGGTCAAGAAGTTCGCGAACGCGCTCAACACGCATGCGGTGACCGGCACAGCACTGCCCACGTATGGAACGAACGTGCTCGCCAACATCATCAACGAGGCTGGCGGATATCCCACGCGCAACTTCTCGAGCGGCCAGTTCGAGGGCGTCGAGGGGATCTCCGGCGAGACGATGCGCGAGATCACGCTCGAGCGTGGCGGCAACGTGAAGCATGGCTGCCATACCGGCTGCGTCATCCAGTGCTCGCGTTACTACGTGCATGAAGACGGCAGCTACTGGACCAAGGGCCCCGAGTACGAGAGCGCATGGTCGCTCGGCGCGGACTGCGGTATCAGTGACATGGACACGGTTGCGGCGCTCGATCGCAAGTGCGCCGACATCGGCATCGACACCATCGAGGCCGGCGTGATGCTCGGTGTCTACATGGCGTCCGGCAAGATCGCATTCGGCGACGGCAAGGCCGCGCTGGCGGCACTCGAAGAGGTGGCCAAGGGTAGCGAGCTCGGCAAGACCCTCGGCGATGGTGCGGAAGCCACGGGCCACGCGTTTGGCGTGAAGAACATCCCGGTCGTCAAGCATCAGGGTCTGCCCGCGTACGATCCGCGCTCGATCATGGGCATCGGCGTCACGTATGCGACTTCCACGCAGGGCGCCGACCACACTGCAGGCTACTCGATCACGTCCAACGTGCTCGCAGTCGGTGGTACGGTCGATCCGCTGAAGCCGGAGGGCCAGGCAGCGCTGTCACAGGGCCTGCAGATCGCGACGGGCATGCTCGACGCGATGGGTTTGTGCATCTTCGTCGCGTTTGCGGTGCTGGACATCCCCGAGGCGTTTGATGCCATCTACGAGATGGCAGCCGCGCACACCGGTGATGCCTGGGACGTCGACGCACTGATGCAGCTCGGCAAAGAGACGCTCACCTACGAGCGGCTCTTCAACGAGCACGCGGGCTTCACTTCGGCCGATGACCGTCTGCCGAAGTTCTTCCTCGAGGAGAAGCTCGCGCCGCACGACGTGGTCTTCACCGTCACTGATGAGGATCTCGACGGCGTCTTCGCGTTCGTGCCGGAGGTTGCGGCTCAGCTCGGCATCAAATAGGTAGCGCGTGGATCACGTCCTGTGGCATCGTGAGGCTTCCGGTGCCACGGGACGTGATCGCGTCGTCAGGAGGCTGTGGTGAGAGTCGACGTGGTGCTCTTCGCGCATCTGTCCACGTTCCAGCCTGACGGCAGAGGAGGTCGGCACTCGCGCGCCTTCGACCTGCCGGAGGGTACTCGCATCGCCGATGTCGTCGAGATGATAGGCTTGCCTGACGAGCCGCGCGTGATCTTCGTGAACAGCAGACACGCACCGGAAGACGCTGAGCTGCACGAGGGCGACCGGCTCGCGATCTTTCCCCCTGTAGCCGGAGGCTAGCGCGATGCCCGAGTGGGACACCGATCCGCGTCTTGCGGACAAGCGTGTGGCGATTCTCGGCTGCGGGGGGCTCGGCAGTAACGTCGCCGAGATGCTCGTGCGCGCGGGCGTCGGCCACCTCGTACTCATCGACTTCGATACGGTGTGCGAGTCGAACCTGAACCGGCAAGCGTTCTTCGCCGACCAGGTCGGCATGCTCAAGACCGAAGCGCTGGCGGCGAACCTGCGCAGGATCCGCCCCGCCGTGGACCTCACGCTCGTGCCGGAGCGTCTGACGACCTCCACGCTCATGGCCACGATCAGCGGATCGGATGTCGCCGTGGAGGCGGTGGACGGGGCGGACACCAAGGCGATGATCATCGCAGCGGTCATGGGCCAACTGCCGGAGATGTCGCTTGTGACCGCCTCGGGTCTCGCCGGTCTCGGCTCGGCCAACGCCATCGTCACGGAGCGGCTAGCCGAACGGCTGTACCTGGTGGGTGACCTGACGAGCAGCGTGAGCGACGGCCTGCCGCTGTACGCGTCGCGGGTGATGGTGGCGGCTGCCGCCCAGGCGCACATGGCGATCAGACTGCTCCTCGGCGAACGCGAGCCGTAGGGGCTGCCGGGCGTCGTTGGAGCCGGGGCGCGGGTTGCGATCCTGGTCTGGGGAATGGCAGGAACACGCGCAGGGGCCCCGCACCGCGCGGGACCCCTGCTGTGCGTCCGGCAATCGCCGCCGCGCTACTTGACGGTCGGATATCCGGGGACGGTAGCCGGATCGAAGCCGGTGAGACCTCCCATGCCGGTGTCGTTGGTCCAGCCGCTCATGCCGAACTTCATGTTGTGGGCGTCGTAGCCCATGAGGTTCAGGAACATGGCGGCGTCGCCGCCGGTGTGGCCGGTGTAGCAGTAGATGATGATCTTCTTGCTGGGATCGACCTTGTCGAGATTATCGGCGATGTCGGTCCACAGGATGTTGATCGCACCATCGATATGGCCCTTGGCGTAGTCCTCGGGCTTACGCACCGAGATGATCTGGTAGGCGGGGTCCTTGGCCTGCACGATGGCGTACACGTCCTCGGGAGCGATCGTGGGGGCAGCGTCCCTGGCGAAGTACGCCCTGGCCTGCCCCTTGATGGCCTCGGCCACGTCGGCGTACTCACCCTCGAGCTCGGGTGCCTCGAACGGGCCGGCAGCCTCGGTGGGCGTGCTGACGGTGGGATAGCCCGCACCGGCCTTACCGGGGATGTCCACGCCCACGATGGCCTTGTCGGCCACCCAGCCGCTCATGCCGAACTTCAAGGTGACGGCGTCGTAGCCGAGCATGTTCCAGATCATGTTCGTCATCGAGGCGGTGTGACCCGTGTAGCACACGACGACGATCTTCTTGGTGTCGTCGAGCTTGGCGAGGCTCTCGTCATCTGCGGTCGTCTCGAAGGGGATGTTGATCGCGCCATCGATGTGGCCGAGCGCGTAGTGCTCCGCCGAACGGATGTCGACGATCTGATAGTTCGGGTCCTTGTCGTTCACGATCTTCAGCAGGTCAGCCCCTGCGATCGTGGGCGTCGGCTCGCTCTTGAAGTACTCGTTCGCCGCCTCGATCATGGCGGTTCTGATGTCGGCGGACGGCTCGCTCGCCGTGGTCTCCTCGGCAGCCGGAACCTCGGCAGGTGCAGCGTCTTCCGTCGCGCACCCTGGCACGGTCACCAGGCCGAGTACAAGGACCATGGTCAGCAGGGCGGTCATCCAGCTCTTGTAGCTCATGTTCAGATCCTCCTGTTCGTGCTGTGTGCGGCGAGATGGTCGCTGCGGTCCTTGTTCCTCAGTCCCTATTGGCGAGCTGCTTGAGCGTCACCGATACGAGCGCGATGAAGTCCGCGAAGAATGTCTCGAACGACCCGATCTCGTCGGTCGTCCCGTCTGGCTTGAAAGCGGCCTCGAAGTCGCCGCCGGCCAAGCGCATCGAGATCTCCTGCATGTGCTCGGTCATGCGGGCCAGGCGCTTCAGCACGAGGGTGTCGATGAGTCCGCCGATGGTGAGCGCGGCGGCGACGAGGGTCAGGGCGACGGCCAGCAGAGTCCGCGTGAGCGCGGTCGCGGACTGATCGGTCTGAACAGAGAGGTCCTCGATCGCGTAGACGATGCCGATCGGCTCGGAGCCGCCCGCATAGACCGGGAACGCCGCGTGTGCGGAACTCATCTTGTCGTCGCCCGAGCGGATCCCCCAGTAGGTGCTGTCGTCCGGTGTGCCGTTGTGACACACCTTCAGGCACGCACCGTTCGTCATGCCGATGAGCGCGCCTTCGTCGGTCAGATCGGACGGGGCGGCGTCGTACTGCATGCCGGCGGTCACCGCGGACTCGGTGTTCGCCAGTAGGGCATAAGCACTGTCGTCGTCCCACAACGAAGGCTGGTCGATCGACTCCCGCGCGTGGACGTACGCGCTTTCATCAACGGCGTCCTCGTACACGAACAGCGCGTACTCCGCGCCCGTGACCGACTTCATCTCTCCGAGCACCTGTTGCGCGCGCGCGGGCTCGGCGACGGGGTGGAAACCGTCCGGTGGTGAGAACTGCTCCCAGGCGGCGAGTCCCTGGGCGGCGGTCCCGGCGGCGGACTCCGTGAGACTGTCGGCGTAGGACTGGTGAAGGAAGATCATCAGCACCACCGCGCCGAGCAGGTTGACGACGACCACGCTCGCAAGAATGCGGGTGCGGATTGAGAGATTCTTCATGCGGTGCTGCCCCCTTGCTGGTCGTTCGGATACGTAGTGCACTGTCAGCGCGTTTGCGCGGAGCGCCCCCTGCTCACCCTGGTCCCTGGCCGTCCCCTACAGCTTGAGGCCGAGGACCTGCTCGGCGGCCTTGCGCAGCAACTCGATCTTCTCGGGGTCGTCGGGGTCGTTCGGTGTGATGAGAGAGATGATGAATCCCGACCTCATAGCGATCGCGCCCCGGGTCTTGAAGACATCGAGATTGTTGCTCTGTATGTGTTGCTCGATCCTCTGTGCATGGTCGTACAGAATGCCCACGCTGCTTACACCCCCTTGCATCATTACGTTCATGTTCGGCAAGTTCCGCGCTGCCCATGAGGGCGAAACGGAATCCGGTCGGGCCAGATGCGGTGTCTACGGGCACCGTCCGTCTGTGTTCGCGGGGCCGCTCGTGCTACGGTGCCCGCATGACCGCCATCTTCCGATATGCCGCCACAGCCCCGAAGGGCGTCGAGCCTCTGCTCGCGGCCGAGATGCGCGCGCTCGGCGCGGGCGAGGTGCGCGAGACCCGTGCGGCGGTGACCTTCGCAGGTCCGCTCGAGGCCGGTTATCGCGCATGCCTGTGGTCGCGACTCGCGAGTCGCGTGCTTATCAATCTCGCCGAGTTCCCTGCCGCCACTGCCGAGGATCTCTACGCGGGTGTCGCAGCCGTCGCGTGGGAGGAGCACATCGCGACGGACGGTACGCTCGCGGTCGACGTTGTCGGCACCACGTCCGGGCTCACGCACACACGCTTCGCGGCGCAGAAGGCCAAAGACGCCATCGTCGATCGGCTGCGCGAGCTGAGCGGGGAGCGGCCTTCCGTGGACTTCGAGCGGCCGGACGTGCGGGTGAACCTGCGCCTCGCTCGCGATCGCGCGATCCTCTCGATCGACCTCTCGGGTACGCCGCTCCACGAGCGCGGCTACCGGACGCCCGGCGAGCAGGCCGAAGCGCCGCTCAAGGAGAACCTCGCCGCGGCGGTGCTCGTGCGCGCCGGCTGGCCCGAGATCGCCGCCGGGGGCGGCACGCTCGTCGATCCGATGTGTGGCTCGGGCACGCTTCTGGTGGAGGGAGCGCTCATGGCTGCCGACTCTGCGCCCGGGCTGCTGCGCGAACACTGGGGATTCACGGGTTGGCTCGGCCACGATGCCGAGGTGTGGCACGCGCTCCTCGACGAGGCCGACGATCGTGCCGAGGCGGGTCGCGACCGGCTCGGGCTCATTGCCGGCTACGACGCTGATGCGCGCGCGATCGAGCTCGCGCGTGCCTGCGCGAAGCGCGCCGGGTTCGGGGGTGCGATCACCTTCCAGCAGCGTGAACTCACCGCGCTCACAGCGCCACCAGGCGCGCTGCCCGGACTCGTGGTGACCAACCCGCCGTACGGCGTCCGCCTCGGCGAGAGCGAGGCGCTGGCGCCTCTCTACGCCACGCTCGGCGAGCGGCTGCTGGCGGAGTTCGATGGGTGGCAGGCCGCGATCCTCACGAGCGATGATGCGCTCGCGCGCGCAACCGGCCTGCGGAGCTCGGCGGCGCACACCCTCTATAACGGCGCGATCGAGACGCGGCTCTACCGCTTCGAGATCTCGCGCGGGCAGGCGCGAGCCGAGGTGCGCCGTGCACCCGAGGCACGCTCGGCGGGGGCGGAGATGTTCGCCAACCGGCTGCGCAAGAACGTGCGCCACCTCGGCAAGTGGGCCAGGCGCGAGCGCGTCACCTGCTACCGCGTCTATGACGCCGACCTGCCCGAATACGCGGTGGCTATCGACCTGTACGAGGGGGCAGGCGCGCACGCCGGGCGCCGCTTCGCCCATGTCGCCGAGTACGCGCCGCCAGCGGAGATCGACGCAGCGGTGGCCGAGGCCCGGCTCGCCGAGGCGATCGAAGTGGTCACCGATGTCCTCGAGGTGGCGCCCGCCGATGTGGCGGTGAAGGTGCGCCGTCGCCAGCGCGGCAGTTCTCAGTACGAGAAGCTGGAGTCGCGCGGCGAGTTCATCGAGGTCGCCGAAGGCGGACTGCGCTTCCAGGTGAATCTGCACGACTACCTCGACACGGGGCTCTTCCTCGATCACCGGCCCGCGCGTGCGATGGTGCGGGAGATGGCCGAGGGGGCTCGCTTCTGCAACCTCTTCGCGTACACCGGCGCTGCGAGCGTGTACGCAGCGGCCGGCGGAGCCACGGCGGTATACACCGTCGATCTCTCGGAGACGTACATCGAGTGGGCGAAGCGCACCATGGCGCTCAACGGGTTCGACGAGATGAAGGACGCGCGCTACTTCGCCACCGACGCGCTGCGCTGGCTCGCCGAGGAACGCCGGCGCGTGGAGGGTGGTCTCGCCGACCCGTACGGGCTCGTCTTCTGCGATCCGCCCACCTACTCGTCGAGCAAGAAGATGACCGCGAACACCTTCGACGTACAGCGCGATCACGTGGGACTGATCGACGACGCGGCGGCGTTGCTCGGCGCCGAGGGCGTACTCGTCTTCTCGACGAACCTGCGCACCTTCAGGCTCGATGCCAAAGCGCTCGCGCACCTATCGGTGGAGGACATCACGCCGTCGACGATCCCGCCGGACTTCGCCCGCACGCCGCGCATCCACCAGTGCTTCGTGGTGCGGAGAGGCTAGGGCCGGTCGGCCTTAGTACCGGATGCCGAACCCGGTGAGCCCCTCGGGCTCGCCCCACTCGACCTCGACGTGCTCGACGCGCGCATGCGCCGGACCGGTGTGGCACCAGCCGATGATGCGCTCCACCGAGGGCCGTGGTCCCTCGAAGACCGCCTCCACGTCGTCACCTGCGTTGCGCACCCATCCCGCGAGGCCGAGTGCCCGGGCCTCGTGGGCGGTACTCTGGCGGAAGTAGACGCGCTGCACCCGTCCGCTCACGACCACGTGCGCCCGAACCGTCACGGTGCCTCCCGGAACATCGGTGTCTCCTGCTCGAGCAGGCCCGAGCCGATGACCTGCCGGAACGTCTCGCCGGGGATCGTCGTGTCCCAGTCGCCGGTGAGCTTTGCGGCCCCGATGATCCCGAACCACAGTACCACCACGAGCAGCGGCCACACCCACGGTGTGATGCGCAGGCGCCCGGCCACCTTCGCCTCGAGGCAGCCGTCCACCGGGCAGACCTCCACGCAGTCCATGCAGCCGTCGCATTCGGGTGTGCGCACGGTGCTCGCGTGCTGCACGTCGACGAGCGCATGGCACGACTTCGTGCAGCGCGAGCAGTCGATGCAGGTCTCGGCATCGCGCGTGACCGCACACGGCGACGCCATCCCCACGACCGAGTAGAGCGCGCCGAGCGGACAGACGTACCGGCACCACACCGGGCCGAGCAGCATCGAGATCACGAATGCTAGTGCCGCCACGATCAGGAACAGCGGGTTCCCGAAGCCCTCGATGATCTTGATATCGGCGACCCACATGTACGGCAGCTCGCGGAAGCCGAGCGCCTCGGGGATCGAGACCATCCCCACGAACAGGAAGAACATCGCGCCCACCGCATAGCGCAGCGTGCGGCCCGCGATGTCGAGCCACTTCGGCAGGCGGAGGTTCCTGCCACCGAGGAGCTTCCTGCCGATGGCGGCGGCGGCTTCCCACACGGTGCCGACGGGGCAGATCCAGCCGCAGAAGCCGCGCTTGAAGAGCAGCGAGGTGGCGAGCGCGGCGAGGATGATGACGAGGCCCGCCGGGAGCAGCGTGTCCCAGCCGCCGCCCTTCACCCAGGCGAAGAAGCTCGTGAAGTGGCCGACGGGCAGGATGCCCGCCACGGCCTCCGGCCTCGGCACGTACGGTCCCTCGCCCCGGGCCCATGCCGCGAACGCCAGCAGGCGCGAGGCGAGCCACACGAACAGAACGAAGAAGGCGCCCTTCACGAACCAGCGGGACCGGGCCGCATCGAGCGCGCGGCGGGAGAGATCGGACATTCGGCGGGACCTTTCATCGGTGTTGTTCGGTGCGATGACGGTCGCCGCTGCCGGACGGTGACACACGAGCACGGATTCTAGCAGAGGCTGTCTCATCGGGTGTGAGGCGGGAAGACTAGCGCGTTGCCGAATCGTCGCGTACACTTTTCGCGGGACCAGAGGAGGTCCTTTGGATCTGCGGCGTGACACCCGCGGGCTCGCGGGGGACGAGTCGCGTCGCAATTGTTTTGCCCCACGGGGCGAGAGGATGGGTTTCATGGCACAGGGTACCGTCAAGTGGTTCAATCCGGACAAGGGCTACGGCTTCATCTCGCGTGAGGATGGCGACGATCTGTTCGTCCACTTCTCCGAGATCCAGGGCGAGGGCTTCAAGACCCTCGACGAAGGCGCGGCTGTCGAGTTCGACGTCACCGCCGGCCAGAACGGCAAGATGCAGGCGAGCAACGTTCGCAAGCTCTAGCCTTCGGCTCAACATGACACCACAGGGAGCGGCCCCGATAGGGGCCGCTCTTCTTTGTGCGGCGAAGCGCAGCGGGGTCGACCGCCTTCCCCTGGCACACCTTCGGAGTGAACGTCGCCGGCGCCTTCGCGCTCGGCTTGCTGATGGCGGTGCTTCCCGAGGGGGAGACCGCCGGGCAGTGGCGACTCTTCATAGGGGTCGGCGTGCTGGGTGGGTTCACCACCTTCTCGACCTTCTCGCAGGAGACCCTGTCGCTCGCTCAGCAGGGTGACGGGCTCACTGCGGCGGGGTACGTGCTCGCCAGCGTGAGCGCCGCGCTCATCGGTGCCGGCGCCGGGTACACGATCGGGCGCGCACTCGTCTGAAGCGCGCGCCCGAAGGTCGCCCGTGCTCTACCGCTCCCGCGCGGCGTTCGCCAGGATCGCGTCGTGCCAGTACCGAGCCATCCCTTGGTGGATCTTCTCGTACGTCGCTGTGAAGCGCGGGTCGGCGATGTACATCTCGGCGAGGTTCACGTGCATCTCGCGCGAGCACGGGTAGAACCACGTGTCGATCTGCAGCCGTGCCTGCTCGGCGAGGTCCATGGCGCGAGGGTCGGTCGCGGGCACGCCCTCGTCCATCAGCCGCGCCGTGTCCGTGCCGATCTGCTGGCTTTCGGCCTTGAAGCGCTCCCAGTGGGTCTTGGTGTAGCGCGCGGTGCGTCGCGCCGACTCCCTGTAGGCGTCGGTCTCACCCCAGCGCTCTTTCACCTCGTCCTCGTACTCGGTGGGGTCGAAGTCGCCGAAGACCTCGAACGTCTCTTCCTTCGTCAGGCGTACACCTGTCCTTTCGGCATTGATGGCCCGCTCCACCGAGGTGATGAGCGCCTCGGTACGGACCGCCTTCTGCATCAGCATCTCGCGCTGCAGTTCGAGCGCCGCGCGCCGGTCGAACGCGCCTCCCGCGAGGAGCACCGCGATGTCTTCAAGCGAGATCTCGAGCTCCCGGAAGAGCAGGATCTCCTGCAGGCGATCGAGGTCGTCGCGGCTGTAGAGCCGGTAGCCCGCGTCGGTGCGGCCCGAGGGCACGAGCAGTCCGATCTCATCGTAGTGGTGGAGCGCTCGCACGCTCACACCCGCCAGACGGGAGACCTCGCTCACCGTGAGCGGCTCTCTGCGTCGATCGCTTCCAGTCATCGGCGTTCACCTCCGAAGCGGAGGATAGACTCTCACGCTACGTGAGGGTCAAGCGTCCTGCGCCGAAGTGGGTCTAGCCCCTGCTACAGCGGCCGCGCATCCGCGCTGTCGCTGGGGGGCACGGCCATGCGAGCGCTGGTCGTCTTCTACTCTGTCACGGGCGCGACCCGGTGAGTCGCCGGGAGTATCGGCGAGGGACTGCGGGCCTCGGGTGTTGACGTGGCCGAGCACGACCTGCGGGAGGGTCGGCCGCCCGATGTCACAGAGTGCGATATCGTCGGCATCGGGCTCCCGGTGCACTGGTTCCGGATGGCGACGCCGGTGCGCGATGCGATGCGCCGCCATCTCCGGTACCTGCCGATCCGCGCACGCATTGGATGTGTGTCGAGCTCTACGAGCCGCGCGTGGCCAAGAAGCTGAGTGCGGAGAATCTCGTCGCATCGATAGCGGGGCTGCTGCTGCAGGACCACGGCATCATCACGGCGCAGGGGTGATGGCGGGACTCGGCAGGACGATGGTCTCTCGGCACCGGTGAGGCCGTCCGCGCCTGGCTGCTCGCGTTCGGCCCGATGGGGTGCGGTATCCTGGGCGGCATGACCACGACTATCATTCTCGCGCTCTCGACCTCGCTTCTGTTCGGCGTGGGCGACTTCCTCGGCGGCGTCGCTACGCGCCGTGACTCGGCTTATGCGGTCACCGGCACGTCACACCTGCTCTCGATCGGACTCATGGCCGTGGCGGTGCTACTGCTCCCCGCCGCGCATCCCACGAGCGCCGACCTGCTCTGGGGCGCCGTTTCCGGCCTCGCGGGCGTGGCGGGTGTGATCTCGCTCTTCGGCGCGCTTGCGGTGGGGCGCATGGGCATCGTCGCGCCAGTCTCAGCAGCGCTCTCCGCCTCGCTGCCGGCCATCTACGACCTGGCGACCGGCACGACGCTCGCGCCGCTCACCATCGCGGGCATGGTGCTTGCCCTCGTGGCGATCGTGATCGTGAGCATCGCGCCGGACGAGCAACTCCACGAGCCCGTGCACGCGTATCAGCCGCGCCGCGCGCTCGCGCTCGCGATGCTCTCGGGCGTCGGCTTCTCGTGCGCGTTCATCGCCCTGTCCTTCACGGCTGCGGAAAGCGGCCTCACCCCGGTGCTCTCGGCTCGTGCAGTCTCGATCCTCGTGGCGGTGACGCTCGCGTACCGTCTGGGACGCGGCTTCCCGGTCGGCCGCACCGCGCTCGCCCCGACGCTCGGTGCCGGTCTCACCGATGTACTCGCCAACATCACCATGCTCACGGCGATACGGCTCGGCCCGCTCGCGATCGCATCCGTGCTCGGTTCGCTCTTTCCGGTGGTCGTGGTCACGCTTGCCCGGGTCTTCCTCGGCGAGCGCCTGCACGTGTGGCAGAAGGTAGGCGTGGTGACAGCCGTCATCGCGGTGCTGCTCTCCGCGCTTCCGTGACCGCAGTTCGGGTACTGTTATGACCAAGCGTGCGAGGCTCGTCGTGGAGGAGGAGCGCCGAATGCTGAAACTCGATATCCCAGGGTACGGCGCGCTCGCACTCGAGCACCTCGTGCTCGACGTGAATGGCACCATCGCGGGCGGCGGCGAGCTTCTGCCCGGTGTCGCCGAAGGACTGGCCGCGCTCGCCGGCGTGCTCACGCCCATCGCGATAACCGCCGACACCCATGGCATGGCCGCCTCACTCGGCGAACGTCTCGGCATCGAGGTGCACGTGATCGCGTCGGGGTGGGAGGCGGGCGACAAGCTCGCGGTCGTCCAGGACCTCGGCGCCGACGCGGTGGTGGCCATAGGTAACGGCGCGAACGACGCGCTCGTCCTCAAGGCGTGCGCGGTGGGCATCTGCGTGATCGGGCCTGAAGGCGCTTCGCGTGCCGCGCTCGAGGCGGCTGACGTGGTGGCGCCGTCGATCGAGGTCGCACTGCAGCTGCTCGCCGACCCGCGCCGCCTCATGGCGACGCTCCGAACCTGACGGGAGCATCATGAGACCCAGGATCACGGTCGTCGGCGGTGCGAACCTCGACATCGTCGGGATCCCAACGGGGCGCTTCGCCCGGCGCGACTCGAATCCCGGTCACGTGCGCAGCAGTCCGGGAGGCGTGGCCCGCAACATCGCCGAGAACCTGGCGCGTCTCGGCGCCGAGGTGCGGCTCGTCACCGCGTTCGGCGAGGACGACGTGACCGAGTGGCTGATGGCCGAGTGTGTGGCGGCCGGCATCGACACGTCGTTCAGCGTCCGCGCGCACGGTGTGCCCGGCTCGCGGTATCTCGCCGTGCTCGACGGCTCCGGTGACCTGGCCGCAGCCGTGAACGACATGCGCGCGCTCGACGCGCTCACGCCCGATTCGCTCGACCCGGCGGCGTTCGCGGGCGCCGATGCGGTCGTGGTCGACACGAACATGCACGGCTCCACGGTCGCGCACGTGGCGGAGCTGGCGGGCCGCGCTCCGCTGCTGCTCGATCCGGTCTCGACGGCCAAGGCCATGGCGGCGCAGCCGATCCTCGGCAGACTCTCCGTGCTCAAGGCGAATCTGCGTGAAGCCGAGGAGCTCTCCGGGGCTGCGGGCCCGGATGGCGCGGCGTCCCGGCTGCTCGAGGCCGGCATACGGTATGTGGTCATCACGATGGGACCCGCGGGCGTGCTGTGCGCATCCCGGGAGGAGACGTTCCGGCTGCCGGCGCCGCGCGCGGACGTCGTGAACGTCACCGGTGCCGGCGACGCGTTCACCGCCGGCGCTGCGTGGGGCCTCGCTCTGGGCATGCCATTCAGGCAGATCGCCGAGTGGGCGAGTGCGCTCTCGGCCATCACGCTCGAATGTGAGCGGACTGTTTGTGAGACCATCACCGCTGACGCGGTGCGCGCACGAATGGAGGCGTCTCGATGAGACCGCACTTGAGGATCACTGATGAGGTGAAGGAGGCGCTCGATGCCGGGCGTCCGGTCGTGGCGCTCGAGTCGACCATCATCTCGCACGGATTCCCGTATCCGGCCAACGTCGAGTCGGCGCGCGAGTGCGAGAGCATCGCACGCGAGGAAGGCGTCGTTCCCGCCACGATCGGCATCATCGGTGGGCAGCTGGCCGTTGGTCTGTCCGATGCCGAGATCGAGCGGCTCGGCACGAACCGCGACACGCCGAAGGCGAGCCGGCGGGACCTGCCGATGCTGCTCGCTACCGGCTCCGATGGCGCGACGACCGTGGCGGGCACGATGGCGGTGGCAGCTATGGCCGGTATCAGCGTCTTCGCGACCGGCGGCATCGGCGGCGTGCACCGTGGCGCCGAACGCTCGATGGACATCTCGGCGGACCTGGAGGAACTCGCGCGCACGAGCCTTGCCGTGGTGTGTGCCGGCGCCAAGTCGGTGCTCGACATCGGTCTCACGCTCGAGTATCTCGAGACGCGCGGCGTCCCGGTTCTCGGCTACCGGACAGACGCGTTCCCGGCGTTCTACACGCGCGACTCCGGATTCGGGGTGGACGCTCGCTTCGACACACCCGATGAGGTGGCCTCCGTGCTCCAGGCCAAGTGGGAGACGGGCCTCCACGGCGGCGTGCTGGTGTCCAATCCCATCCCCGAGGAGCACGCGCTGGACGAAGCGATGATCGACGACATCATCGAGGCGGCGCTCGCCGAAGCGCGCGAGGGCGGCGTGCGCGGCAAGGCCATCACGCCCTTCCTGCTCGCTCGGATCCACGATCTCACGGGTGGTGAGAGCGAGTTGGCGAACAAGGCGCTCGTGTGGTCGAACGTCCGCGTCGCCTCGAAGATAGCCACGGCGCTCGCGTTGCGCGCGCGTACGACCCACATGGCCGGGAGGCATTCGTGACGGACGAACCCAACGGACACCGCGCTTTCGACGAGTCGCTGCTGGAGATGGTCAGCGGCACCGAGGCCGAGTTCCTCGCGGGGAAGCACGGCAAGTATGGCAACGTCGAGGGCGCGGTGCGCATCTTCCTCGAGATCCTTCGCGGGTTCGAGTTCATGCAGGTCGACCGCCCGTGCGTCACCATCTTCGGCTCGGCGCGTTTCCGCGAAGGCCACCAGTACTACGAGCAGGCGCGCGAGATGGGTCGCGCGCTCGGTGAGGCCGGGTTCTGCGTCATGACGGGCGGCGGGCCGGGGATCATGGAGGCCGCCAACCGCGGCTGCAAGGAGGCCGGCGGCCTCTCGATCGGAGCGAACATCCACCTTCCTAACGAGCAGCGTCCCAACCCCTACATCGACCGCTTCATGGAGTTCGAGCACTTCTTCGTGCGCAAGGTGATCATGGTCAAGTACTCGTCGGCGTTCGTGGCCTGCCCCGGCGGCTTCGGCACGCTCGACGAGATCTTCGAGACGCTCGTGCTGATGCAGACCGACAAGATCGACAACTTCCCCGTGGTGGCGCTGGGCGCCGACTTCTGGGCACCGATGATCGACTTCTTCCAGAGCCGGATGGTGGCCGAAGGTACGATCACGCCCGCGGACATCGACCTCATCCGGATCACCGACTCGATCGACGAGGCGATGGTCCAGATCCTGAGCAGCCCGTACGCGCGGCCCTAACGGCGCTTGAGGTCGCGCGAGAGCGCCATGGCCGCCCGGGCGCCCTCGCCTGCGGCGATGATGATCTGCTTCCCCGGCGTGTCGGTCACGTCACCCGCCGCGTAGATGCCCGGCGCGCTCGTGGCTCCGCGGTTGTCGATGACGATCTCGCCCTTGCCGTTCATCTGCACCATGCCGGCGGTGTAGTCCGAGACCGCGATCGACCCGCTCTCGATGAACACGCCCGAGACGGAGATCGTCTCCTCGGTGCCCTCCTTGGGGTTCTTCAGCCGCAGGCCGGTCACGCGCTCGTCGCCCACGATCTCGGTCACCTTCCAGCCCGTCTTGAGCGTGATGCTCGGGCTGCTCGTGATGTGCTCCATCATCGACTCGGGCACCTTGAGCGGCTGCAAGGTGATGAGCGTGACGCGTGCGCCGAGGATGGCGAGTTCGAGCGCCGCGTCGGCGGCCGACTCGCCCGGGCCAACCACGGCCACGTCGGCGTCTTTGAAGAACGCGGCGTCGCAGGTGGCGCAGTACGACACACCGCGGCCCACGAACTCGGCCTCGCCCGGCACTGCGAGACGGTTGGGCGCCTTGCCGGTGGCGATGATGATCGCGCGCGCGGCGAGCACGGAGCCCTCGCGCGTGTACACCTCGTAGCCGTCGTCGGCGGGAACGATCGCGTTCACGAGCTGCCCCTCGAAGCACTCCACGCCGAACTGCGAGACGTGGTCGCGGAAGTTCTGCACGAGCTCCTTGCCGGTCACGAGACGCCAGCCGGGGTAGTTCTCCACCTCGCCGGCCCACAGCGCCTGCCCGCCGACCTCGCCGCCGACGATCGCGGTCTTGAGGCCCTGGCGCGAGGTGTACATCCCCGCGGTGAGCCCCGCCGGCCCGGCGCCGATCACCACCACGTCGTAGCGCTCGCCGTCCTGCTCGCCCATGATGTGCTCCTTCCGTTCCAGCGCCACCTTGTGGGCGCGTGCGTCCGCTCGTGTCACACTACGCTTACCCGCACGAAAGGACCGATATGTCTGCCGCACGAGTCGCCGTCATCGCGTGTGATTCCTACGATACCGCAGCCGTCGAGGCGGCTGTGGCCCGCGGACTCGAACTGCTGGGCGGCGCGGGTGCTTTCGTGCGCCCGGGTGCGCGGCTCGTGCTCAAGCCCAACCTGCTGGTGGCGAGCGCATCCGACAAGGCGGTCACCACGCATCCCGCGGTCTTCACCGCCGTGGCGCGCGCGCTCGCGGCGGCAGGCGCTGAGCTCTCCTGGGGCGACTCACCCGGCTTCGGCAGCACGCTCGGCGCGGGCCGCAAGGCCGGCATAGTGCAGGCTGCCGACGAGCTCGGCATCCCGGCGGCCGGCTTCGAGCACGGGCGGGTGGTGTCGTTCCCGGATGGACGGCTCATCAAGCAGTTCACGATCGCCGAGGGCGTGGCCGCAGCCGACGGGCTCGTCTCGCTGCCGAAGCTCAAGACGCACGCGCTCACGCGCATGACCGGCGCGGTGAAGAACCAGTTCGGCTGCATCCCGGGCATGCTTAAGAGCGAGTTCCACACCAAGATGCCCGACGAGACGCGCTTCACCCAGATGCTCGTCGACCTGAACCGTCTCATCGCGCCCCGGCTCTTCGTGATGGACGCGGTGGTGGGGATGGAGGGCAACGGCCCGCGCAACGGTGACCCCCGGCAGGTGGGCGTGCTGCTGTTCTCCACCGACCCGGTGGCGATCGACACGCTCGGCTGCCGCATCATGGCGCTCGACCCCGCGCTGGTGGGCACGTGCGTGTGGGGCGATGCGTGGGGCCTCGGCTCGGCGCACGGCATCGAGATCGTGGGCGACGAGCTGCCGGTGCTGCCGGACTACCGCGTGAACCGCGCGCCCGCGTCCACCACACGTGGGCTCGGCTCGTCGCTTGGCAAGCGGATCCTCGCGCCGCGACCCTACGTCCTGCACGAGCGCTGCACGAAGTGCGGCACGTGCGTGCAGGTGTGCCCCGTGGATCCGAAGGCGGTGAACTGGGCCGAAGGCGACAAGTCGCGCCCGCCCGTGCACGACTACGAGCGGTGCATCCGCTGCTACTGCTGCCAGGAGATGTGCCCCGAGCGCGCCATCGAGGTGAAGACGCCGCTGCTCGGCAAGCTCATCAGGCGGTAGCTACTCGTACGTGAGCCTGCCCTCCACCGCGCGGGGTGGGCTTCAGCCGCTCACCACAGCCGGTACCAGCCGTCGCGCTCATCCACCGTCGCGGGCACGCCGTAGAGCGCCGAGAGCGACTCGCCCGTGAGCAGCTCGCGCTTCGATCCGTCGCGGAAGACACCGCCGCCCTTCAGCATCACCACGCGGTCCACCTCGGGCACGACGTCGCTCACGTGATGCGTGACGATCACGAGCGCGGAGCGTTCGGCAAGGCGGCGGATCAGCCCTAGGAAGTGGTACGTGCCCGCCGGGTCCAGGCCGTGCGTGGGTTCGTCGAGCACAAGCAGCGCCGGGTCGTGCACGAGCGCGCGCCCGATCAGCGCGCGCCTCGCCTCGCCCGTGGAGAGCGTGTCCATCGTGCGCTCGGCGAGCGCCTCGATCTCGAGGTAGGAGATGAGTTCCTCGGCGCGGGCCTTCATCTCGGGCGTGACCTCGTCCCGCCGGTACAGCCCCACCGAGCCGAAGTAGCCCGAGAGCACCACGTCGCGCACCGTCACCGCCCTGCGGTGGTCGTTCTGGAGCGTGTCGCTCACCACGCCGAAGACGCGTCGCGCTTCGAAGAGGTCCCAGCGGGCGCATCCGCGCAGCAGCACGGGCGCGTCGTCTCGCGCGAGGGGCCGTACCTCGCGGGTCACGAGCCCGATGAGTGTGGACTTCCCGGCTCCGTTGGGGCCGAGCACGGCCACGTGCTCGCCTTCGTGGAAGGCAAGCTGCTCGACGTGCAGGATCGTCCGCCCGTCGCGAACGACCTCGGCATCGCGCAGCTCGATCAGCGGGGCGCCGGGCACGCTAGACGAGACCCGCTTCGCGGAAGCGGTCCTTGACGGCGCCCAGGTTGCCATCCACGCGGAAGGTCATCTTGCCACCGTCGTGCTTGATGACGAGCTCGTCGGGGCTGTTGCGGCCGTCATCGTAGACGGTGCCGGTCTTGAACTTCGCGCCCTTGAACGCCGGCCGCTCGATCGCGAAGTTGCCGGGTGTCTCGGCGAGGATGGCCTCGGGCGCCATGTCGCGATACGCCTCCTGGTAGTTGAACGACGTGCCGAGCTGCGCGCCCCACTGGCCGAAGAAGCCCTTGCCCTGCGCCTTGGCCGATTCGCGGGCCCCATCGACGAGAGCCGTTATCCGCTCCTTCGTGAGCTCGGCGAAGATGAGGCGCCGGTCGGTGATCACGATGCTGTAGGTCTTCTGTTTCATCCCCATGAAGCCCGCCATCTGCGTGACGTTGCCGACGATCGCGAGCGTACGCTCGCCGGACGGCGCGGGGGCCTGCGCGGGAGGCGGCGCCACTGCGGGTGCAGCCAGCGGCGCGCCGCACCTCGTACAGAACGTGTCCACGGGCGTCGCGGACGCTCCACAGGCGCCGCAGAAGCGAGACGTGCCGTCACTCATGAGAGCTTCCTTCCGGTCGGTCAGCCGAGGATCCGCGGTGGCAGGAACGGTCCGATGCACATCCACAGATAGTAGAGCAGCAGCACGATGCACAGGCAACCGATGGGGATAGCCACCACCAGGGCCCACCAGCGATTCCGGCCCGTGCCGAGCGGCGCCGGGTCCTGCGCGATGTCGCGTTCGCGCACCACGATGCGCTCGTCGTTCACGTGGATCCCACGCAGGCCGGTCATCCACATGCCGAGGCTCTTCGAGCGGCTCCGGCGCAGGAAGAGCCAGTAGAACGCCGCCCAGATCAGGAGAATGACGCCCAGGACGAGCTGCCACGCCGGGATCGTTTGCGGGACGATCAGGCCGGTGTAGCCGAGCGCCGTGAGCCACCAGTACGCCATGTGCTCGGCGAGCTGGATCCACACCGGTGCGAGTATCGAGTCGCCGAAGCCGAGAAGCGCAAGGCCGAGGAACGTGAACGCCATCGGTACCAGGAGTATCGGGCCGAACCCCACCACCACATCGGTCGCCCAGGCGCTGTAGCGACGACCGAGCGAGGCCGGCGGCACGGGCCGCCCCTCCTCCGGCCGGAGGCGACGCTCGACGATCCCGGAGGCCACTTCGGCCGCATCGCCGAAGCCGGCGAGGACCGCGGCCGCATCGCCGCGCTCGCCGATCTCCTCGAACAAGTGCGTGCGTATCTCTTCGACGGTGTCCTCGATATCGACCTTCGGCAGGCCGCGCAGGCCGCTGCGCACGCTCCGGAGGTACCGCAGGACCTCGCCGTGCTCTGCTTCGGTCATCGCTGCTCGCCCCTCAGGTCCCCCATGGCCGACGATACGGTGTCCCACTCCGCCCAGGCGCGCACCAGGAAGGCGCGGCCGTCATCGGTGATGCGGTAGTACTTGCGCGGACCGGCGGGTCCTTCGTCGGACCACGCGGCCGAGACGAGCCCGTCGGCCTCCAGACGCCGCAGGACGGGGTAGACGGTGCCCTCACCGGCGGCCAGGCCGCCACGCTCCTTGAGCTGGCGGACGATCGCGTAGCCGTAGAGCGGCTCGCCGTCCACGAGGCTCAGGATCATCAGCTCGACGATGCCCTTTCGCAGCTGGGTCGACCAGGAGGCGAAGTCATCGGCGGCGTCGGGCTGTGTCCGCTTCGGCACGGGTGTCCTGTCTCGCGGCGATACTATGCAATAGACAGTACCAGGCATTGCGAGGTAGCCGCAAGCGGGCCATGGACGCGTAGGATAGAGTGCACAGTGCCGCCGAGCATGACAGGAGCCGGTACGTGAGCATCATCGACGTCCATACGCACGCATTCACCGATGCGCTCGCGCCGAAGGCGATCCCCTCGATCGTCGCGGTCGCCACCACCGGCGGCGGCGTAACCGCGCATTACGACGGAACGATCTCCGGGTTGATCGAGGCGATGGACCGCGCTGGTGTCGACCGCTCGGTGATCGCGCCTGTGGCGACCAAGCCCACCCAGGTGACCACCATCAACGACTGGATCATCTCGCTCGACAGCGAGCGGATCATCCCGTTCGGCGCGATGCACCCCGACTTCCCGGATCCGGGGGCCGAGGTAGCACGCCTCGCCAGCCACGGGATCCGCGGTATCAAGATGCACTCCCGCAATCAGGACTTCCTTCCAGACGAGCCCCGGATGGCGCCCATCTACCGGGCGATCGTCGACGCTGGCCTCATCGTGCTGTTCCACGCGGGGAGCGACATGGCCGAGTCGGGGTTCGAGGCGCGGCCGGCGCACTTCGCGCACATGCTCGACGAGTATCCGGACCTCACCTGCGTACTCGCGCACATGGGCGGCTACCAGTTCTGGCCCGAGGTGCGCGAGCACCTGTGTGGCCGCGACGTCTATCTGGACACCGCGTACGTCCCGCGCCATCTGCCCGATGCCGATCTGCTCTCACTCATCAGGGACCACGGCGCCGGAAAGGTCCTCTTCGGCTCGGACGGGCCGTGGACCGACGTGAGCGCCGAGATCGCGCACATCTCACAGCTGGGGCTCACCCCCGCAGAACTCGCAGGGGTCCTCGGCGGGAACGCGGAGCGCCTTCTGGGTATCTAGTCTGCCGGCGGCCGTGCATCGCCGCGGGCAAGGTACAATCATGACAGGGCAGCACAAGAGAGGAACGTCATGAGCAAGCGCATCCTCATCGTCGAGGACAATCCGCAGAACCGGTATCTCGTGTCGTTCCTACTCGAGCAGCAGGGGTACGAACTCAGCATCGCCGAGGACGGCGCGCAGGCGCTCGAGATGCTCGAGGGCGACGCCCCCGACCTCATCCTCATGGATATGCAACTGCCGAAGGTCGACGGCTACGAGGCCACGCGTCGGATCAAGGCTGATGAGCGCCTCAGGGACATTCCGCTCGTCGCTCTCACAGCCCACTCCATGCGGCGAGACGAGCAGCGCGCCATCGATGCCGGCTGCGACGAGTTCGTCACCAAGCCGGTGGACGCCGATGGGCTGCTGGCGCTCGTGAGCCGCCTGCTGGGGGAGTAGCGTGCGGCGCCGGCGCCGCTTGCGTTCGAACCGGGCGTTGGGTACTCTCTTGCAGCACCACCCGGCCAGGTAGCTCAGTTGGTAGAGCAGGGGACTGAAAATCCCCGTGTCGGCGGTTCAAGTCCGTCTCTGGCCACCATGAAGAACAAGGGCCGGTCCCGCTGGGGCCGGCCTTTCTTGCGGCCGATGCCTGACAGAGACGCCGATACTGGGAACGGACTACTGCTTCTCGAAGATGTCTACGTAGGGCGTGTAGCGGAACTGCCGGTTGCGGGCATGGCCGGTGATTTCCTCGAGGAGGCCGAGCTGGACGAAGTGGTCGACGAGGTCGGCGGCGGCGCGATAGGTCAACGCCGTCGCCTCGCGAGCACGGTTCACGTTGAGTATGGGCTCGGAGTACAGGCGCTCCAGCAGCGCTAGTCCGCTTGCTGTGCCCCGCCCCAGTTCGGCTGCAACGAGACTGCGGTGTGCTTCGCGCAGTTCGAGGATGGAATAGGCGGCACCGGCTGAGCGCTTCGCTACGTCACTTACGCCGCGCAGATAGAATCTCACCCATTCCTCCCACTCTCCACGGTCATGGACCCCCTGCAGCAGGTCATAGTACCGGAGTTGGTTCATGGCGAAGTACTCGGAGAGGTACAGCACGGGCCTCGACAGCAGCCCCTGACTGCAGAGCAGCAGAGTCAGCAGCAGACGGCCCACTCGGCCGTTTCCATCAAGGAATGGATGGATCGTCTCAAACTGCGCGTGTATCAGCGCGGTCTTCACGAGGAAGGGCATAGGCTCTTCGTCATGAATGAACCGTTCGAGTCGCGACAAGGCCGGCCCGACCTCATCAGGCGGTGGAGGGACGAAGCTGGCTTGGGCAAGCGTCGCGCCAGCAAAACCGATCCAATTCTGACTCGTCCGAATCTCACCAGGCTGCCGCTCTGAACCGCGAACGTCCGAGAGAAGAACGCGATGCACCTCGCGGATCAAGCGAACCGATACGGGCAGATCCGGTAGGAGTGCGAGCCCATGATTCAGCGCCGCGATGTAGTTGCGCACCTCACCGATGTCGGCAGGACGCTTGCCGGGAACCCCCGCCTCTTCGCGGAGGACATCATCCAGACTGCTCCTGGTGCCTTCGATCCGGCTGGAGAGCACCGCCTCCTTGCGGACGTACATCAATGTGAACTGGTCCGCGTCCGGCAGCGTTCGGACTGCCCCGTCCAAGCGGCCAAGAGCCAGGTCAGCCTCAGAAAGCAGGTGATGTGCTTGGTCGTCAAGGCGCAGTGGAGGGGACGGCGGAAGGTCGGCCGGTATGAACGCGCTGTAGCCCTGGATCTGCTGCACATATCGACCCGCTCGGTCTGATGAAGCCATCGTTCCTCCTGGCGGACTGCCTTGACTACAATATGGAGTTTGTAGTGCGTGCTTGTTATAGTCAAGCAGCTATTTGGGTATGGAGACGAGTCCATAGTGCAGCGTGGACTCGAACCCCCCCGTGTCGGCGGTTCAAGTCCGTCTCCGGCCACCATAGCGATGATCGAGGAGCCGTCCCCGTGGGGCGGCACCTCTGTGTGTCTGAGCTGGGGATTTGTCATGGCGTCCGAGAGCACCACGCTCTTGTTGGGCTTGGGGACGCCCGACTGCGGGTCTAGCTTCCTATTCCATAGACTTGCTGCCATGGGGCGCGCGGCGCGCTTGGAGGGACTAGGGAGGGCGGAGCGATGAGTCGCATCCACTCGAGGATTCTGCTGTCATGCCTTCTGGGAGCCGTCATTGCGACGGCTCTTTGCGTTCCGGGGTGGCGCTGGCCGCGCCGGGGCCTGGGACGATTCAAGGAGTAGTGACGGCCGACGGCGGGATGCCGTATGGCCCAGAGGCGCGGGGGCTGAGATCCTCCGGCCACCGTAGCGATGAACGAAGAGCCGGCCCCCTGGGGGGCGGCTCTTCTGCGCGTGCGCTCCCGCCCCCCCCAGGGGTTCTACGGTACAACCGCGGTTAGCCTAAGGTAACTGTGGGTAAGGACAGGAGAGTAGCCCGAGAAAAGGAGACGAAGGTGCCCGAGTTCGTGAGCGTCCCGGTCCCGGTGGATCGCGTTCAGGAAGTCTACGAACTGCTCTCACGAGAGCCGTTCAGGCCATCGGCCGAGCATCATGTCGCCGGAGACGGTCACTCGGAAGTCTGGACCTCATCGATGATCGATCGGATGTTCATCGAGTCATCGTCTGCGATGAGGCAGATCCTGCTTGCCATAGCCGAGGGGTCGCCCGGATGGGTCACCATCAAGGACATCGCCCTCACCTCCGGCCTGTCGGCGCGCCAGGTTGCCGCCTCGCTCGGCCCGTTCGAGAAGCGCGTTCGCGGTCGCTACAGCATGAGCAGCTGGCCGTTCGAGGCACGGCACTTCGTCGACGCAGGCATCTTCAAATACTCCATGTCGCCCGAGACGGCGGATCGCATCATCACGCTGGCAGCGGACGTTCGACAGCAAGAAGGAGGCGACGACAGAAAGTGATCAGATGTGGGTAGACCGGAGGTGATGGGTTTCAACCCATCACGCTGTGCTTCAAGGAGGAGAGAGAAATGCTGTGGACCATCTTTGTCATCCTGGTAGTCCTTTGGCTGCTGGGCTTCAGCTTCGAGATCGGCGGCGGCCTCATCCACATACTGCTTGTCATCGCGCTCATCGTGCTCGTATACAACCTGATCACCGGCCGTCGGTCGTAGCTCAGACGAGGAGCGGGGACCTGAGTGCCGGGACCGAGAGCAAGACAGGCGGGTCGCCCGGACACCGGGCTACCCGCCACCTACAAAGGGAAGTGAAGTGCCATGGTTAATGCAAATGCAGTCTCGACAGACCGCCATAGTCAGGTCCACACCGAAGTCCGT
>WOYI011510176.1_pt1 | contig 25090 bp, 27 predicted proteins | sample 6423411 | NCBI WGS metagenome assembly WOYI01 (sample SAMN13441803, study PRJNA592873) | oil field metagenome | biome: oil field; feature: oil-well bore; material: oil-contaminated soil; isolation source: oil-contaminated soil from oil-well borehole | place: Germany: Wietze | collected 2016-10-18 ... | reverse complement strand
GGTCTTTTAGCGGAATATAGAAGCAAAAAGAAAAAGTAAATTAGTTTGTTTAATTCATTAGCCCTGCGGTTTTTGCCGCAGGGCTAATTAGCATAACGTTAAGAAGATGGTTCCCCGCGTATAAATCTTTCCCCTTTTTCTGCTTTTCTAATAATTCCATCACGATCTTGTCACAGTAGGATTATTCCGTTTGAAGTATTCAAAGAGCTGGTAGCAGCGATTGGATAATTTCCCCAAATTTTTTTATTGACAAAATGAAAATATTTTATTATTTAGCAGTTGATTGGACGACCAATCAAAAAATTGATATTGATTTAAGTCAATGAATATAAAAAAAGGAACAGGACGAACACATAATGGAAGATAAGAAGCGAAGTCATATATCGAACATGAGGAGATCACAGCTTACCAAGGCTGCATACAGGGTTGTCAGCCGGAAAGGATATTACAATTTTACAATTAAGGATATCTCCAGGGAAACCGGACTATCCGCTGGTCTGGTTCATTATTATTTCAAAGATAAACATGATCTCCTGCTCAATCTCATCAGGGAAATGAACGCGAACATTAAAGAGATGCTGGTCAGCGAAATGGTCAAGACAGAAGATCCTGTCGTCAAGATTAAAACTTATATTGATCAGGCTTTCGGTGTTGTGGCGAAGGAGGAATATTTTCATGTTATTATCGACTTTTGGTCACAGGTAAACCGCAGCAACCGTATGAAACAGGCGAATATAAAGCTTTTTCAGAGTTACCGCGATGAGTGCGTTGCGATTCTTAAGGAGGGAATTCAGAAGGGTGTTTTTAAAGAGATGGATGTGAATTATATGTCCATACTGATTCTATCTCTTGTTGAAGGTACGATGATCCAGCATTTTATCGACGAAAACGCGTTTAATTATGGAGAATATTCGGAGAAAATGAGGGATCAAATCATGGCTATCATTTTAAAAAAGTAAGAGCAGTTAAGGGCACGGTGCATCGTGCCTTGACGATGGGTTCCACAATCATAGAAGGGGGAGGTTATGGAATTTAATTTTACTGAAGAGCAGTTGATGTTCAGGGATTCGGTTTACCGTTATGGCAAAGAACAAATAGCTCCGTTATGCGAGGCGGCCGACCTTAAGGGTGAATTCAGCCCGGAGATTTGGGGCAAGCTCGCTTCTTACGGCATACTGGGACTTCCGTTTCCGGAGGAACTCGGCGGCGGCGGAGCTGATATCGTCAGCTGTTGTCTGGCAGGAGAGGCTTTAGGCCACGCCGGCGTAGATGGAGGAACACTCCTTGCGTGGGGCGCGCATACATACCTTTGCGCTCACAATATCTACACATTCGGAAACGACGAGCAGAAAAAGAAATATATACCCAGGCTTGCCAATAGTGAGTGGATTGGCTGCATGGGATTAACCGAGCCGGGGTCCGGTTCCGATGCCGCATCGATGCGGACAACGGCAGTGAAGAAGGGCGACCGATACATTATTAACGGATCGAAGACATTCATTACCAACGCACCGGTAGCAGACGTGTTTGTAATATTCGCTAATGCCGATCACTCGAAGAAGCACGAAGGTATTACAGCTTTCATTATGGAAAAGGGAACCAGGGGACTTTCCACGGGCAAGCCCTTTCATAAACTGGGATGCAAATGCTCGGCAACTTCAGAGGTCTTTTTTGAGGACTGTGAGGTACCGGAAGAGAACGTACTCGGCGGCGAAGGCAAGGGATGGGTGATTGCATTATCCGGTGTCGAGTGGGACAGATGTACGCTTCTTTCACCGATGCTCGGAGCATCCATGCTCGGCCTCGACCTTTGCGCGAAATACGCCAATGAACGTCACCAGTTTGGGCGACCTATCGGGAGTTTCCAGGCGATCCAGCGAAAGCTTGCGGAGATGAGAGTTTATAATGAAATGATAAAATTAGCGATATACAGAGTGGCTTCCGCCAAGGATAGGGGTCAGATGTTAAATCCTCTTCAGGCCGCTGTCAGCAAGCTTTATGTTGGTGACAGGGGTGTTGAGATGTCATCGGAGGCCGTGCAGATATTCGGCGGTTACGGGTTCATGCATGAATATCCTGTGGAAAGAGCGTTTAGGGATTCGAAGCTGGCCACTATCGGAGGTGGCACATCCGATATCATGCGTATGATAGTATCAAGAGTTATGATGATGTAGCGGACAGTGCCCGCGGCCAAATGGCAAGGATTTTCACTCTATATTAGAACAAGAAGTAATGCGGAATCGAAGCCCCCAAGAGCGTCACTTAATGGAGGTTATAAAATGGATTATCAACTTTCAGCAGAAGAAACAAAATTACAAGAGAACGTTGCGGCTTATTGCAAGGAAAAGATCGCTCCGAGAGCTAAGATGCTTGACGTCTCTTCGCGTGATGATGCCTGTAAAAATATGAAAGAGAATATTAAACTCCTTGCCAGGGGAGGTTGTTTGAAAATCGGACACTCTGCCAATGCACTGAATATGGTGGAGATGTATCTGGCAGGCGAAGAGATAGCAAAAGCATGTCCTTCGACTTACCTGAGCTCACGTGCCAGCGCCTTTTTTTGCGCAGGAGCAATAAAGCTCTTCGGAAGCAAAGAACAACAGGATAAATATATCAACGCAATTCTTAATGGTGAGAAAGTCGGCGCCTTTGCCTATTCGGAGGAGCAGGCCGGAACCGATATTGCCGGAATAACAACCGTAGCAAAAAAAGAAGGTAATAAATGGGTATTGAATGGAAAGAAGGACATTGTTGTGAACGCTCCGATTGCGGATGTTTTTATAGTTCTCGCCTATAGCGATAAGAATGCGGGTAGAGATAAGGGAATGAGCATGTTCATCCTTGATAAAAGTGCATCGGGGATGAGCATCGGCGCTCCGATGGAGACATTAGGCCTTCGTGGTTGCCCGATTGCCTCTGTGTCAATGAACGGATGCGCTGCTGAGTTACTGGGTAATGGACCGGGCAATGGATATGAAGAACTCGAAAGACTGTTGAGTATCGGCACCATTGGAATCGCGGCGCTTTGCGTTGGAATAGGGCTTGCCTGCATGGAAGGCGCGAACGCTTATGCGAAAACGAGGACGGCATTCGGTAAGCGCATCGGGATTTTCCAGGACGTGGGTTTTAGACTGGCCGATATGTTCACATACAATGATTTGGGAAGGATGCTTGCCCTCAGGGCTGCGTGGGGAGTCAATCAGTCGGAAAAGAATGCGCGGCTACTGTCCTCCTGCGCGAAACTTTTTGCGAGCGAGGCCGTAACGAAGATTGTGAATTGGGGAATGCAGATATTCGCCGGTCACGGGTATATTTCCGGAAGCGATATCGAACGTTATTACCGCGACGCAAAGTTCGGCGAGATATGCGAAGGCACATCGGAGATGCAACGCGCGTTTATTTCAAAATATGATCTGGAGAGAATAGCTTAGATATTTGCAGTTGAGGATAGTTTAAATAATTCAAATGAATAATCGTTAATGAATATAAGCTGATTCCTGGGGGGTGCGCTATTATGGATATCATAGAAACTAAGGTCGATACAAAATCGGATGAATATAAAAAGAATTATGAGGCGATGGAAGCTTTGGTATCCGACCTGAAAAAAGAATTGAAAAAAGCCAGAGAGGATCGCCCGCAAAAAACCATCGATCGTTTGGCCACGCAAGGCAAACTCATGATACGCAAAAAGCTTGATATGCTTCTGGATAAAAATACGCCGTTTCTGGAGATCGCTCCGCTTGCGGCTAAAGGCATGTATGACGGCAACGTGCACGGCGCCGGTAATGTGGTTGGTATCGGTGTGGTCGAAGGACGCGAAGTTATTGCATCGGGAAGCGATGCTACAATAAAAGGCGGCGCCGTCTATCCGATGGGCGTAAAAAAAACTCTGCGCTGTCAGACCATAGCTATGGAAAACCATCTGCCCATGATAAGTCTTCTCGACTCGGCCGGTGCGTACCTGCCGCTCCAATCGGAAATATTCCCGGACGTTGATGACGGCGGCAGAATATTCTACAATCAGGCAATAGTCTCGAAGATGGGCATACCTCAAATAACGGCCGTCATGGGGCTATGTACTGCCGGTGGCGCCTATGTCCCTGCTATGTCGGATGACGTTGTGCACGTCAAGGGAACCGGTGCGATATTTTTGGGGGGGCCGCCGCTTGTTCTGGCTGCCACGGGCGAAGAAGTGACCGCGGAACAACTTGGCGGAGCGATGGTGCATTGCGCGGAATCAGGTGTCTCCGATTATTTCGCTGAGGACGAAGCGCACGCGATAGCGATTGTCAGAAATATCGTCAAGATGTTACCGAAAAAAGAAAAAACAAAACTCACGATGATGGATGTAAAACCGCCTCTGTATGATCCTAAAGAGCTCTACGGAATTGTGAGCCGCGACCTCAGGGTGCCCTATGATTGCCGCGAGGTGATTGCGCGTTTGGTGGACGGCAGCGAATTTCTCGAGTTCAAGGAACTCTATGGACCCACCCTCGTGTGCGGTTTTGCTCACATCCATGGCTATCCCGTCGGTATCTTGGGCAATAACGGCGTTTTGTTTTCGAATAGTGCGTTAAAGGCCACTCAATTTATTCAGCTTTGCGACAAGCGTGGAATACCTCTGTTATTTCTGCAAAATATAAACGGTTTTATTATCGGAAGTCAGTATGAAAAACTCGGTATCACAAAGGATGGGCACAAAATGGTCAATGCCGTATCCACCTGCACTGTGCCGAAGTTCACGGTCATTGTGGGCGCGTCATTCGGAGCGGGCAACTATGGGATGTGCGGCAGGGCGTACTCTCCTCGTTTTCTGTGGATGTGGCCGAACGCGCAGATCGGAGTAATGGGAGGGGAACAGGCAGCGGATGTACTCGTGACCCTCAGGAATAATCAGAACGCCAAGGCGGGGTTACCTCCTCTGACGCCGGAAGAAGTTGATTTTATCAAAAAACCGATCGTCGATGCGGCGCGCAGCGAGATGAACGCCTATCACAGCACGTCGAATATATGGGATGACGGTATACTCGATCCTGCCGAAACACGTGACGTGCTTGGTCTGGCAATTTCGGCCTCGCTCAACGCTCCGCTGCGTAACGATGTCTACGGCTATGGTATTTTTAGAATGTGATGGGGGGTATTCGTAAGAAGGGTAATAAAATTATCGGATCGAAACTACGTAAGAGGTGAACATATATGTTCGATAAAATACTCATTGCCAATCGCGGAGAGATAGCGGTTCGCATCATCGCTACGTGCAGGGAGATGGGAATAAAGACCGTAGCGGTATATTCCGAAGTAGACAAAGATTCACTTCATGTTCTCGATGCAGATCAGGCTGTATGTCTAGGAAGCGCAGAGCCTTCGGAGAGCTATCTCAATATGGATAAGCTCATCGCTGCATGCCGCAAAACCGGCGCGCAGGCGATTCATCCCGGTTATGGATTTTTGGCGGAGAATGCAGGCTTTGCCGGGAGATGTAAAAAAGAGGACATCGTTTTTATCGGTCCGTCACCTCAGGCAATAGAAGACCTCGGCGATAAGACTGTGGCACGGCGCATCATGAGCAAAAGCGGTGTACCTATTATTCCCGGTATGATGCAACCGGAGACCGATCCGAATGTATTATCGAAAGAAGCTGAAAAGATAGGATATCCGGTTCTTATTAAAGCTGCGGCCGGTGGCGGCGGCAAGGGCATGAGAATTGTCAGGAACAAAAACGATTTTCTTGAGGCCTGTGATGCTGCAGCGAGAGAAGCAAAAAACGCTTTCGGGAACGGTGCGATATATCTTGAGAAATTCATTGAAAAATCCAGACATGTCGAGTTCCAGATTTTAGCAGACGGTTTCGGAAATGTAATACATCTGTTAGAGCGTGAATGCTCGATACAACGCAGGCATCAGAAGATCATCGAGGAGACGCCGTCAACCGCTCTCACGCCGAAGCTAAGGGACGAGATGGGCAAGGCCGCCGTTGCCGCGGCGAAGGCCTCCGGTTATGTGAACGCAGGCACGGTGGAATTTATTCTCGATGAGGACGGCAAGTTTTACTTCCTTGAGGTAAACACCCGCCTCCAGGTTGAGCATCCTGTCACCGAGATGATAACCGGTATTGATCTCGTTCGTCAGCAGCTGGAGATAGCTGCCGGTGGCAAGTTAAATATAAAGCAGTCGGATGTAACAGGGCGCGGACATGCCATCGAGTGCCGAATTTACGCGGAGAATCCGCTGGAGGCATTCCTGCCTTCACCGGGCAAGATTCATTTCGTTCGCGAACCGCGTGGTCCCGGCATCAGGAACGATTGCGGCGTTTACTCCGGCTTCACCGTTCCCATGGAATACGATCCGATCCTTGCCAAGCTCATCGTCTACGCCGGGACAAGGAAGGATTGCATCAGCAGAATGATACGAGCTCTTAACGAGTATGTAATTCTTGGCGTAATGACGCCGATCCCGTTCCTTGTGGATATATTGAAAACGCAGGCTTTTCAAGACGGCGAGACATATACTGATTTTATCGATAAGCACTTTGCTGATTGGAGTCCGGTTCTTTCCGGAAAGGACCTGGCGGCCGTCGCCTTTATAGTGGACGCTCTTTCCAACCGTAGAAAGTCTGTTACGGTTACAACAGCAGACGCGGAGGCAAATTCTCCGTGGAAAACATTAGGAAATTTCAGGCCATAAGAAGTGTTCTAAAAGTCTGATGAGGAAGAAATTATATGAATTACACATTAAGAATAGCAGGACAGGATATTCCGGTAGAAGCAAACCGTGTGGACGATGAAACAATATCGGCGATAGTCAACGGCAGGAGCGTTACCGCGCGATACAGGAATGTATCTGCCAATCAGCTTTATCTGGAGATAAACGGCGAGGCGGTAAATGCTTTTATATCCGATGACGGTACCGGCAAGATCGTTCATGTGGGCGGCATCGCGTATCTTGTTCAGGATGCTGAAGAGTTGGCCAGATCAGCCGGACGCAAAAAGGGCGGCAAGGACATGCCTCAGGAGATTACACCTCCGATGCCGTCGGTTGTCGTATGCGTAATGGTATCGGAGGGCGATGAGGTAGAAAAAGGACAATCCGTGGTGGTCGTCTCCGCCATGAAGATGGAGACCACTCTATCCGCGCCTTTTAAGGGAAAGGTAACCAGGATCAATGTTAAAGAGGGGCAAAAGGTAATGCCGGGCGAGATGCTGGTAGACATTGAAAAGTGTGCCGAAGATGAGGTTAAAATATCATAGAAGATTGCAAAATATAATATCCGGGACGCGGCCGGATTACCTGTTAGAAATATAAAAATAAATGTCTTTTCTAATTAGACTGGAGGTTGCGTTATGTCTGAAGAACTTCTCTATAAAGTCGAAAATAGTGTGGCATATATAACAATCAACCGCGAAAAACAGCGTAATACCATCTCCCCTACAGTCATAAAATTATTTCATGAATATCTGGATGCGGCGGAAAAGGACGTAAATGTGCGCGCTCTCCTGATAACAGGCGCCGGAGATAAGTGTTTTAGCGCGGGCGCACAACTGGCCGGCAGCGCGCCGGTGGAGGGAATGGATGTGTTTGCAAAGTACGCCGAACTTCTCAAGCGCCTGGCTTCTTTTCCCAAGTCCACCGTTGCGCGCGTTAAGGGGTACTGCCTGGCCGGCGGCATGGGATTCATGCTTGCGTGCGATATAGTTATCGCCGGCGAGGATTCGCAGTTCGGTACGCCGGAGGTAAATGTCGGTCTTTGGCCGATGATGATCGGTGCTCTGATATTCCGAAACGTTCCTATGAAAAAAGCCATGGAAATGATTCTGCTTGGCGGGAAAATTGCGGCAAAGGACGCGCTGGCCATGGGTCTGGTCACCAGAATTGTTCCGGTCGACCAGTTGGACAGCACGGTTAATTCCATATTGAATAGCCTGATATTAAAAAGCCCGATCGGCATAAAGATCGGAAAAGAGGCCTTCCATAATGCAGCGGCCATGCCGCTTGATGCCGCGCTTGAATTTTTATCAGGCAAACTGATGGAGGTGGCCGCCACAGAGGACGCGAAGGAGGGAATCACAGCTTTTATCGAGAAACGAAAACCGAATTTCACCGGCAAATGACGGGGCCTTAGACAGTGAATTGTTCATAAATACATGGGGGGTTTTATGGGAAATAGAAATAAAGACAAGGTTGTCATAGCAAATTGCAGCGGATTTTTTGGCGACCGCCTCAGTGCCGCCAGGGAAATGGTGCAGGGCGGGCCGATTGACTTTCTCACTGGTGATTACCTCGCAGAGCTCACCATGGCGATACTTTTCAGAACAAAGATGAAACACCCCAATGGCGGATACGTCCAGACCTTCCTCACTCAGATGGAAGAGGTGATGGGCGAGTGCCTCGATAAGAAAATAAAGATAGTCTCCAATGCCGGAGGACTTAATCCCAAAGGATTGGCCGCGGAGCTGGAAGCTTTGTCCGCCAGGCTTGGACTGCATCCCAGGATTGCTTACATTGACGGAGATGACCTCCTGCCGCGGCTGGCTGAGTTTCAAGGTATGGGTGAAGAATTCGTTCATATGGATAAAAATATACCTCTGAAGGATGCGAAGGGTATGGTGCTGACAGCGAACGCCTATTTCGGGTGCTGGGGCATTGTGAAGGCTCTGGAGGAGGGGGCCGATATCATTGTGGGAGGGCGAATCGCCGACGCCTCTGTTGTTGCTGGTCCGGCCGCCTGGTGGTATGGCTGGAAGGAAAACGAATGGGATAAACTTGCCGGAGCTTATACAGCCGGCCATATCATAGAGTGCGGAGCGCAGGCGACCGGTGGAAATTATTCCTTCATTGACGATGTACCGGATTTCAGGAAGGTAGGATTTCCCCTTGCCGAGGTGCATCCGGATGGTTCGTTCATTATCACGAAACATCCCCATACCGGCGGTCTTGTTTCTGTCGATACGGTCAAGGCTCAGCTTATGTATGAGATCAGCACTCCCAGCTATCTCACACCGGATGTGATCGCGCGCTTTGATACTATCGATATTTCCCAAAGCGGGACGAATAGAGTCCTTGTAAAAAGCGTCAAAGGCGAGCCGCCGACCGATACAACAAAGGTTTGCATCAACACTCTCGGCGGATACCGCAATTCATCGGTGGTCGTGCTCACCGGTCTTGATATAGAGAAGAAAGCGAAAATCGTGGAAGATGCTTTGTTCGACGCTGTCGGCGGCAGGGACCAATTCCAGGTATGCGATGTCCAGCTTGTCCGTTCGAATAGTGAAAATCCCGCGAGCAACGAAGAAGCTTTTGCGTACCTGCGCCTGTCCGTGATTGATAGTGACCAAAAGAAGGTGGATAAATTCTCTGCCAGGGTAGTTGAACTGGCGCTGGCCAATATTCCGGGCTTTACACTTACGGCTATGCCCGCGAAGGGAATCCCGGCGCTCATATACTGGCCCGCTCTAATGTCAACAAAACACATCAACCAGCATGTCGTTATCGGCGGTAATGAGTTTAATATAGAGTTTGTAAAACCGGTTCCGGGTTATCCCTCTCCCGCTCCGCTTAAAATGAAAATTCCGAAAATTCCGGAAGGCAAAACTGTTAATTCCCCTCTGGGCAGAGTGTTTGCGAGCCGTTCCGGTGATAAAGGCGGCAACGCGAATCTCGGCGTTTGGGCCAGGACACCGGAAGGCTACGCATGGCTGGAAAAGTATTTAACTCCTGAAAAGCTAAAAGAAATCATGAAGGACTTGAAGAGTTTTGAAATTGAGCGCTATGAACTGCCGAATCTTCTTGCTATAAATTTCTACATTAGAGGAATTCTCGGAGATGGCGTTGCCTCGTCTCTCCGCATGGATCCTCAGGCGAAAACACTTGGCGAATATCTTCGCGCCAAGGTCGTTGAAATGCCTAAGAACATTGTACAGCGTTAGATTATATTGATGATCGGCAATAAGCAAAAAGGGGAAATATTTTATTTGAAAGGGGGTGACATTAATGCCGTTATGCAAGGAATGTAAGAAGTTCTTCCCCATAAAGGAAGATCCGAACAAAGGGGACTGTGTTCAAAGAGTGGTTGATCCGAGACAGGCTTACTACAAAGCGAAACCGGTAGGAGCAGATATGGATGCAAACTCGTGCTCTTCATTTGAGAAGAGATAACGCAAAACTTACCCAAAGAGATTGGCCTCGGCTAAAAAGCTTATGGCCAAGAATGGAGGAAATTTTATGGCAGAACCAGCAAAAAACGCTAGTATTCAAGATCTGGAAAAGAAACAGGAATGGTGGTGGGCCGCCGAGAAGAAAAGATCGAAGAGACTGGATTATCTCAGAAAGGCCATCTGGAAGAAGGGAGCAATCGGTGGACTTTATCCGGCCGGATTGCAGGTTGATTTGGAGCAGGCAAAGTTACATACACAGGCGTCGCGTGATATGGAGTTTTCGCCCGATCCGTTTGTCGTTAAAAAAGCAAAGATTTTTGCTGATTATCTTGATAAGAAAACGATTTTTATCACCGATAAGGCTCAGCTTGTAAGTTACGTAGGTAGCTTGCCTAACACAATTGGCTGGGATCCGACTCTGGCCACGATCCTGAACGCCGAGGTTCTCAATGATTCTACAGTTATTCCAGAGCCACTTGATGAAAGTCTGAAAGTTATCAATGAGGTAATCGCTTACTGGTCAGGCAAAGCCGATGCCGACAGGACGATACCTTTCGCGGACATGACTGATATATCGAAAATTCTTTCCGGCACGATCTCGTGGGGCGGACCGCTGGCGAGAGGCGGTTATTCCGGTAAGGATTATGAGTACATCATGACCGGCAAGCGAGGATTCGCAGACGTTATCGATGAACTTGACCACAATATTGATGAGGCGGATGCCAAGGCTCATATGCCTGCCGCTAATATGGAAATTACCCCTCTGTATGAAAAGATGAATAATTGGGAGGCGATGAAGATAACCCTCGAAGCCTGTATACGTCACGGGCAGCGCTATGCCCGCCTGGCCAGAATCATCGCGGAAAACTATGAAACCGACAATAAGCGCAAGGAAGAACTTCTGCAGATTGCCGATTGCTGCGAAAGAGTACCGGCTAAAGCGCCGCGGACTTTGCAGGAATCGCTGCAGTATGACCTTTTCATCCAGCTCTTCAGCCGAAGCGAGGCCCTCGAAGGCGCCTGGCCGGCCCGGCCGGACTACTATCACGGTCCGTATTACGAAAAAGACGTCAATATTGACAAGCGCCTTACCAAGGAGGAGGCCCTGGATCTGGTCGGTGAGTTTCTGATCAGAGCTGCTGAGGTTTCTCAGTATAAAGTTAAGTGGGTTCGTGAAGGCTTGCAGGGTATTGAAGGAACCTGGGTCTGGACACTGGGTGGTGTAAATGAGCACGGCGACGACGCCTGCAACAGTATGACGATTGCTCTTTTACAGGCCGCCCGTTTGGTGAGAGTGGCCAATCCGACGTTCAGTTTCCGTTGGCATCCCAAAGTCAAGGAAGAAGTCCTGCGCGAATGCTTCGAGTGCATCCGTCAGGGTCTCGGTTATCCTTCCATGCGCAATGATCCTCTTCTGATTTCCAATTCCATGTATTGGCATGGACATCCCATTGAGGAGGCCCGTTTGTGGGTGCATCAGGCCTGCATGTCGCCGGCACCCACCACCAAGCGTGGTTTCCAGCCGATGCGCATGGCCCATGCCACAGTCAACTGTGCCAAGATAATAGAATATGTCTTTACCAGCGGATATGACCCCATAGTCAACATGCAGATCGGCGCGGAAACGCCAGATTGTGCTACATTCACCGATTTCGAGCAGGTATACGATGCCTGGGTTACGCAGATGAAAACGATCTTCTCCGTTCTTGTCCGTGCGGTCAATGCAGGCAGAGCATATGCTCCTTTCTTTACTCCTCGACCGTTCCTGTCGGCTATTTCCGAGCGTTCGGTAGAGAGTGGTCTGGACGTCATGACGCCATCGCTTAGCCGCGGTAATTCCTGGATAACAGCATTTACCTGGGTGGAAAACATTGATAGCCTGGCGGCAATCAAAAAGCTGGTCTTTGATGAAAAGAAATACACCATGTCCGAGCTCAAGAAAGCCATCACCGACGATTGGCAGGGCCATGAAGAGATGCGTCTGGACTTCGTCAAGAATGCGCCGAAGTGGGGCAATGATGATGATTATGTCGACAACATCATGCTTAGATGCCTGCGGGATTGTGCTAAGTTCTCGCATGAACTGAAGGATCCCATGGGGAACAACTGGCCGATTCTGCCCGAAAACGTCAGCGGCAATATTCACTATGCCAATGTTGTGGGCGCTTTGCCCAGCGGCCGCAGAAGAGGAGACGCTCTTTATGATGGCGGTATTTCTCCCGGGCCGGGACTCGATAAGAAGGGACCAACCGCTGTTTTGAATTCATGTGCCAAGATAGACCATATCACCGATGGCCGGGCATTCCTCTTGAATCAGAGACTGTCCCCAACTCAGCTTGCCGGAGAAAAGGGATACTCACTCTGGAAAGCGTATATGGACACCTGGTATCAGATGGGACTGGATCACATTCAGTTTAACTGTGTTTCCGATGAGACCCTGAGAAGCGCCCAGAGGGAGCCTGAAAAATACCAGGAAGTTATTGTTCGTGTGGCTGGATACAGTGCGCACTTTGTGGACATCAGCCGTAAGACGCAGGACAATATCATCCAGCGTACAGTTCAGGGAATTGGTTAGAACTTTAAGGGAGTGTGGGGGGGCTGTCCTTCGGGCATTCCCCCCACTTGTAATTAAAGTGAACAATAACAGAAAGGAGATACTATCATGGCAAGAATGAGTAGGGATAGTTTTGCAAAGGCAACAGGTGCATTTGGCCGGACCGCGGAGGAACTGGAAAAAGATTCTAATTTCGATGAGGCAGCTCCAGGATAAATAAGAATTCATCAACCATAGATACAAAGAAGAAAGAAGATATGAAATGCGTAGAATGTAATTTCGATGGTCCTCAGGATAAATTCCGTTACCTGTAATCTGCTGGCAACAACATCGTTCTTGTATTGCGCTTATGGTCTGTTTGTAGAGGACGAAAATAACGAGTACGCCATATCTTTGTACAAGGTCGGAACAGAGTATGGCATGCGGGCATTGAAAGTAAATAATTCAAAATTCCGTAAAGCAATGGAAGATGGAATGCTTGTGCCTGATGCCGCAAAATACCTGACAAAGGATGATATGAAGGCTCTAACCTGGGCTGGTCTCAATCTTGCCAAGCGGTGTACATTACAGTTGGATAGGATGGAGTTGATTACCGATCTTCAGGATGCCGTTGCCTTGATAAAGCGCTCCATTGAATTCGATCCGAAATATGCCTGGGGTGCTCCCTGGATGGCTATGGGCATTGTTTATGCGGTTATACCACCCTATTGCGATTTGGGTGGCGGGGCAGAGCCGTCCAGGAATGCATTTGCTAGTGGCAACAAGGCAAGAAATGGTGAATTTGGAGTGTGTGATATGTTTGCGGCGAGATATCTTGCTACACTCCTTAAGGATGAGCGCTGGTATGATGAATTGAATAACCGGGTAATCGAGATGGATCCCTGCAAGCTGGATGGTGGTCAGTGCGTGGTCAATGAGCTGGCCAAACAGAAGGCACGATACAACATGGAACATAAAGAAAGATGGTTTTAAGTTAATGAAAAGGAGGTCAAGGTAAATGGCTAAAAGAGTTGGTATCATCGGGGCGGCGGTGACTCCGTTTAAGGCGCGATGGGCTGAAAAGACGTATTATGACCTTGCTCAGTGGGCAACTCGGGAAGCGGTAAAAGATGCCCAGATCCATATCAATGACGTGGAGGCTGCCTTCTACGGCATCTATAACGACATTTTCGAAAGGACGGCCATTCCGGAACATGCCATTCACGGATTGTGCGGCATGCAAAATAAATTCGGCATTCGGATCTCAACGGGCGGGGCAACCGGTGCCTATACCATGTCCGCGGCTCACGCATATCTGGCTGCCGGCCGTTTCAAGACCGCCCTGGTCCTTGGTGTGGAAAAGTGCACGGACTGTTTTGACTTTTCATCCATGACAGCTACGCCGGAGGTAATAAAAAGTATCGGATGGTCAGCGGATAGCTTTTTCGAGCAGGCTATCGGCTGGACTGCAGCGGACAGTTACGCCGAGGTAGTTCTGGCATACATGGATAGATACCCTAACGATCTGAAACCGGAGATTACAGCAAAGATATCCGCCCAACTCAGTGAACATGTAAAGACGAATCCCTTTGCTCAGCGTCAGTTCGACCAAGTCACCGCAGATGAGGTCATGAACTCGCGGCTGGTGGTCTATCCCTTCAAGGAACTGGAGATCTGTGTATATACCGAAGGTGCAGCGGCCTTGATCCTGGCTGAGGAAGAGACCGCACTTGCCATTTCAAAAAACACCGGCAAGCCAGTGGTCTGGATTACCGGCGTGGGAGAGGCCAATGAACATTCCTTTGTCGGCAAGAACCATAAAGATATGTCCCGCATTATGTCGGACCATTATGCGGCGCACAGAGCTTATGACATGGCAGGCATTAAGGACCCGGCCAAGTCGGTCCAGATTGTCGAACTCCATGACGCCTTTGTGCATCAGCTCGAAATCTCCATGGCGGAGTTCGGGTTGGTTCCTCTGGGGAAGGCTGATTCATTGATTGAAGATGGGCTTATGACTCCCGGCGGTAAGTATGTGGTCAATCCCTGTGGCGGATTGATATATTGCGGTCATGCCGTGGGAGCCAGTAACATCATGTCAGCCTGGTCGGCACGGGAAGAACTTATCAAGCAAGGATTAAAGACCGCTCTGGTACATGGCACGGGCAGTACCATAGCACAGTTCACAGCCTGCTTGATTCTGGAAAATCAATAACTGATGGAGGAATTATCATGCGCAAACATAACGAAAAAGTCATTCCGGATATTTATAACCCCAATGTGGGATCAGAGGTGGAAACCATTAATGGCCAGAATTATCTGGTCGCCAATGACGCCATGTATACATTCTACAAAAGGACCAAGGGTGAGTTTTCACCCTTTTTCCTTGCTTTGCGGGATGATAAGAAAGTTCTGGGTTGCAAGTGCCAGGAATGTGGTCTTGTCCGTGTGCCGCCTTTTCTCACCCATTGTCCAGATTGCAACTTTGCCCCAACCGAGCTTGTGGAAGTCGATCAGGTCGGCGTTATGAACAGCACCCCACCAATCACCTACTTCGCCAGCTCACTCTTTGCCGACATGGCTCCCTATGGCCGAGGACGCGTCATCCTCAAGGGCGCAGACACAGCCCTGAGCGTAAACCTCTACACCACTACCGGGATATTGGTGCCCGGCATCATAAAGAAAGGCACTGAGGTAAAAATTGTCTTCCGGGTCGAACGGATAGGCGAAGTGTCGGATATCTTCTGCGTGCCCACTGCGGAACTAACTCCTGAGCAAGTGGCCAAGAAAGGACTGTTAGAATCAGAGATAGACTGGGAACATCCCCAGGAACCGGATATTTCCCGGGCGTCAAGTGAAGAGAATGCCGTATTCAATAAAGCTTTGGCCGAGATGAAGTCAGTCATCAATGAAATGAATGGAAATACCCGGGCGAGGAAGGACATCGCCAGTTGGAAACGGGATATACTGGTAAAATCCCGTGGCGGACAGTTCGGTATATTTATCAATGACGGTAATATCACGCTGGAAGACAAGGGGCCCGATTCTCCTGATTTTGTCATAGTCAGCCAAGACCTGCGAACCCTGCTCGACGGACTGGCCTATCGCGGGGCCATTACCGATATGATCATAACCAATAAGATCTGGATCAGCAAAAACAAAGAATTCCTTACCGTCTTCAAGTTCGACCGGATGGCCCGCTCCGTTGCACGGTCAAAGAAAACATCCATCACGGATTCGACAGCATAAGAAACACCATGGCGTAGTTATTACTACTCTGATTAACGCCTGACAGTTGCAGTTAAGGCCATTGGGCAATCTGTGGACCAAGGGTTTGAAGCAAGCATATTTAGCTTGACAAAAGCATTTTCCGTTTGTAATATGCCAGTTAACGTAAAGTGGGTTTGATTATGGTATCATTGATTATATGTTTTTCCCGAAAATATTCGATGTTTATTATAGTTTGATCATGAACGAGCAATGTCAGAATAAGGGAAGTCCATCCCGATCCGCAAGAATATCGAAACAGCCAGAAACTGTTTTGCGTCCTGAAAGGAAAAGTTGAGCTTGATCTTGGCGATGAAAGGATCATTTCCCAGTAAGAGCAAAGCGCTCTGTAATTGCATTTGCTAAATAATATCAAAATTTATTAATAAAGAGGTGATTGGATTATGATAAAATTCAGTGACAAACAATTGGCAATTCCCAAATTAATGAGGCCGGTGTATCTGGTAACGGCCGGACAGTCGAAATTCGACAGGGCCTTTCCCGATAAGCGGACAGAAGAGCTTTGCGTGGACGCTCTTACCCAGGCGGCAGAACTTATAAACTTGTCGCCGGCCGAACTGAAGAGTTATATACATACATGCTACTACGGCCATTTTGCTGACCACTTCGGTGACCAGCTTCTTGGCGAAGCAGTGATCCATGACCGGCTGGGGCTCGATCCACTGGGCAACTGCGGAGTTAAAACCGGCGGCGCCACCGGCGGCACGACATTGTGGGAGGGCGTTAAAGCCGTAGCATCCGGATATTCCAACTGCGTCCTGTCCATGGGCTGGGAACGAATGGACGAGGTCCCAACGGACGAGGGTAATTTCCTTATCTCCTGCGCGGCTGACAAAGACTGGGAAAGTCCGCTGGGCCATATCTATGCCGGATACTACGCGGTTATGGCGCAGAAATACTGGAAGGTCTTCGGCAAGGAAGAAGATTCTTTCCGCAGAACCCTGGCGGAAATATCGGTTAAGCATCACGGCTACGCGCGCATGAATCCTTACGCGCACGGAGCAATGAAGATTACGGTGGAAGATGTACTGAATTCGCCCGTGGTGGCCCATCCGTTGCGCGCTCTGGACTGCTGTCTCATGAGCGTCGGCGCGGCCTGCGCGATCATCTGCGACGAGGAAACAGCAATTAAGCTGACGAAAAATTCACCTAACAAGCCTCTGCGGATATGGGTTACGGCGGGTTCGCACACACTGCGCCCGGCAGACCGGCGCGATATGGCTATCCCCCTCCTGCCCAACGAGACGGCGAATCAATACAAGGATCTGGGCAAAAAATTCCCCGGCGGCGAGCGCTATCCCGGTTTCACCGGTTTCCTCGCGGCCCGTATGGCAGCCTATTACGCTTATAATCAGGTCGGCATCAAAGATCCGACTGAAGACCTTGACGTCATCGAGTTGCACGACGCCTTCACGATCAGCGATGTGCAGACCTATGAAGATGTCGGCATCAGACCCTACGGCTACGGCCGCGACTACGTGGAATCAGGCGATTGCTATCACACTAATCCGAAAACCGGAAAGCCGGGAAAACTTCCGTCTAACCTTTCCGGCGGACTTATCGGTTGCATGCACTCGGTCGGCGCGACCGGTATCATGCAGGTGTTCGAGCTCGCTACGCACCTCTGGAACAGATGGGGTGAAATCCATGGCGACAATAACCGGTGGAAGGAGTTCGGTCGTCAGAAGCCTGCGGACTGGACCAACCTGCAGGTCGAGGGAGCCAAGCGGGCACTAGCCATCAGTCATGCCGGCGTCGGTTCTCACGTAACGGCGACAATATTGATGGACCCGGACAAATTAATTAAAAAGGACGCATAGAGGAGGAATAGACTATGAGCATGTTTGGACAAGTACACGTTAAAAACGGACATTATAATATAAAAGGAGACTTCCATGAACTGACGCCCAATATGCCAATCCGTAACGCAGATGATGGTTGGAAATTGATGGGTGTGACCAACCCGCGCGATATGACGTATATTCATTCATATGGCGGCGAGTCAATATTTTTTGAATCGTTAAGTAAAGGAAAACTGATGGCTACGCGCTGCGACAACAAGAAATGCGAGACCAGGGGGTCTATTTACCAGCCTTTCAGGATCCATTGCCCGGATTGCCTCGGCAAAAATACGGTCATCGACATGACAGAGATCGCCAAGAAAACGGCCAAGGTGCACACCTTTATGGTCTGCGAACGCTCGGGAGCTTTCAATTTGCTGAAGAAACCCATTAAATTCATCAATATCGAATTCGACGGGGTCTGCACAATTCTGTTTAGTTACCTGGCGGTAGGCGAACCAAAAATGGGAATGCGTGTGGTTCCCATCTTCCAGAAGCTGGATCCGACCTATACAATTTTAGATATGGCCTGGGTACCCAAAGGTACAAAAGAGAGCCAATTGCCGAAGGGATTTTCATTTTAGTAATTAGCCTTGATGCGAGCCCCCTGACCACGGAAAGGGGCTCGCATCAAGCTTTCTTAAGTCCCGCCGGGGGCTTGGAGAAAGCACAGAAAAGGCTTTGATAAATTTGGAGGATTGTAATGGATTTCTGGTTGAACAATGAACAAAAAATGTTGCGTTACAACATCAGGGAGTTCGCGGAAAAAGAGATCGCGCCGCTGGCCCTGGAGTTGGACGAAAAAGAGGAATTTTCGTATGATATAACCAGGAAGATGGCGGAGCTCGGTCTTTTCGGTATTTATGTGCCAAACGAATACGGCGGAGCCGGCATGGATTATCTCTCATATATTGTCGCGGTTGAGGAAATATGCAGGGTTGACGGTTCGCATGGCGCGACGGTTGCTGCCGCCAACTCCCTGGGCATCGGGCCGATTTATTATTACGGGAGTAAGAAGCAGAAAGATCAATGGCTCCCGCGGCTGTGTAAGGGCGAGATTCTGGCCTCCTTTGGGCTCACCGAGCCGGACGCCGGCTCTGACGCCGGAGCAAGCAAAACCAACGCGACACTCGATAACGGGCAATGGGTGATTAACGGAAGCAAAATTTTCATTACCAATTCCACGAATAAAATGGCGGGGGTCTGCACTGTGCAGGCCGTCACAGGGACAAAAGGAGCGAAGAAGGAAGTATCCTGCATACTGGTACCCAACGGCACGCCCGGATTTATCACCAAAAAGATGACGAAGAAGATGATGTGGCGGGCCTCGGACACCGGCGAACTTTATTTCGACGACTGCCGGGTTCCGGAAGAAAACCTGCTGGGCGAGCGTGGAGAAGGTTTCCACCAGATGCTGCAGACTCTGGATAACGGCCGACTGGCCATCGCGGCAATGGGCCTCGGCGGAGCGCAGGGCGCGTATGAGCTGGCCATGAAATACGGCAAAGAGCGGAAACAGTTCGGCAAGACGATAGCCTCGTTCCAGATCAACGCGTTCAAGCTTGCCGATATGGCCACCGAGATTGAAGCCGCGCGCAATTTATTATATAAAGCCTGCTACCTGAAAGACCAGGGCAAGCCTTTCGGCAAGGAAGCAGCCATGGCGAAACTCTATTGTTCCGAGGTAATGGGCCGGGTTGTCGATGAGGCCGTGCAGATTCACGGCGGTTACGGTTTAATGAAAGAGTACAATGTAGAGCGGTTCTTCCGGGATTACAAACTGCTCACGATCGGCGAAGGCACCTCTGAAATCCAGCGCCTTGTCATTTCAAGGCAGATCGGGTGCTATTCTTAATCATGTCAATAAACAGATTAGGATGCCAACCATGCATGATAAAAAAATTACCCAAAAGAGTAATGAACTCCAATCGGGACAGAATGAATTATTCACGAATCCTGACGCTGATGTTGCCAGAGAATTTTTCCGGACAAAATCGCGGGCGCTTAAACCTAAGCTTTCCACAGTTGAAGAAATTGTCAGGAATGATATCCATGACGGTGATTATGTTGTCATAGGCGGATTCGGCGCCAACCGGATACCCACGGCGATTATTCATGAGATTGTGAGGCAGGGGAAAAAGCGTCTGGGATTTGCCGGTCATACGTCCACACACGACTTCCAGATCCTTGTCGCGGGTGAATGCTTCGACCGGTGCGATATCGCCTACATAATAGGGCTGGAGGCGCGCGGTCTTTCCCCGAATGCCCGGCGTTACATGGAAAGCGGCAAGGTGAACGTCACCGAATGGTCGAACGCGACACTATCCTGGCGTCTAAAAACCGCCGCCATGGGTTTGTCTTTTCTGCCGGCAAGAAATTTGATGGGAACAGATACATTCAAGCACAGCGCCTCGAAAGAGATTCTCTGCCCGTTCACGGGACAAAAGTATGTCGCGCACCCGGCCCTGTATCCGGATTTTGCCGCTATCCACGTGCACGAGTGTGATATCTACGGCAACGCCCACGTCTATGGGGCCTCGGTTTCCGATCAGGATCTGGCCAAAGCTGCCAAGCGCGTTGTACTCACCACTGAGAGGATAATACCGACCGGGAAGATCCGTCAGAATCCGGAGGCAACCTTCATTCCCTTCTGGTGTGTTGACGCTGTTGTCGAAATGCCGTATGGGAGTTATCCGGGCAATATGCCATATGAATATTTCTCGGATGAAGAGCACCTGCGCCAGTGGCTCACCCTGGAAAAGGATCCGGCTGAGTTCAAGAAATTTATTGATAAGCAGATATTCGGCACAAAGAATTTTTATGAATATCTCGAACTCAATGGCGGCATCGAGAAGATGAAGAAACTAAGGGCTATTGAATTCTTGTATAACCAAAAATAGGAGGGAGAATGGTCCAGTATAATCAAATCGAGCTTATGATATGTGTTGCGGCAAGAAACCTGGAGGACGGATCCACCGTTGTGGTCGGCACCGGCACTCCCTGCGCCGCTTCGATGCTCGCGCAGAAGACCTGCTCTCCGAACATCTGCATATTATTTGAGGCTGGCGGCGTGGCTCCTATTCTTCCCGCTATGCCCATATCAGTGGGCGACTCGCGTACGTTCCATCAGGCGATCATGGCCAGCTCGATGCCGGAGATAATGGAAACGTGCCAGCGGGGAATAGTCGATTACACATTCATCGGTGGTGCGCAGGTCGACATGTACGGAAATATTAACTCCACGATGATTGGAACGGATCACTCAAAACCAAAAGTAAGATTCCCCGGATCCGGAGGGGCGAATGACCTCGCATCTCTATGCTGGCGTACCATGATGATGACCGTCCAGGATGCAAAGCGTTTTACGAACAATATCGATTTTATCACCTCTCCCGGATACCTCCAGGGCGGTAATTCGCGCTATGAAGCCGGCCTCCCCAAAGGAACAGGACCGTACAGAATAATCACTAACATGGCTATCATGGGTTTTGACGATGAGACAAAAAGGATGAAGGTAATCTCCATCAATCCGGGATATACCAGAAAGGATGTCCAGGACAATTGCGGCTTCGAACTATTGTGGGCGGATACCATCACTGAAACCGGTGCGCCAACGGAATCCGAGCTTCAAATATTGAGAACAGAAGTCGATCCTGATAGATATATAATAGGACGATGAGTGGTGTTGCGGTGGATAATCGTAAATGCAGGGAACGGCTTTCGGCCACAATTTAGCTCAAGGATGGGCAGACAGCCATGCCGGAGGAATTGATTTAATTTTATAAAAGAAAAATCGACCGCCACGATATTCCGAAACATTGGGAATTTGTGGATACCTATCCAATAAAGGCAGAAATACAAACTGATGGAAATATTTTAACGTGAATATTTTTCGAAGTCATGAAAGGATGGATGGAATGAAAACCGTTTCCAAGAAACTCAGCATCGGCGAACTGGCCGGAAAACTGGAGATGAGCCAGCGCACAATCCGCTATTATGAAGAAATCGGACTGCTCAATTCTATCAAGCGCGTTGAAGGGGGACGCAGAATATATACCGACGCAGATCTTAGGCGTCTGAAGCTGATCAAGCGCCTGAAAATTATGGGAATGACCTTATCCGAAATGCAGGAACTGGAAGCAATGTGGACGATTGAAAAATCAAATGATAAGGTTCTGGGACGCCTTCTTGAGCTTTTGAGTAATCAATTGCGAAGGCTTGACGACCGCATCGCCGATCTTAATATTTTAAGGACGGAGATCACGGAATATCAGAAACGAATTCTATCCAAAATCGGCAAGTAATCCCTTTATATTACTCCGGCAAATAAACATAGCAATATATGTGGTTATATAGTTATAGGATATGAAGCTTTGCATGGAAAAGATTGATGCACGCACACATAGTCCTCAGACGCAATACGAGATCAGAAAACAAGTTATTCGTCTTCGAAAGCAGGGGATTCCGAACCAGGTTTTGGCAGAAGGTGTCGGAATCAGCGTTTACCACGCCAGCAGAATTTGGCAAAGTTATTGGAAGGGGGAATCTCAAGAACAGAGTTCATTCCGGAAAACCGGTTCGCAACCGGGAGGATCTGGAAAAGAAAACCCGTTCATTCACGAGAACCCTCCTGAAGCGGCCGGCACATGTCCGGAGCTATTTCAAACATCCCAAGGTTGTTTATACTGCATAACAAAATCGATATGTTCAATTGCCGGAGTAATAAAAATACATATCGTACGCTCATGACACGTGGACAAAAAGGTTGCTACGTTTACTTTGTTGACGAGGAAACACGACAACATTTTGCAAAAGATATGGAATCTTCTGATGTCAGCGAGAAAAGCCCCGTGGCTAAATCTTTGTTTGCAAATAAGGAAACTGTTGTGTTACCTTTCAGGCATTTATCGCGCGAGGAAATGAGACCTTTTGAAAATTGTGTTCCTCTTTATGACCTTAAGGTAGCCGCCGGAAAGTTTAGCGATGAACAACAGGTTACGGATATATATGGTGGGTTGCGCGAGCAAGCTATTCAAGATAATGAATGGGTTCAACTTCCCAATGCCTTTCGCCATCAGCAAGGACTTTTTGTAGCGCAAGTTGTTGGTGAGTCGATGAATCGACGGATACCGAACGGTTCATGGTGCCTCTTTAGGCTAAATCCTACCGGTACCCGGCAAGGCAAGATCGTTCTTGCACAACATAGAGGGATTGCGGAATTCGTTGCAGTGTCAGGTTGATTTATGTTAATTCTGCACCATCCAATATTTTAGCAATCAAACAGGGATTTCGATCATGATTGTATGCTGAACGAAAAGGAAGTGCACAAACGGTGGTAAAAGCAATAAACAAAAACAGGAAGATGCAGAGATTACCCATCCAGTTTGCGGAAGGTCAGAAAATCAAGCTTTTTCCTGGTGGGCAGAATATTCTGATAAAGAAAATTGTCAAAGATTTGTGTTCACTATTTACACCCGGTGGCCACGCAATTTATGTCCGAGATTCTCATTCGAAATTGGCTTATTACGATGCTGTTGTACGGGACATTAATATGTTCTTCCCTCAAGACACCGTTGAGAGTTAATCATGTATTGATTTTAGAGTTAAAAAACAATGGCCATTTCAAGAGATAAAAAGAAGATAGCAAAGGATTGTAAATACTGGGATGCCGACGGCAATGGAGTCATCACAGAGGATGAATATGTGAAGCAGGTAATCAGGATTATGCGTTAATTTTTGCCGGCAGTAGCAAATCCATTGATTATTTTCACCGACAGGCACCACGGGTATGAACCCCAAAGAAAGCTTTGGAAAAGGAGAAATATATGGCCAAGCAAAAAGAGGGCGCAGGAAAAACAAATAAACCTCTTTTCGGGAAAACGGCAATTGTCACCGGCGCCAGTTCCGGCATTGGATGTGCCACCGCTTTGACTCTGGCACAGGCAGGTGCCGCGGTAGTCATTCAGGCACGGCGCAAAGACAGACTCGCCAAAGTGGTCTGTGATATTCAGGCAAAAGGTGGCAAAGCTCTGGCTTTGGAGGGTGATGCAAGCCTGACTTCCGATATAGACAGGTTGTTGGAACAGACGTTAGAATGGAAAGACGGAGGGCGCAAATACGATATTGTTGTGGTCAACGCCGGACGCGGATTGGCAGGTGGAACACTGGCAAGCGATAACTACCAATGGGAAGAGGTTTATAATACCAATGTGCTTGGCGCTGCTTACCTGATGCGCTCCGCAGCCAAATATTTTATCGGACGCCAGAAAGGAGATATTGTAGCTGTCGGTTCCGTGGTAGGGCGAAACATCTCGCCGTTTAGCGCGTTTTACGGATCCAGTAAATTTGCCGTAGGAGCCATCGCGGAAGGACTGCGTCAGGAAGTATGCAAGTACGGAGTGCGTGTGTCTCTGGTCATGCCCGGCATCGTGGTCAGCGAATTTCAGAAAGTGGCCGGTTACAGTGAAGAAAATTTTTACAAAGGAATCGTTCATATGGGCAAACTGCTCAAGCCGCAGGCAATAGCCGACGGCATCTGCTGGCTGCTGACCCAGCCGCCCAACGTGAACGTTAGTGAGATTATGATAAGGCCGACAGGGCAGAACTATCCCTGACGACTTTTTAAAATGGCCTGAATAAAACGATAAAAATGTCATTGTGAGACGTCTCTCAGACGTCGCCTGCCCTCGGGGCAGCAATCTTAAAAACAAGATTTCTCGCGGAGTATGATCCCGCAAATGCGGGGCTTCGAAATGACATAACAGAATGAGAGAAAAATGAAATCCTATATTCAAATATCCACGACAACCGAAACCAAAGAACAGGCACAAAAAATTGCCCAATTTCTAGTAGAAAAAAAGTTGGCTGCCTGTGTGCAAATAAATGGCCCCATTGAAAGCACCTATCACTGGAAGGGAAAAGTGGAAACAGCAAACGAGTGGCTTTGCCTGACTAAAACGCGGGAAGATTTATTTGACATAGTTGAAGCCGCAATTAAAAAAATGCATTCTTACGAAACACCGGAAATCATCGCCGTGCAGATTATCAAAGGCAGCAAAGAATATCTGAACTGGCTGGATGCTGAAACGGATAATCTCTAGTACCTACTTGCAGAAGTTCGTGATTTGTCATTTCGACCGCAGGGAGAAATCTATTTAGTGATCTCGCAGATTTCTCAGTCACTCCGTTCCTTCGAGATGACATCGTTTTTCTGCAAGTAGGTACTAGTGTAGTGTTTCAATAACAGCTTTACAATATGTCATTTCGAAGCGAAGCGA
>WOYI010815629.1_pt1 | contig 25122 bp, 20 predicted proteins | sample 6423411 | NCBI WGS metagenome assembly WOYI01 (sample SAMN13441803, study PRJNA592873) | oil field metagenome | biome: oil field; feature: oil-well bore; material: oil-contaminated soil; isolation source: oil-contaminated soil from oil-well borehole | place: Germany: Wietze | collected 2016-10-18 ... | reverse complement strand
CTTGTCCAGCTCTCTTTGCGCCGGGCCTAGAAAGACCCGGCTATCAGATGGGAAGATAGGCGGGACATTCTTGTCCCGCATTTGCAAGCCTCGGCTTTGCATGCGACCAAGGGCATTTTTCGTGTACGAAGGGTTGTGGATCCCCTTACTCAAGCGTATGCTAAAGACATACAAAGAACGGTTTTATGGAAGGAGGGCAGGGTGTACCAAGCGAACCTTTTCGTGCCTTGTTTGGTCGATCTAGCCCTTCCGGACATAGGGTTCGCCACGCTTAACCTCCTTCGTCGCTTGGGGGTCGAGGTGAACATTCCGGATACGCCCGGCTGCTGCGGACAGCCTTTTTTGAACGAAGGTCGCCCCAAAAGGGCCCGCGCCTTGGCGCGCGGGGTCATAAGTGCCGTGGAGAACGGAAAACCTCTCGTCGTTCCCTCGGGCTCTTGCGCGGAGATGATCAAGTTCCACTACCCAACGCTTTTTGAAGACGAGCCCAGAATGCAAGCGAAAGCGCTCGAGCTTGCCCAAAGGACGTTCGAGCTTTCCTCGTTCCTCGTGGATGAGCTTGGAATCGAAGGCATCGGCCTGGATATCCAAGGCAAGGTTGCCTACAGGCCCTCATGCAGGGCCCTTCGGGGTCTTGGCGTCCGCTCCCAGCCCTTGGCGCTGCTTTCATCGTCAAGAGGACAAGGGGCCAGTGAGCTCGAGTCTGCCGAGGCCTGTTGCGGGTTTGGGGGTGCGTTTTCCTTCCATCTTCCAGAAGTTTCGAAGGCGATGGCTCATGCGAGGCTCGAGCCGTTCCTTCAAAGCGGAGCCGAGGTGCTCGTCGTGATCGAGCCCGGTTGCATGACCCACCTAAGCCGGGCACTCGGCAAGCACGAAACGAAGCAGGTGCGGCACATCGCAAGCGTGCTCTACGAGGCGCTCGAGCGGAGGGCCAGGCCATGAGGTCGATCCCGTTTCGGAGGGTAGCAAAAGACGCGCTCGAGGACCAAGACGCCCAGCGTCTTTTGAAGATCCTGCCCTTTGCCTTTAGGGCGCTCAGGGAGGCGGCGCTCTCCGAGCTTCCGGATCCAAAGGGTGCGCTTAAAAAGGCGGCAGAGATCAGGGCGGATGCGCTCGAGGTGTTGCCAGAGCTTCTGGAAACGTTCGAAAAGAACGCGAAAGCGAACGGAACTAACATCCACTGGGCCAGGGACGCCAAGGAGGCAAGGCTGATTGTGCTTGGTCTCCTTGGGGCGCAAAACTCCAAGACGGTGCTTAAGTCTAAGTCGATGCTCACCGAAGAGATAGGGCTAAGGGAGTTTCTTGGTGAGGAAGGCTTCGAGACACTAGAGACGGACTTGGGAGAGTTCATCTGCCAAGTGCTAGGGCTTCCTCCGTTTCACATCGTCGGGCCCGCCATCAACGTGCCCGTCGAGCGGGTTTCGGCGTTGTTTTTGGATATGGGTTTCATTCAAGGACCCGTCACCGACCCTGTGGCACTGGGCGTTGCGGCTAGGGAATTTTTCAGGCGAAAGTTCTCCGAGGCCAAGGTTGGGATCACGGGGGTGAACTTTGCCGTTGCCGAAACTGGCTCGATCTTGGGCGTCGAGAACGAGGGCAATATCCGCTTCCTAAAGTCCGTCCCAAAGGTTCAGGTTTCGCTCATGGGAATCGAAAAACTCGTACCAACCATCGAAGATGCCTTTTATGTCCTTCGGCTGCTGCCCCCAAGCTGTACGGGCCAGAGGATGTCGGCCTACGTCACGATAGATTCGGGCCCAAGGCGCTTTGGCGAGTTCGATGGCCCGGAGGAGCTTCACGTTGTGATCGTGGACAACGGGCGCTCGAAGATATACGAAGACCCCAAAACACGCCCTGCCCTGGCCTGTATCCGTTGCGGGGCGTGCTTGAACGTCTGCCCGGTCTACGCCCAGGTCGGCGGCTACCCTTACGGGTTTGCCTACTCTGGGCCGATGGGGCTTGTCTGGACTCCCATGCTTGTCGGGCTAAAGGCCGCCAACGAGCTCCTTCAAGCCTGCAGTCTCTGCGGGGCGTGTAAAGAGGTCTGCCCTGCCGGGATCGACCATCCAATGCTTATCCTCGAGCTTCGAAAAAAGCTCGCCAGAAAGCGTCTGCTTTCTTTGGAAGGGATAGCGTACGGCGTGGCTGGCTTTGGGCTGTCGGGGGGCATGAGAGAGAACCTTGGGCTGAAAATCTTGAGGCCATTTTACAACGCGCTAGGCAGGAGGTTTGGCCTTCCTTTGCTCGCCCCTCGGCGTTTCCGGGAGGCTTTCGGGGCAGCCCAAAACAAGGAAAAAATGCCGTGAACGCGCGCGATGCCATCCTTGGGCGGCTGAAGAAGGCCCCTAGAGAATCAAGGCAACCAGAACGGCTCGGTGATTTCCAGGCAAGGGCGCCAGGAAAAGACGGCCTGACCGAGCGTTTCATCGAGCGGCTTAAGCAAAACTCTGCCATGGTTATCTTAGAAAAAGAAAGCGGTGACGTCGGGAGCGCGCTCCTTAAGGCTCTCCAGAGCGAAGGCATCGAAAGGGTGGTGTTTACAAGGGCTGCCGACGCGCTCCTTGGCCCAGCATTCCAAGAGGCGATGCAGACCTCGGGGGTCGTAGGAACCCTGGCTCCAGAGGACGAGGAAGGCCTTAAAAGGGCGGCCTTTCAGGCCTATGCGGGGGTGAGCGTTGCCAAGTGGGGCGTTTCTGAGCTAGGCGCCCTGGCGCTTGTGCACGGGAAGGAAAACCCGAGGCTCCTTAGCCTTGCCCCTCCTTTGAGCGTGATCGTTTTGAAGGCCGGAAGTATTTTAGAGGACTTGAGAGCCCTCGCAATCGCGCTTGCCCCACCCTTGGCGATGCCCTCCCAAGTGACGCTCGTTTCTGGCCCGAGCCAAAGCGCGGATATCCAAGGGGTGCCGTTTTTCGGGATGCACGGACCAAAGAAACTTTTGGCCGTCGTGTTGCAAGATGGCCCAAGCAAGGAAGGTTGAACCGAAGGAGGTTTAGGTGGGCCAGAATTCGTTGAAGGCCAACGTTTGGGACGCTGGGCTTTGCACGGGCTGCGGAGCCTGCGTGGGGTTATGCCCCTACCAGGGGTTTTGGGAGGATGACGTCCGGCAGGTTTTTTCTTGCAGCCTTTCCAACGATGAGGGCCGTTGCAGCGCCTATTGTCCCCGCTGGAATTTAAGGCTAAGCGAGATCTACGGTCCGCCCTCCAACAAAGGTGGGAGCACGCCCGAGCTTGGGCGCATACGGGGCTATAGGCTCGCAAGGGCAAGCGACCCAATGCTCCGGGCCAAGGCCCAGCACGGCGGGACGCTGAGCGTGCTTCTAGCCATGGCGCTCGCTCAAGGGTTTGCGGACGTCGCCGTCGTGGCGGGCAAGAAAGAGAGCCTTGCCATGACGCCCGCGCTCGTTTCGAGCCCAAAGGAGGTCATTTCTTACGCGGGCAGTACCCTTTTTGTCTCTCCTACCGTGTCCGGCTACCATGCGGCGAGAAAGGCCGGGTTCAAGCGCATCGGGGTTGTAGCCACGCCTTGCCAGGCCCAGGCGCTTGCCAAGATCCGGAGCGTTTCGGAACGCTTCGAGGACCACCCTGGCGATGCGCTTTCTATCGTTTTGGGCGTGTTCTGCGGGTGGACGCTTTCGCTTAGGCCCTTCAAGGAACGCCTGAAGGAGCTTGGGGTCGGAAGGCTCGTAGCGATGGACATTCCGGCGGGAAAGGGAACGCTCGAAATTCTTGGGGATTCGGGCCTAGCGGAGCTGCCCTTCGATGGGTTCGAGCCCATGATCCGGGAGGCATGCGCCTTCTGCCTCGATACGACGGCCGAGCTTGCCGACATCTCTGTGGGCTCGGCAAGAACCAACGAGCCCTGGGAGGAGATGCGAACCTGGAACCAGGTACTCATCCGCTCGGAGCGCGGAGAGGCGTTTTTTTCGCAAGCCGTAGAGCTTGGCGTTTTGGAGGTCCGCGAGGCTCCCAGGGGCGCGCTCGAAGCGCTCAAGACGGCGGCCAGGGCCAAAAAACAAAAGGCCATCCGGGCGTTACGTCAGAAGACGGGTCCTGGTCCGAAGCTTGGCTATCTCGACATCCAAGACCCCTTTTTGCCAAAGTTCCTCGAAGCCATCGAAACGGAAGGGGGTAGCCATGAAGGAGCTCATTGAGGATTGCCCCGGCAAGAGGGCGCTGTTTCTCGGCAACGAGGCTATCGCCCGCGGGGCGCTCGAGGCGGGCCTGGGCGTTGCGGCAAGCTACCCCGGAACGCCGGCCTCCGAGATCCTGGAGAGCCTGGCACTGGTCGCTTCAGAGGCCAACCTCTACACCGAGTGGTCGGTCAACGAGAAGGTCGCTATGGAGGTCGCAGCGGCCGCCTCTTTCGCGGGTATTCGGTCGCTTGCTGCCATGAAGCAGAACGGCCTGCACGTGGGCTCGGATTTTCTTTTGCACTTGGCGCTCTCTGGCGTGCGTGCGGGGATGGTTCTCGTGTTCGCCGAAGACCCGGGAGCGCACTCGAGCGTGAACGAGGCCGACTCGCGCTACTTTTCCAAGATGCTCGAGCTTCCGCTTTTCGAACTCTCCGATGTCGAAAGCGCGAAGGAAGTCATAAAGCTTGCCTTCGAAATATCGGAAGCCTTTAAGATTCCGGTGCTCGTAAGGAGCGTGACCAGGCTTTCGCACGCAAGCGGCGTCGTGGAGCTCGGTCCGTTGCCCAAACCCCGAAGGAACGCAGTATTCCGGCATGAGGGCTTCATTCTCGACCCGGACTTGGGAGCGATGATCTCCGCGCCGGTCCCTTTGAAGCGCATGCTTCTGCAAGAAAAGCTCGCTGGCCTGAAGGCCAGGTTTGAAGAGTTCCCCTTGAACCGTTACTTTGGGCCCGATAAGCCCGAAACCCTGCTTGTTGCCTCCTCCGTGGCCGTCCTTTACGCTTTTGAGGCGATCGAGAGGCTAAGCGCCTGGGACAAGGCGGGCCTTCTTGCGCTCACGACAACCTACCCATTGCCAGAAGGCCTGCTCAAGGCGCATCTCAAAGCCCCGGGGCGGGTCTTTATCGTCGAGGAGGGGGTGTCGTTTCTAGAGCAGTCCCTCAAGGCGTTCGTGGCAGAGCATCATGGAGAGCTTGGACAAAAACGCTTCCTAGGCAAGGACGAAGGCACGCTGCCTGGCGTTGGCGAGCTCAACGTTGATGTCGTCGCCGAGGCGTTGGCAGGAGCACTGGGGCTCTCCTACGAGCCCGTCCCCAAGGCCTACGCATCAAAGGCCGCAGAGGCCACCCTTATGCACGCCCCTCAAAGGGAGCTTGCCTTCTGCCCTGGCTGTCCGCACAGGGCCTCGTTCTTTTCGGTCGCGAAGGCGTTAGCCCTGGACGGAAGAGGCGGGTTTGTCTGCGGGGACATCGGCTGCTATACGCTTGCCATGCTGCCCGCTGGATTCCAGGTGATCAAGACGCTCCATGCGATGGGCTCTGGAACGGGCCTTGGCTCCGGGTTCGGAAAGCTGGGGAGGTTTGGGTTTGACCAGCGCACCCTTTCCGTCATGGGCGATTCGACGTTCTTCCACACGGGCCTTCCTGCGCTTATCAACGCCGTCCACAACCGCTCCGACCTCCTTTTGGTGATCCTCGACAATCAAGGCACCGCGATGACGGGCTTCCAACCCCATCCGGGGCTTGCCTTTGATGCAGAGGGTAAGGGGGCCATGGCCGTGGATATTGAAGGGGTTTGTCTTGCGATAGGGGCAAAGGTTTTCGTGGCCGACCCCTTCGAGCTTCAAGAAACCGAAAGGCTTCTGCTTGGCATGATGGGCGAAAAAGGGGAGGGGGTTAGGGTGCTGATCTTAAAGCAGCCCTGCGCGCTCTCTCCTCAAAGGAAGGGCAAGGGGGCCTACGAGGTCGCGGTGGACGAGGCGGTTTGCCTTGGAGAGGCCTGCGGGTGCAACCGCTTCTGCACGCGGGTCTTTCGCTGCCCTGCGCTTTTCTGGGACAAAAATGCAAAAAAAGCGCGCGTGGACGACGTGCTCTGTGCAGGCTGCGGGGTTTGCGCACAAATCTGTCCCAGTGGGGCGATACAAAAAAAGGAGCTCGTATGGGCGGCATAGGGCTTGAAAAAGACCCCTGGAACGTGATCCTTACGGGCGTGGGAGGCCAAGGCAATGTCTTTGCTTCCAGGATGCTGGCTAAAATGCTCGCGGCAAAAGGCCTTTGGGTGACGATCGGCGAGACGTTCGGGGCCACCCAGCGGGGCGGATCGGTCATGAGCCATGTCCGGGTTTCTGTAGACAGGCGCCTTTTGAGCCCGCAGATCCCCAAAGGTGCCGCCGACTGGGTCGTTGCACTCGAGCCGCTCGAGGCGCTGAGAGTCCTCGAGGGGTTTGGCAGCCCGGAGGTCCGGATGGTTCTCAACGATAGGCCTGTCTATCCTATGGGCGTCATTGCGGGCGAGATGGACTACCCGACCCAAGAGGCCTTAAGGGCAGACTTGGATGCGCTCTCCAAGGAGGCCTTCTGGCTTGATTTGACAGGTATCGCCAAGGCCTTGGGCAGCCCTGCGCTTGCGAGCACGGCAATTCTTGGCGCATTCGTCGCGAAAAGTGGGCTTTCGCTTACCAAAGAAGACGCATTTTTGGCGCTTAAGGACTCTATCCCGGAAAAAAAGCTTGCTTCCAACCTTGAAGCGTTCGAAGCGGGTCGCCTGGCCGCGGGGGCGTAATCGGCGTATACGCCTTATACGGCATTTTCTGAAGAATTCTCTCCTGGGCTTTCTTTGGGTTTGTCTTTCACCCCGTAGGATTGGAACCGTTCAATCACACGCCGGATTTCATCTTCTGGCAATACCTTGGGTTCGCCGATCTGCAAGGCGATGGTGTACTGGCGGGCGATCGTCTCGACCTCGTTTGCCAGCCAAAGCGCCCTTGGGAGCGTAAGGCCCAAAGCTATCATCCCGTGGTGGGCCAAAAGACAGGCAAAGCGCCCCTCGAGCGCCTTCAAGGCATTTTTTGAGAGCTCTTCGGTTCCAAACGTGGCGTACGGGGCCACGCGGACATCCCCCAAGGCCGCGGCGATCATGTAATGGACGGCAGGAATACCGCGCCCAACGATCGAAAGCGCCGTGCAGTAGGCGGGGTGGGCGTGCACGACGGCGTTGACCTCCGGCCTTGTGGCCATGATATCCCTGTGGAAGCGCCATTCTGTCGAAGGGGCGTGTCGTCCTTCGTAACTTCCATCCATCCTCATGAACACCACATCCTCCGGAGTCATCTCCTCGTAGGGGATTCCAGATGGGGTAATCAAAAGTCCCTCTCCAAACCGAAGGCTTAAGTTGCCCGAAGTCCCCTGGTTGATTCCAAGCGCATTCATTTTCTGCCCGTGCTCTAGGACAGAACGCCTTGCCTTTGCTTCTTCCATGCCTAAGCCCCGTTTAAGGTTGCCAGGGTCCTTTTAGAAACCCCCATGACATTTCACTCGGAAACACGAAAACTCCTCCCATTCCCCAAGACGGGCACTGAGCCAAAATGCAAACGAAATGCTACTTTTGTTCCCTGAGTTTGGACAATAGCCTCAGAATCTCCAGGTACAACCAGACCAGAGTGACCATCAGCCCAAAGGCGGCATACCATTCCATGTACTTGGGCGCCCCCCGGCTGGCGGCTCCCTCGATGAAATCAAAGTCCAAGACGAGGTTTAGGGAGGCGATGACGACGATGAAAAGGCTGATTCCTATCCCAAGCGGGCTGCTATCGAAAAGATAGGGAATTCTGGCTCCAAAAAAACCCATGACGAAATTCAGGAGATACACGATGGCGATCCCGCCCGTCGCGGCGAAAACCCCCAACTTAAAGTTTTCTGTCGCTCGGATGAGCCGGGATTTGTACGCGAGAAGGAGGGCAAGGAGGATTCCGAAAGTTAAGAAAATCGCCTGAACCGCGATGCCTGGGTAGCTTTTCTCGAAGACGGCCGATATCCCGCCTAGGGCTAAACCCTCGGCCACAGCATAGAGGGGCGCGCCGACAGGAGCGAACGTTTTTTTGAACACTGTAACAAGGGCGATGATAAAGCCGCCCAGAATACCGATAAGAATAAAGGGTTGGATGGCCTGGAGGCTCCCAGTGCTTATAAACCGACTCCAAGTGAAATAGGCAGAAAGGAGAGCGATAACCACAAGGAGCGCCGTTTTATTGACCGTACCCCCGATCGTCATCGATTCTGCAGCATGAACCCTATAATTCCTGAACGCGGTTTCGTTGAGGGCCGGGTTTGCTGTCCTCGCTAAAGCCATGGTGACCTCACTTAAAAGAAGTTTAGGTTTTTAGGAAGATGGTCCATCGACGGTTTTGCTACCATCGTCCATCTTTAGGCTCGAACGCGTGCGAGCCCGAAAAAGACGACCGTTGAGGGTTGCTTAAGGGAGTATTCAAGCACCCAAGCAGGCTTTCTCAAAAGGAATTCAAAGCCGCCTCCCTCGCGGTGGGCCCTAGGCTTGACCTAAGGGGATACCGTGGATTTCGCGTCCTTTCCATCCATCATACCGATTGCTCGTCTTGAAGGGCTCGAATGCGCCCCCTTTGGCCGCCTTGGCAGTTCTTTGTAGGAGCTTTTCTTGCTCTTCGGCCGAAAGCGGCACGAAATTGCTGGCAAGACGTGCTTGGTTCCGTACGAGCTCTAACGAGTCCATGCCAGAGACAATCGTAGAGACGGGTTGACTCCAGACGTAAGTCAGGGCCTCTTGGGGGGTAACCACGCCGGCTTTCAGCAAATGGCCGTCGGCCAGCGTTTTCATGGCGATGGCCCCGATGTTGCGTTCGACAAGGACAGGCAGGACGTTCTTTTGAAAGCTCTTGAAATGCGCATCGAGCACGTTCACGGGCATCTGGACCGTATCCCAGTCGAACCCCTTAGAGAGCATGTCGAGATGAATCTTTGGGTCTTTATGGCCCGTAAACCCAACGAACCGCACTTTCCCCGATTTCTTGGCCTCGTAGGCCGCCTCGATCCCGCCATCCTTGGCAAAAATGAGGTCAGGATCGTCCTCATAGACGACCTCGTGGAACTGCCAAAGGTCGATAAAGTCGGTTTTGAGCCTCCTTAGGCTGTCTTCGAGTTGGCTTAGGCTGGATTTTTTATCCCGGCCGTGCACCTTGGTCATGAGGAAGGCTTTCTGTCGGTACCCCCCTTGGAGGGCCTTGCCTACGATCTCCTCCGAGCGCCCGTGGTGGTATTCCCAGGCGTTGTCGAGAAAAGTGATGCCTAGGTCTATTGCCTCCCGGACAAGCCTGATCGCTTGCCGCTCGTCTTTAATCGTGCCGACATGATACCCGCCAAGTCCAAGAATGGGGACCGAAACGCCGGTTTTTCCGAGCGGGCGCTTGGGGATGGGTTTATCCGGTAAGAGTGCCCATGCTCTTGCAGGGAGGCTTGCGGCACAAACGCCGATCAACGTTTGTCTAAGGAAGTCTCTCCTGTTCGGATGTTTCGGCGCTTTCACGATTTCTTCCTCCTTAGGATTAATCAAAAAATTACCGAGCGGTTCTATTCTACTTCAAGTGGCTCGGCATCAAAATGCCCCGGGGCCTTAGGGCTCTTCCAGACGCTAACCCCTTCACCCATGGCGTTTTTGATAAGCGACACCCCTTGGTTGAACTCATTGTAGAATTTTATTATCCTAAAAGAAAAATCATCCTACCCTACAAGCCAAGGAGGGGGTTATGCCTTGGAATGAGCACGATTACCCCGTTTCATGGAAAAATTTTACGGCCCCAGTTCGAAAAAAAATGATCGAAATCGGAAATGCCCTGCTCGAAGAGGGTTATCCCGAAGAGAGGGCTATCGCCATCGCGACCGCTCAGGGCAAGGAGTGGGCGGAAAACAGGGACAAGCAAGTGCGAAAAAAGGGGACTTGAGCCATGGATAGGGAATCCTTTCCCCCTCAAGGACAAGATAAGCAGCCAGGCGTTCAAAAGGAAATGACCCCGAAGCCCCAAGGCGAGGCATTGGGCTACAAGCCTGCAGGAAAGCTTTTAGGGAAGCGAGCCATCGTGACGGGTGGGGATAGCGGAATCGGTAGGGCCGTGGCTATCATGTTCGCTCTGGAGGGAGCCGATGTCGCCGTCGTCTACCTCGACGAAACCGAGGATGCCCGCGAGACTTTAGGGCATATTTCGGCATCGGGAAGAAGAGGCCTGCTTTTTGCGGGTGATGTCGGATCCCGACCATTTTGTGAGCGTGTGATCGAAGAAACGGTTCAGCATTTTGGGGGGCTGGATATCCTGGTGAACAACGCCGGGGAGCAGCATGTCAGGGAGCGCCTCGAGGACATCGAAGACGAGCAAATCGAAAGGACTTTCCGCACGAACATCTTCTCCCAGTTCTACCTGACCCGTGCCGCTTTGAAGCACTTGGGCCCTGGCAGCTCCGTGATCAACACGGCCTCCGTGACGGCCTATTCCGGCCACCCCTTACTCTTGGACTATTCTTCAACCAAAGGGGCTATAGTTGCCTTCACCCGATCCTTGTCCCTTCAGCTGGCCCCTAGGGGGATTCGGGTCAACGCCGTGGCCCCTGGGCCGATATGGACCCCCCTCATCCCCGCACAAGACAGCTTTACCCCGGAAATGGTCGAGAGGTTCGGGAAGTCAACCCCCCTTGGACGTGCCGGGCAGCCCGATGAAGTGGCTCCGTGTTACGTTTTCCTTGCTTCTTCCGACGCCTCATACATCTCGGGGCAGGTTCTCCACCCCAACGGAGGACAAGTCGTCAACGGCTAGTCTGGTTGAGCAGTCGCCTAGCTTCTTGAAGCACGCGCTCCAAGGAAAACCCGAACGATTTGGCGATGTCGGCTGCGTTTCCTGAAACCCCGAAGCGATCGAGCGTGAGGCAAACCCCTTCATCCGTGGCTACCTTGGGCCATCCGCTCGTCACACCCGCCTCGATGACGATCCGTTTCTTTATGGTACTAGGGAGCACGTTTTCTTGGTAGTCCTTGGGCTGGGCCAGAAAAAGCTCGAGGCAAGGCATGCTAACAACTCTAGAGGCCACTCCCTCCTCCTTGAGGGCCAGGTGGGCGAGCATCGCCAGGTGGACTTCCGACCCCGTTGCTACAAGGATTATTCGGGGTGCATCGTCCTCCGAGTCTAAGAGGGCATAACCCCCTCTTTCAAGTCCTTCTTGTGGGTCCTTGAGTGTCTCTTTCAGGATGGGAAGTTTTTGTCTAGAAAGGATCAATGCTACAGGCCCTTCTCTGTGGCGAAGCGCCCAACTCCACGCCCGGGCGGTTTCGTTGGCATCGGCGGGCCGAATGACTCTCAACCCTGGAATGAGCCTTAGGCTCGCGATGTGCTCGATGGGCTGATGGGTGGGGCCATCCTCACCCACATGGAAGCTATCATGACTGAAGGGGTAAATGACCGACAGGCGCATGAGCGCGGCCAAACGCACGGCAGGGCGCATATAATCGGAAAACACAAGGAACGTGCCGCCGAAAGGAAAAATGCCTCCATGAAGCGCAAGGCCGTTTAAAATGCCCCCCATGGCATGCTCGCGTACACCAAACCGGATGTTGCGTCCAGATGGGTTTTCCTTCTGAAAATCGCCCATCCCTTCCATGTAGGTCATCGAGGAAGGCGCAAGATCGGCCGCCCCGCCGATTAGCGTGGGCAGGTGCTTGGCGAGGGCGTTCAGCACCCTGCCCGAGGCTTCCCTCGTAGAGAGCCGCCCTGCCTCCGGGTAGAATGTTGGGATGTTCTTCAAGGCGTCCTCCGGCAAGCGTCCTTCAACAAGCTCTTTAAAGAGCCCGGCCTTCTTTGGAAAGGCTTGCTGGTAGCGATCGAACAGGTCTTGCCAATCCCTTTCAAGCTTTTCGCCACGTTCTTTGAAAAGCAGTGCCTGTGCCTTGATGGTTTCCGGCACGAAGAACGCCCCTTCGGAGGGGTAGCCGAGCGCTGCCTTGGTTTTTATGGCCTCTTCCGCCCCAAGGGGCGAGCCGTGCGAGGAGGCCTTTCCTTCCTTGCTCGGACTTCCAAACCCTATGCGGGTTTTTGCAATCACAAGCGTCGGCCGCTCGGTTTGGGCCGTGGCCTCGTTGAGCGCGTTGATGAGGGAGGCGCTGTCAAGCCCGTCGGCATGGCAAACGCTCCAGCCGAGCGCCCGGAACATGCCCGCCACGTCCGTCGAGCTCGAAATGGATAAAGCCCCCTCGATCGTGACATCGTTGGCGTCGTAGACGACGGTAAGCTTGCCCAGGCCTAAATGGCCGGCGAGTGCCGCCGCCTCGTAGCAGACGCCTTCCATGATGTCTCCGTCCCCGGCCAGCACGTACGTCCGGTGGTCAACCAGCGGGAACCCGGGCGCGTTGAACAGAGCCCCTAGGTAGCGCTCTGCGATCGCCATCCCGACGGCGTTGGCAAACCCCTGGCCCAAAGGCCCCGTGGTCGTCTCGACTCCAGGGGTCAGGCCGTACTCCGGGTGTCCAGGCGTTTTGCTGCCGAACTGCCGAAAGGCCTTTAGGTCATCGAGGCTCACGTCGTACCCCGTAAGATGAAGGAGGGCGTAGAGCAGCATCGAGCCGTGGCCCGCCGACAGGACAAACCTGTCCCGGTCGGGCCAGGAAGGGTTGACGGGGTTGAATTTAAGGAACCGGTGAAAGATAGTGTGTCCGATTACGGCAGCCCCTAGTACGATGCCAGGATGCCCCGATTGAGCCCGCTCGATCGCATCGATGCCGAGCGCCCGGATCGTGTTGACGGTTAGCGTCTGCTTTGCCGATTCCGTGTTCAAATTCGCGAGGGAATCTTTTGTTTTCATGGCTCTTTTATTGCTGCTGTACCAAGCGGACATAAACCCCTTGGCTTTGGTTTAGCAAACGGTAGGTCCCGTCCTTCTGTCTGGATATTTGCACATCGAGCCGGCCAGGTCCGACCCTGATATTGGAAACGTGCACCGTTTCGATCGAGTCGGGCAGTAGGGGGGAAAGCGTGGCTTGGTTTTGAAGCGCGTCTATTTTGAGGCCGAGCATGCCCTCCAAAAACCCTTGGGTAACGGCCGTTTCGCTCCAGCCCTGGTGCGGCGTGCCTACCTCGACAAACCTGTCTCCCCGGTATACTTCTCCGACAAGCCCAAGCGTGTTCGAGTAGGTGTGCTGGACGTTCGTCATGAACGCCGCGAAGCCCGCGTTCTCGAGCCTTGATTTGTAGTTTGCGAGCGTGAGCCATCCCGTGAACAACGGCCAAACGTTGCCCGAGTGGTAGAGCGTTGGGTCGTAGGCGGGCTCGTCGCTTGCGATGTATCGCGCCCCCCATGGGGTGAGGATTTTTGGGTCGTTCATCACGCCCAGGTTGGCGATCGCCTTTTCTTGCATGCAAAGGCCGAACAAAATGGGAACGCTGGGCGCGATCGTCTTTTCGGCGCTGTAGCCTCCCGTCGCAAGCTTTCTGTCGTTGTAGAATCCTAGAGGGTTCCAGTAGGCTTCAAGCGCGGCGAGCGCCTTGGGCAACCTGTCTTGGGCCATTTTTTGGAGGTCTGGGTTGCTGAACAGCCCTGCCATGGATGCCATATCCTGTAGGCATTGAACGTAAATTCCGGCCAAATAAAAGGTAGTATGCCCTTTGGCGATCTGGTTGTACGCCAACGGTCCCCCCTCGACCCAGCCGTGGCCCTCAAAGTTATCGATCAGGCCGTCTCCGTCGTAGTCGGTAGTCACAAGCCATCGGAACGCTTTTTCGATCGAGGGCCAAAGCTCTTGGAGGAATTCGACGTCCCCCGAGCAATCAAGGTAACGCTTGAGCGCTACAATGTACAGCGGTGTCGAGTCCGCGGCGGCCAGGAAGTAGGGAAAATCGCTCTTCCATCGATCCAGACCAAGCAGCTCGACGGAGGTGGGAAGTTCGTGCATGATCTTGCCAGAATCGTCCTGGTAACGCGCAAGCAGGCGGAAGTTCTCTTTTGATTTTTCCCATTGGTTCGTTAGCGACAAAGAGAGGCTCATCCAGAGGTAGTCCCGCCCGAAGTACCAGGCAAAGCCGGGCCTGCCGTTGTCGAAAGGGATGAAGTCTGCACCCGTCGTCGAGCCGGAAACGTTTATTCCGGCCACGTAGCCATTGCCGACCCCGGGCGTTTCGAAGTAGAGCCTGTCGGTTGCCATCATCGACCATGCGATCGCCTGTTCGATATAGGTGTTTACGGAGGTCTTGGGGAAAATTTCGATCTTGGGAAACCCGCGAAACGTCCTTCGGGCTTCTTCCTCGGCTTCAATGATGGTGGCCTCTGGGTTGCTTAGGATGCGCAAAAAAAGGTTCTCTGCGTCGCTTGCCCCTATCCCGGCTACGACCAAGTATGCAGGCTTTTTTGGCTCGATGTGTACCTGAACGTATGAGGGCCCCTCCGCGCCGAGATTCGTGCCGGTCACGCCGATCCCTCCGACGATGACCCGTTGTTCTCCTTGTCTATCGAACGTTACCGCCTCGAAGCTGCCGACGCGCGCAGAGCTCCTGCTCACAGGGGCAAGATTGGCGGAAGAGAGCGGCCAGTTGGGCCGGATTTTGGAGCTTACCCGAAAGCTAAACTCTTCCACCCCGCCCTCCGCCTCGATCTTGACGAGCAGGGCAGGTTCTGTGGGATGGGCTACGTAGGTTAAGCGCAAATCGCCGTTTGGCGTGGCAAGCTCTATGGCGCTGGCGTGCTGGGCGATACGGTAGGTTAACGGGACAACGTTGGCGGTATTGCCGTACAGAGGAACAAGCTCGGCCAGCATCTGGAAAGGCGGGCTCCAGACCTCGCCCGAGCCGTCTTCCCGTCCTGCAAAAAACATGCGCCTGCCGGTAACATCGAAAAAGCGCTCCGCCATCGCTCCGTGGCTCAAGGGTGGCGTTTCTTCGAGGGCTTGGGGGGACTGAGAGCGGTTGATTGAAAGCATACCGAGCGCTTCTTGAGTTTGGAATGCGCCAACCATAGAAATGGCCAACAGGGTGAGGCCAGCCCTTGCATGTGCTCGCACGGTCAACCTCTTTTCTCAAAAAAGGCTTTCAGAAGGCCCGTAAAAAGTCCCACCTTAACACAATCGCAGGGTTTGGTCTAGCTTGAGTTTGGCCTGAATAGCTTAACGGCCACTCAAGCGCAGATCGAGGCAGGCCGTGAAAACGCCCTCTTCCTTGCCCGACGGCCCCGCATAAATTTTCGGCCATCCAAAGCGGCCTGGGCCAATGATCGCGCTCTCTCCGATGAAATTCCCGCTAGTCTCGTTTGCGCTCACCAAAAAGATACGGTTGGCCTTCGACCAGGAAGCCAAAATGTTGAAGTAGAGCGTGCGGTAAAAGTTGTCGATTGCCTGAGAGTCGATCAAAACGTGGCCGGAGTAGGCCGTAGGGCTAAGGTGGACCCGAGCCCCGTGTTGGGCGCTGTATCGGACAACCTCCGGGTAGAGGTAGTTGTCCTGGCAGACGGCGATACCCATGGGGCCCCAGGGGGTTTCAAAAACCATGGGGGTGTCCCCTTCGCTTGCCCAAAGCGGCTCTCTCGAGACCGTATGGAGCTTGCGGAAGCCGAAGGCCCCGCCTGATGGCGGGATGATGGCGGCCGCATCGTAGAGCTTACCCGTACCGGGGTCGTGCTCTGGCATCCCGACGACTACCCAGAGGTTCAACCTGGCCGCGAGATTGCCGAGCCGACCTGTCGAAGGCCCAGGGATGGTCTCGGCCAACTCTCGGTTGCGTGCCTTGTCCGAGCCGTATCCAACGAGCGCCATTTCAGGGAACAAGACGAATTCCGCGCCTTGATCTTTGGCCTGAGCCATGAAGGCCTCTATTTTTTGAAGGTTGGCGTCTTTGTCGTATGGCTCCGCGCTAAAAGCCGTCGTTGCGATGCAAAGCGAGTCTTTGTAGTGGAGGGCTATGGCATTCGGCGCCAGCGACATCCAAAACCATGCGAGCGCTCCCAGCAGGACGGCGTAGGGCCAAAAAGAGGTTTGGAGGCTAATGGGTGGTCTCATGACTTTAGGGATAGATGCCTCTAAGTTCGATCGCCCTGGCCACGCGTTCGATTCCCAACGCCTGTGCGGCCGTCCGGTTGTCGATGCCTTTTTCTTTGGCCTTTGCGAGCACGGAATGGAACGCACAAACGATGATGTCCTTGAGCCTTCGGTTGACTTCGTCCTCGCTCCAGAAAAACGACTGGAGGTCTTGAACCCATTCAAAATACGAGACGATCACGCCACCCGCATTGCACAGGATGTCGGGCACGATAAATACGCCCTTCTCCAAAAGAATCCTCTCACCCTCCGGCGTTGTCGGCCCGTTGCCGCCCTCGGCGAGCACTTTTGCGCGGATCCTATGGGCGTTCTCTTCCGTGACCTGGCGGGCGACGGCGCAAGGCAAAAGCACCTCGCACTCGAGTTCCAAAAGCTCCGCGTTCGAGACGGCCTCGGCCTTGGGGAACCCTTTGAGAGCGCCGTGAACCTTGACGTGCTCCATCAGCTCTTCAAAGCGGATTCCGTCTGGGTTGCAGAGCCCGCCCGTCACGTCGCTCACGCCAACAAGCCTTAAGCCGGAACCCTCCAGGAACTTTGCCGCGCCCTGCCCCACGTTGCCAAAGCCTTGGATGACTGCCCTTGCGCTTTGGGGGGCGATGCCAAGGAGCGCTAGCGCCTCGAGTGCGGTGATCCCCGCGCCACGCCCTGCCGCCTCGTCCCTTCCGAGCGAACCGCCAAGCAAAACAGGCTTGCCCGTGACGATCGCGTGTACCGAGTACCCCTTATGCATGGAATAGGTATCCATCATCCAAGCCATTTCTCTTGGGCCTGTGCCCAAGTCCGGTGCGGGGATGTCGCCCTCCGGGTTGATCATTATGCTGATCTCGGTCGTAAACCTGCGCGTTAGGTTCTCAAGTTCTTTGAGGGACAGGGCTAGAGGGTCGACGGTCACCCCTCCCTTGGCCCCGCCGAACGGGATACCGACGAGCGAGCATTTCCAGGTCATCCACATGGCAAGTGCTCGTACCTCGTCTAGGTCGACTCCTGGGTGGTACCGAATGCCGCCCTTTGTGGGGCCGAGCGTGGCGTTGTGGTGTACCCTGTAGCCCGTAAAGACCCTGACGGAGCCGTCGTCCATCTCGACGGGAAAATTCACGGTGAGCTCACGTTTTGGCCGCTTAAGAGTTGCAAGTGTCGAGGGCCTTACATCGAGGCAGACGCTCGCCCGCTCGAACTGTTCAATGGCCTGCGCAAACAATGTCTCCGCCATAGGGGTCCTTTTTGGTTCTCTTTTCGTGCTCCTTGACCTTCAGCATGATCAAAAGGGGCGCCTACGTCAAGTTCGACGTTGGTCTTAAGCCTTAAGCGCTTCCTGAAGGTCGGCGAGCAGGTCTTTGGGGTTCTCGAGCCCGATAGAGAGCCTTACAAGGCCCTCTTCGATCCCGGCCGCCCTACGCACGTCTTGGGGCATGGTCGCATGGCTCATCGTGGCTGGGTGTTGCGCGAGTGAGTGCGTTCCGCCCAAGGATTCGGCCAGCTTGATAAGGCGAATTTGTCTTAGGAAGCGGAATGCGCCCTCTTGTCCGCATTTTGCGACGAACGAAACGACGCCTCCAAACCCTTTTAGCAGGCGTTTGGCCTGCGCATGGCTCGTGTGGGTCTCGAGCCCCGGATAGTAGACTCGCTCCACCGCAGGGTGCGTCTCAAGGAAACGGGCCGCTTGAAGAGCGTTGGCCTCATGACAACGCATCCGAAGCCAAAGCGTGTCCAACCCCCTCAAGACAAGCCAGCTATCGAAAGGGGCCTGCGTTGTCCCGAGCGCGTTGGCGAAATAGCCTATGCGCTCGGCCAGGCGGGGATCTTTTGTAACGATGGCTCCACCGATAACATCCGAGTGGCCGTTGATGTACTTTGTCGTCGAATGGACGACGATATCCGCCCCCAGCTCGAGCGGGTTGCAGAAGACAGGAGAGGCGAACGTGTTGTCGACTACGCTAAGGAGGCCGTGATCTTTGGCAATTTGGACGATCCCTGGAATATCGGGGACGCCAAGCAGCGGGTTGGATATGCTTTCTATCCAGACCATCCGGGTGTTAGGCGATACGGTGCGCTCAACATCACCCAAGTTGTAGAAATCGACAAAGTCCGTCTCGATCCCCCATGGCTTAAGGATGGCGGCAAGCAGCCTGTAGGAGCCGCCGTAGAGGTCTTTCTGGGCAAGGATACGATCGCCCGGGGCGAGCAGGTGCATGAGCGTGGATTCGGCCGCCATTCCGCTTGCGAACGCAACTGCAAAGCTGCCCCCCTCGAGCGCGGCGAGCGTATCCTCGAGCGCCTTTCTCGTCGGGTTGCCCGAGCGGGTGTAGTCGAACCCCCTGGTTTTTCCGATGTCCTCGAACTCGAACGTCGAGGTTTGGTAAATGGGGACAGAAATTGCCCCGTAGAGCTTTTCGGGCCTTTCGCCCGCGTGCAGCGCGGTGGTTTCGAATTCCACGGTGTCCTCCTTGCGATGGGGATGGGAGAGGAGAATTATCTATTAGCATATAGGTAATATTGACAATTATACCTATCCGTGTCTTATCGGTCAAGCATCAAAGGTCCGCGAAAAAAGGGGTTTTTAAGAAAGGCCAAAGCTGCAAAGACAGCTTAAAATGCTGGCCTTTCCAGTCAAACGGCCGGCAAGAACCAGGGCGGGTCCAAGGGTCAAAAACCCGTAAACCAAGACAGAAGACAAAAGAGCCGAAAAGGATGGCCGCCCGCCGGGCGCGGACTCTTTGGCTCCCACAAGCCTCCTTACCCTTGTAGCAACGATCGAGGATTCAGGCCCATGGCTAAAAAAGGCGGCAAACATGGTCGTTGCTCGGGCCGAGAGTTTGAGAAGCGTTCGGGCGAGCAGGCGAGGATCGTCCACGGCCTTAAGCGCCGCATCGTCGGCCTGGATCTCCGCATCTTCCAAAAAGCGCGCCTTTAGCCAGGAAAACATGGGGAGGAAGGGAAAGCCGAAAGCGAGGGAGGCCAGGATCAAGGCCTTAAGCGGGTCTTTCTTCTTTGCGTGGTGGAGCTCGTGGGCCAGCACGAGATGAAGCTCTTTTGGCGGCACCTCGGCCAAAAGCGCTTCGGATGCGTACACCTTAGGCCTGAAGAAGCCTGCGGTGAATGCCAGAGGCATGTCCGCATTTGCGAACACGCTCACTCCCATGGGCCCATCTAGGCTCACTGGCCTTGCACGGAGCGCCTCGAGGGCCTTTTTGGTCGTCCAGACGATGCGGCCCGCATGAAAAACGGCCAAGAGAACCGCTATACAGAGCACAAGCCCGGTTGCCGCCCAAAGCAAAAGCCAGGCTTCGGTGAGGGGTCTCCAGTCTCCATGTTGGAGCGCACAATGCAGCTTGCAAAACGGGGCACAGCGCAATGGTTGGCCAAGAAGGCCAAACTCGGGCAGCGTTCCCAGGGCTTCAAGGCCCAACAAGGCTAGTGCCAGCCCGAGAGCGAGCCCAAACGGGGAGACCCTAGCCCTCCAACGTTTCATCCCCGCCCTTCCTTTGTTCTACGAGCCGATCGAGTTCGGCCCTCTCTTCGGGCGTGAGCGTGCCCAAGAGTTCGGCAAACGCGCTCAACGTGCCTTGCTGGGACTTCTCGATAAGCCCCTGAAGGGCCTGTCTAGAAAGCTCCCGATAGAACTTCTCTTTTGGAAGGGAAGGGGCGAACCTAAACGTCTTCCCCTCGTCTTTGAGCCTGACTACGAGCCCCTTTTTTTGAAGGCGCTCGAGCACGGTGAGTACCGTTGTGAGTGCTATATGGCGTTGCTCATGTACCTTGGCGTGGACCTCCTTGCCTGAGACCCCTTCTTTGGACTTCCAGAGGGTTTCCATTACCAACGTTTCGAGCTTGCCCAAAGCAGAGAACCGGACCATGACTTTAGAAATATCCATTCGGGTTTTTTTGCGCATTTTTATGGAGGCTATTACCATACGCCTTAACAGAAGCGGTTGTCCAGGGTTGACAACGTCCACTTTGGTAGACGACAACGAGCAGAAAGCATTAAAGTATGGAATCTACAATTTCTTTGGCTCGCTTACGCGACGGGCGTTTTTGCAGGCTCCGAAGGCGGCGGAAGGGGTGTTTCAACGCTCCGTTTCAGCGGTTGACGGCACCTTTCTTGCTTTGTTGGAACGACAAACGGGCCAACCTCAACCAACTTTAGCCGGGCGGCCCCCCCTCACGAGGGCCGTTCCAGGCCCCTAGCTCAGTCATCTTCCTCAAGCCAGGGCGTGGGTCGGCAGTAGGCGTGCCTGGGGTTTGGCATGGGGGTGTCAGGCCCTTTGATCGCCCCCCAGAGGATCTCGTTGAACGCCTGCTCGTCCATTCTGTCGGCCTCTTGATCGAGGTTCAAGGCGAGCGAGTCCTTGGCCCGGAAGGCGTCTTCCCCGTTGACTTCGCTGAGCGGCTGCGTGGGGATGCGCGCCAAGTAGGGCCGCGTATCCGGCTCGTCTGTAAAGGCGTTGAGCATGGGCGTGGCCGCGGCGTCGAACTGGCTCATCGAAGGAAGCCCAAGGATCAGTTCGATCGTTTTAATGAGCGAGACGGTAGAGTACCAGCTCGAATCGATCGCGCCCCTGCGTGCGTACGGCGAGGCTATAAGGCACAGTGTCCTGTGGGCATCGACGTGGTCTGGGCCGTTCTGGGCGTCGTCTTCGACGACAAAGACGGCCGTGTCCTTCCAAAAAGGAGAGCGGGAGACGGCCTCGATCAGCCTGCCCAGGGCGAGGTCGTTGTCGGCAACCATCGCCTTGGGCGTTGGCATGCCTGGGCGCGTCCCGGCCGTGTGGTCGTTTGGAAGCCTCACGATCATCAACGAAGGAAGAACTCCTTTTTTCACGAAGCCTTCGAACTCTTTTTCCCAGGCTTCGAAGCGCGTTTGGTCCGTGATTCTGAGGTTGTAGGCCGGAAAATCGGGGGCAAGATGCCCTTCAAGGTTCGTTGCGAACGCGGCGGGTTCGGTCTTTCCAGACGTTCCTGCGTTTCCGAACTCGCCGTAAACCCTGTAGCTCAACCCAGCCCTTTGGGCCAAGTCCCAGAGGTAGCCGGCCGGAGGCAGGACGGCCTCCGATCCTGCCTCAAAGTCGTAGGGGCGGTTGCGGCCGGAGTAGTTGGCGGGCCAGTTCCTCTGGACGTAGTCCGTGGCGATCGCCCCCATAGACCAGTTATGGCCGTCCGCGCTCACCTCGGCGTCCGCGTAGAAGTTATCAAAAAGGACGAACTCTTTGGCCAGGGCGTGATGGTTGGGCGTGGTATCAGGGCCGAACAGCACAAGGCTTGGGTCTCCGTTCCCTTGGGGCATGTCGCCTAGAACCTGGTCATAGGTGCGGTTTTCCTTGATTACGTAAATCACGTGCCGAATGAAAGACGGCTCGCCCGGACGCCTAGGGATCGAATGCGGCGGGGCCATTTTTGAGCCCCGGGCGAGCTGGTTTTTCGTCTCGTCAAACCCGTTATTTTGGGTTACACGCTCGGTGTAGCGCTTAAGCGTCTCTTCATCTGGAACCTTGATCGCGCTTAGCGTTCCTTGAATCATCGAGCCGATGTACTGCTCGTAAGGCTCGCTCGATTCCGGGTTCGGCCCTTTGGGGTTCGGCCCTGCGCCCAAGCCCTTCATGTTGGTCACGTAGAGGGTTTTACCATCCTTGGAGAGAGCAAGCGCGCTCGGAAACCATGCCGTTGGGATCAGGCCTTTGACCGTGAGGGTTTTTGTATCGACCAATGCAATGTCGTTGTTCCCCCCGTTGGATACAAAAAGCGTGCCATCGTCGCCCGAGAGGGCGAGCGCGTTCGGCATGGAGCCAAACAGGGCGCCCTGGTAAGGAGAAAGGTTGAGCGTAGCCTCTATTTTGCCCGAGAGGGTATCGATGACAGAAACGGTGTCGGTGTTGGTGTTGGCGACGTAAAGCCTTTTGCCGTCATTGGTAAGAGCCATGGCGGTTGGGTGGATGCCAGTTTTAATCCTTCTTTTTTCTTCAAGGCTTCTCAAGTCCACTACGGCGATGCCGCCCCCGTTCTGGAGCGAAACGTAGAGCTCTTTGCCATCCTTCGAGAGCTCGAGGGCGTAGGGTAACGGCCCCGTAAAATCCTTGCTCGCCCTTGGGCCAAAAGAAAGCGTACGGACGGCTCTGGATTGCAAATCGATTCTAGCAACGGCATTGGCTAGGTTGAGGGCGACGTAGAGCGTTTTGCCATCCTTGGAGAGAGCAAGGCCGGTGGGATAGAGTCCGTCGTCTTCTTGGCCCAGCACGAACGGATCCAACTCGGTTAGCCCTGGAGGCTCGAAGGCGTAAACCCGGATTTTGTTGTTGCCACCGGCCGAGGCGTAGACGCGAGCGTTGTCCGGGGAAACAGCGATCCCGAAAAACAGCGCCTCCGGGGGAGGGTAGGGCTTTTTTTCGACGATCCCGCCCGCGAGCGTATCGAACACGACCAGGCTTTGCACCCCCTGGCCGTTGTTCGTGATAAAGAGGTATCGGCCTGTTTGATCGAGCGCCATCCCCATCGGCCTGTCGCCAACGATCACCTGGGTTCCCGCTGGGCTTAAGCGCCAGTGGTTCGGGGTGTAGCCAGTAAGGGGGGCGCCCGCAGGCCAGGGGGCTTCGGGCCGAGGAGGCTCTGTAGGTGGGGGCGTGCCCTGGCTGCAAGCGGTACCTACAAAAGGAAAAAGTAGCCCAAAAAGGAGCAAGCCAACGAGCCTGATCGTCATGCCGCCCATAAAGCCTCCCTTAAGGTTTGTTAGGCCCGTTCACAACGGCATCCACCTTAGCGTTTCTTTGCCATCAGGTCTTCGATCGAGTCGATTCGCTGCCCGTAGGGGTTGTATACTTCGAGCCCCAAGGTGTTGCCTTCGGTCCGAAAGATCAAGATGTTGGCCTGGGAGGTGTAGAGGTAATCCCCTGGCCTGGCATTCTTCAGATAGACGTTCCATGGCGTGGGCTCTTCGGCGTAGTAGGGGGCACCCGCCCCGCCAGAAGTGATGAACCAGGTGGGGTGGCGGACATCCAGTGCCGAGCAGCTCTCGGAAGACTCGCAGACTACCCCGTCGTGGTCGGCATCGTCCTTTTCCGGGTCGCCCAACGGGACATCCGACGAGATGAGCGTCCTGTGGTAGGAGTGCTCGTCGGAGCCTAAAACGCAGGCCACTTTCGGGTTGGACGTCACGAGCCTTATAAGTTTGTTGCGCACCTCGATGATGCCCTCCCTTTCGGGCGTAACCCTTCCATCTTTGAACGTTGAGGCCCTTACCGCGTTATCGCCCAAGTACCACATGGCATCGTCTATATGGCCCCCGTTGGGAATCACGGGCTCTTGGGCGAAAAGGACGATAAAGCGCACGCTCGGGTCTTGAGCGGCCCTATCGAGCTCGTCTTTGATCCAGCCCATCTGGTCTTCAAGGATGTAACCCTCGGGGCTTCCGCCAAACTCTTTTTCGTTGAAGCTCGCCCAGTAGTTGTTGTTGAAGGCGACGATACAGACTGGACCGTACCTAAAGGAGTAGACGTTCTCCTTGTAGGAGGGGCGCCTTGAATCCGATGTCTCGGGCCCGTTGTTTGGGTTGTTAAAAGCCCGGGCGAACAAAGCCTCGGCGCTGTCGGTCGCATACGGCCAGCGATCCAGGCGGATGTCGCCTCCATTAAAAACCCTAAGGAGCGATTCGTGGTTGCCCATGGCCGGGTAGACGGCCCGTTCGTGCCAAAAGCCCGATAGGGCCCGTTTCCAGGAAAAAAGCTGGGCTTCAAAATCTTCTACGGAACTCGTGTAGCCGTTGAATAGGTCTCCGCCGAAAAGCAGGAAGTCCGCCTCTCTCCTGTAGGCTAGGCTGGCGAGACGCCCGAAAGTAAGGTGGTTGACCCCCATGAGGGCCTCTTGCCCTCCGCCCACGCCCTCGCGGCTATCGCCCGTGTAGGCGAAGGTTACAGGGGGGTTATCCCCCGCTTTGGGGGCGGTTTTGAAGGAGTAAGGCCGTGAGGCGTAGCCGTTGAAGGTCACACGATAGTTGTACACATTACCGGGGAGTAGTCCGGAAACGAGGATGGTGTGCTCTTTCGTGGGTTCTTTGTCCTGAAAGGAGCGTTCGTTCACGCTCACGCTCGCTCGAAGGGGTTCCGTCGTCTGAAAGGATACCGTAATTTCATCGGGTTTTTGGGAGGTGGCCAGCGAAACGAAGGGGCCGGCTAGAATCGCCGGGAGTTTTCGAAAGGTGCCGTCGAACCCGAAGCGGAAAGGAATCTCGCAGACCCCCAGGGTTCTGTCCTTTCCGGGCGTTTCCATGAAGAGCTCGGCCCTCAAGAAAGCCTCTCCTTCTTCTTCCCAACCCTCGGAGTTGTGGCTTGGCTCCAAAAGGTAGGCCAGATCGATCAGCCCTTGGCCTTGCTCGAGGGGGGTTTCGCGCCGGAGTCTTCCATAGGCATAATCGGTCTCTAGAGCCTCAAAGGGCTCGGGGCCGACAGCGAGCGTCCCGTAGACGTTGCTCGGGTCGATGATCGAGCCATCAAGCAGTATTTTTATCCCGGATAGATCGAACCTGAGGCCTTTTTCGTCGCCGTCTTGGATGGCTTGATAGAGCTGCTCTATCCCGATCAGGTTACGCACCCCATAGGCTTGGTCTTCTTTGTGGCCCGCCGTAGAGGGGTCGAGAACCGGGAGTTCCTGGCAGTGGATAGGCAAGATGGGCCCGAACGCCCCGAACAAACACAAGAATCCTGCTGGGAGCCATGCCCCGATCCTGTTTGCCATACCCTGCCTCCTTCCGGTTTTTTCACACCATCGTAGCGGATGAATGTTGCAGCAATATGAAGGGGGGTTCCTGCCTTAACGAGCCTTATGCACCACGGTTCTTCCGCCTGCGAAGTTTGGCCAACCAGAAAACATTTCGATAGGCGCGACATTCCTGTTCTGCCATGTGCGGCCTTGCCTCCGGGGCTGGAAAGCCCCGGCTATCCAATGGGGGTGCGGCCATTCTCTAGATAGCCGGGACATTCTTGTCCCGCTTTTGCAGGGCATTGCCTTACCGTCGTGGCTAGAAGACCTTGGGCTTAGTCCCGCCACGTAGGGCCTTGCCTCCGGGGCTGGAAAGCCCCGGCTATAGTGTTTTGAACTTGTCCCGCTCCCTTAAGTATGGCTGCGACAAAAGCGCTCGCAG
>WOYI010457677.1_pt1 | contig 25132 bp, 25 predicted proteins | sample 6423411 | NCBI WGS metagenome assembly WOYI01 (sample SAMN13441803, study PRJNA592873) | oil field metagenome | biome: oil field; feature: oil-well bore; material: oil-contaminated soil; isolation source: oil-contaminated soil from oil-well borehole | place: Germany: Wietze | collected 2016-10-18 ... | reverse complement strand
GAGGCAACGCCTCCTCTCTCCAGGGCTTGCCCTGGGGTATTGATACCTTTCATTTTGCCTCGGGTCTGTTGATGTAACCCCTAGGAAAGGAAGAACAAGGCCGATACTGACCACAGACACCTTTCGAGCCCTCCGAAGATACGGGTATGCTGTGGATGTCTAGGCAGACATGCGGGGAATTTTTCCAAACGGCAACCAGCTTGGAGGAATGTGACCGCATGATCGAAGCTGGGAAGAATCGTGGCAAGCTTCTTAGCATCGTCTGTCAAAACAGGTTCAAGACACCTGTGATGAAGATGAAACAACTGCTTGGCAGTGCAAAGGTGGGAGCTATCAGGTACGCAAATGCCATGATTCCTTCTGGTGGAGGAGGACCTGGGAGAAAGAGAGTGGCGGATGCACCACAGGTCATGCAACCCATCACATCGACCTGATGCAGTGGCTTCTTGGTATGCCTACAGAGGTTACCCTGTACTTACCAACATGGTGTATACCTATAGCGAGTGTGAGGACATTTCCATGGTAATTTTCCGATATCCTGACAAGATGGCTCAATTGACCGCAACTCTCTTGATGTATGGTGAGAACCATTGGGCTTATCATAGCCATCTACAAGTCTTCAGTTACACAGGCTCCAGTACAGCTTCCCTTGGCCAAGGGCGATGTGTTCAACACGAAGGCAGGCCTGGTCTTCCAGATACCCAAGTCCATTGAGAAGAAGCGAAGCGTTGAGAATTTCACTACCCAACAGATTTCCCTTGGATGTGGGTAAATAACAGACGTATTGTACGTTTTCACCTATCGTTCGTTGATATCATTTGACTTTTTGGCAAGTACGCTTGAGTATGGATATATCCATAGCCTAGTAGGATCCAATCGATGAGTACTGCCTTTGGCCAAAAGAAACTTCGCCTCAAGCAAAAGGATCTTGTTTTCAACGTATTGCGCCTTTTCTCCTTGGCGTTGTACGAGAACCAGGTGAAATCCATCTGGGAAGTCGCTCTTTCGAGTTCCCAGATAATTGAGTACCTCAAGGAACGCTTCAGTATTGACTATAAGACTGACTATTGGTTATGGACACAGCTTAAACGGTATGAAGAAGAGTTGGGTATGCCCCTGTTCAAGAAACACAAAGGGACCGGACCTACTTTCACCATATCACTAGCCGCCCCGTATACCCATTTTCATCAGAAGAAGCACCTCTATATAGCTGAGAAACTGAAATCAGCCAATGCTGTCTATGATGAGATAGAGAACTTTGCCCAAAAGAGCAAGAGGGAAGCCCCAGTGAAGGTCTTATTGGGTGCAGGGGGATTGTGTAATCATATCGCATCAATCTTTGCAGAACACCTGGATACGCTCTCCTATCCACTGGATATCTATACGCATAATTTGGGCATCATTGAGCAGTTTTCTTCCCTCCTGCAGAGAGAATATCATCTTGGGGTGTTCGTCCCCTCCGGAGAACTCGATCCCACCACCTATACCTTGTTGGAACAGCAGGATACCTTCTATGAGGACACCCAGTTTGATTTTATCGTGCAGGGTACCAGTTTCCTGTATGGGGGGAACCTCTACATTGAATCTGTGAAGGAACTTCCAAGGAAGGCAAGCATAGCGAAAAGGGCTAAGGGGACAAAGATATTGGCATTGAGTATGCATGAGTTCATAGATGATGCTTCTTTGGTACAGGGGCTCACTTCCTATGCCTCCCTGTATGATTATGACCAGATGGTTGTCCCGCGGTCAGGGCTAGCCGATGCTCAGGACGAGCACTCCAATCAGGTTTTTCTTCGCTATGCCGATTCTTTGCATCCGCTTGTCTTGAACTGGAACTATGCCATTTATCAGATAAAAAAGCCTGTTTTCTAACTTAACATCTCAAAGTAAGGTAATTCGTAAAAATTGCTCTTTTCTTGTCATCCTCATCTAAAGTGATATTCTGTCAAGCAGGAGGACTATCATGAAAAAAACCTTAGCTATCTTGATAGTGTTGTCAGTTTCTGCACTGTCGGTCTTTGGAGCAGGGGCTACAGAGAGTGCAGGTAAGAAAATTACGCTTACCATTGCCGGAAGGGATGGTGCGTATGGGGATTCTCTGCAGCTGGCTGCAGATGCATATCAGAAGCTTCATCCGGAGGTCTCCTTTGAGATCTTGAAGCTATCTGGTTCAAGTCTCTTTGAAAAAAGTGTCATAGACATGAGAAGCAAGAGCGGGACATATGACCTGGTTCTCATCGACGATCCTAATGCCCCACAGTTTCAGGAAGTCGGCTGGCTTGCGAATCTTGATGACCTGTATGCAAAGAAAGGTCTTACCGTTGATAGTGATTTCATCAAGCCGGCACTGGATCTTGGACGGTATCCCTATGGCGATAAGGGACCTCTCTTTACCTTGCCCTTTGCCGGGAACGTAGAGCTTTTTGCCTACAGGACCGACCTGTTCGCAAAGTATGGGTTTGGTGAACCCACGACCTGGACAGAACTTCTCAAGGCTGTAAAGACCATTGATGCAAACGAGAGAGGGGTGGATGGTGTGGTCTTCAGGGGTTCCAAGGGCAATCCTATTGTCACAGGGTTCCTGCCAATCTTCTGGGCCTTCGGTGGAAAGGTCCTAGATGAGCAGGGTAAGGTAAGGATCAACTCACCTGAAGGCTTGGCCGCCATGAAATACTTCCTGGAGCTGAGCAAATATGCTCCAGAAGGGGTTACTATGTACCAGTCGGCACAGGTGCGTGATGCACTGTATGCCGGGACTGCTGCCGTTGTTCCTGAGGTATGGCCAGGATGGATAGGAAACCTGGAAAATGAGAAGGAATCGTTTGTGGTCGGCAAGGTGAAGGTTACCAAGCATCCCTCAGAAGTGCAGAAATCTTCTCCTATGATAGGTGCCTGGTTGGTGGCAATCCCTGAATCTTCAAGACAGCATGAGGCAGCCTTTGATTTCATGCTGTTCTTGACCAGCTATGATATGCAGCTTGCCATGTCCGATGCCTATGGCCTTCCCCCTTCACGTGTCTCTGTCTATTCGGTTGCTTCCCAAAGGGCGAAGTACCCCTGGTATGATGCCCAGCTTGATGCTTTGCAGAACAGTATCGCCCGTCCCCGTTCTGTCAAATGGAAGGAGATTGAGGACCAGCTCGGTTCTGTCTTGCAGTTTGCCATCATGGGGGACATTACTGCAGAGAAGGCGCTTTCTGATGTGGAAAAGAGTATCAATGCCTTGCTGAAGTAATCACTTTCACGGTTTTCGATGGCAGGTAGAATTTTTGCCTGCCATCTGTAGGTTGCCCATCTCGTTCTTCTTACGTCCAACGTACCGATCGGAGTATCACCCTATGCATGTGTCCAAGTACATAAAAAACAACATATTTTATTTTGTAATCATTGCGCCTTCGGTTATCTTCATGACATGGCTGACGCTCTACCCGGTGCTACAGGTCATGAGCCTTTCGCTGTATGAATATAACTTCATCAGCGATGTCAGGAAATTCATAGGACTGGACAATTACAGGCAGATACTCCAGTCAACTCTGTTTAGGGATTCGTTCTTCAATACACTGCAGTTTTCCCTTATCGCCACCTTTTTTGAAGTTGGGCTGGGGCTGCTGCTTGCCTTCGTGTTTGACGGACAGTTCCGTGGGAAACGCTCCTTCATGACAATCGTCATTTTCCCCATGATGCTCTCCACCATGGTTGTCAGCGCCATATGGAAGACTCTCTACCATAATGACATCGGCTTGCTCAATGCAATGCTGAGGAATGCAGGCATGTCTCCTATAGGCTGGCTCATTGACCCCGCAAAGGCCTTGTACTCTATCATCCTCATTGATATCTGGCAGTGGACACCCTTTGTGTTTATCATGCTTCAAGCCTCCATGCAATCCATTCCAAGGGAGACCTTTGAGGCCGCACAGATCGATGGTGCGCAATCGCATCAGATTGCATTCAGGATTACCATCCCCATTCTCGCAAGCCAGATTATGCTGGTTGCCATGTTGCGAACGATCGATACCTTCAAACTGTTCGGGAAGGTCTATGCACTGACCCAAGGAGGCCCTGGAAACTCCACAGAGACCCTCTCTACGTTTATCTATCGTGAAGGATTCTCCTACTTCAATCTGGGCAGGGCTTCGACAGCCTCTTTGCTTACCCTGCTCGTTGTCACCCTGATATCTCTGTTCTACATCAGGAAGATTCTCCATGAGGATGGCACAAATGCTTAAGGTAAGGAAGAAACAGGACAATCCCCTTTTTTGGGTATTTGTCCTCTTTATTCTGGTCATTACCCTGTTCCCAGTGTATTGGATACTGGCCACTTCCCTGAAAAATCCATTGGAAGTCGTGCTCCCTAACCCAACGTTTGTTCCTAGAGCTCCCACTCTGGAGAACTATGTTGCAGTGTTGCAGTCAGGATTTCTTCGGAACATGCTCAATAGCCTGATAGTCTCCCTAGGGGCAACCATGCTCTCGCTGTTCTTGTCATTCACTGCAGCCTATGCCCTGTCACGGTTCAAATTTCCCTTAGCCTTCAACCTGATATTCATGATCTGGATTCTTCTGGTGAAGATCTTGCCCCCAGTGGTTCTGGCAATTCCGCTGTATACCATGTTCAACTCGATGCGTCTCATTAACAACCTGATCGGTCTTATCCTGGTCTATCAGGTCTATACCTTGCCGTATTGTACCTGGATGCTGTTTGGATTTTTGAAGAGTGTACCAAGGATGTTTGAGGAAGCGGCTCAGATTGATGGGGCCAGCAAGGCTGTGATCCTTTGGGAAATTGTAACTCCGATTGCCCGAACAGGCTTGGTTGCCACTTCCATTTTCAGTGTCATCGCCGCATGGGATGAATTTCTCTTTGGACTGCTCTTTATCCGTACCCCAGCTCTGAGGACCCTTCCTCTGGTCATCGTTGACTACATTGGTGAATATGAGACTTTGTGGGGCCATCTGATGAGTATCGGACTTATCACCTCTGTCCCTGTTCTGATATTTTCCAACTTTGTCTATAAGCACTATACCAAGGGCTTCTCTATGGGGGAGAAGTGATGAACACAAACCTTTTCATAACAGCTCATAGCGGAGCTTCAAAAACACAACCCAACAGTATGGAATATCTGAGGCAGGCCTGTCTCGCCGAGCCTGATATCATCGAAATTGATGTGCGCAAGACCCTCGACGACAAAGTGGTGCTTTCGCACAATCCTTCCCTCGATGGCAGTCCCTTACCTATCGCTGCCCTGACGTATGGGCAACTTCTCCTGTATGACCCTGGGCTATTGTTGTTGGAGAGTGCCCTGACTCTCTGTTTTGAGCATGGCATCAGAGTAAATCTGGATATAAAGGAGGTCGGGGCAATCCCCTGTGTATGTGCCATCATAGCTGCGTGGGATTGTACTTCCCAGGTTATCTTTACCGGGTGCAAGGAGGGTGAGATAGGCTTGATCCATCAGCTACTTCCCTTGGCAAAGGTTCTCTACAATGCTGATTCTTGGGATAAGGGGAGCTATCCTACGTATAGTTCCTATGCCCTTGCCATGGTCGAGGCTGCAGGGCAGGCAGATGCTTTTGCCCTGAACATCAACTGTGAGTATGTTCAAGAAGAATTGTTCACTCTCGCAAGAAAGAAGTTTCTCCCCATCTTCGTCTGGACAGTTGAGACAAGGGCTCTGATGCGCAAGATGATCGGCTTTGGGGCAGCATCACTGACCACAAAGAATATTCCTCTGCTGAAGGAGGAACTCGCCTATCTAGAAGCGAAGCTCTCTGAGCACTAGGGCTGTGGTTCCCTAGGGACATAGCTGATAAGTTTGAAAGGAAGGGTTCTCCTATGAAGCAAGAGGCAAAGACTTGTAGTCTTTGCCTCTGATACCTACTCAGTCTTCAATATTCAATGGTCAATTTTCACTGGTTCCTTATTCTTTTCCTTTTTCATTTTTCCTTTTTGTCCGGATTCTTAGCCCCTGCTTTTGATCCACTCTTTGCAGACCGAGGGGTAATTGGTGAAGACACCATCACAACCCCAGCTGTAGCATTGCTCAAGCTGTCCCATGGAGTTCACTGTCCAGACGTTTGTCTTGATCCCATGCTCCTTGCATTCGCTAACAGACTCTTTGCTTACATTGCAGAAGTTTGGATGAAAGGACTCAAAGCCAAACTTTTCACAGAAATATCCTGCATTGACCAGACCTGATTCAGGGACCAGAACCCCACAGGGTATGCTCTCATCGAGGGCCTTGGCATTCGCTATGGACAGCAGGTTGAAGGAGGAGAAGAATACCTTCCTCTCCAAGCCATGTGCCTTGAGGATAGCAAGAGTCTTCTCTTCAAGCCCTTGGTAGTAGATGATGCCTGTCTTCAGCTCGATATTGGTTATCAGCTCTGTTGTCTTCACCCATGCACAATACTCCTCAAAGGTGGGGATGTGCTCAAATTCACTCGTATGGGGGAAATGGACTGCAGCGTTGAGCTTCTGCAGCTCGGTGAGTGTATAGTCACAGACCCGACCCTTACCATCGGTAGTGCGGTCAAGTGTCTCATCATGGATGACAACAACGTGAGCATCTTTGGTTAGCTGGACATCAAGTTCGATGCCGTCGCTCCCCGCTTCCAACGCCTTTCTGAATGAGAGCATGGTATTCTCCGGGTAAGCTCCGCTGTACCCTCTGTGTGCATATACTTTCATGTGATGGAACTCCTTCTTTGCTGTTGTTACGCTACTCCATAGAGCAGATTGGGCAGGATAAGGGTGATGATAGGAATATAGGTGATCAGGATAAGGGATACTAGCAAGGCGAAGATGAACGGGATGGCCTCTCTTACAAAGTCCTGAAGCTCGCATCCAGTGATGGTACAACAGGTGAACATCATGGACCCGAAGGGTGGGGTGATGCCGCCGATCATGATGTTGACAATACAGATCAGTCCGAAGTGGATGGGATCGACTCCGAGTTGGGTTACTACGGGCACCAACAGAGGTGCCAGGATAATCAGGGCCGCTCCCCCTTCAAGGAACATCCCCATTATCAGGAAGAGGACGTTGATGATCATCAGCATCACATATTTGCTCTGGGTCACGTTCAAAAGCAATGCGGTCAGATGCTGGGGAATTTGTTCCCAGTTCAGGTAGTAGCCAAAGACTGAGGCCGATACAATGATGAGGACGACAGAGCTGGTTGCCAAGACAGTCTCTTTCAAGACAGGGATGATATGTTCCTTGCCCAGTTTCTTGTAGATGAACTTTCCTACGATGATACAGTAGAATACTGCCACCGCCCCTGCTTCGGATGGGGTAAAGATACCGACACGTAGCCCCATGATGATACCAAAGGGGAAAAGCAATGCCCAGATGGAGTCGAAGCCCTGTTTGAGAATTTCCTTAGGCTTGGCTTTTTCCTCCCGGCTGGGTTTGTATCCGCGCTTTTTTGAGATGATCGCTACGGTTACCATCAGACTAATGGTCATGATCAGGCCTGGGATATATCCGGCAGCAAACATTCGTCCTACCGATGCACTGGCGATCAGGGCATAGATGATAAGGTTGATCCCTGGTGGTATGACCGGGGTGACAGCCGAGGAGGCTGCTGTGATTGCAGTGGAGAATGCCTTGTCGTATCCACGCTTCTCCATTTCCGGGACGAGCATCTTACTCTGCATAGCCGCATCAGCGTTTGCTGAACCGGAGACTCCTCCCATGAGCATGCTCAATAGGACGTTGACCTGGGCAAGGCCTCCAGCCATGTGCCCGGTAAGTACTTCAGCAAACTGCATGAGTTTTTGGCTGATACCAGCATAGTTCATGATGGAACCGGCCATGATAAAGAAGGGGATCGCCAGCAGCGGGAATGACTGGGTACTGGTTACGAACTTCTGCAGGAGAAGGTCAACCGGGGAGCTTGTGTCGATGACTGCGAAATAGAAGAGAGAGGACCCAAGCAGGGCATAGGCGATGGGGATACTCGAGAAATAGAGAATGAATACCATGATGGACGGCAAATATGACAACATATGCTATACCTCTTTTTGTAGCTCTTTGGGAGCTTTGCAATCCTGAATGAGGAAGACGATCGAATACACAGTCATCAGGGCGAAACTTGCCAAGATAGAGGAGCTTATATACCCAGTGGAGATGTTGAGCACTGGAGTGGGCTTCTTATAGGAGAGGCTCAGATAGATGAAAGCTATATAGGTAATGTATCCGTTGATGAGCAGAAGGATGCCATCAACAATGATGGTAATGATTTTTTTCATAGTTGGAGGGCACATGTTGACGAGTATATCAACGCCTACATGCATCTTGATCTTGTACCCGGCGGCGGCTCCAAGGAATACGCTCCAGACGAAGCATCCTGTTGCAACTTCTTCGGTCCAGAAAAGGCCCATGTTCAAGAAATAGCGTAATATGACATTCAGCATGACCAGGGCTGTCGTAACGATGAGAAATGCGCTTGAAAAGATGATTTCAAAATTCAGGAAAAACTTTTTTACATTGTGCGCCATTGGCTTTCACCCCCTTTGGATATAATACAGGCCGACCATCCTGCGCACAACCAAATTGTTTGATTGGCTCAAGCGGTCGGCCTGTTTGGAATTTCTCTTCTTACTTCTTCATCTTTGCAAGTTCAGCCTGCAATTTGTTGTAGATACCAGGGGTCACTCCCTTCATGTTGGCATATACCGGTTCTACTGCGGCTACAAAAGCGTCATGATCAACTTCGTTGAACATATTGCCCTTAGCTTCGAGCTTTGCCTTGGTGGCCTCATAGTTGTTGGTGATTTCGCTGATCATCTGGGCTGCCCCTGCAGTAAACTCTTCCTGGATGATGGTCTGGTATTTTTCAGGAATGCTGTTGAACAGGTCATTGTTGATGTACACACCGCAGGTTCCGAGGAAATGCTTGGTGAAAGCCATGTTCTTGGCAACTTCAGCACTTCCGTTGGATCCGTATGCATCCATGGTTCCTTCCAAGCCGTCAACAACACCCTGCTGGACTGCAGAGATTGTTTCGCTGAATGGAAGCGGGGTTGCGGTTGCGCCCATTGCATTGATGGTATCAATGAATAGCTGGCTGCCAGGAGTACGGATCTTCATGCCCTTGAGGTCGGCAGGAGTGGTAATGACCTTGTTTGTCTTGAAGTTACGGAATCCGAAGATGTAGTCTAGGGCAAGAACCTTGATGTTGTGCTTCTCTTCCACTTCCTTGATCATGTCCTTAACCAGCGGGGTCTTGATCATGTACTCGTATGCATCAAAGGAGTCATAGAGCATTGGCCCGACCAGAGCGTTGAAGTCAGGAACATAGTCTCCAAGGTAGGAAGGGTCTTCAACGGAGATGAACTTAGCCCCACGTGCAACCTGTTCAACGCCATCTTTGTAGACAGCAAGCTGCCCTTGGGGATAGTGCTGGATTTCAATTGCACCGTTGGTGCGGGTCTTGATATTGTCAACGACAATGTTCAAAGATTTTGTGAGCTGTTCATTGGGAGCAAACACGTGACTCATTTTCAAAACGAGTTTGTAATTGTCATCACTTTTGGTTTCCTGTGTGCCTTGGGCCATGATCGGCGAAAGGGCCAAAACGAGAATCATGAGAGCAAAAAGTACTTTTTTCATTCTTTCCTCCAAATTTTTCGATATAGTAAGCATAATATTCAACAGTTTTCAACAAGTTTTTACCATGCTTGCTACATCGACTTTTTCTCAGTGTATGGTACAAAGTAGCGATTGTCAAATTTTATCTCTGATATATCCTATTTTTGAGGAAAAACATGCATTCAATTGATGTTTTCTTCTTGCACTATCTGCTTAATAATGTTTAACTATAATGAGAAACAAAGAAGGAGCGTGTAGTATGGGGAAAAAGAAAGTCACCTTGAAAGATATTGGTGACGCCGCCGGCATTTCAGCTGCAAGCGTATCCATGATCCTAGCCAAAAAAAGCCTTTCGAGGTTTTCTCCCGACACAGTTGATGCTGTATATGCCCTTGCCCGAAAGCTCGGATATGAGAGACGCAGTGACAAATACAACAATAAGGTACTGGTTATTATCTGCCCGTCAGTGATAAACCCCTATTTTGCAACGCTAATTCAAGGAATGGAACAGGAAGCGACCCAACGTGGCATCGGCACAATGCTGTATACCACCTACTGGGATACCGAAAAAGAGCGGAGGATTTGTGAATTTGCCAAAGATCCGATGGTAGCCGGGGTGGTATTCGCCATGATACCCCAGCAGCCAGAACTCGCCCGGAAACTGAACGAGACAGTTCCTGTAGTGGCAGTAGGGGACAAGCAGAATGAGTCGGGTCTCGATACGGTGGATGTGAACAACTTCACAGCCGGCTCGTTTGTCGGCAAACACCTGTTGGCACTGGGGCATAGGAAGGTTGCCTATGTCTCCACAAGCCTCAATACCGAACACAGTGCTAGGGTTCGTCGGTATGAAGGGCTCAAGGCAGAGTTCAAGCATGCAGGGGACAATTGCAAGCTGTCCCTCTTTACCTCAGACATCCCTTCCTCTACAGAACTCAACACGGTAGATATCGAGCATAAGACAGGGTATGAACTTGCCAAACGATGTATGCAGGAAGAGCCGGAGATAACCGCCATTGTTGCGATCAACGATATGGTGGCCTATGGAGTCATCGATGCCATAGGTGATGCTGGCTTTCGTATTCCACAGGACTACAGTGTCTCTGGATTTGATAACATCTACCCCTCTTCCTTTAGTGGCTTGAGCCTTACGACTGTCGAACACTGCATCATCCAGGTGGGAAAGAGTGCGATACGGCTCATTTCAGAGAAGATTAGGAACAGCCATGCGATGATTGCAGATTCTGATGCCGTGACCAGGGTGGAGTACCGTTGCAAGCTTATTGTGCGTAATTCGACAGGAGCCCCTGGAAAACGAGGGTAACCGATGGCTTGTTGATGACAAGGAAAGCAAGAAGGGATACCATACTCTGAAAGGGTCTGGAGGGCGGATCGCATGGGTCACAGGGAAACTTCTCAGATATTCGAAAAGGACAGGCAGTACGTCAAGTTCTGTCTGTATGGGTTTCTGAAAAATCTGCGGTTCTTTGAACCCTTTCTCCTGCTGATCTTTCTTGGAAAGGGGCTTTCCTACCTTGAGATAGGGACTCTCTATGCAGCTCGGGAAATAAGCATCAACATTTTGGAAATTCCCTCTGGCTTGCTTGCCGATACCGTGGGGCGACGTCTGACCATGGTTGTTTCCCTGTTTTCCTATATCCTATCGTTCCTGATATTTTATGCGGCTTCCTCATTTGCCCTGCTGTTCCTTGCCATGATAGTGTTTGCCTTTGGTGATGCCTTCCGTACCGGTACCCATAAGGCGATGATCTTTGACTATCTGCACTCCAAGGGTTGGGATTCGCAGCGCACCTACTACTATGGGCACACGCGTGCATGGTCACAAAGGGGCTCTGCCCTCTCTGCCCTAGTTGCAGCACTGTTGGTCTTCTGGCAGGGCTCATACACATCGGTATTTCTGTTTACGACAATTCCCTATACCTTGAACCTTTTTCTGATCCTTTCCTATCCCAAGGCCCTTGACGGACCACAGCATACTGATGATCGCAAGGTCTCAGAGGTGTTCAGTACGGTGCTTAGGTCCCTATTCACAAGTATTACAAATCCTAGATTGTTGAGGACTATTGCCAACCAGTCCCTCTATACCGGGTATTACAAGGCGTGTAAGGATTATCTGCAACCAATTCTCAAGACACTGGCGTTGAGCCTCCCAATACTATTGGGTTTTGATGATGAAAAGAGAACAGCTCTTCTCATCGGGTTGGTGTATGCACTGCTGTATGCCGCCACGGCCTTTGCCTCCAGTCAGTCAGGATCCTTTGCCAGACGCTTTGGAAGACTTGCTACACCGTTGAATCTGACGATGCTCACTGGTCTTTCCTTGGGTCTGTTCAGCGGACTTTTCTTGCATCTTGGGTGGGTTGCTCTGGCTGTTGTCCTCTATCTGGGCATCTATGTGTTGGAAAACTTAAGGAAGCCCATGGGAATCACGTATGTAAGTGAGCGCATGAACCAGGACTCCCTTGCATCCGCCTTGTCGGTGGAATCACAATCAGAGTCATTGGTTGCCGCCGGAGTAGCACTGTTGCTCGGACTGTTCTCAAATCTGGTCGGGGTCGGTCTGGGAATACTTATCGTATCGGCTATCTGTGCCCTGCTTGCCTTGTTGGTATGGTTGCCCAAAGAAGGTTCAGAAAAGTCTCCTGCCTGATTATTCTTATTCTTCTGCTTCAGGCACCTCAAGAATTTCGATCAGGTCCTGTGGATCCAATCTGAACGGGGACCCTTTTCCTTCATAGAAGGCATGGTCTGCGATAAAGTGAATGTGAAGGTCTGTATAGACAATCTGACGACCTAGCTTCTTATTGATCACCGTTGTATTGACCTTTCCATACATTCCTTTCCCTCCGAAGGGGGAGGGCAGGAGCCCTCGTACCGACTCGACCTTGACTTCAAAGTGGTCATCTAAGGTGATGAACTCTCCCAAGCCAGCAAACCCTCTTTCTTTGAAATGTTCCATTCTTGTAGCAATATCAGCATGGGTCCTGTTGAGCTTGTGGACTTTTGTATTGTCGCTTGCAATGATGTCTATCAGGTTACGCTTATCGTCACCAAGGAAGCCGTCAAGGGCTATGACACCTGGTTTCATTTGCTGCTGTATCTTGTCATATTCAGGGGTCTGTTTCATCATTAGCTCCTTATTATGAGAATTTGTCGTAGAAGATGTTCTCTGGGGGGACTTTCACTTCATTGAGGACCTTTATGCAGGCATCGATCATTCCGGGGCTTCCACAGAGATAGGCCTCACTGTTTGGTCCCTGCTCCACCATCCTGTGCACCACATCGGTGATGAGTCCCACTTCACCTTCCCACTCATCCTCTTTTTGGGGTTCGCTTAGGGCAGGCACAAACGTGAAGTTCGGCATTTTCTCCTCAAGCGCGCGCATCTCCTCCAACAGGAAGAGGTCGCGCTTGGAGCGGGCCCCGAAGAAGTAGGTGGCCTTGCGCTTGATGCCCTTCCTCTCCATATCCAAGAGCATGCTCTTGATGGGAGCCATTCCCGAGCCTCCGGCTATGAAGATGATGTTGTTCTCAGTCCCTCTGAGGAAGAAGTCCCCATAGGGGCCGTTGATAGTCACGCTGTCGCCTTCCTTGAGGTGCTTATGCACATAGGTGGTACATATCCCATTGGGAACCAGTCTGATCTCAAGCTCCACATGGTTGTTGTCACTAGGGGAAGAGGCCATGGAGTAGGCTCGGTATACGCTTTCATCCGAGTCCTCATATTCGGGGACTTCGAACTGGATGTACTGCCCTGCCTTGGGTGTTATCACAGCAGGATCTTTCAGCAGCAGTCTCACTTCCTTGATATCATGGGTAAGGTCGCGGATGCTTTCTACCACGGTAGAGAACTCCTTCACGAGGAAGAGCTCTTCTGGAATGACTATGGATACGTCACTCTTTACCTTGAACTGGCAAGAGAGCCTGATATGTTGTTTTTTCTCTTCGTCTGATATCCAGGGAAGTTCTGTGGGGAGGTACTCACCTCCTCCTTCGGTGACCTGCACCTTGCACAGGCCACAGGAACCACGCCCGCCACAGGCGGATGGGATGAATACCCCTTCACCGTTGAGAGCCTTCAAAAGCGGTTGGCCACCCTCGACTTCCAACTCCTTGGACCCATTATTGATATGTATCCTAACTGTTCCATAGTTGCCAATAGTCGCATCAGCGACGACCATCAGGATGGCGAGGAAAACAGATATGAGACTTATGATGCCGATGCTTACCAGTAATGTTGTTACCATCATAACTCTCCTTAGGATATCGCGATCATGCCAGAGAAACCCATGAAGGCCATGGCCATGAATCCAGCTATTATCAAAGTTATTCCAGGTCCCTCAAGCCCTGGGGGAACCTTGGCGTTCTTCAGTTTTTGGCGGATACCTGCCATTGCTATGATAGCGATGAACCAGCCGATGCCGCTACCCAGCCCAAAGAGGAAGGAGGTGAGGAAGGTGTACTCACGGATGACCATGAAGAGGCTAACTCCGAGAATTGCGCAGTTTACGGTGATCAGGGGCAGGAATATTCCCAAGGACTGATACAGTGGTTCGCTATAGCGCTCGATGGTCATCTCAGTCAGCTGTACAAAGGCGGCGATGACAATGATGAAGACGATGAAGCGCAGGTACTCCAGACCGAAGGGAATGAGCAGGTACTGGTAGACAAGCCAGTTCAGGGGGGTGGTCGTGGCCATCACAAAGATGACCGCCACCCCAAGGCCTGTAGAGGTCTTGAGCTCCTTGGAGACTGAGAGGAAGGAGCACATTCCCAAATAGTTGGTAAGCAGGATATTGCCAGTGAAGATTGAGGCAAAGAATATTGCAAAGGGCATTATTGATCCGTTCATGCTTTTTCCTCCTTCATGATGGTCTCGCGGATGATCCAGATGAAGATAGCCAACACGAAGAATCCTCCTGGTGGCATGATCATGATGGACCAGTTAGTCCACCACGATCCTAGAACCTGATATCCCCAGAGGGTGCCGGTGCCCAACAGCTCCCTGACAAAGGCGATGGCCAACAGCACATAGGCATATCCCAGCCCTGATGCAAGCCCATCGACAAGGGAGAGCATCGGCTTGTTCTGTAGGGCAAAGGCCTCAATACGTCCCATGATGATACAGTTGGTTATGATCAGCCCGACATAGGGGCCGAGCTGTTTCCACATCTCCGGGTAGAATGCCTTCAGCACGATATCGACAATGATTACGAACGTGGCGATGACCATGGTCTCCACCATCATGCGGATACGCGAGGGAATGTGGTTGCGAAGGAGTGACAGTGTCCAGCTAGAAAGGGCTGTGGTGAACATGACGCCCAAAACCATTACCATGGTGTTCTGTAGCTTGTTGGTTACCGCTAGGGTGGAACAGATGCCCAATATTTGGACAAAGACAGGGTTGTTCTTGCCCAAGGGTTCTAAAAAGGTCTTTCGTACTTTGCTCTTGGCCATGTTACTCTCCTCTGATGATGCGCTTGGCATCGGTTGCAGCACGGTTGGTCAGGTTTCTGAAATACTCCGAAGTGCGGGTTGCCCCTGTTATGGCATCGATCTCATTGGGAGCCTGTGCTGTACCTTCATTCACAAAGATGAACGGGGAACTTTTTCCCTGGAATTGTTTGGTGAACCAAGGCTCCTCTATGCGTGCCCCCAACCCTGGTGTCTCGTTCTGACTTACGATCGCAAGACCCGAAAAGGTACTGAGGTCTTGCTCGAACCCAACCATGATGGCTATGGTTCCCCAAAGCCCGGGCCCCTGTACAGGAAGGATATAACGCAGGCCATCTGAGCTTTGGGCGGTATAGTAGCCGTCCTCTACGGTAACCTTTTCCAGATACGCTTTCTCGATACCTTCTGTGGTGGGGGTATATGCCAAGCCACCGGCATCGAGGATAGCCCTGCGGGTAAAGGAAAGCTCATTGGCAATGGCCCTGTCCTGGGTCGTCAGGTAGAGACCGGAAGTTATGAGGATGCAGAATACCGTTACGGCGAACATGAACACGAGAGGATAGATACGTTTCTTATAGAACGTTGCTTTTGCTTTCATGCTACACCCTCCTTGGCAGCCTTTGCTGCCTTGAGCTTCTTCTTCGCCTTGGCGTTCTTCAGTAGGGTGTCGAGCAGGGGTGCGAACATATTAGAGAGAAGTATGGCGAAGGTGACGCCTTCTACCCAGGAAGAGAAGGTTCTGATAAGGACGGTGAGGATGCCGAACATCGCCCCATAGATCCATCTCCCTGTGTCCGTTGATTGGGAAGCGGATACGGGGTCGGTGATCATGAAGAATGCACCAAAGAGGAAACTCCCACTCAAGAGGGCTGCTAGGGGGGTGGAGACAGAGTACATGCCACTTTCAGTTGCAATCTGCAGGCCTGCAGCCCAGAATATGGTCTGCATCAGGAGAAAGGAACCTATCGAGGAGACGACTATTTTCCAGTTGGCTGCCTTCTTGTAGATGATGAACAAACCTCCGAGCAGTATGAGGATTGCACTAGTCTCACCAAATGATCCGCTGGTAAAGCCAAAGAACATATCCAGAAACGGCACATCCTTGGTCATCAGCGGTGTGGCTGCCGATATGCTGTCTGCCTGTGTCAACCAAGAACCGAAGCCTGCAGGAAACCAATTGATACTTGTGGCATTGCCAATGAAGGTAGTCGTCATCGGCACCCCAAAGCTGATGTAGATAAAAGCACGGGCAGTAATGGCAGGATTGAAGATGTTCTTTCCGAAACCGCCGAAAATCATCTTGCCGAATATGATGCCAAAGGCGATTCCGAGTGCCGCTATCCATAGGGGAATGGTAGGCGGCAGAGAGAGGGAGAAGAGGGTGCATGATACGAACAGCGATTCAGTAATCTTTGATCCATATCGCTTGGACATGAACCACTCGCTCAAGAGTCCTGTGACCCCAACCACTACAAATACTGCGATGAAACGCCAGCCAAAGAAATAGATGGCCCCAAGGCATAGCGGAGCGAGAGCATATAGGACATTACGCATTGCTTGTTGTTTTTGAATTTTCACAGTTCCTTCCCCTTATGCAAATTAGTATAAAGCATGTTAGTGTGAATGTACAAAAGTAATCGCTGAAATATTATCCATAGATCCTTGGAAAAACATTATCGGGGCGCATTCTCCTCGCTTCTGTCGGTCGCCGGTGGTGGTGGACAACTGATGCCATCGATTTCCGCCTTGAGCTGTTTGTCGAGGTTCACCTCCAGAGATGCTAGGGAGTCCTTCAGTTGGGTTGTATTTGCCGCTCCGATGATGGGAGCTGTGATTGCCGGATTCGATGCTACCCAGGCAACTGCCAAACTGACCGGGGAAAGGCCTCTTTGCTTTGCAAGGAGTGTGAAGTCTGTAGCCATCTTCTGGTAGTATGGACCTTCGTACCTGACTTGGTACGTCTTGTTCTCAACCAGGCGGCCAGAAGAAGTCTTGATGCCCTCGCCATACCGGCCTGTAAGGAGGCCTCCCCCCAAAGGACTATAGCTTATGACCCCTAGGTTCTCCTGGTGGGCAAGGGGAAGCAGCTCGACCTCTGCCTGTCGCTTGGCAATGTTGTACATGGGTTGTATGCAGTGAAGGGAGGTTAGGTTGTGTAGCTTCCCGATGCCCAGCATTGTTGCAATCTGATAGGCGGCATAGTTGCTGACCCCCACAGAGAGGACCTTCCCTTGGGAGACGAAATCATCAAGGGTCCTCAGGACCTCCTCCAAAGGGGTGAGAGGGTCGTAGTGATGGATGAAGTACAGGTCGACGTAGTCTGTCTGCAAGCGTTTCAGGCTCTCATGCAATGCATTGGTTAGGTGCTTCCTGGAACTTCCCTTGCCATTGGGCCCCTCGCTCATCATCGAACCCCCTTTGGAGGTGATGACCACATTATGTCGTTCGCCCTGTATGAATTCACCCAAGTACTGTTCTGCAACCCCTTTCTGGTAGACATTGGCACAGTCAAAGAAGTTGATCCCCCTTGAGCGACATTGGAGGTACATCTCTTTGGAAGTAGCCTTGTCGGCCCTTCCTCCGAAGGACATTGTCCCAAAACAGAGTTCAGAGACCTGTATCCCTGTCTTCCCCAGTGGTTTGTATTGCATCTCTTTCATGATTTTTCTCCCTTCTACTACAAGTAGGCTTCTCTACTGTAGCATAAATCATAGGGGTATGATGGATGAATTTGTATAAGCTGAAGAAACTTTGATCAATTGAACTGATGACAAGAAACTATGAGAATACCAGAACCTAGCGAACAGCAGGGAATTTTAGCACTATGCCAGAGCCGTGGTATACTATGCCTGATTGAAAAGGAGATTCCAGATGGATAGATATGAACGTGCCCTAGGGGCGCTGTTGGGCTTGTTTGTAGGTGATGCATTTGGTGCCCAGACAGAGTTTGAAAAGGAAAAGGCTCTGGTATCTGTGTATCCAAAAGGGATTCGTGAGATGGGGCAAAAGGATCGTTGGGTAGGCCAGACGGGAATGATTACCGATGACAGCGAGATGGCGATCATGTTGGCAACCAGCCTCATCGACTGTAACGGCTTTGACCCAAAGGATGTGTTTGGGCGCTATCTAGCTTGGCTCAATGCCTTTCCCACTGATGTGGGAACCACCATTGTCAATGCCTTGAGAAAAGGTGTCCATAGTCCTGACAGTCAAGCCAATGGGGCCCTAATGCGAATGGTACCGCTTGCACTATTCGCATCAACACTGGAAACAGAGAAGCTCATAGAGTTTTCTGATGGTGACTGCTCCCTCACCCATGTGCATACGCAGTGCAGGGATGCAAACCGTCTCTGGGCTTTGGCCATAGCTAAGGCGATACGCGACGGAGGAACCAAGGAAGATATCTACTCTTACCTCTGTAGTATCGCCGAAGAGTTCACTGACGATACGGTCTTGCTCGCTGCCTTGCATGATGCCGCGACCAAGGCCCCTACCAGTTGTGACGGATGGGACCAAGGGTGGGTCATCATTGCCTTTCAACAAGCACTGTACACCTTGCTGCATTGCAATACCCTGGAAGAAGGCATCATATCCATTACGATGCATGGAGGTGATGCTGATACCAATGCTGCCATCTATGGCATGCTTGCGGGCTCCATTGAAGGCTCTGAGGCTATACCAGAGCGCTGGATACAGGCTCTTAGGCCTACGAGGTGCCTAGAGAACCTACTAGGTGATGAGGCAAAGAATATGGAGTCCCTGGCGAAACATTTGGCTAGGGGTTTGCTTGGAGAAGGATAGAATACCATGCAGATTGGGCCAGGCACAGTACTACAACAATGGCAGATACAAAAACCAAGACCTTCTCGCAAATTTGAGAGAGGTTTTGGTTGAAAAAGGGATTCTCGAAGGATGTAAAGAATAACCGTCAAATGCATGCATGCCTTCAGCACATCGCACTCTAATCCTATTCAGGAAAGGGAGACCCATCCCTATTGGTGAAACAGACTGCAAGATTATTGCAGAGTTGGAATCATCCAGTAATTTCTAATGTAGTTGTCCCCTTTGGCAATGAGATTAGGACTCCCTTGTCCGTTGTCGTAAAGCTTCCTACACTTGTTTTCCCAATGCTGAAGACTGAACGTAACAAAATATTCCAAGGTTTTTTTGTCCCATCATAGGTAACTGAATACCCTTGTTCAGTTTTTTCAATCGTAAAGGTTGCTACAATCTCCCCTCTGGAATTGGGTATCTGTGTGGTAGCACTTGCATTGAGTGTAAACACTTGGAAGATGACATCGTCTTCGTACTCATAGTCAGGCTTTTGGTTGTTCGCTCCAATTGCCAAGACACTATTTTCCCTGACCATGAGAGGAAGGGTGAAGTAGTCATGATGTTCTGTTACCCAATGCCCTCCCTGTACTATTTTCCCTGTTAGGAAGTTTGTCCATCTTCCGTTTGGCAAGTAATAGGATACCTCCCCTGTGCTTGAGAAGATTGGGGCGACTAACAAGGAGTCTCCTACCATATATTGACGGTCGATATACGGACAAGAAAGATCGTCTGGAAATTCAAGTATCATAGGCCTCATCAGAGGGACCCCTATTTGGTGGGTGATGCAAGATTGTTCAAATATATAGGGCATAAGAGTAGATTTTACCTCTACAAAGTATTTTAGCACCAAACTTGCCTCATCATCATAATTCCAGGGAACCCTGTAGGATTCATTGCCATGGAGACGGCTATGCGAAGAAAGTAGGCCGAATGCAATCCATCTCTTAAATAAATCCGGAGTTGCCGTCTGTTCAAAACCTCCTATATCATGACTCCAAAAACCAAATCCTGAGCATGATAAGGAGAGCCCGCCTCGCAGGCTTTCCGCCATTGATTCATATGTTGCAGAGCAATCGCCTCCCCAGTGTACTGGAAATTGCTGTCCACCAGCTGTTGCCGATCTGGCGAATAGGAGTGCTTCATGCTTGCCCCTCTCCCTTTCAAGGAGCTCGAATACTGAGCGATTATACAGATGGGTATAAAAGTTATGCATCTTTACTGCATCTGACTTGTCATAATAGACAACATTTGTTGGGATTCGTTCACCAAAATCCGTCTTAAATGTATCGACACCCATATCAAGCAAAACTTTCAGTTTTCCCTGATACCAAGAAACAGCATTCGGGTTGGTAAAATCAACCAGAGCCATTCCTGCTTGCCACCTGTCCCACTGCCAAACATCACCTTCAGCTGTATGTACCAGATACCCATGTTCCATCCCTTCATCAAACAGCTTGGATTTTTGGGCAATATATGGGTTGATCCACACACAAATATGCAGACCTTTTGCTTTTAGACGGGAAATCATTCCAACCGGATCAGGGAACCTATCCTCATCCCATGTAAAATCAACCCACTGGTACTCTTTCATCCAAAAACAATCAAAGTGAAATACATGTAGGGGAATCTTCCTTTCCTGCATTCCGTCGACAAAAGAATTGACTGTTTTCTCATCATAGTCTGTCGTAAAGGAGGTGGTTAGCCACAAGCCAAAGGACCAGGGTGGGGGAAGTGCAGGTTTTCCAGTAAGGCTGGTATAGTTTGCCAATACATCCTTAAGCGTTTCCCCTGTTATGATATAGTACTCAACCACCTCACCAGGAACAGAGAATTGCACTGAAGTGACTACTTCGGAAGCGACTTCAACAGACACTTTTCCTGGGTCTGCAATAAAGACCCCATAACCAGCGCTGCTCAGATAAAAAGGGATATTCTTATATGCCTGCTCACTGCTTGTCCCACCATCTTCATTCCAAATATCAATAGCTTGTCCGTTTTTGACAAAAGCGGTAAATCGTTCACCCAAGCCATATATGGTCTCTCCAACACCTAATGATAGGTGTTCACTCATGTAAACACTTCCATCTTTTTTGGTGATATGACCGGAAAGCTTTTGGACTATGGAGGTAAGGTTCTTACCTTTATGCAAGAATACTATTTCTCCATTTGCCCTCTTGTCGATTGATACACTCAGATCTCCATGTACCAGTTCAATCGAATTCTCAGTTTCGCGAGTTACAGCAGTTGTATTCACATCTTCATGTACAAGAAAAGTAGGCCCTACCGGACAACGTCCCTTAAATCTATAGGAAGTTACCTTAAGGATGTTCTTGGCAGGGGAGGAAAACACGGTAGTAATCAAAGGGGAGTTAAGTGTATCTCCCCGGTTACGGGTATTCTTCGCAGAAGAGTAGACTGTGACCTGAGTATCCGTTCTGTTGATGTCGTGGGTCTCAACACGGTTGATGAGGGTATTACCTTTTTGCAAACTCCAATAACCATCTCTGAATTTCATATAATATTCTCCAATCAAGTTTTAACCGCACCAGCAGTCATCCCTTTTATTATGTATTTTTGTAAACTAAGGTATAAGAGAATTGCTGGAGCGAGGGTAAGCAATACCCCTGCCATCGCAAAATTCCAATCGATTTTATACATTCCAAAAAAATTATAGGTTGCTAGCTGTAAGGTGAGTGCCTTTTTTGACCCGCTGAGGATGAGGAGTGGGAGTAGGAAATCATTCCACATCCACATGGCATTGATGACAATTACTGACACTGTTACCGGTTGAAGTAAGGGGAAAATTACTTGTACGAATGCCCTCAAAGGCGATGCTCCATCAATTAGGGCACAATCATCAAGCTCCTGGGGAACTGATTTGACAAACCCATGGTACAGGAATAAGGCAAGTGGGCTTCCAAGTCCCCAATACAGAACCCCGAGTCCAGCAGGTGAACCTGTCAGTTTTAGACTTTTTGCAATTTTAACAAGGGCTATCATAAATGAATGGAAAGGAATCATCATTGGGGCTATAAGGATAATGAACATTACCCAGCTATAGAGAGTCTTTGTCCTGGAGAGTTTAAATCCTGCCAAGGAACTCAGTATCACGACACCTGTTACGCCAATACCAGTAGCGATAAACGTGTTCAGGAAATACCGGGGATATTGCATGATGGTAAAGGCTTTGACAAAATTATCAAGGTTTAGTGAGGAGGGGAGGGAGATTACATTAGAAGTGATCTCGCTGAAGGTTTTGAATGAGTTGATTATCACAAGGAAGAGTGGGTAGAGGTATACTAGTGCAAGTAAGGATGTGACTATTGTTACCATGAGCGATGAGGTTGTTTGCTTCTTCATACTTCCACCTCCATTTTTTTGAACATCTTCACTTGAACGAATGTTATCACCAGTATTAAGAGAAAGAGGATTACCGATTTTGCAGTTCCATAGCCAAAACGATTAATTACAAATGCAGTTCGATAAATGTCGAGAGCTATCGTTGTTGTAGCATTACCAGGGCCCCCACTAGTGAGGCTGAATATCACATCAAAAGCTTTCAGTCCATTTGAAAGTGAGTGAAAGATGGCTACCGTAACAGAGGGCATGATAATAGGGAGGGTAATCCTGAAAAACCTGGCAACAGGCTTTGCTCCATCGATCATTGATGCTTCGATAATATCTTTGGGTACTGTTTGTAATCCAGCAATATATATAACGAGGTAAAAACCAATTGAATGCCAGACTGAAACGATTACTACACTAAACAGTACTAGGTTTGTATCTCCTAGCCAGCTAAGCATAAACACAGGTAACCCTGTAGCTTCAAAAAAAGCGTCAAAGGCATTTCCATATATGAATCTCCAGATATATCCGATGATTATCAAACTTATGATATTGGGCACGTAAAATGCTGCCCGAAGGAAATTCTTTCCCTTGATATCGCCATCAAGGATGACTGCTAGTATGAGCGCTACTATGTTGGTGATTATTACTGTAAAAAAAGTGAGTTTGATAGTGAACCATAATGCCGTGAGCATAGCAGGGTCATCAGTCAAAACTTCAATATAATTGGCAAAACCAATGAATATAGGTGCTTTGTCAAGGCCATTCCATTTGGTAAATGAGTAAAATATACTCATGATGAATGGTACTTCTACTGATAGGAGAATCGCTAGGAATGCTGGGAGAATAAATCCTGTAAACACACCTATTCTAGTAAGTTTCTTTTTTGAGAGACTATTCATGATTTGGTTTCCTAAAACCGGAGAACGAATTGTTCTCCGGTAATATCATTCAGTATTGAAACGATTACTACAAAGATTTTGCAATTTTAGAATAGGCGGCATCAAGAGCATCCAGAGTCTGTGCCCTACTTGTCTGGCCTGCACAATAGCCTTGTAAAATTGCACCAAGCTGCTGTTCAGTTCCAGTAGGCCACATCTGGTAGAACCAAGGGTATCCAGGAACACCTTCAGCAAGTTGTCTAACAGTTTCTTCTGCTATTTGTGAATCAGGGGCACTGGTACCCTTAATAGGCGACATTTGCTTGATTTTGGTAGGAATCCAATTCTTCCCATACTCACTTGTCGTGAGCCAGTTTAGCCAATCAAGGGCTGCGGACAGGTTTTTCCCATCTTTAGCAATCCTGATCGTCTGGTTAGAATCAAACATAATTCCAGCAGCAGAGGCATCTTGTCCTGCAGGTCCTACCAAAAATCCAATTTGGACTTCAGGATTTGTTTTGCGAATCGTATCTTCTGCCCAGTTGCCTTGGTGAATGATACCGACCTTTCCTGTTGCAAGGGATGAGGTCTGATCATTGAAATCAGATTCGTTTGGTTTCGGTCCGCCATATTTTTTGATCAGATCGAGCAGATCAAACACCTGGCTCATCTCTTTTATATCTTTGAACTCCAAAGTACCGTTGTTTAGGTTTTCAACAAACTTCTCATACCCCCCATAGTTACCAACGGAAGGGGCTAGTGCCTGCCATGCTGTTTGTGGCAATACCCAGAACTCCTTGAATCCACTTGCAAAGGGTTGCACGCCGTTTGCAAGTAACTTTTTAGCCACCCCCTCGAATTCCTGTAAGGTCTTAGGCAATACGCTGATACCAGCATCTTTAAATACTTGCTTGTTGTAGATAAAAGAGTGTGATTGGACTAAAAATGGATATCCAAGGATCCTTCCCTCTACAGTTACCCCTTGGAGAGACGATGGCTCCAGTTGTGAAATAAATGATTCGTTTGTCAGATCGTAAACATAGTCCTTATATGTTGAGTTATCAGCATAAGCGCTACTCATAAAGACATCTGGAATATCACCAGTATTTATACGACTTGTCAGGACAGAACGATAATCTGTCTGCAGGACTGTAACTTCTAGTTTAACGCCAGTCTCTTCAAAATATGCTGAAACCATATCATCATATTGTTCGGAAAGTTCTGGGCTATAGAACAATACATCCAGGGTGGCAGGGGCATCAGATTCCTTGCTCCCGCCTGCAAACAATGGGGGGACCAATAAAAGTAACATACTCAGTACCATTAGGGATTTTTTCATGTAAGACCTCCTTGAATATGTGTATAATACACTATCTTACGTATCTATGTTATACGTATAACATACAAAATACTGGTTGTCAATTTAAGATGTATATAATATGACATTCTCTGTAATATTATTGTATTATTGAGAGATTCGAATTAGATTAGGACATCAGATTACAAAGGGACTGGCATGCGTACTACACAAAAAGATATTGCAAAAGAACTGGGAGTGTCACTTTTGACTGTCTCTCGGGCACTAAATGGCACTGGGTATGTTTCAGCAGCACTAAAGAAAAGGATTCTTTCATATGCTAAAGAACAAAACTATGTCCCCCATAAGGCATCCCAGGTGCTTGTTAGGAATAAGATCCAACATCTTGCTCTGTTCTCCTCGACACTCCCTCACTATTTTTGGAATGATATTCATAAAGGGATCGCCATCGCTGCAGAACAAATAGCTCCATTTGATTATGTCGTCCGGTATCATAATGTAGAGGAGCTTAATACTGAGGCATATATTTCTCTCATCAAGGAGGAGATTGAAAAGGGATTGGATGCTGTCGGTTTTGTCAACCAACGGAAATATGATATGAAACGAATCATTGAGACGATACGAGAGGCAAATATCCCGTATATTACATTCAATGCTGACAGCCCAGAATGTGGAAGACTTAGG
>WOYI010810342.1_pt1 | contig 25167 bp, 25 predicted proteins | sample 6423411 | NCBI WGS metagenome assembly WOYI01 (sample SAMN13441803, study PRJNA592873) | oil field metagenome | biome: oil field; feature: oil-well bore; material: oil-contaminated soil; isolation source: oil-contaminated soil from oil-well borehole | place: Germany: Wietze | collected 2016-10-18 ... | reverse complement strand
CGTCTCATGCCACCCACCCTAGGCGCGCACTAAGGTGGACGCCATGACCGACCGACGCCTTGCGATCTCCGCGTGGGAAAGCCTCTTCCGCGCCCAGCATGCGGTGCTCTACGAGATCAGCGTCGACTTCTACGATAAGGATCTGACTCAGTCGGAATATGACGTCCTGCTCACGGTTTCACGGGGCAAGGGGAATGCCGCTCGATTGCGCGACGTCACGGCGAACATGCTGATCAGCCAGCCCAGCGTCTCGCGTCTCGTCGACCGGATGGTGGCGCGGGGTCTCATCTCGAAATGCCCGGACCCCGAAGACGGTCGCGGCGCTGTCGTGCGCGCGACCGAGCAGGGACTGGCCGCTTTCCGGCGCATCGCGACCGTGCACGGTCAATCGATCGCCGAGCGGATGTCGGTGCTCACCGACGACGAACTCACCCAGTTGCGGGCTCTCACCGCGAAGCTGCGATCGTCCTGAGGACCGCCCCCGACGCTCAGCACTCGATGACGTTGACCGCGAGGCCGCCCTCGCTCGTCTCCTTGTACTTGGTGCTCATGTCGATCCCCGTCTGACGCATCGTCTCGACCACGGCATCCAGCGAGACGAAGTGGGCGCCGTCACCGCGCAGCGCGAGCCGCGAAGCGGTCACCGCGGTCGACGCCGCGATGGCGTTGCGCTCGATGCAAGGGATCTGCACCAGCCCGCCGACGGGATCGCAGGTCAGCCCGAGATGGTGCTCCATCGCGATCTCGGCAGCGTTCTCGATCTGGCGGTTCGTGCCGCCCATCACCGCGGTCAGCCCGCCGGCAGCCATGGCGCAAGCTGATCCGACCTCGGCCTGACACCCGCCTTCGGCACCCGAAATCGAGGCATTCGCCTTGAACAACGACCCCAGCGCCGCCGCCGTCAACAGGAACCTCCTGATTCCCCGCCGCCGGTTCGCCTCCACGGTCGAGGGCGAAGCATCGCCGGCCGGGTGCAGATCGAGCAATGCCGATCCGACCAGCTCCCCGTAGGGGGTCACAGCATTGCCCGACCCGAGCCCCGAGTCGGCGAGGAAGCGCCACCAGTACATCGCGACGGCGGGGAGGATCCCGGCCGCACCGTTGGTCGGTGCGGTCACCACACGGCCACCCGCAGCGTTCTCCTCGTTGACGGCGAGCGCGAACGCGCCCAGCCACTCCCCCGGGATCTCTCGACCACCCTCGTTCTCGACGGCCTCGAGTTGCGAACGAATGGCACCGGCACGGCGCTTGACCTTCAGCATGCCCGGCAGAACGCCGCCGGCGTGGAGTCCGGCATCCACACACGCCGCCATGGCGTCCCAGATCGCATCCAGGCCCGCCGCGATCTCGTCTTCCGTGCGCATCGCCTCTTCGTTCATCCGAGCCGCCTCGGCGATCGATATTCCCCGCTCGTCACACTGCGCCAGGAGTTCCTCGGCGCTCGAGAACGGCACCGGCGCCGCATGCGCCGCAAGGTTCACTGGCTCGCCCTCACGCCGGATGAAACCACCACCAACCGAGTAATACGTCTCGGCGGCCACCTCCGCGCCCGCGGCATCCCATGCCCGCAACGTCATGGCATTGGGGTGTCCAGGCAGGCGGGTGCGGGGCGCGAAGGCGATGTCCGCCTTGGCGAACGAAACCGGATGCCGCCCGCCGAACAGCAGTGCATCTCCATCGTTCCAGTCCGTCCACCGCCGCCGCACCTCAGCGGGATCGACCGTCTCGGGCTCGAGTCCGAGCAGACCGGCCACCACCGCATCCGGCGTACCGTGACCGATCCCGGTCGCGCCGAGCGAACCGTAGAGCACGCACTCGATGCGCGTGACCACGGCCGCCGCCTCACTCACGCGCGCGCCGAAGTCACGGCCGGCTCGCATGGGACCGACGGTGTGGGAGCTCGAGGGGCCGACGCCGATCGAGAACAGCTCGAACGCCGAGACGTATGCGGTCACGTGTCGAGCCTACGCCGCCACACGTCGCCCGGCCGGGCCACCGTAGGCTGGTCGGAAAGGAGCCGCCACATGACCATTCCCGCCGTCCGGCCAGTCGACGTCTTCGACGAGGATCGCGCCGCGGCACTGGCCGCCGCGTCGACCTCGGGGCGGGTCGACGACGACTTCCTCGAGCGATTCGACGCCCACTTCCCGCGCCTCCACGGCTTGTTCACTCGACTGTACGGCGCACGCCCCGACAGACGGGAGCAGCTCGCGCAGGTGGTGGCCACAGCATCCGCCTCGTGGAACACTCGTCCCCTCGATCTCAAGGTCCACGATCGGCAGCGCAGGAGCGACCCCGACTGGTTCCAATCCGAACGGATGCTGGGTGGCGTCTGCTACGTCGACCGCTTCGGGGGCAACCTCGCCGGCATCCGCGAGCAGATCCCGTACTTCCGTGAGCTGGGACTGACCTACCTGCACCTCCTGCCCCTGTTCGACAGCCCCGACGGCGAAAGCGACGGCGGGTACGCGGTCTCGAGCTACCGCCGCGTGAACCCGAGCCTCGGGACGATGACCCAGCTCGCTGATCTTGCCGCCGAGCTGCGGCTGGCGGGAATCTCGCTCGTGCTCGACTTCGTCTTCAATCACACGAGCGACCAGCACGACTGGGCGCAGAGGGCACTCGCCGGTGACCCCGAGTTCGAGGACTTCTACCTGATCTTCCCCGACCGCAAGATGCCGGATGCGTACGAGCGGACGACGCGCGAAGTCTTCCCGGACGACCACCCCGGCTCTTTCGTCGCCCTCGAGGACGGTCGCTGGGTGTGGGCCACGTTCCACCGGTACCAATGGGACCTCAACTATGCGAATCCGGCGGTTTTCCGCGCCATGGCCGGCGAGATGCTGTTCCTCGCGAACCAGGGCGTCGAGGTGCTGCGAATGGATGCCGTGGCGTTCATCTGGAAGCAGCTGGGCACCTCGTGCGAGTCACTGCCCGAGGCGCACCTGGTGCTGCAGGCATTCCATGCCGTGCTGGCGATGGCGGCACCGGGGGTCGTGTTCAAGTCCGAGGCGATCGTGCACCCGGACGAGGTGGTGTCCTACGTTTCACCCGAAGAGTGCCGCCTCTCATACAACCCGCTGCAGATGGCGCTGACCTGGGAGGCGCTCGCCACGCGCGACGCGCGCCTCTTGCAGCAGGCCCTCGAGCGTCGTCACGCCCTGCCCGCCGGTACTGCGTGGGTCACCTACGTGCGCAGTCATGACGACATCGGATGGACGTTCGCCGATGAGGATGCTGCAGAGCTCGGGATCGACGGCCGTGGTCACCGCGAGTTCCTGAATCGCTTCTACACGGGCCGGCACGAGGGCGCTTTCGCGCGCGGCGTCGCCTTTCAGCAGAACCCCACGTCCGGTGATGCCCGTGTGGCCGGCACGACCGCTTCCCTCGCCGGGATCGAGGCGGGGGACCCGGGCGGTGAGGATCGGGTCGTTCTCGCGCACGCGATCGCCCTCTCCACCGGCGGGGTGCCACTGCTCTACCTCGGCGACGAGGTCGCCCAGCTCAATGACTACTCCTACGCGGATGATCCCGGCCGCCGCGGCGACTCGCGCTGGGTGCACCGGGGCAATCGCCCCCGGGATCAGTACGCTCGCCGCGGCGACACATCCACGCCCGCGGGCCGTGTGTTCGAACGGTTGACGAAGCTCATCTCGGTGCGGCGCGCGACGCCCGAGTTCGCGGGCAACTCCCTGTCCACGTTCCGCACCCCGCACGCGAGTGTGCTCGGCTACCAGCGAATCGCCGGAGACTCGGTCGTCCTGGTCCTCGCCAACGTGTCGGATGCCGAGGTCCAGATCGACCCGATGACGCTCTCCGGCCTCATGCGCACGGCGCGTGATCTCGTGCGCAACGCCGACGTCGATCTGAACGAGGGCATCGTGTTGCGGCCGCATGGATTCGTCTGGCTGCGAACCCGTTCCGCCTAGACCGCCGCGTCGGCGCCGCGCCTGGGGAGAACCCAGCCGGGTCGCACGAAATGGCAGGTGTAACCGTGGGGGTTGCGCACAAGGTAGTCCTGATGCTCGGGCTCGGCCTCCCAGAACGGGCCGGCGGGCTCAATCGTCGTGACAACCGCGCGCGGCCAGAGCCCTGAGGCATTCACGTCGGCGATCGTGTCGCGCGCGACTCGTTCCTGTTCGTCGGTGAGCGGGAAGATCGCTGACCTGTAACTCGTTCCGACGTCGTTGCCCTGCCGGTTCAGAGTCGACGGGTCGTGAATCTGAAAAAAGAAGGCGAGGAGGTCACGATACGTCGTCTTCGTCGGATCGAAGACGATCTCAACCGCCTCGGCGTGACCCGGGTGCATGCGGTAGGTCGCGTGGTCGTTTCGGCCGCCGGTGTACCCGACACGCGTATCGAGCACGCCCGGCTGACGGCGGATGAGGTCTTCGACGCCCCAGAAGCAGCCGCCGGCGAGCACGGCCGTCTCCGTTCCGGGTGTGCGGGTGATGGCTCCGGTATCGATCATGATGCGTTCTCCTCGGTGGTGGTGACGTCCTCGAAGAGCGTGCGGTACTCACCGTAGCCCTGCGATTCGAGCTCCGCGGCCGGCACGAATCTCAGTGCCGCCGAGTTCATGCAGTAGCGCAGGCCGCCGGCATCTCGCGGCCCGTCATCGAAGACATGGCCGAGGTGGCTGTCGGCGCCTGCGGAGCGCACCTCGGTGCGCCTCATCCAGAGGACCCCGTCGACCTTCTCGGTCACGGCGGACGCCTCGATCGGACGGGTGAAGCTCGGCCACCCGGTTCCGCTGTCGAACTTGTCCGTCGATGAGAACAACGGCTGGCCGGAGACGACATCGACGTAGATGCCGTCCTCGTGCGTGTTCCAGTACTCGTTGTGGAACGGCGGCTCGGTGCCGTCGTCCTGCGTCACGCGGTACTGAGCGGGCGTCAGACGGCTGAGAGCGTCGGCCGTCGCGCGGTAGTCGTGGGCCATGCGGGTCCTCCTCATTCTGCGCGGTCGGCTGCCGCGCTACTGAAGAGAACGACCGGGGGCGCGATTTTGGTCCCGCGGGACTGGGAGCACACTGTGAATCCGCACCGGGTGATCGTCGGCGACGATCCCCGTCACTTCTCTGAGTCGTAGCGGCGCCGGGCGGCCGAGACGTCGTCGAGGTGCTGATCCGTCCAGGTTGCCAGCACGCGGAAGGCGGGCAGAAGAGTCTCGGCGAGCGGAGTGCCCGCGTACTCGACGCGGGGAGGAACCTCGGCAAAGCAGGTGCGATGGATGAGTCCGTCGCGCTCGAGTCTTCGCAGTCGTTCGGTGAGCACCTTGGGGGTGATGTCGGGAATCAGGGCGCGCAGCTGCGAAAAGCGGAGAGTGCCGTGTTCGCTGAGAACCCAGAGGATATGCGACGTCCAGCGGGGCAGCAGAATCTCGACCGCAGGACCGAACGGGCAGGGATCGTCGAGCGTCTTGCGCATCGGACTCTCCGTTCTGGGCTCTTCCGGTATCCACTTGGAAACCAGTATGAAAAGAATACTAGTATGACGAGCATGGAACTAGGCATCTACACATTCGGGGACATGATCGGCGAAACGACTCCGCGCACCTGGGGTCTCCGCCTCGACGCACTGCTGCGTCAGGCGGAAGCTGCGGACGCGGCTGGACTGGATGTCTTCGCCCTCGGCGAGCATCATCGTCCCGACTTCGCGGTGTCTGCCCCGGAAGTCGTGCTGGCAGCGGTGGCGGCGCGCACGCAGCGGATCCGCCTGACGACATCGGTGACGGTTCTCTCCACCGCGGATCCGGTGCGCGTGATGGAGCAGTTCGGAACTCTCGATCAGCTCTCGCACGGGCGCGCGGAGATCACCGTGGGGCGGGGCGCGTTCACCGAGCCGTTCCCGCTGTTCGGCTACGACATGCAGGACTACGACGGTCTCTTCGAAGAGAAGCTGCGACTGTTGATCCAGTTGAGGGATGCCCCGGGCAAGCCCTGGCAGGGCCGGTTCCGCACTCCGCTGGCGGGGAACATGCACGTGGGTCCGCGACCCATCCAGGACCGTCTGCCGATCTGGATCGGCGTCGGCGGAACGCCGCAGAGCGCGGTACGGGCCGGGGGGCTGGGCCAGCCGATGTTCCTGGCGCTGTTCACCGGGGCGGCACAGGGCGTGCGCCTCGTGGAGCTGTACCGGCGTGCCGGAGAAGCTGCCGGGCATCCGGCCGAAGCACTGCAGCTGGCCACCGGCGGGCACATGTTCGTCGGACGGAACTCGCAGCGCGCACAGGATGAGTTCTACCCGTACTACGCCCACTACATGTCGCTGCATCCCGCGTTCCGGGACGGCATGCCGCGGCACGTCTACGATCAGTGGGTCGCCGCGGGGCTGCTCGTGGGCAGCCCGCAGCAGATCATCGACGGCATCCTGACCCACCGCGAGGTGCTCGGATCGGATCGATTCGTCGGTCAGTTCGACCCCGGTATGCCCGAAGCCGCCGCCGACGCGAGCCTGGAGCTCTTCTTGACCGAGGTGCTGCCCGTGATCAAGGCCGAGACCCGCGCGGACCACGAGACATCGGGCGCTCGTCAGGATCAGAGTGACAGCGCAGAAACGGAAAAGGGCCGATAATCGGCCCTTTTCCCATTCACTGTCTCAACACAGTGTGCGCCCGAAGGGACTCGAACCCCCAACCTTCTGATCCGTAGTCAGATGCTCTATCCATTGAGCTACGGGCGCCCGGCCGACTCTCGAAGGCCAGCGATCAGCTTACATCAGGCCCCGGCATCCTCCCAATCAGCCCGGCAGTGACCTCCGCCGCTCCGGATCAGCCGCGAAGCTTCGCGACGACCGCCTCAATGCGGCGGGCGCGGGTCTCAGCGGCTTTCGCGCCGTCGACCGCCGTCACGTGCGCCTTGCGGACGCTCGGCGATAGGGCGTCGAAGGCGTCGGTCGCTCCGGCGGCGGCGAGCGCAGCGGTCAGATCGTCCGGGACCTCGACAGCCCGCGGAGCCGTATCCAACTCGATGTCGACCACGAGCGCATCGCCGCCGGCGATCCCGGACGCGGCCCGCTTGTCGGAGCTGAACGGAATGAGCGCCTTTCCTCCCATGACGCCCACGGTCGAGCGATACGCGAAGCCGTTCACCTGCACGGCCACGGCCGGCCGCTTGCCGCCGCCGAGCGAGGTGATCACCTCGGGTGGCACCTCGATCCCCGTGTTGTTGCCGAACTGCTGCATGATCGTCTCGAAGCGCATGATCTGTGGGTATCACACGCCGAGGGCGAGATCAACCGCCGGCGCCGGTAGCCACCGGACGATCGGGGTGGTTCGACCACTCGCTCCACGATCCCGGATACAGCGCCGCCTCGTAACCGGCGATCGCGAGGGCGAGCACCTCCTGCGCCGCACTCACGCCGGACCCGCAGTAGACGCCGACCGGCCTCTCGCCGGCCCCGAAGCCCGCGAAGCGAGCGCGCAGGTCGGCCGGGCTGCGCATGCGGCCGCGATCGTCGACATTCTCGCTCGTGGGCGCGCTGAGCGCACCCGGGATGTGACCGGCGCGCGGGTCGATCGGCTCGGTCTCACCTCGGTAGCGTTCGCCCGCGCGTGCATCCAGCAGAACGCCATCCTGCGCGAGAACGGCGGCCTCGTCGATCGTGAGCTGCGGGAGGTGACCCGGATGAAGGGTGACCGACCCCGGCTCCGGCGTGACCTCGCCGGTCTCGAGCGCCAGACCGTCCGCGAGCCAGGCGGACAATCCGCCGTCGAGCACGCGCACGTCGACGCCGGCATCCCGCAGCATCCACCACGCGCGCGCAGCGCCGAAACCGAGCCAGTCGTCGTAGACGATCACGGTATCGCCGTCATGGATCCCCCAGCGGCGGGCGGATGCCTGGAACTCCCCTGCCCCCGGCAGCGGATGCCGGCCGTGGGCCGGCGCGCCGCGTGCGGCGAGTTCGTCATCGAGCGGCACGAAGACGGCGCCCGGCAGGTGACCCTCCAGGTACGCGGGGTGCCCGTCGGGGCCACCCAGACGCCACCGGATGTCGAGGATGACGGGGACGCGGCGGCCTCGGAGGAGGTCGTTCACCTCGGCGGCGGTCGTCAGAAGCGCGGTCATGTGGTGAGCCTACCCAGCGACCGCGCTACCGGCCGCGGGAGTCCTGGCCGGTCGGCCCCGTCTGGGCGCGTCGGCGGAGAGAGCGAGCGCCAGCGTCCCATCCGGATGCCGCGCGACGCGCTCGGCGGCGGAGTCGAGCCAGCGCAGCTCGGCTTCGGCCGCGAACAGCATCGCATCCACGACGAGGGCACGGGCGAGCTCGACGGGATCGTTCACTTCTGCGGGCGACTCGACGCGCAGGCGATCCACCCGAACCCGCGCGGCCGCCCGCTGCGCGTCGATCACCCCCGACACCTCCACACCGGGAAGAGTCGCCGCAACGGCCAGTTTGATCGCGAGCTCATCGCGCGTCCCCGGTGCGCGCTCCACGGGGGACGCGAGCCAGGCGCGGACCTCGGTCGAGCCGGCTTCCGTGATCCGCCAGACCACGTGCCCCCGCGCATCCATCGCGTCCTTGGCGACCAAACCGCCCTGTTCGAGTCGGTCGAGGGTGTTGTAGATCTGCCCCACGTTCAGCGGCCACGTGGATCCGGTGCGTCGATCGAACTCGCTCCGCAGCTGATAGCCGTAGCAGGGCCCCTGATCCAGGATCGCCAACAGGCTGTGGCGTACCGACATCCCCACCTCCGTCCCTACCGGGTATGTACATACCCGGTATCCATTGTGCACTCACATCAGCCGCGCTGCACGGCGTGACCATGTGTCTCCGTGTGACACCGTCCGTCCGCGAACCACGCCGATCTGGCTACCGTGGGCGCATGGCCACGACTCCTGACAGCACCGCCCGTCCCACCCCGATCGATCCGCGCGGACCCCGATTCGGCGCATCCATCACGTCCGTCCTGCTCCTGATCGGCACATTCCTCGCTCTTGTGGGGTCCGCGACCCGGCCGGGCACCTCGATCGGCGATCGCGTCGCCGACCCCGCGTTCTGGGTTCTCCTGGTCGTCGATCTCCTCTTCGTCTGGGGCTTCACCTCTGCGTCCACTTCGCCCTCGTCGGTGATCTTCCGCACGCTCATCCGGCCCCGTTTGACGGCTCCGACCGACCTGGAGGACCCGCGGCCGCCGCGATTCGCGCAGGTGGTCGGATTCGCGATCGTGACGATAGGACTTGTGCTCCATCTGGCGGGCGTGCCGTGGGCGCTGCCGATCGCCGGTGCGATCGCGTTCATCGCCGCCTTCCTCAATGCGGTCTTCGGCCTCTGCCTCGGCTGCCAGCTGTATCTGGGCCTCGCTCGCCTCGGTCTCATCCGCCCGCGCGGCGGGCTCGTGACCGGTGTCGCCTGACCTCGTATGACACCGAACGCGCACGCAGAGGTCGTCACCCCTAATCTGTGGGAGTGACCTCCTTACACGCAGGCGCCGACACCGGCGACGACACCGGCGACGGCCCCGCTCACCCGCACTACGACTGGGATGGCTTCGGATTCGACACCCGTCAGGTGCACGCCGGCGAGCGCGAGGAACGAAACTTCTCCGCACGCGTCACGCCGATCTACCTCTCCGCGGCGTACCGATTCGATTCCTTCGACGAGGCCGAGGCGCGCTTCACCGGCGCCGACCAGGGACAGCTCTACTCGCGCAATCTCAACCCGACCCATCTGGTCGCCGAGGACCGGGTCGCATCGCTCGAGGGCGGCGTGGGCGCGATCGCCGTGGGATCGGGGCAGGCGGCGATCACCGCGGTGCTGCTCGGGCTCGCGGGCGGCGGGGAACATCTGATCGCGACGGCGAGCCTCTACAGCGGCACGCGGGTTCTCTTCGACCGCACGTTCCGCCGTCTCGGGGTCGACGTCGACTATGTCCGCGATCCGCGCAACGCGGCCGAGTGGGAGGGCCTGATCCGGCCCGACACCAAGGCCGTGTTCCTCGAGACGATCCCGAACCCCAAGTGCGACCTCATCGACGTGCGGGCGGTCGCCGCCATCACTCGGCGCCACGGCATCCCCCTCGTCGTCGACAACACGGTCGCGACGCCCTACATCATCCGTCCCTTCGAGCACGGCGCCGACGTCGTCGTGCACTCCTCGACGAAATTCCTCACGGGACACGGCGCAGCCCTGTCGGGGGTCATCGTCGACGGCGGAACCTTCGATTGGGCCGGCTCGCCGCGCGCGTACCCGGGGCTGACCGAGCCGGTCGGCCCCGGAAAGCCATCGTATGTGGAGGAGTACGGGCGGCACGCGCTCGAGGCGTATCTGCGCTTCGGAATCGTCAACGACCTGGGACCCGCCCTTTCGCCGGTGAACTCGTTCCTCCTTCAGCAGGGAATCGAGACGCTTTCTCTGCGGATGGCCAAGCACCTCGAAAACGCGGCGGCGATCGCGCACTGGCTGAACGATCACCCCGCCGTCGAGAGCGTCGACTTCGCGGGTCTCCCGGACAACGAATACTTCCCCATCGCTCAGGAGCGGTTCGGCGGCCACGCGGGATCGGTCTTCTCGTTCACGATCAGGGGTGGCCGGCGCAGCGCGGCGCGGTTCTTCGACGCGCTGCGCGTCTTCAGCCGCATGACGAACATCGGCGACGTGCGGTCGATGGCGCTGCACCCGGCCACGACGACGCACGCGGGCTTCACGGTCAACGAGCGTTCGCGCCTCGGCATCGGCGAGGGGCTCATCCGCCTCTCGGTCGGGATCGAAACGGTCGCCGACCTCGTCGCCGACCTCGACCAGGCCCTCCACGCCGCGTGCGGTGATGCGGGGATGCCGACGGGCCCCGACCCCGCTGCGGGGGCGTAGCGTCGAGGTATGCCATCGTCCTCCCACCCAGACGTCGACCCGCGGCCTGCCGGCCCGGCGCCGGCTCCCCACTTCGGCTCGTCACTGTCGGCGGATGAGTTCAAGGCCCTCTTCCGCGGGCATCCCGGCGGGGTCGCCGTGATCACCGCCGATGCCGGTGACGGACCCGTCGCACTGACCGCGACATCGGTCGCGTCGGTGAGCACGGAACCGCCGCTGCTGATCTTCTCGATCTCGGCACAGTCCTCGGCATCCGACGTTCTCCTGAGGGCCGAGACGGTCGTCGTGCACCTCTTGGACACGCAGGATCTCGAGTTGGCGAAGCTCGGCGCGACCAGTGAGATCGACCGGTTCGCCCAGCCGGACCGGTGGTCGCGACTCGTGACCGGCGAGCCGGTGTATCGCGATGTGCGCGCGTGGGTGCGTTGCGCCGTCATCGGGCGAATGGATGCCGGCGGCTCCACCGTCGTCGCCGCTCACGCGCTGCAGTATGAGCTCGGCCGCGATGCCGACGACAGTGAGGCTCTGGTCTATCACAACCGCACCTGGCACCGACTGGGCGAGCACTCGCGCATCGGCTGAGAAGATGCCCGCGTTAGAATCGCGTCCGTGGGAACTCTCTACTACGGCGGGTCGGCGACACCGATCCACATCGACGATCGGGCTCTTGCTCACCTGAAGGTCGTCCTGGCGACCAAGCTGCGACGCGGCGAGAGCTTCACGCTGTCGTGGCGCCATCCCGACGACGAACCGCGCGGCCGCAGCACGATCTGGCTGCACCCGTCGATTCCCATCCGATTCGTCTTCGACGACCCCGAACCCACTGAGCTCAGCCGCGAGTGGATTGAAGAGCTCGCACAATCCGCGAACTCTTCGGGCGGGATCACCCTCATCGCCGAGCACATCGACGCTGCGCGAGAAGCCCGTGAAGATGCTTCACCGCAGACTGTCGACGTGGCCGGCTGAACCGCGCTCGCGCCCAGCGGATCGGCACGCTCTGCGGGGTACAGTCTTCCGCTCAGCCGAGGATGACCTCGCCGGTTGCGGAGACGGCAGGTTCAGGCACCACGTAGAGCCCCGAACCGGAGTTCGCCGTGTGGCTCAGCGCTTCAAGCCAGGCTCGGTTGAGGCTCGGCTGCCTGCTGCCGTGGAACTTGAAGACCAGCGAGGCCTGCGGATGCAGCCACACCGTCGTGCGACCTTCGCCGAGGCTCGCGTCGTTGCGCCAAGTGAAGTAGAACGGCTCGCCACGACGGAGCTTCTGCCCGATCACGACCTGCAGGTGCGCGAGAGCCCGGTCGTCGATGTCGACCTTCGCGTCGCCCTCATAGCTGAACCTGCCCACTCCCCTACCGTAATCCGTCGGTGAGCCCGACCTGAGCGATGCCCCGCGTCACGCGCGGCGGTACTCAGAGACCATCGGGCAGTCGAACGGGTCCCGCGCGGCCAGGCCGACGCGGTTGAGGTACTCGATCACGATCGCGTACGAGCGCCACAGGCTCGTTTCCGTGTACGGCACGCCGGTGGACTCACAAGCGTCACGGACGATCAATCGCGCCTTCGCCAGCTGCGGACGGGCCATGCTCGGGAAAAGGTGATGCTCCACCTGGTAATTGAGTCCACCCATCAACCAGGTCGCCCACCAGCCGCCGCGGATATTGCGCGACGTGCGCACCTGCTTGCTGAAGAAGTCGAGGCGCGCGCCCTCGGCGATGATCGGCATGCCCTTGTGGTTGGGAGCGAATGACGCGCCCATGTAGACGCCGAAGATCGCGAGCTGCACACCGAGGAAGGCGAAGGCCATGCCGATCGGCAGGAGCAGGAAGACCGGGACCAGCACGACCGCGAGACGGGCCGCGATCAGCGTGAGCTCGAGCCAGCGGCCGGGGATCTTCTCCTTTGTGGTGATCAGGTGCTTGAGCCCCAGGTAGTGAAGGTTCAGACCTTCGAGTGTCAACAGCGGGAAGAACAGCCAGCCCTGTTTGCGGGTGATGAGGCGAAGGAGGCCCCGTGCCTTCGCGGCATCCTCCTCGAGGAAGGAGATCGTGTCGACGGCGATGTCGGGATCCTTGCGCACACGATTGGGGTTCGCGTGATGGCGAGAGTGCTTCCCGTCCCACCAGGAGTAGCTCATCCCGACGACGCCGCCGGCGATGAACCGGGCCAGTCGGTCGTTCGCGGGTCCGGTCGCAAGGATCTGGCGGTGCGCCGCCTCGTGCGCCAGAAATGCAGCCTGCGTGAACACGATGCCGAGTGCGCCGGCGATCAGGAGCTGGAACCAGCTGTCGCCGAGCAGGATGAAGCCTGCCACGCACGCACCCAACGCGAGCGCGACGGCGGTGCCGACGAGCGCGTAGAACCAGGGGGTGCGGCGCAGGAGCCCGAGCTCTTTGGCGACCTGCGAGACCTGCGTGTACGCGCGGGCCGCGGGAGGGAACGTCTCGGCGGTGGCATAGGTCTGCCGGACGGGCCCCAGGGTAGAGGTGTTCTGTGATGCGAGGCCAGGTGCGGCCACGAGTGGCTCCAGTCGATCGGCGCGGTTCCCGAAGAAGATCCGTTGGGCGAAGCCAAAGGCGGATGCCGATCGCTGGGGCCGACACTACGCTGGATGTCATGCTGTGAGGGGCATGGAACAGCGCATTCCCGGAGGATTCACATGGCACTCGCACTTGCCATCGATCTCGGCGGCACCAAGGTCGAGGCCGCGCTGGTCGACGCGGCGGGAACCATCGTCCCCGGCTCCCGGACGAGGATCGCGACCGGTGCGGCCGCCGCCGCGGACCGCGGTGTGCTCGAGAGAGCGCTGACCGGCGTGATCGCGCACTGCCGATCGCTGCCCGGGTGGAGCATGGTGACGGCGGTCGGGGTCGGAGCGGCAGGACCCATCGACCGGACTGCGGGCACGATCTCCCCCGTCAACCTGCCTTCGGCTCGCAGCTTCCCGCTCGTCGACATGGTCGCGCGGGAAAGCGGGCTCAGTGACGTCACCCTGCGCCTCGACGGCACCTGCATCGCACTCGCCGAGGTATGGCTCGGTGCCGCGCGGGGCGCCACCAACGCGCTCGTGTTCGTGGTCTCGACAGGGATCGGAGGCGGAATCATCTCGGACGGCCGCCTCCTCGCCGGCGGCTCGGGAAACGCGGGCCACCTCGGGCAGGTCATCGTGGGGGACATTCACGGGGATGCTGCAGCATCCACCGTGGAAGAGCGCGCATCAGGACCTCACGCGGTCGCATGGGCGCAGCGGCAGGGATGGAGCGGGACGACCGGTGAGGAGCTGGCCGCCGCCTACCGCGACGGCGACATCATCGCCGTCTCCGCCGTCGCACGATCCGCCCAGGCCATCGGCATAGGGCTCGCGAGCACGGCGACACTGCTCGATCTGGATCTCGCCGTGATCGGGGGCGGCTTCTCGTTCGTCGCCGATGACTTCGCCCCGCAGATCGAGGCTGCCGCACACGCGGCGTGCGTCAACGCGTACGCTGCGCGATTGCGGGTCGTTCGCGCCGAACTCGGCGGCGATGCACCCCTGATCGGGGCGGCGGCACTCGTCCACCGGCGTGATTTGCTGTAGCACGCAGAGAGCGAGCGGAGACCTCCGTGCGGGGAGACGCTACTCGGGCACACAGATTTCGGAGCGTGCTGCCGCGCGAAAGGTCAGCGCCATGGCGGCGAAGACCAGGAGCGTCGTGAAAGCCAGAAGCACCACGCCGATGATCGCGATGATCACACCGGGGTTCGCACCAGCCATGGCGATCGTTGCGGCCGAGACTGCCGCCATCGGGAAGGTGTAGGCCCAGAACGAGATCGCGAACGGCACGCGGATGAGGACGCGTATCCGCGCGACGAGCAGGAGCACGAACATCAAAGCCGCGCCAGCGAGAATGCGCGGTACGGGTCCGCTCAGGTCACCGGTGAGGACCCCCCACGAGAGCATGATGATCGAGGGCGGGGCGATGAAGATGGCCAGGGTCGGCAGGAGCTTGGGCGGCAACGGATCGCTGTGCAGGAGGACCCGCAGAAGAACAATCGGCAGCAAGGCGAGCCAGAGCACGACGCCCGCACCGAACGAGAACCAGGCGAGATCGATCGACCCCAGCCGCGGAGCGGCCAGCGGCACGATCGCATTGCCGACGATCGGGATGAACCAGACCGGGGTGACGCTGGCCAGCGTTATGTCGCTCCGGACGAACCATGCGCTGAGGATCGCGACCGTGACCACAACGTGAGACACCGTGCCGATCCACCAGAGAACCGAAGCGAGCGCCGGCGCGATGTCCTGACCGGCGGTGGCGAGCACGAGGAGACTGACGGTCAGCGTGGCGACGAAGGGCATGCGCATCGGGTTCCGCAGTTCGGCGCGGGCATCGGCGCTGTATCGCACCCATTTGACGGCGGTGAGGGCCAGAAGGATGCCGAAGACGCTCAGACCGGCCCAGAAAAGGATGGCAGCGGGCCAGTCAGGCCAGCCCCAGACCGACGCGGCCCTGCGCCAGGGCAGAGCCAGACCACCGATGCCCATCACGGATGCGAACAGCGGGAGCGGGAGGAAGCGGAGCTTGGCGAGCATGAGGGCACCTAGGGGGGTCGATGATTGACGGATACCCCCTAGGGTATTTTGTCGAGGAGGGGAAATGGAACGAAGACCCGTCCGTGGAAGCGGCTGCAGACCCCTGCGTGGGGCGCGGGGCCATGCCCGCTCCCCACAGCGCGATCAGATCAGGCGAATTTTTCGTCCGCGACCGCGGCGCTGTCGTCGAAGCGGAATCCGTCGTAGGACGCCAGGATGCGATCGAGCGGAAGGTCCTCGAACCAGCCGTGATCGTCCACGTACTCCATATACTCCGAACCGTCTCCGGAGAACGGATGCAGGAGCGCGTCGTGCACACCGTCGAACTCGAGTGGCTCCACGCCGAACCTTGCGCACAGCTCGGCATTGAACGCCGGAGTCGCTTTGACCCAGCGTCCGTCGATCAGCATTTCGGTGTAGCCGTGCCAGGGGAACAGGTCGCTACCTTGCATCTTCTCCCGCAGCGTGTCGGTCTGCAGGTGATTGCGCACATCGGCGAAACCCAGCCGGGCGGGAATTCCCGCGGCACGGGCTGCCGCCGTCAGCAGAACGGCCTTGGGCACGCAGTACGCGCGCGTCGTCGTCGCCACGACGCTCGCGCGGAAGTCGCTCTCTGCCGCAGGAATCAGGTACGGGTCGTACCAGATGCCGTCGCGCACAGCCGCGAAGATCCGGCTGGCCTTCTCGACGGGGTCCGTGGCGTCGCCGATCGCCTGTGCGGTGAACTCCTGCACGGCAGGCTGGTCCCAGTCCAGGAAGCGTGTCACCTCGGTGAATGTCGGCTCAGCGGACTTCGCACTCATCGCAACCCCCACGCCATCGGAGCGCCCCGACACGGGCGCCGAGCGCCACGTTACCAGACGGCCTTGAAAGGCGCTCTGGTCGAGGAGCTCGGCAGGGTGTGGAGTCTCGGGGCACTGCCCCTGGCGGGATCGGATGCCGCGGGCTACCGTCGGAGATAGGGTCGTGGCTTCCGGTGCCCGACCGAACGGAGAACACAATGGCGTACGTGACCGTCGGGACCGAGAACTCGGGCGACATCGAGCTCTTCTACACCGACCAGGGACCCATGGCCCCGCGAGAAGGTGCAACCGCGCAGCCGGTCGTCCTCATCCACGGCTTCCCGCTCAACGGCGAGTCGTGGGGCAAGCAGCAGGCGGCCCTGCTGGATGCCGGATACCGGGTGATCGCCTATGACCGACGTGGCTTCGGCGCGTCGTCGAAACCAGGATCGGGCTACGATTTCGACACCTTCGCTGCCGATCTGCACGCGCTCATCGAAGATCTGGACCTCAACGATGTCGTCCTGGTGGGATTTTCGATGGGCACCGGAGAGATCGCCCGCTACCTCTCGCGCTACGGCAGTGCGCGGGTGGCGAAGGCGGCGTTCTTCGGGTCGCTGGAGCCCTTCCTGCTCAAGACCGACGACAACCCCGGGGGCACAGCGCAGCAGGAGTACTTCCAGGAAGTGAGCGCGTCCGTGCGCGCCGACCGCCACGCGTTCCTCACCGACTTCTTCCAGAACTTCTACAACCTCGACGAGCTGCTCGGCTCACGCATCTCGTGGGAGGCGGTGGAGGCGAGCGTGCAGGTCGCCAACTACGCCGGCAACACCGCCATCGCCGCAGCGCCCTTGACATGGCCGACCGATTTCCGAGGCGACATCCCGAGCATCACTGTCCCGGCGCTCATTGTGCACGGCACGGCCGACCACGTCGTCCCGATCGATGCGACCGCAAGACGGTTCCGCGACCTGCTGCCGGATGCGACGTACGTCGAGGTCGAAGGCGCCCCGCACGGCTTGCTCTGGACTCACGCCGCAGAAGTCAACGAGGCCCTGCTGGCGTTCCTCGCGTCCTGATCAGGCGCGGCCGATCCTGCGTCGCATGATCATCGCGACCGATCCCACGCTCAAGAGGATCAGAGCGAGAGCGGCCGCACCCGACGCACTTCCCGTTTGGGAACCGGTTGCCGCGAGCGAACCGCTCGCGGGGAGCGAGCCGGTCACCGTGACCTCGGTCCAGCCCACGACGCGGCCCGCGGCGTCGAGCACGACGAAGCGGTGATCGCCGGGCGCCACGCCTGCGGGCAGCGTGACAGCGATCGTGCCGTCTGCGGCGACGACCGCGGAACCGAGTGAGATCGGCGTGGAGTGCAGCCATACCCAGACGGTGTCACCGGCATACCGCGCGCCGACGAACAGCGTCACGGTTTGCCCGGGAGCGGCCGTGTCGGGCGCCTGGACCGCGCCGCGGTTCGCATCGATCAGCTCGGCATCCGATGCCGGTCCCGGCGCCGGTGCAAGCGTCGGGGTCGGGGTCGGGGTCGGCTCCGGGTCGACAGAGACCTCCACGCACGGGAGAGTGCCGCTGCGCAGCGAGTGGCCGTCGGTGTCGCCGTCGTCCGCCCACACGACGTCCTGGAAATCGTCGGTGCAGGTGGAGGATGGCGCGATCGCCATACCCTCGTTGTTGAGGTTGGGCATCCCGGCCGGACGAGCGTAGGTGCGGTCGACCCGGAAGTCTCCGTCGACCACCTTCAGGATGTTGTAGACGCCTCCGCAGCTGTCGTCACACAGAGTCCACAGCGCCGCACGATCAGGATCGTAGGCGACATCCATCGACCAGGGGAAGCCGGATGCCTCGACCTTCACCTCGACCGGGGGGGCGCCGACCGCGAGGGAGAAGAAGTGCAGTGCACCCGTCCCCTCGACCGCCGTGACGAACAAGCCGGGCGTCGGGTGAGCGGCCGCGGTGTAGGCCGCGCCACCCGCTCGCCAGCCGGCGTTCACGAGGAACGCGTCGGGAACATACGTGATCCCCTCGAGACCGAGGTTCGTGCCGGTCTGCACGAATTCGTTGACATCCCACTCGTGGGTGGCGATCAGCTCGGTCGTGGCGCTCGACACCGCACTCACGTCGTAGCGCGCGACCTTGTTGTACGAGGTTCCCTTGGCGCGGAGGTTGTCTCGCTCCGAGGTGAGGTAGATCGCACCATCGGGGCCGACCGTCACGCCCTCCGCGTCGAGCTCGCCGCCGCCGTCGACGAAGCGGAGCGGGAGCCCGCCATCCCACTCGGGGAAGGCCGTGTACAGGCCGTCGACCTGGTGCATCTTGAAGAGGCGGCCCTTGTTCATTGCCACCCAGAGAATGCTCGGATCGTTCGGGTCGAACGCGACGCCCGAGACGTCCCCCTCGTCGTTGGCGTCGAGGTCGGTGAACGCGTCGACGGCATCGACGACCTCAACAGTGCTCGCGCCCGGCCAGATCTCGGTGCTCAGAGCGGGGCAGGCGTTGACGGACCCCCAGGTCGCGGTCGGGGTCTCGACGTACGAGACGGTGCCGAACAGCTCACAGCGACTGTATGAAGCAATGCCATCTTCGTACCAGGTGTGCGCGATGACGCTCGCCCCATCGTCACCGCGGCGAACGGTGAGCGAATCAGCGCTCTCGAGTCCGACGATGTCGTGGCCGACGTAGAAGGCTCCCGGAGCGAGAACAGTTCCCACAGGCACGGTGTGGACGACGTTGCCGTCGGAGTCCAGCAGCTCCCAGCCGGAGATCTCGACGGGCGCCGTTCCCCCGTTGAGAAGCTCGGCCTTGCCTCCGACGTTGGACACTTCGTTCAGGACGACGGTCGTATCCAGGCGGCGAGACTTGGTCGCACAGGAGTCGGCGTTGTCCCGGCCGAAGCTGCTCTCAGTCACGCGCCAGAAGTCGTCGGATCCATCGGGACATGCGGCTGAGGCGAGGGCGTCAGACTCGTAGGCGTCGGATACGCCGGCATCGCCGTCCCCGTAGCTCTGCTCATCGATGAGGAGTCGGGTCGCCGCATCGGCGCCCGGACCGTAGAGCTTCACACTGTCGCCCTCACCGGAGAGCCCCTTCTTCGACGAGAAGACCACGTAGCCACCCGCGGGGATGATCCAGGAGCCGGCCGGCTCGAGCGAGTCCCCGTCCCATGCTCTGAGGTCCGCAAGAGTCAACGGCGAAGCGCCTTCGGCCGCACCGCTGTCGGTCTGGTACCAGCCTTCGACACTGACATCGCTCCCACCGGTGTTGACGAGCTCGACGGCATCCTTCAATCCGGTATTGCCCGCATCATCGTCGTTGAGAGACGAGATCTCGTTGATCTCGATGTCATCCCAGCCGGGGTCGAGCGCCGGAGGCGGTGTCACGGCGCAGATGTTGGCGGCGCCCGGAGTGGGCTCGGTCCCCCGAAACACGCCGTTCCCGTCGGGGCACCGGCCCCACGAGGTGGCATGCGTGGCAGCCGGCCACGTGGTCGTGTCGACCACCGTCGACGCGTCGGGGAGGTAGAGGTTCGCTTCGTCCCCCTTGCCGAAGCCGGCGGCGGTGTAGTCGACCTTCAGGAATCCTCCTGCGGGGATGAGGGTCCCTTCGGCGAGTGGCTGGACGTGTGTGGGGTCGGAGGTCCGCGCGTTGTCCGAGACCAGCCATCCTGAGACGTCGACCGCCGCAGATCCGGTGTTGATGAGCTCGATCCAGTCCGCCGGGTCGGAGCTGACCTCGTTGATCTTGACATCGCTCGTCACGGCCGACACGGGCGCACCCGCGAAGACGGTGAGCGGAAGGATGCCGATGGCAAAGGCGACGCCGGCCGTGAGAATACGGGGACGAGGACGGACATGCAGGGGGGAACGCATCAGTATGCACCTTCGGGCGAGGGACGATTACGCACCATCCTGCTGATGCCCGGAAGCCGGGAGGTGAACGAGAGCTGACGTGTTCGCGATCGTCGGAGATCGGCATCCACCAGCCGGACGTATCAGCCCTGCGGGGCGTTGGCCATCGCGATCAGGCCCTCAATCAGCTCGGGGGTGATGGAGGCGTTGGGGTCGCCGGCGGCGAACATGCCGGCCCGGCCGATCGGGAACGAGGCCATCATCCTCGACATGTCGACGCCCTCGGGCATGATCGAGGCGGCGCTGTCCATCTCGCCCATCATCTGAGCGATCGCCGCCTGCACCATGCCACCGACGACGGGGTGAGCCATGACCTCCGCCAGCGACGACGATCTCGACAGCGGCACCCGCAGAGCGTCGCCTTCGAGCTCGACCTCTGCGGTCGCGCGGATGTCGCGGCTCGATGCTCCGATCTCGATTGCATACGAGCCACCCTCGACGACCCAGCGGTCCACCCGGACGTCCCAGTAGGCGAGGTCCTCGCGGTGCACCACCAGCGTGACCGTGCGGGTCTCCCCCGGCTCGAGGGCGACCGAGGCGAACGCCTTCAGCTCGCGCAGCGGACGCTGCACCAGCCCGCCCGGCAGCGACGTATAGACCTGCACGACCTCGCGCCCTGCACGATCACCCGTGTTGGTCAGCGCAAGGGTCACCGAGACCGAGCCATCACCGGCGACCTCGGCAGAAGCATCCCCATAGCCGAAGGTCGTGTATGACCGTCCGTGGCCGAACGGGAAGGCGACCTCCATGCGCCGCGCGTCGTACCAGCGGTATCCGACGAAGAGCCCCTCGCCGTAACGGGTGTGCGAGAACTCGCCCGGAAAGTCGAGGAACGCCGGCGTGTCCTCAAGGCGCAACGGCATCGTTTCGGTGAGCTTGGCCGACGGGTTCACGTCGCCGAAGAGCACGTCGGCGGTTGCGCCGCCGCCAGCCTGGCCGAGCAGCCAGGCCTCGAGGATCGCGGGCACGCGGTCCGCGAACGGGAGCGCCACGACGCCTCCGTTGGAAAGCACGACGACCGTGTCAGGCTTGACCTCGAGCACGGCATCGACCAGCGCGAGCTGTTCGGCGGGCAGGTCGATGTCGTCGCGGTCATACCCCTCCGACTCGAGGCGGGCGGGAAGGCCCAGGAACAGCACGGCGACCTCGGCGGCGGATGCCGCGACCACCGCGGCGTCACGCAGCTCCGCTGTCTCGTCGGCCGACACGGTCACGGAGTTGCTGAATCCCTGAGCGTACGCGACCTCACCCGAGGCCAGCGCGCGGATCTCATCCAGCGCGCTGTCGAGGCGCGTGGGATTGATCATCGAGGAGCCCGCGCCCTGGTAGCGGGGCTTGTCGGCGAACTCGCCGATCACCGCGATACGGGCGTTCTTGGAGAGGGGCAGCACCGTCGACCCCTCAGGTCCACGCGTGTCGTTCTTCAGCAGCACGATGCCGCGGCCCGCGGCCTCGCGCGCCAGGGCATGGTGGGCATCGACGTCGAGGGGTCCCTCGACCGAGCCGGCACCGGCCTGGTACTTTCGCACGAGATCGAGCACGCGTCCCGCCGCCGTGTCCACGACAGACTCGTCGACCGAGCCGTCCTTCACCGCGGCGACGATCTGCGCGTCTGTGATCCCGTTCGAGCTCGGCATCTCCAGGTCCATGCCCGCGGCGATCGACGGAACCCGCTCGTTGACCGCCCCCCAGTCCGACACGACGAGGCCGTCGAAACCCCACTCGTCACGCAAGACCCTCGTGAGCAACCAGGGATCCTCCGACGCGTACACGCCGTTGATCCGATTGTACGAACACATGACCGTCCACGGCTGGGCCTCCTGAACCACCCGCTGGAAACCGCGCAGGTAGATCTCGCGCAGCGGCCGCGCGTCGACGTCCGAGGAGACCCGCATGCGATCGTCCTCCTGGTTGTTCGCCGCGAAGTGCTTGAGCGAGGTCCCCACGCCCTTGGACTGGATGCCTTTCACGATCGCGGCCCCCAGCACTCCGGAGATGACCGGATCTTCGGAGAAGTACTCGAAGTTGCGGCCGCACAGCGGGGAGCGCTTGATGTTGAGTCCGGGGCCCAGCAGCACCGCGACGTCCTCTATCGAGGTCTCGGTGCCGAGTGCCTCGCCAACGCGGTGGATGAGATCGACGTCCCACGAAGACCCCAGTGCGACCGCGGGCGGGAAGCACGTGGCCGGCACGCTGTCTCCGAGGCCGAGGTGGTCGCCGCCGTCGCGCTGCTTGCGGAGCCCGTGAGGTCCGTCGGTCACCATGATCGAGGGGATGCCGAGCCGCTCGATCGGGGTGGTGTGCCAGAAGCTCGCGCCACTGGTGAGCGAGGCCTTCTCCTCCAGCGTCAGATCGGTGACCGTCACGTCGACCGCCCGCTTCGCGCTCATCGCGTGGCCTTGATCGGCCAGACGGCGAACGCGCCCAGGACGCTGAGCACGATGGCGACAGGGAAGAGCCCCGCGAAGCCGAAAGTGAGCACGATCGCACCGGCGACCGCGGGCGCGATCGTCTGCGGCAGCGTGGCTGCGATGTTGACCACGCCGAGATCCTTCGCGAAGGACTTGGCTGAGGGCAGAACTTCGCTCATGAGCGCGGTGTCGACCGCCTGGAACATGCCGAAGCCGAGTCCGGCGAGGAGCGTCATGAGCATCCACGACTCCAGAGTCGGGGCCAACCACGGCAACAGCATGGCAAGCCCCAGCATGAGGGATGACGCGAAGACGAACGGCTTTCGGCGACCCAGACGATCGGACAGCGGACCAGAGATGATCGTGGCGATCAGGATGCCGGCGATGCTGATCAGGCCGAGCATCGGAATCACCTGCTCAGGGTTGTCGACACCGAGGTAGTCGGTGAGGATGAACAGCTGGTACCCGGTTACGGCGAAGTACCCCGTGTAGAGCAGGAGACGCCCGGTGAACGCCCAGAAGAAGTCGGGGTGCGTGATCGGGTTGACCCAGAACGTCCGCAGGAACGCTCCGGCGTCGAAGGGCTCGCGTGGGAGGTCCGTGCTCGGATAGTCGGGGTTGAAGACCACGAAGAGGCTCAGAGCTACGACCGAGAGGACGGCGAAGACGATATACCCGAGCGTGAGGCTGTTGAAGAACATCGAGCCGAGGATCGAGCCGCCCAGCACACCCACCATCAGTCCGATACCCGAGAGTGCGGCGAACGTGCCACGCCGGGCGACCGGCACGCGATCGGGCATCACCGCGCTCAGCGGGCCCTGGGCGAAGTTGTAGGAGATCTGCACGAGCGTCCAGGCGATCGCGATCCCGACCAGCGTGTGGGCGAACGCGAGGCCGACGAGCGACAGTGCGCCGGCGAGCGAGCCGATCACGATCCAGGGGGCGCGGCGCCCGAACCGCGATCGGGTGCGGTCGGAGATCTGACCGGCGACCGGCTGCATGATCATCGCGGCGAAGGCACCGATGGTTGCGACGATCGCGAGGTTCGCGACCTTGTCGGCCTCACCGAACGCCAGTGTGATCTGCTGCGGAAGCAGGATGCCGGGGACCGCTCCCCACACGAGGAACACGCCGAGGTTGGCCGGAATGATCCAGCCGAGAAGACGGCGAAGACCCCTTATCGGAGCAGGCGGGTCTTCGTTGCCGGCTGCTGTCGATACAAAGGTGCTCTCGGTCATCAGCGCTGCCGCCTCGATCGGCGCTTCAGGCTGGACAGGGATGTCTGACATCATCGTCGGATTTCCTCTCGGGCATCCACCCTGGACGCTCGAGGAAAACCATAGGGCACTCGGTTTTGAGAATCAAGTCCTGTTCGGTTTACTGGGGCTATGGCAGAGCAGCAAAGACTTCGCGGTCCGTACGCAAAGGGCGTCGCCAAGCGTGACGAGATCCTCGAGCGCGCGCTCGAGGTCATTGCGCGCGAAGGCTACCGGGGCGCATCGGTCAAGGAGCTTGCGGAGGCCGTCGGCCTGAGCCAGGCCGGACTCCTGCACTACTTCGACAGCAAAGAGGAGCTGTTCACCGAGATTCTGCGCAAGCGCGATGAGGTCGACATCGCTGAACAGGACCTGGTGGGCGACGAGCCGGCAGACCTGCGTGCGGCCTACCTCGCCGTCATCCGGCACAACGCCGAGGTGCCCGGGCTCGTCCAGCTCTTCGCGCGGCTCTCCGTCGACGCCACCGATCCCGCGCATCCCGCCCACCGGTTCTTCATCGAGCGAGGCGTGGGCCTGCGAACGTTCTTCGCGAGCGCGATCGCGGACCGCCAAGCCACCGGGGCGATCACCGATCGGATCGACGCCGACACCCTGGCCCGGATCGTGCACGCCGTCGTGGATGGCATGCAGGTGCAGTGGATGCTGGAGCCCGACGTCGACATGGCCGCCACGGTCGAGGCGCTGTTCGAGCTGCTGTCGCCCGCACCGGGCGAAGGGGTGTCTCGCACCTCGAACTGAACCGACCGAACCGACGAGAGCTGGTCCGCGATCACACAGAGGTGCCCCCAGGCCGAAGCCCAGGGGCACCTCTGCGTTCAGATCGCTGTGATCACTTCAGGATCTTGGTGACGGTGCCGGCACCGACGGTGCGGCCACCCTCGCGGATGGCGAAGCCGAGTCCCTCTTCCATGGCGATGGGCTGGATCAGCTCGACGGTCATGTCGGTGGTGTCTCCGGGCATGACCATCTCGGTGCCCTCGGGCAGCGAGATGACGCCGGTGACGTCGGTGGTGCGGAAGTAGAACTGCGGACGGTAGTTCGTGTAGAAGGGGTTGTGACGGCCACCCTCCTCCTTGGACAGGATGTACGCCGTGCCCTCGAAGTTCGTGTGGGGCGTGACCGATCCCGGCTTCGCGACGACCTGGCCGCGCTCGACGTCGTCACGCTTGGTGCCGCGCAGCAGCAGACCACAGTTCTCGCCGGCCCAGGCCTCGTCGAGCTGCTTGTGGAACATCTCGATGCCCGTGACGATGGTCTTCTGCGTCGGGCGGATGCCGACGATCTCGACCTCGGAGTTGATCGCCAGCGTGCCACGCTCGGCGCGACCCGTGACGACCGTGCCGCGGCCGGTGATGGTGAAGACGTCCTCGATCGGCATGAGGAACGGCTTGTC
>WOYI010054355.1_pt1 | contig 25229 bp, 18 predicted proteins | sample 6423411 | NCBI WGS metagenome assembly WOYI01 (sample SAMN13441803, study PRJNA592873) | oil field metagenome | biome: oil field; feature: oil-well bore; material: oil-contaminated soil; isolation source: oil-contaminated soil from oil-well borehole | place: Germany: Wietze | collected 2016-10-18 ... | reverse complement strand
AATTCTTAATTCTTAATTCTTAATTCCATTCATTACTTTCTACTGCTTCCAGCCGTCGAAGCCTTCTTCGACATCCGACTCCGACGGACGAAGTCCGTAGTTTTAACGTAGGATATGGTGAAGGTGGCCGACTGAATCACGCGTCAATATTAGCATACTTCGCATGCTTCTCTATGAACTCCCTGCGTGGCGGCACCTCGTCGCCCATGAGCATTGAGAAGATATGGTCAGCCTCGGCAGCAGAGTCGATGGTTACCTGGCGGAGTGTACGCGTTTCCGGATTCATGGTTGTCTCCCAGAGCTGCCCTGCATTCATCTCACCGAGACCCTTGTATCTCTGGATGGTGACGGATGACTCCTTGCCCTGGCCCATCTCCTGAACTGCAGCACTGAGCTCCTCATCATTCCAGCAATATTTCTCGGCCTTTCCCTTCTTGACGAGATATAGAGGAGGAGTGGCTATGTATACGTTTCCGTTCTCTATCAGCTCTTTCATATACCTGAAGAAAAAAGTCATTATCAGTGTGGTGATATGCGAGCCGTCAACGTCGGCATCAGTCATTATGATCACCTTCGCATATCTCAGTCCTGAAATGTTCAGGGCCTTGCTGTCGTCATCGGTGCCGATTGTCACCCCGAGAGCGGTATAGATATTCTTGATCTCCTCATTGTCAAGGATCTTGTGCTGCATGGCCTTCTCAACATTGAGTATCTTGCCTCGCAGCGGGAGAATGGCCTGAAAGCGACGGTCACGACCCTGCTTTGCAGTACCTCCGGCCGAGTCTCCTTCAACGATGAAGATCTCCGACACCGTCGGGTCCCTGTCGGCGCAGTCAGCTAGCTTGCCCGGCAGTCCTGACCCTGACAGAACATTCTTGCGCTGCACCAGCTCACGGGCCTTGCGTGCAGCATGGCGGGCGGTGGCGGCAAGGATCACCTTCTGTACTATCGCCTTGGCATCACGTGGATTCTCCTCAAGGTAGTTGGAGAGAGCGGTGCTTACCGCCACATCCACCGAGCCCATCACCTCGGAGTTGCCGAGCTTGGTCTTCGTCTGTCCTTCGAACTGGGGCTCTGCAACCTTACAGGAGATGACCGAGGTGAGACCCTCACGAAAATCGTCACCGTTGATGTCAAACTTCAGTTTGGAGGTAAGGCCTGAGTCCTCAGCATATTTTTTCAGCGTCCGCGTCAGCCCTCTGCGAAAACCTGCCAGGTGAGTGCCACCCTCCACGGTGTTGATATTATTGACATAGGAGTGCACGTTCTCGGAGAAGGATGTGTTGTACTGCATAGCCAGCTCAACAGGTGTCTCTCCCTTGTCGTAGTTGATATAAATAACATTCTCTGTCAGCCGCTCACGGTTGACATCAAGATATTCAACAAACTCTATCAGCCCCCTTTCCGAATAGAACTGCTCCATCACCGGGCCGGCACCATTGCCATTTTCAGCCTCCTCCCTCCTGTCGGTCAGCGTGAGCATGATCCCCTTGTTGAGAAAGGCCAGCTCCCTCAGCCGTGCCGCCAGTATGTCAAACTTGAACTCCAGCGTCTGGAAGATCGTACTGTCAGGCATGAAGGTGGTGATGGTACCGCTGCCGTCTGTTTCCCCGATCTGTGCTACCGGCGCCAGCGGCTTGCCTCTCTCGTAGGTCTGTGACCACTTCTTACCCTGTCTCATAACTTCTACCGTCATCCTGGAAGAGAGGGCATTGACACATGATACACCCACACCGTGCAGACCGCCGGAAACCTTGTAGCTATCCTTGTCGAACTTGCCACCGGCGTGAAGCACCGTCATGACTACCTCAAGGGCAGAACGCTTCTCCTTTTCATGCATCTCAACCGGTATACCACGACCGTTGTCGACAACGGTCACAGAGTTGTCTTCGTTTATAGTAACATCAATCTGAGTACAGTATCCCGCAAGAGCTTCATCTATCGAGTTGTCAACCACCTCATATACAAGATGATGCAATCCTCTCACCCCAACATCGCCAATGTACATCGCAGGTCTCTTCCTCACTGCTTCCAGCCCTTCAAGGACCTGAATGCTCCCGGCTGAATATTCATCCTGCTCCTTACTCCTCCTTATTTGTTCGTCATTAGTCATCCCAAGCAATTTTTAGTTGAAAAAATATGTTTTAAAGGTTTGATAATATGTCATTTATAAAATCACACAAAGGTAGCAAAAAGTAATATAATTACCCCCTTAAAGGCACCATATAAATGAGATAGATATGAACAATCCATAGCGTTTTACCGACACTCTAAAGGCTGTAGGTAAATCCCCCAAGAATCATGAAGTTGCGTGATGGATAGTAGTTCCATTCGAAGTACCGGTTGTAGGAGATATTATTGCATCGGAGCCAGAAGGAGATGTCAGGTGTATAGCGGTACTCAGCGCCCAGGTTCAGGTTGGGGTGCACCGGAAGCGTGATGATATCCCTGGGGCCCTTTACGAGTGCATGCCGTACCCCTGTCAGGGAGAACGCAGCCGAGGCTATTATCTTGTTTCTGAGATTGTAATCTGCCTTTAGTGATCCGTCCCATTCAGGCTTGTGCCATGCATACTCCTCACCTGACATGTCATAGCCGTACCAGTTACCTGCCACAGAGAGGGTCAGATGCCGGTTGACCGGGTACTTCACCTCACCGTGCACCTTCAGCAGGCTGCCGTCGTCATAGACGGGCAGAAAGTAGTTGCCGACACCCGTTGTATCATTCATGAAGAGCAGCATGTCCCTGAACATGGTATAGCTCATACCGAGGGCATAGGTAGCAGTGACATTCAAATTACCAGATATGCCGGCCTTCAGCCTGATCTGGTTGTCAGTACTGCGGAGTGTGAAAAGGGTGTCACCTGGCATCATCCACGGGTTGACGTAGGCCGTATTGCGTGCCTGGTTGTTCTCGAGCCAGCCGTCGACAGCTGCCGTGAACCTCAGGAACTGCGGTACAACCCTGAAGGTAAAGGAGACATCCGGGTAGAAATGCATGTAGAGCTTTGTCTCCCCGCCCAGGAGAGGTTCATAATTCTCTCTGAGATCAGCGTTCACCTTTAGCCCGAATTTGAATCTCCAGTTATCGTTGCCCCTGGTGATATATGGTTCCAGAGCAAGCAGGTTACGTGCCTTGCTGTCAACACCTTTTGCAAAGAGATAGAGATCATAATTGAGATCAAGTCCGCCGTAGAGGCCGAACATGTTTGTGCCTCCCCTGGCCTGAAGCGACGGGTTATGCTGCATGCCGTTACCCTCGCGCATGAAGAGGTTGTAGCTCAGCGTGGCATCCCAGTTGATATCGTTTGAGTCAGGCTCCATGGTGAAGTACCGCGCCCTGGCTGTTGCATCGTAATAGAGCGACCTGATATCCTTTTTGTCGGGATCGTATCCGGTGACATCAGGGTCATAGCCGTAGGCATAACGGGTCATCTGTCTGAAATCGATGTCCATATCGAGACGACTCCTCCGGAAGTATTTCTTGCCGTAAAGAATCGCCTGATTGTCAAGAAAGCCGCCATAGACCCGCGCATCATTCTCCAGCTCTATCCTGGAGGCTGAGGCATAACTGCGTATGAAGAGCCCGACGCTGCCCTTTGCTGACCTTCCGTTTGATATGCTCACCTCAAGGAAGGGTGAAAGATAGGTGCCAAAACCGAGGCTTACATAACCCTTTTTGATCTCTTCCGGCGGATCAGGCGACAGCACCGCTGATTTGATCGGGCTCACCTCGTATTCAGGAACAAAGGAGCCGGGGGTGAAGTCGTATGTGAATGTGACCCTCACTGTCGAGGTATCATCGGCCGATGGCAGCAGGGTGTGCTTGGCAGCAGCCTGTAATGTGGGCTTGTATGGGTTGTACAGTGTGACTGACCTCCTTATGGCCTCCTCCTCTGTCTGCCCGCCGGCAATTAGCGTCATCAACAGCGCAGCTGCGGTGAAATATATCTTCTTCATTGCTCTCTCCGTTTAATGATCAGTTCGGTCTCTCCGTTGTTACTCCCGTAGTTCCTTCCTCTGCGGTAAGTGCCGCGAGTCTGGAACGCGCCTCGTAAATGATACCGTCATCCGGCACCGTGTAGTAGTCAATCAGGCTCTGCAGGGTGGCTTTGGCCTGAAACGTATCACCCTTCTTCAGGGCTATCTCTGACAGCAGAAGGAATACCTTGCCCGTCCAGTAGGCATGGGGCGAACTCATATCTATAAACTGGTTGGCCTCCTTCTCCGCCCCGCTGATGTCACCGGCCTGCCACAGGAGCTCCGCGACATGATATTTTGCTTCCGCACCGTAAACCGTTGCCACCTCAGAACCCACCCTTCTGTAATCGTCAAGCGCATCTTCATTGTTACCCAGACGCTGGTTAGCTTTTGCGGTAAGGAAGGTGGCTTCACGGGCCAGCTCCTCGGTCAGCTTGTCAGATTCCAGCACCAGCCCGGCGGCGGCAATGGTCTTTTCATCATCCTCAAGCCGGGCTGCCGACCTCATCATACCCAGCCATGCATACATGCGGTTCTCGGGACTGGTTGCCTCTCCTCCAAGTCTTTCGTAGAGAGAAAATGACATTCGGTAGTCGGCCTTGCCATAGGTTATGGAAGCCGCTCCGAGAAGCGACTGCTCCATGAACTGGTTGTTGCCCACGCTGACGACCTGCAGGTAGAGATCGAGAGCCTCATCAAGGTCACCCGACCTGTTCAGACAGTCGGCAAGGTAGAACCTGGCATTGGTGGCAAAGCTTCCCGACGGGAACTCACGCAGATAATTCCTGAAGATCTCCGATGAACGTTCACAGTTGCCTTTGACATACTGGTTTTCCCCTGAGATATATGTTATGGAGTCACGCGTGGCGGCCTGGATATCGCCCATTCCTTCAATGTTCTGCATATAGGCAAAATATGACTGCACGTCGTCCATGTCGGTATAGGCATTCCTCAGTCCGTTGACGGCATTGCGGGCCTCAGGGGTGTTCCTGTAGTTCTCAATCACCTTCTTGAACTGTGCCACAGCCTTCTCGTTCTCACCGGCATTGTAGTAAATAAGTCCCAGCTGCACCATGGCCGGCGGCACAAACTGGCTGTTGGTATACCAGGCTATGATGTTAGTGAAGTCAGCCTCACCCCTCCGGGGCTCTCCTACAGCCACATAAGCCCGTCCCCGCTCAAAAAGTGCATTGGGAACGTAGGCTGACTTGGGATATTTGTCTATCAGCGAGGTCAGGGTTGATATCTTCGCCTCGTTGTTGTTGCTCAACCCCAGGGCAAATCCTTTCCGGAACATCGCATAGTCGGCATCCTGCCTTGCATTTGCTATCACCCTGTCATAATAGGATATGGCAGAAGGATAATCGGCCTGAATATAATAACAGTCGGCAATGCGGTTGAGGGCATCAACAACCATATCTGACCTTGCCCCACTCTTTACATTCCGCGTGAATGCCATGAAGGCGGGCAGTGCCCTGGCATATTCACCGCTGTTGTACCATAAATATCCGAGGTTATAATCTGTCAGTTCATATTCGGGAAGACTGACTGCAGCGGGGAGCTTCCTGAAGGCCTCCCAGTCATTGCCGGCTGCAATCACATTGCCGAGACGGTAGTTCGATTCGCCTCTCCAGTAGAGTGCCAGCGCCCTAAGTTCGGGATTCATCTCCTTGTATAGCAGTGACTTGTCGAACATAGCCACTGCATCTGCAAATTTTCCGTTGCTATAGAGCTCAACCCCGCGGTAATAGGCAACCTTCTGCCAGGCCTTCTTAAGCCTCTCATCCTTGTTGGTTATCTTTTCCAGCGAGTTGAGGGCTGCCTGGTAGTTCTTCAGCCTCATATAGGCCGATATCAGGTAGTCATAAGCCTCCGACAGATGGTCAGAGCCCGGATAGCTCTGGATGTAGCTGTGAAGGGCTTCTATTCCCTCACCAAAGGGAGCATAGGAGTTCTCATATGCCAGCTTTGCAAAATTAAAGAGAGCCTCCTCCTGCACCGCGGGATCATAATTCATCTTTGATGCAGCAGAGAAGGCCATCTGCGCCTTTTTCTTGTCGTTGCTCTTCAGATAGCATGAGCCCAGCATATAATAGGCATTCTGCGTCAGAATGTCACTGCCGCCCACCACCTGGTTGAAGAGCCTGGTGGCCTTTTCGATCTCATCGGTGCTGTAATAGCTGTAGGCCAGCTCATACTTGTCGTTTCTGTCACTGAGCCTCGTCTCGCTGATAAATTTCTCAAGCCAGGGTATCGCCTCACTGTAGTTACCCTTCTGAAAGTGTGCATCTCCGATGAATCGGTAGAGCTCCGTCTCCCTCTTCTTGCCGGCCTGATCAATGAGCGAGGGTGCCATCTCCAGGATACCGTCATAATTCTCGTTGATATAATAAATCTGAACAATATAGAAGGGTACCACCCCGCCGAAGGTCTCGTCACCACTGAGCCTCTCAAATCCTTCCAGTGCCGTTTCATAGAAGCCGTTCTCATAAGCGATGGCCGAGTAATAGTAAATGGCCGGAGGGGTATAATCGGTATCCACATCCATCAGTTCCGCAAAGAGCATCTGTGCCCTCTTCTCATCACCCCGCCTGTAGTGTGAATATCCGAGCTTGAATATATACTCTGCCAGTTCCCTGTCATCAAGCTTTAAACGGTCGGTCTGCTCAAACCAGTCAATGGCGCAACTGTAATTGCGTTTCTGGTAGCAGTAAAGACCCGACTCAAACCTGGCCCGGTTGAGCTTCGGACTCTCACTGTTGCCTGCAATAAAGCGCTGCATCCTGTATTCGGCATCAGGTGCCATGAGGCGCATGGCGGAGATGGCTGCATGATACTCAGCATCAGCCCTCTGTATACTACTCCCGCTCTTCTCCGTGGCAAGCCACCTGTCAAACAGCTCGATGGCAGTGGCATACTTGGCCTTCCCGTACATCTCATAAGCGCTGTTCAGCAGCGAGGTCATCTCTTCACCGGAGAAGGACGACTGTCCCCTGACGGCAAGCCCGCCGGTGAGTAGCGCAACAACCATAATCACCAGTATCTTCCTGTTCATAACTTTATCTTTTCATGAGCCTCTTGCAACAAAAACAGCGCCACAAACCGGAGTCTGCAGACAATTTATTATAAAACAATATATTACACCATATTTATGGCATCGTTTAACCAGCCGTAAAATTACAACTATAAAACAGGGTAAAAATCTCTTTAACACTCATTTTATCAACATCAATGCAGTTGATTGTTAATTCTTTTTTACTTTGCACGAAAAGAAATCAGGATGGAAGAGACTGCGCCGCTGGACACAATCATAGAACTGAAGAGCTGCTCGATCATGCAGCAGGATCACCTGGTCCTCTCTGATGTGAACCTGAAGGCTGACAGGGGGGAATTCCTCTACCTGGTTGGAAAGGTGGGAAGCGGAAAGACATCCCTGATCCGCACTCTCAATGCACAGCTGCCCCTGACTGAGGGCGAGGGGTGGGTTGCGGGCTTCGATCTGAAGAAACTGAAAAAGAGGGATATACCTCTCCTGAGGCGAAAGCTGGGAATAGTTTTCCAGGATTTTCGACTGCTCACCGACCGGTCTGTGCATGACAATCTGGAATTTGTTCTCCGGGCAACCGGATGGAACAATAAGACAGCTACCGAAGACCGCATAAGAGAGGTGCTCGCAAAGGTAGGTTTGCAAAACAAGGGCTTCAAGATGCCTCATCAGCTCTCCGGTGGTGAGCAGCAGAGAGTGGTAATTGCACGTGCACTGCTTAATGACCCTGAGATAATACTGGCCGACGAACCGACCGGCAATCTGGATCCGGAGACATCAGAGGATATACATATTCTGCTCAAGGAAATAAGCAACAATGGCAGGGCAGTGATAATGTCGACACACAAGCTGTCGCTGGTGAAAAAATACCCTGCCAGAACTCTCAGGTGCGAAAACGGAAAGGTCGTCGAGAGCGAGACCAACGACCAGGTGATAGAACTTCTCTTCTGATCACTTTAAGAGTCTCACCGGCCATGGAAGGGTGTTTCTGTAGAGTCGGTAATAGATGGTTTTTGTTCCGCCGAACGACTTCATGAAGATGGCTATTGAGGGAACGGAAGAACCGGCGAAATCGAGGGTCATGCTGCTCTCCGCATCCATTCTGATGATATTGTCAATGACATGGTAGGCTGTCCTGAGCTCACGGCTCTTCCGGCTGCCCGCAGTAAAGAGCATTGTTATGCGTGAGCGGTAATAGATACAGAAGACACCCCACAGCAACTTTCCCTTCGGTGATCTGACACCCAGTATCCTTCCTTTTCCCGTCTCGAGACAGTGATCCATCAGTTCCCGGAGACGTTTGTAGCTGGCCTCACGGATGACGCCGGCCCTCTTGCCGATATTGCTTCTGAAGAGAGAGATGATATCTTGTGGTTTGACATCATCCACAATATCCTGCGGATAGCGGTGTGCTATGTTGATGTTCCTCCGGCAATCGGTAGAATAGTTCAGCCAGATATCCTCATAGGGCCTGTCAAGCTTAAGTTCGAAGTTATCACGCTGTGTGAGTGTAAATCCCGGAAGTCGGATCTCCTGCCCGACATTCAGGTCAATAAGTCTGTAAAATTCCGGCATGAAGGAGACAAACTCCGAGGCTATCCTGTTGCTGTCGCCGTCAGCGGTAAACAGCCCCAGTTGCTGAAGAAAGAGCGGTGTGGCAATATAGCTGAAGCCAAACTTGCGAGAGCAGGGAAGCGGAAACAGCGACAGGTAGTCGTCATCTACCAGGGCTTCCCACCCGGGGGCCATGATATCGAGGTACCACGACCAGGGGTAAGGTCTCACGCCGGGTATCTCCGCCAGGGAGTCATCCCATCTGCGGCGGTCTATCTCTTCATTTCTCAGGTATGCAATCATGCCTTCTGCAGTGCCAGGGTTTCCTCAAACACCATTCTCCATCCCTCCCATCCGTTTGATTCGGAGAGTGAAGTGTTATGCCATACCGAGACGAAGAGGCCTCCCACCCTTCTGGTAGCGCTGATCAGTGATCTTATCACCGCCAGAGATTCCTCCGGCGTCAGGTGCCGGTACTGTCTCAGGGTTCCGTCCATCACCTGGAAAGGTACCACAGTCAGTCCCGTCCGCTTCTCCCTCGACAGATCATAGAAGATAAACGGCCGGGCCATACCTGCCCTGAATCCAGGCTCATCCGCATAACCCATGGTATAATCATACTTTATACCCGCACTCTCCCATGCCCGGTATGTAACCGGCATGCGGAGCAGAAGCCAGTGCTGCCGTGCACGTTCCGGATGATGACCTGCAATATGGCGGTAGCGTTCTGTCTCCGTCTTCAGGGTTTCGGGTCTTCCTGCGGAGCGGTAGGAAGGATGGATACCGCTGCCGAACATAGTGTCGTATTTCCTGATTATCTCACCGTAGGCATAATCACGGTAGGGAGGATTATGATCATATTCGCCCTGGTCGCCCGTGGGGAAAAAAAAGAGCGCCTCGCTTCCGTGCTGCATTATCTTCTGCTCTATATATCCGAAACTGTCGTAAGGATCAGGCATCGTACCGGCCATGGTCCTGACCCTGTCCGCCGCCTTCGCACCTGTGCCGGCAAGCCCCTTGACCAGTCCTCCCATGCTGCGGAGAAACCCGCGGCTGCGATAGGCAAAAGGCTGATCGACATCCACGGTAAGCAATGACCGGAACTCGTTGTGCCTGATGGTGATGACAGGATAATACTTAACCAGTTCCTCCGCCAGGAAACGGGCCCAGATCTCTACTACCGGCACCTGCAGGAAGCCTCCCCGGTAAGCCAGTGACCTCTCACCCGGGTACCTGCCATGGACATCCGGCGCAAAGGAGAGATACTCCTCATACCGGGTGACCATGTAAAAGGCTGCGGAGAACACATCAAAGGGGAGCGTCCCGTCATCAACCGGAAAGATGTACGGCATCTCACCAATGAACGAGACCCCCGGCCTTATCTCACTGATGACCGTCTCAGAAAGCAGACCCGAAGGCCTGATCACAAACTGATTCCTGACCTTCTCCCCGGAGTAGATAATGGCCGGACTGCTTCCGATCTTCCTGCGGTCTGTCGTTATCTCATATTCGATACCGAGAATTGTCGAGAAGATAATCTCTGCAGCATACTCCAGCCTGGGCGTTACCTCCGGAGAATATATCCTGAGTATTTTAGTTCCCATGTCAGCAAATTTAAAAAAAGGAGAGATAAGCAACCGGCTGATTAGCCTCTTATTTATTAACAGAAATGCTTTTAAGAGAGGCAATATTTACTACTTTTGTTATCTCTGTTTATCTGATCTTAAAATTAAACTATATATATTATGGGCAAAGGTGATAAGAAATCAAAGAGAGGAAAAATAATCAGAGGTACATATGGCGTCCGCCGTCGTAGAAAGATAAAGAAGAGTGCCCCGGCAGTGGTTTCAAAGGTAACTGCTGAGACAGTACCTGCCGCATCACCTGAAGTCATTATCAAGCCGGCAAAGGCAGCCGCCAGGACGGCAAAACCCGGAACTGCCTCCAAAACTCCGGCAAAACATGCAGCAAAGACAGCTGAAAAAGAGACAAGGCCGGCCGCTTCAAAAGGGACCAAAACTGTTCCTGAAAAAGAGACCGGGACTGTCGCTGCCAAATCAGAGAAGCCTGCAGCAAAGCCAAAGAAGACGGCTCCCAAAAAGGAAGAATAACACTATTCAGCCCCTTACCACAAGGTCATTGTAAACCAAGGGTTCGACCACTGCCTCCACGATCACGCTGCTGACGGAAAGAAGTGCCCTCGCAACTGCTGATCTCATCTCTCCGGCATTGGTTGCCCTGATCACTTCGATCCCAAGGTAAATGTCAGATCCGAAGAGCGGGCCCTTAAAGAGCTCTGTGCCATACGGATTCAGTCCCTTCCATGACTGCTTTACCTTTATCAGGTTAAGTTCACCGTCAGAGAACACCACTATTATTACTTTCAGCCCGTTCCTCCGGGCTGTGATCATCTCCCCGGCATGCATGAGAAAACCGCCGTCACCGGTGATGCAGACAACGGGATTATCGCTGTCGGCGACCGTGGCATCCTGAGCATGCCGTAGGTCGCGGGTAGTACGGGTTGAAGCACTGCCGCCTCTGTTTCCGCGGGCGGCACCCTGATTGTCACGTACCACAAAAGCGGCCGCGAGGGCTGCAGGAAGCCCGAATCCCATCGAAGACCACCCGTTTGTCATTATCAGCCTGCCCGACGGCGGCACATCCCACATCTGCCCCAGCAGATGGAGATGTGATCCCACATCGGCCGTGACAACTGCACCCGGAGGCAGCATCTCCTGCAGTACCGACAGTGCCGTAACGGGGCTGAAACCCTTCGTTGCAGTGCGGAGCCCGTTCAGTATCTCCTGCTTTGCCTCTGTCGCCAGTGCAACCATCTCCGGTGCACTCCGCAGCAGTGAGAGAGTCTCAAACCACACGTGCGGGTCTGAGACTGACTGCATTGCCCCTCTGATCTGCAGGTCAGCCTCGCGTGTGTCAAAATGAACCAGCGGCACATCGGGTATCCATGACTCATAATTGTATTCCACCGGGTCATAACCCAGCCCGATTATCAGGTCTGCCTCACCTGCCAACCGCCTGAGCCTGTCGCTGAGGGCATGGAACAGCACGCCACCATAACAGGGATGTGACGAGGGCAGCAAACCCCTGGCCATGGGTGTAAGCACTACCGGGACACTGTGGCTGTCAAGAAAACGCAGCAGTCTCCGTCCGGTGCCATGACGCATGGCAGTAAGCCCTACGGCAATGAGCGGCCTCCGTGATGATGCCAGCAGCACCTTCACCCTCTCCTCTGTCCGGAGCCTCCCCGGACCATCACTCGTTTCCGTTACTGAAGGACCCACTGTTACCCCTCTGCCGGCCAGGTCAGATGGCAGACCGATATGCACAGGCCCCGGATACTCACAGTTGGCTATGCTAAGGCTGCGGCTGATGATTTCCCCGGCATCCGCGGCATTCAAACGGAAGGTGGCCTTGGTCAGAGTCCTGAACAGCGCCTGGTGATCAATGTTCATCTGGGCCGTACGGCCCCTCCATCTATCAGGCATCTCTGTGGTCAGCGCCAGCACCGGCGACCGGTCAAGGAGCGCCCCTCCCACCCCGGTGGAGAGATTGGTGGCCCCGGGCCCGAAGGTGGCATGACAGACCCCCGTCACCCCTGTCAGCCGTGCAGTCACATCAGCCATGACGGCGGCAGAAGACTCATGTGAGGTGAGGATAAACTCTATCCCCTCCTTCCTGAATGCCTCCATATACGGTATTGAAGGGCCGCCCGGAATACCAAAAAACCTTTTTATGCCAGCCTCACCCAGTCGCTTCGCCAGATAATCTTCAATAATCATTAAGCCTCTCCTCCTTTAATTCTGTCTGTAAATTTAAAAAATGTGAAAACATTGCCAAATAAGCCATAAAACATGTAAAAAGTGTCTGAAATACACGCAATTTAAATTAACTATGCATAAAGAAATAAAATTCAGGATATGAAAAGATTTATTGCCTATGGTTTTTCAACCCTGTTGCTTCTCTGCATGACACTTATGACCGGCAGGGCACAGGGAACGGAAAAGGATTATGAACGCGCTCAGTCACTCGGCAAGTTGTTGTCAGGAAAGGTTTTTCACGCTGACATAAGGCCAGTATGGATAGGAAGCACCAGTTTCTTTTTCTATGAGGACAATACATCAGAAGGCAAGGAATATGTGCTTGTGGATGCAGCCGGGAAGAGTCGCCGTCCCGCATTTGACAGGGAAAAAGTGGCTGCCGGGATCCAGCGGCTGACAGGTGACATGGTAAAGGCATCTGACCTGCCGTTGCGAAACATAATAATCGCTGATGACCTTAAGTCGATGACCTTCGTTTATTCTGACAGCACCTACCGCTGTGACCTGAAAAATTATTCTGTCAAAGCATCCCGTGGCACAGAAAGGTCTTTTCACCGGAGAGATCAGAACAGGTGGCCCTGGGGTTTCAGAAATGAACTGGAAGGAAGGCCGGTGACCTCTCCTGACAAAACAATGAGTGCATTCATACGTGATTACAATGTATGGGTCAGGAACGAGGCTGACAGGAAGGAGTACCAACTCAGTTATGACGGCGGACTGGGGCTTTATTATTCGGCCAACATTGTCTGGTCTCCTGACTCCAGGAAGCTGATGAGCTGCAAGGTCGATCCACCGGAAAAACATATGATATCATATATTGAATCTTCGCCTAAAGACCAGATTCAGCCAAAATACTATACTTACGAGTACCCCAAGCCGGGCGACGAGGTACCACAGCGATGGCCGCAGATCTTTGATGTGGAAAACAGGAAGCACATCCTCGTTGACGAGTCGCTCCTGCCAAATCAGTATGATGTTGACAACTTCAAATGGGACAGTACGGGAACGCGCCTGACGTTCGAATACAATAAGCGTGGACACCAGGTTTACAGGGTGATGAGCATTGATGCCGCCACCGGAGCCATAAGCGTGATCATCGATGAGCATTCAGATACATTCATCGACTACAGCGGCAAGAGATACAGGTATGACCTTAAGGGGACCAATGAGATCATTTGGGCTTCTGAACGTGACGGATGGAACCATCTCTGGCTTTATGACGGCCTTACCGGCAGGGTAAAGAACCAGATCACAAAGGGAGAATGGGTTATCAGGGGGGTTGTCTCCGTAGATGAAAAAAACCGGACACTGGTCTTCAGGGCATCAGGGAAGGAGCCGGGTGATCCTTACCTGGTACATTATTACCGCATTGGCCTTGACGGGACCGGAATGACCCATCTGACACCGGGAGACGGCAATCATGAGGCTGTTTTCTCCGCCGACGGAAAATATTTTACTGACATATGGTCAAGGGCAGACATGCCCCCTGTAGCCGTTCTCAGAGACGGCACTGACGGCAGTGAGATCATGATGCTTGAGAAGGCTGACATAACGGCCCTGCAAGCCACGGGGTGGAGACCGGCTGAAGTATTTACAGCAAAGGGCCGTGACGGGGTGACAGACATCTGGGGTATCATCATCAGACCGACGAATTTTGATCCTGAGAAGAAATATCCGGTGATAGAAAACATCTATGCCGGTCCGCATGGGAGCTTCGTCCCCAAATCATTCCGCCCCACATACGGTAATATGAATTCTCTTGCTGAACTGGGCTTCATCGTGGTCCAGATTGACGGAATGGGAACCTCCAACAGGTCAAAGGCATTCCAGAACGTCGCATGGAAGAATATCAAGGACGCAGGATTCCCCGACAGGATACTGTGGATGAAGGCTGCTGCGGAAAAATATCCCTGTATGGATATCTCCAGGGTGGGCGTTTATGGAACATCAGCCGGAGGGCAGAACTCGGCGGCAGCCCTGCTCTTCCATCCTGAGTTCTACGACGTGGCAGTATCATCATGTGGTTGTCACGACAATCGGATGGACAAGATATGGTGGAATGAACAGTGGATGGGCTGGCCCGTGGATCAGAGCTATGCAGAGTCTTCAAATGTGGAGAACGCATACAGGCTGAAAGGAAAGCTCCTGCTCATCAGCGGAGAGATGGACAACAATGTAGACCCCGCCTCAACGACACAGCTGGTGGATGCACTGATAAAGGCGGGCAAGGACTTTGACTACCTGCTGGTGCCGGGCATGCTGCACAGCAGCGGAGGTGAATACGGTGAACGGAGGAGAATGGATTATTTTGTAAAAAATCTGCTTGGGGTAAACCCACCTGACTGGAATAGCAGGGAAAAATAAATTTTGCGATATTTGCAGTCTTATTTATCCGATTAATGGCTGACCGTCATATCAACACCATTGTATGGGCAATAATCACATGCCTGCTATGGTCAACAGCATACCCCTTCATTAAAATAGGACTCCAGTATTCAACGCCGATACATTTTGCCGGGACGCGTTTCATGATTTCCGGGCTCATGATCCTGCCCTTTACAGTCAGGCCCCGGGAATATATCAGGATGATCATGGAGAACAGGAGCCTGGCCATCTGGGTGACACTCCTGCAGACACTGATCAACTACACGCTCTTCTACAAGGGCATGGACAGGGTTCCCGGGGCACTGGGTGCCGTTATCGTAGGAGCACAGCCCTTTGTAACGGCAATCGTTTCAAGGATTATGATCAGGGAGGAACGGTTTACACGTGCAAAGGTGGTCACAATTCTTTTCGGCCTTGCAGGTATAGTACTCGTAAGTGTGGGAAGGCAGGGGCTTCACATCGGACTGCCGGGTGAAGTGGCCGGGATAGTAATGATTTTTATTGCAAACATATCTACTGCAACCAGTAATGTCCTGGTATCGAAGAATGGCAAGAACATGAACCCGCTTGTGCTGAGTTCCTTCTCGCTGCTTACCGGAGGGGTAATTATGTTCCTGATGTCATTTTTTGTTGAGGATGTGCCATCAAAACCTGACTTCCCGATGGAATACTGGCTTGTGCTTGTATGGCTCGCGTTTATGTCAGCCTTCACCTTCTCAAGATGGTATGTGCTGCTGAAGAGGCCGGAAGTAAAAGTCTCGGAGCTCAACCTATGGAAATTCATCATTCCCGTCTTCGGGGCAATACTCAGCTGGATAATAGTGCCGGGAGAACATGCCGACTGGGTCACTATTGCCGGTATAATCATAATATCAATATCACTGATATGGTTTTTTGGCTTCACCGGCAGGCGCGGGCGACGTGCTGAGCGCATTCCCGCCGGGCCGATAGCCAAATAAGGTCGAAAGGTCTAAAGGTCTAAGGTCGAAAGGTCGAAAGGTCGAAAGGTCGAAAGGTCGAAAGTCATTTTTTGCCTGCTGCTTTCAGCTACCGTAGCCGTGGCGAAGGTAGCCGGCTGCCTGCTGCCTGATCCTACCAGTCGGACGGCCAATCCGACAGGTTCTTGAAGAAGAGCAGATCCTTGTAATGCGGCTTTGTCTTTGCCTCTATGGCAAGCATCTCGTCGGCCGTCAGAGGCTTGAACTTCTGAGCTATGCGGATGTTCTCCTCCAGCTCCGCGATCTTGTCAATGCCCACTATGATTGTACTCACAGGAAGGGTCATAACATACTCCATCGCCTCTTTCATGGTTATTATGCCTCCGTTGGCAAATATCCGGTCACGCGCCGGGATCTTCATGCCTACTATGCCCATGCCGCTCTTGACGGCATTGGGGAGAAACTTCTCAATGAACGGATCATAATGCTTGTCAGCCGCATTGATGGCTACCAGGACATTGTCAAACGGGTATCTCTCAAGAAGCGCGTTCATGACATCCGGTCCCTCGTGCCCGGTAAACCCTATGAACCGGATCATCTTTTCATCACGTGCCCTGATCATCGCCTTGAGAACACCACCGTCACCGGTGATACTGTCAAGTGTCTGCATCTCGGACAGCTTGATGTTATGAATCTGCCACAGGTCGAGATGGTCAGTATTGAGCTGTTTCAGCGACTTCTCCAGGAGCCGCATCGAGCCGTCATAGGTGCGGTCGTGAGTCTTGGAAGCAAGGAAGACCTCCTTCCGCCGGTACTTCAGAACCTGCCCCATGTTTCTCTCACTGGTGCCCATGGCATCGGTACGGGATACTGTAGGCGTCTGCCTGCCGTATGCTGCAGCCGTGTCTATATAGTTTACCCCCAGGTCAATAGCCCTGTTGATGATATCCAGGGCAATATCTTCCCTGCCCGGGACCTCAATGGAGGCCTGTCCTCCCAGGCTGAATAATCCTACCATGTGGCCGGTTTTACCCAGAGGGCGCAAGGGCATCTTCCCTTTGTTCAGCCCCGGGAGAGGCTGGCCGAATGCATCCACATATGGCGCCACCCCGGCCAGGGCAGTTAGTGCTATCATCTTCTGCAGGAATGCGCGACGGCTGTTGAGAGCTTTTTCTGACATGATATTTTTTTTTAAAGTTAAACCCTTTATTTTTACCAAAGTTCACCAATTACCATAATATTTATCAGTCTGATTCAGGTGGGGTACGGGACCCAATGCATGTAAGCAGGGAATGGATATGAAGGGTGCAACAACTGCGGGCACCTTAAGGAGACACTGTTCACAGCCGGGTGGAAGTGGCCGGGACCCTGTGCCCTGTGACAGAAAAGACAGTCATCAGAATGGCTGCAAGCAGTGCCATTGCTCCACCGAAATAGAACGGGATACTTGAATCAACCTTATCATAAAGCACTCCGGCTATGATACTGGCAGGCAACAGGGTTATGCCAAGCAGGGCATTGTAGATACCAAGGCCGGTTCCCTTCTTGTTTGAGTCGACGATGTCAGAGACAAATGCCTTCTGAATGCCATCAGTTGCAGCCGAATATAGTCCGTATAGTGCGAAAAGAGATATTATTACCGTTGTGTCATATGATCTGCCAAATCCGAAATAGACCAGCGCATAAATCAGGAAACCAACAACCAGGATCCTCTCCTTTCCAACCCTGTCGGATAGTGAACCTACGGGAATGGAGGCAATGACTGAAACAGCGTTGGTGACAAGGTAGACAAGAGGGATAAGGGCAACTTTTATACCGGCTTCATTGGCCTTGACAAGCAAAAGCGCATCGGTAGAGTTTCCCAGGGTGAAGATGAAAACAATCCCCAGAAACAGATAATATCTTTTGCTGAAATCCCTGAAGCGGAACTTTTGAAACAGTTCTGCCTTACTCTTTCTTATCTCTTTTATTCCGAAGATAATGACAAATATTCCTGCTATAGCCGGTATCCCGGCCAGGAGAAAGAGCAACCTGTAATTATCGGGGAAAAGGGAGAGCATGGCAAATGCCAGCAGAGGTCCTGCAATAGCACCGCTGTTGTCCATGGCCTTCTGCAACCCGAAGCTTTTGCCTGTCTCATTATTGGTGACGGAGGCGGCGATCAGGCTGTCGCGCGGTGCCGTCCTGATACCCTTCCCAAATCTTTCAGCAAATCGCAATACCAGCACCTGGATTGGCGAGATGACAAAAGCATACAACGGCATGATGATGGCAGAAATAGCATATCCCGCAAGCATGAACGGCTTATTCTTCCCGATCTTATCGCTCCAGAAGCCTGAGAGCGCTTTAACCAGTGATGCCGTGCTCTCGGCCACGCCCTCGATCAGCCCCAGGCTCGCCTTCGAGGCGCCGATGGACATTAAAAACATCGGCATAACCGAATAGATCATCTTGACCGATGTATCTGTAAGGAAGCTTGTCAGCCCGGTAAAAAAGATGTTCCTGCTGAATCCGAGGATTTTATTGTCGCGGGTCATTCCCCGGAATGGCATTCCCGGCATATTGTCCATTGTCATCGCAGATCAGCCCGGTGGGTCGTTTTAACTCCTGTCCATCTTCATCCCGTTAATTCTGAACAGCTTGAACAGCTCCACAACAAGTATGGGAGCCAGGGCCATAAGTATTACTATGATCCAGTGCTCATTGTCCATTACAGCCAGGCTGAATGCTTCGCGTATCGGCGGTACAAGGAGAACGATCAGCCCGATGACTGCTGAGGCGAAGATAGCCCCGATAAGCGGCTTGTTCCTCAACGGATTGAACAGGAATGATGATTTCTCATTCGAATGCAGGTTGCGGACATGCACCAGCTGAGCGAACATGAGGGTTGCAAAAGCCATGGTGCGGCCCAGCACCTCACCGCCATCGCGGAGACCCAGGATGTAAGAAACCAGCGGAATGCATCCTATCATCAGCCCCTGATACATGACACGCCAGGTCATTCCTCTGGTCATGAAACCTCCTTTCGGATTACGCGGCTTCCGGTTCATTAAACCCTTTTCGGGAGGGTCAACACTCAGTGCCAGTGCCGGCAGGCTGTCGGTCACCAGGTTGATCCATAGTATGTGTATGGGCAGGAGCGGTATCCCCATATTGAAAATCGATGTTACCAGTATGAGGAAAATCTCGCCCACATTAGTCGACAGCAGGTATTGTATAACCTTCAGGATGTTGTCATAGATCCTGCGCCCCTCCTCCACCGCTGATACGATAGTGGCAAAATTGTCATCCGTAAGTATCATGTCGGCAGCACCCTTGGCCACATCGGTACCTACAATGCCCATGGCGGCACCTATGTCTGCCTGCTTGAGGGCAGGGGCATCATTGACACCGTCGCCGGTCATGGCAACAATCTCACTGTGGCTCTGCCACGCCTTTACGATGCGCACCTTATGCTCTGGAGCTACCCTGGCATAGACTGAATATAGTTTTATATTGTCCGTAAGCTCCTGGTCACTGAGGTTCTCCAGCTCTGTGCCTGTTATCACAGCATCACCTTCCCTGAAGATGCCAATCTCCCTCGCTATGGCCAGGGCAGTGATTTTATGGTCTCCTGTAATCATAATGGGACGTATACCTGCTGTTCCGCACTTTGCCACAGCATCCACCACCTCCGGCCTGGCAGGGTCAATCATGCCAAGCAGACCGGTGAAGATCAGCCCGCTCTCCATCTCACCTATTGAAACCTCCAGGGGAGCTTCGTCACAATCTTTATAAGCCATCGCCAGCACCCTCAGGGCAGAGTTGGCCATCGCCTCATTGGCCTTGTGGATTTTTTCAATATCATCCTTTTCCAGAGGCCTGACAACTCCTTCGATAATGATTTTGTCACACACAGCCAAAACCTCGTCCAGCCCTCCCTTGACATTGACCCTGGTATTCTCCTCACCCATCCTGTTGACGGTAGTCATGCGCTTGCGTTCCGAATCAAACGGAATCTCTGCTACCCTCGGTGATTCCTTCTCCAGCTCATCCTTGTAAACATCATAGAGAATGCCGAAATCAAGCAGGGCTGTCTCGGTAGGATCGCCGGTAAAAGAAATCTTTCCTTCCTCGTTCACCTTCATGGTTGCATCGGCACACAACACAGCTATTGAGAGAAGCTTCTTCTCTTCTTCATTGAGCCTGCTGCCCGGAGAGCTCCTGTTGATCTCATCATGCTGATGGTTCACATAGGCTTCAACTACTGTCATCCTGTTCTGCGTGAGTGTGCCCGTCTTGTCAGAGCATATCACCGTGGCACTGCCCAGCGTCTCCACCGACGGAAGGTTTCGGATGATGGCATTCTTTTTTACCATCCGCTGCACCCCGATGGCAAGCACCACGGTAGATACCGCCGGCAGCCCTTCAGGTATGGCCGCCACGGCAAGACTGACGGCCGTCATGAACATGCTGATGACTGAATTACCGTAGAGTACACCGACCACGAAGATAAGGCCACATATTGCCAGGGCTACCAGTCCCAGCATGCGCCCCAGCTGGTTAAGGCGTTTGCTCATCGGCGTCTCTGTCTCCCCGGCCTCCTGAAGCATAGTGGCTATCTTTCCCACCTCGGTGGACATGCCTGTGGCTACCACTACCCCCCTGCCGCGTCCGTATGTCACCATGCCACTTGAGAATGCCATGTTCTTCCTGTCACCCAGAGCGATATGTTCACCCTCAAGTGTTCGCGTAATCTTGTTAACCGGAACGCTCTCACCGGTAAGTGATGATTCCTGTATCTTGAGATTGACAGCCTCGGTGAGCCTTATATCTGCCGGGACAAGGCCCCCGGTCTCAAGTATTACAATGTCGCCGGGCACCAGGTCCCTGGTGTTGACCTCGGTGACGGCCCCGTCGCGCAGCACCTTAGAGAGTGGCGCCGCAAGCTCCTTGAGTGCCTCCAGCGACGACTCCGCCTTCTTCTCCTGAATGGCACCGATAAGAGCATTCACAACCAGTATGCCAAGTATAACATAGGTGTCTATCAGTCCCTCACCTTCCAAAACTCCAACCACACCTGAGATTGCGGCTGCAATCAGCAGTATGATGATCATGAAGCTTTTAAACTGGTAAAAGAACATCCGGAGAAAACTCTTTTTTCCTTTCGTCTCCAGCTGGTTATAGCCATATTGCTGCAGTCTCTCACGCACCTCTGCGGAGCTCAGCCCTGACTCTAGGCTGGTCTTAAGCTCATCAGCAAGCTCACTGACATCTTTTTTGTAAAACTCTGACATGTTATTTAACGGATTGCATTTCACATGCTGTTGGGGGACGAAATTAGGAAATTATAACGATTGCTCCTAAATTTTAACTGGCGCGTACTGCCCAGCTCATAGCAGAGGCTTCAGGCTCTTCTTCATGTTGTCATATTGCGACCCCTCCCAGTAAATCCTGTCGCACGTCGGGCATCTCTTGAACTTTGAAAAATACCTGCTTGTATCTGCCTGCAGACAATCAGCTATATCTTCCTTCCTGACCTCCTCCAATAGAGTATTGCAGACTATGCACCTGCTGAAAAGCCTGACGTGCTTCTTCAGCCCGAATTCCTCAAAGACCTCTCTCAGCTGCTCCGCATGGTATTGTGATTTCACGAGGTATCCGTTGGCCTTCATGGCATTCTTCAGAAGCAGGCGGTCTCGGGTGAGGATCACCCGACTCTCCCTCATGGAAACATCAATTATCTCCCGGTCATCAAAAAAAGCACTGAAGAGTGAGTCAAAACCGCAAAGTCTGAGGTACTTTGCCAGCCTGCCGAGATGAACATCAAGGATAAATCTTATTTCAGACCCCTGTTCCTTCATTTGTGCCAGCTTATGCAAACGATTTTCATCTGTGAGGTCCGTGCTATTGTTGAAAAATTACTCTGATAGGCTCCCTGTTGTCATTACTAATCCATCAGGCTCACATTTGAGAGGTGTCAGAGCCTCCGGGCCAGGATCTCTGACAATATGCAGGCAGGCAGATCTGCCGGATTGTTTTTCACGTCCGACTTTGAGGATATCACCGCCAGGTCTTCGGTACCGATGCCATAACCGGCAAGCCGGGGCAGGTTAAGCCTTTCGGTAATCCCGTGCAGGTAATCTATAAAACTGTCAATGTAAAAATCATCGCCCTTCCTCTTTCTTTCGGAGAACAGTCTACCCAGCACCGCATATTTCTTCAGTGAGACATGGACTTTGGGAAAATTTCTCAGCTCCCTCACTGTCAACTCATTGGCAACTGCCATCAAAGTACCGCAGACGATTCCGTGAGGAATATCATATCTCGCTCCTATAGTTCCTGCCAGTCCGTGTACCGCACCCAGCCCTGCGTTGGCCAGGCATATGCCGGATGTCAGAGCTGCAAACGACATATCCGACCTTGCATCAATATCATCACCGTGAGTATATGATCTGAGGAGAGACCGTTTTATCGCCATGATTCCCTGAAGTGCCAGGGCATCGGTATATTCATTCGCTTTCGTTGACAGATATGCTTCCGTCAGCTGGCTAAAACAGTCCATCCCGGCCGCAGCCGTGATCTCCGGAGGGCAATCTACCGTTAATTCAGGATCTACTATTGCTGCATCGGGAACAAAGTTGTCATGACGGAGTGATCTTTTAAACCCGTCCTTTCCTACCTGTGAAATAACTGCATTCTTTGTAGCCTCGCTGCCTGTCCCTGAGGTTGTCGGAACAGCTATGAACGGCACCTTGGTACCCGGGTGTTCCTTATCGCCCACCACCTCCAGGTACTCGATGACTGATCCGGTTTTACCAAGCATGGCAGAGATAGCTTTACCCGCATCGATAACACTTCCACCGCCTATGCTTACAACAGCATCTATTCTCCTGCCCCCTAATTTCAGCACGGTATCATCCACTGTCTGCGGGGAGGGCTCACTCCGAACAGGAACATGATGAAAAGCTATCCCGTTGCTCCCGAACAGGTCGAACAGGCGTCCGGCACGACGGGAATCCATAAAGGATCTCGCCCCGGTCACAAGCAGTACCGATTTCCCGTAATATAAAATAGTCCCGGGAAGCTCACTGATCTTCCCGCTACCAAAATATATTATTGGCAGCTGTGCAAATTGAAAGGGTTTTACCATTTCGACCTCGCCGCGGGTTCAATGATATTATACTTCACACCATACCGGTCCCCTGCCATAAAATCCTTCACGTCATCTCTCCATTTGAGGTAGTGAGCCGTCTCTTTATGTTTTGCCACAGCCTCTTCCGACTCAAATACTTCATATATCATAAACCTGCATGGGTCATCAGCCTGTTGCAGCACATCAAATCGCATGTTACCCGGCTCCTGAACGGAGCCCCGGTGATTCTCCCTCATTGCCTCAATGAAATCCTGTATGTTTTCAGTCTTTACGTTTATGTGTACACATGTGACGATCATGATTCACCTCCATTATAGATAATGCAAATTACGAAAAAAGAGGGAAACGGCAGATAACAGAGGCCTGGTTCCGGATTATGGCTGCGGCAGAACTAAACCAGCAGGAGCTGGCCGGCTGTTCAGTTATCTTCTTTATGATGTACCGGTGTTTTAGGTCACCGGCTCAATCCCCTTATACCAGCAGGCTAGCCGCAAAAGTTCCGAGCCTGGCCGGATCAGCCAGCTCAATGGCCCTTCGCTCTGACCCGCCACTCATAAAAAGAATAACATCAGGATGGCTCTCAGTCATCGTAAACGTTCCGCCAGGCAGCAAATTTTTCATAAATTTCTCTGCTGCAGCACCGGTATCTGCTGCAGCTCCCCTGTGAGCCGTCCAGGCTACCCTGAGGACATACCTGTAATAATCAGTGTCAGTTCTGTTCTGTGACATCTTTGCCAATTATTGAGTCCGATGACAGTCATAAAATTACTCTATTTCAGGATACGGAACCAACCGATAATTAAGACACGTTGCATCCCGACCGGAAGACTCCCGGCAGGAGTGAGCCATCAGGTCAGCAAATTCATGACTGCCTTTTTTATTGTGAATATTATGGACAGTTAGATTAATTGATCATTATTTTTATATTTATGGCTTGAAAATTGAACGTAAACAGAAAATAACCCGATTAAGAAAACTGAAAAATGATGAAGATCAAGAAAATAGCTGCAGGAATACTTATGCTCTCTGCGGTTTTTGGTGCAGCTCTTAATGCACAGGACAGGAACGAAATAATAACGGTTTACAATGAAGGTGCGAAGGCTATCCAGACCGATGTCCCGGCAGCCATCACCGCATTTGAAAAGGTCGTAGCTCTCTCCGAACAGGTGGGAGAGACGGCTGATGACCTGAAGGACAAAGCAGTAAAGGTACTGCCCGGATTATATTATAAACTGGCTGCAACAGCCTATAATGAAAAGAAACCGGCCACAGAGATCATTGCGGCTGCAAAACTTGCTGACGCCATGTCAGATAAGTACGGTAACTCAACCTACAAAGCCAACTCGGAAAAAATCCTGGTCAACGGATACTACAGGATGGCAAGCGAATTCTTTTCTGCCAATGATTATGAAAACGCTCTCCTGGCATTTGACAGTGTCCTTACACTCAATCCCGACCATATTGCATCGATATATAATAAGGCTCTGATCTTCAGGAATCAGGATAATGCTGACGCTTTCGAAGAGACTATCGATCTGTTTCTCTCCAAGCTCGACCCCGAGGAAGATGCTGACAAAATCACTCAGGCCAAAGGTTTGGCACTGGAGTACTTCCGCGCAGCCGGCTCAAAGGCAAACAGTGCCAACCAGCTTGACGAGGCACTGGCCCTGCTTAACAGGGCAGCAAAGTACGGCGATGACAAGACCATGTTCTATTTCTTCGCTGACGTTTACAACAAGCAGAACAACTTCACCGAGGGAGCTGCCTATGCGCAGAAGGGGCTCGATCTTGAGACCGGCGACGCTGAAGCCAAGGCCATGTTTTACTATCAACTGGCCGTTGCCCAGCTCGGACAGGGAGATACCTCGGCTGCATGCGCCTCCTTCAAAAATGCTCTCTACGGTGCCTTCGCCGATGCCGCCAAGGCTCAGCGTACCAACCTGAAATGTGAATAACAGCAGCCCGCATAACCGGGTATCCAAAATATTATAAGCGCCCCGCCGGTATCCGGCGGGGCCTTTTTGTTTTTCCTTCCAGAAGTAAACAGGTCAGTCATGCAGCAGATTCCTCATTTTGAAGCCTTTCAAATGATCCAAAGTGTAAAAAAAACATCCGAAAATCCCGTTCTTTTGTAACCATATTTACTGCTCGCTTTCTGACGTGCTGACCTTGCCTTTGAAGGTATATGGTATCCCGAAGATATCGAAGACAAGTCGTTGAGCCGGGGTGGGGATCGTGTACACGTCCTTGTATTTTCCCTCGAATTGAACCCTGGCATATGTTTCCACCTTTCGCAGCATATCGTGTTCCGACCAGTACTTGCGTTTCTTCTTATCGACTTGATCTACCATC
>WOYI011122723.1_pt1 | contig 25272 bp, 25 predicted proteins | sample 6423411 | NCBI WGS metagenome assembly WOYI01 (sample SAMN13441803, study PRJNA592873) | oil field metagenome | biome: oil field; feature: oil-well bore; material: oil-contaminated soil; isolation source: oil-contaminated soil from oil-well borehole | place: Germany: Wietze | collected 2016-10-18 ... | reverse complement strand
AACCGCCCGATATCACTGTAGTTGTGTCCGGAATGGGGTTAAACTTGGGTTAGGATTAGTGGTTGAAAGGTGCGCAGAAAATATCCCCTTAGTTCAATCTTCGCCTGAGCCATATTCATGCTTACGTAAGGCAACTCTTTCATCTGCATTTTTTTGTTCAAACTCAATGCGCTTTTCAAGACTGTTTATGTAATTCTGAGCAAACTTTTTAACATTCAGACTCTCATCTTGCAACCAAGGTTGTATATCTTCTAGTTTTTGCTTAAACGCATTTACAAACCCATATTCCCCAGACACAACACCTGTACTTTGTAGTACAAGAATAAGTTCAACCGTAAGGTCGCTGCCATCAGGCAATATTTTAACTATCTCTTTAATGAAATTATTAATGATTGAGTTGCCGTCATAATTTCTGAGTATGGCCATTACAAAAAGTAGGTCATTTTTTTCTTTTGATTGAACAACTTCAAAAAGCTTATTTTGAAATTCTATAGGAAAGTTCGGAAATATATTTTTTAGAAGTCGTGCTCCACGGAATGTAAACATGCCATAATTACCATCATATATATTTCGGACTGCATCAACTACTTGTACTGGGTGTTGAGATAAAGGTTCTGATAACTTGTGAAAATTAAACGGAATTGCCTCATATCTGCCATTATCATCCTTATCTTTCTCTTTTGAAAGACGCTCACAGAAAAATTGAATCACCAATTCGGGAACATGTTTTGCTATTTCGCACAATATATCTTCTGCATGGTAATCAATTCTTTTTAAACAAAACAGATTATCGAGAATAGCTTTGAGTTCAGTATTTCCCATATCTGCTATAACGTCTTTACGTTGTTTTCTAAACCAGACACTAAATATCCAGTTTGAGTTTTTATTAGCGGTCAGTTTTTCCAAGGCAGGCATAAAAATACTTTTAATCAGAGGCTTATTCTTTTCATTATATTGCACAGAAACAATAGAAATTATCTGGTTTAATGTATTTAAGTCATTGCTTGCTATAGCCTTATTTAATATTTTGTTAAGCAATTTTTCATTTAGTTCAGGCGAATATTCAAAGAATCTGGCAACGCTAAACAAATACTTTCCTTCATCACACCATTTCTCTATTAGGGAGTATACATCGCCTTTACGTTCCGTTTCCATAACACCACAAAATATTGCTATGATAAATCTCTCTAGTTGATCTGAAGTGTCTAATAAAAGCTTTAGAGCTAAAGCTGGAGAGGTTTTGCCAAAATGCTCTAAAAACTTCCCAAAATAAGGAAATGTCGCCATGTCATTAGATTCAATACTTGCATAACTGATAATGCGCTTTTCCCATTCATTATAAGTTTCTTCATTAATAGCTTCCGCTAATTTCAGAGCTTCTTTTTCTCGAAACTTATCTTCGGATTCAAAATCTTCGCTTTCCGGCCCACTCTTTTCCCAATCATGAAAAATGCTCTCAAATCCTATGAGAATACGAAACTTCTGGTATTCTTTATTTTCATACAGTGTATCCCTGATTTCAAATGCTATCTTTCGAATAGTTTCGTCGAGAGTACCTTTATGATAAAAGATCCAATATGTATCGTGTTCAATTTTTTGCATGATTTGCATATCGCCAGACGCCACAATATCTCTAATAAATCTCATCACGGTAATAGTATCCTCTATAATCATTGCCCTCACATCATCCCCATAATTGCCCATATGCGGTGTATGTGTTGCCGTTTCCATTGTGCACAGAACTGTCTTTTTTTGATCAATATTCTCTGCTAGCAAATAAAGATTCTGAAGTTCATCAAGTGCTTTTTTACGGATTTGTTTTACACCATCCTCTGCTGGCATCGCACCAGTGCGAAATGTAAAGGTTTTATAGTTAGACTTTGTTCCAGTAATAGTGGGAGAGAGTATCTGCGTACAGGAAACAATAATAGCGGAAAAATAATTTTTCTTTTGATTTTTATCAAACGAAGAAATTTTTTCCAGAACCTTTTCTTGAGGTTCCCACCCAAGACCAAGCCAATTTTTTCCATCACCATAAAAAATATCAAGGTCATACTCAGCTAATTTGCTTATTCCCTGAATTGCTTGTTTGGCAACGTTTTCTTTTTCATGACAGGAATATTCAAAGAAAATATCAAGAATTTCTGATGGTTTATGATAACGTATATTTTCTAATACTTCGAGAGACTTAACAATCAAATCAAAATTATTTCGATACTCACTTAATTGTTCAGAAGAGAAGCCTAGTATATTTTCGTAGGTCAATTTCAGACTTTTCAATCTTTCTAAAAAATCTCTAATGGCCATAAACGCTTGTTCATAAACACGATAAGCTATTGTATCTAGTAATACCAAGTCGTCGACTATTTTTTCATACTGAGTCTCTTTTTGAAGTACTGCAATAATTTTTGCAGATTCCTTCTTAATAGCTTCTTCAGCAACTTCTCCTGCAGTTTGAGCTAAGTTTTGTAGAGCTTTTTGTTTTAGATTTTTTTCCATTAGTTTAGCTCCATAATTTCTAATATTTCCTGTATTACAACGGCCATTGCCTGATCACAGATTTCTCTCGATTCGGCATTCTGTCTGTTTGTAAGCCAAAAATTTTCAGTTTCAATTAAGAGATTTTCTTGTTTAAGGCGCTGAGCATTGCTTTCTATTTGCTCAGTATTATAATGCCTTCGTTCTAAAAGTAAGTATAAATCTTTTTTGCCCACGGGAGAGAACCATTGTATATATCCAAGTATCCGCTTTCTTATTTCGGCATCCAAAATATTCATATTTGCAAGTTTTGCACGAAGTTTATCTGTTATGCTTGGCAACTTAGTTAGGTATTCATTAGAACGATGGTCGGCTTTATTAATAAATCGCCGAAAAGATTCACTAAAAGTTGTAGATATTTGATATTCATCTAGTGTATCTAAGCTAGGCTTTTCAAGTGTTGGAATATCCGCTTCCTCACCCATAATTTCTAATAGAAAGTTTTTAAAATCTCTGCAAACGGTGAATCCAATCTTTTCAAAAGCCTGCACTAGAGCATTGTCACTACAAAGAATTAATGCGTTTTTTTCTAACTTTAAATCCGCAGTTGCTAAAACGTGGGCATCACGCTGATCATTTTCGTTGTCTTGTTTGAAGTATAAATTGGTATTCTGCATGTGTAACACTGCTCGATCCGTGATGCCATTATCAGAGGGGATTACTATTACACCGTGTTTTTCAAAAAGAATCTTGAACCATGTCAAATAACGATTGATTCCATCTGGATAAGGCACAACGCGATCGCCAGCGGAATCTTTTTCATATTGTTGCCTTCCTCTTTCCCACAATGTTGTTTCGCTTATATATAATCTTATTTTTCCCGCTTTTGATAAAGCGAGTAAGCTTGCTACATCCTTCTTAAAACTCATACTTCTGAGGGAGCTTGTATCAATATATATATTTTGAGGCGAGACTGGACAGTTCATCGACGACCTTATATTGCATGGATTATACAATACCGTAAAGAATGATTTTTTGATGATTGCAAGTTGTAACCTAGCACAAAATTATAAATATGAAAAATGAAGATAACAGGAAATTATTGATTAAATTTACACTCACTGTCAAATCATGTTCTGTTTAAGGCAGCTTAATGAATATGTCGGATGGGCGCAATGAAATTTAATTTCCAAATTACCTTAATTATAGCTCTTTTTTTGTGGGGCTGTTCAAAAATGCTGATTCCAATTTGCAATCAAGATGACACTATGATATATAATCGACATGGAGGTGAACCATGTCGAGACAAGCAAATATCGGTAAGGAAGAAATTGAACGAGCAAAGCAGATGCGTGACAAGAGCAAGACGATAACCCAATACCGAAAGGCCCTTTCAGTGATATTAATAGGCAAGCTAGGTTTGACGGCTGACCTAGCTTCAGAAATACTTGGTGCAAGTCGGCGAACCATTTTCCGGAGCCGCGGCGATATTAGCAAGCAAGATGACACAGTCAGTAAATCATGGGGCGGACGACGGCATTCTTCAATGACCCTTGAAGAAGAAAAGGAATTCCTTAAAAAATGGGAAGATATGGCAACCGGTGGTGGTGTTTTGACCGTACCCCCGATCCATGCGGCTTTAACTGAACGATTGGGATATGATGTGCCAATGTCAACAACATACCGATTGTTGGCACGTCATGGTTGGCGAAAAATCCAGCCCGACACAAAGCATCCGAAAAGCGATCCGGCATTGCAGGACGAATTTAAAAAAAAATCTCCGAAGCAGTGGTTGCCGCCGGCATGAAAAATAAAGATCATTTACCTTTAAGGTTGATGTTTCAAGATGAAGCGCGTTTGGGTCGCATGAGCGATCCTCGATCCTGTTGGGCGCCTGCGCCCCACAGGCCAGTGGTGAACTTGGCTTTGGTTCGTGAGTTTCGCTACGAATATGCAGCCGTGAGTCCATGGGATGGTTGTCTTGATTTCATGACCGCCAAAAAGATGAATACGGATAATATGTCACGTTTCTTACTTGAAGTTAGCAATGTGCACAAAGATGAGTTTGTCGTAATGGTTGTAGACGGCGCATCATCTCATCGCAGTAAAGAACTCAAAGTTCCGGATAACATAGCACTGCTGAGGCTACCGCCTTATTCGCCTGAACTGAACCCAGCGGAACAGATATGGAACAAACTCAGAAGGGATTACTTTGCAAACCGTGTTTTCGATTCATTGGATGCAGCAACAGCACAAGCAGTGATTGGGCTTGAGGAAATGACGGCCAATAAATCGGCCATCCGTCAATTAACCAATTGGCACTGGATTAGTGCCATTATGAATGCTTAATGGAATTAGATGCAAGACGCGCAAGAACCGTATTGCGAGGCGTATATGATGATACGTTGAGCGATGCGGTTTGCAGCGCAATCCCGATTTTATCGGGACAGATGAGCGCATTGTAAAGCCTTCGGCTTTTTCCGGCAAGGAAGGTTACCAGTTATAATTACGCCTCGCTACGGGAATGCGCTCCCGGTCAACAGCCCCTTTGGCGTCAGGGCAAATCTTTTCCCTTCGTTGCCATCATAAATCCCGCGTGCTTCACACTTTTGATGGACTTCAGCTTCTGATAGAGCTCCTCGATTTCTTTCGATTTGCCCTTGGTCACGATTATTTCAAAACAATTATGATGGTCGAGATGAATATGCTGTGTGGAAAGAATGCAGGCATGATAATCATGCTGAACATCAAGCACTTTAGTGACCAGCTCCCTGGTATGGTGATCATAAACGAGCGTTATCGCGCCGGTAACTTCTTTATTTTCCGTCCATTCCTTCTTGACCAGTTCCTCACGAATCATATCTCGAATGGCTTCTGAGCGGTTTGTGTATTTGTGCTGTTTGATGTGACGGTCAAATTTTTTTAAAAGATCATCTTCCAGCGATACGCCAAAACGAACAAGATCGGTCATAATAGTTCCTTCCTTTCCAGAGTGCGTGTTTTACAAAGATACAAATAACACTACCCAATAGTCAAGAAAATTTTGCCATTCGTCAGCTACAATATCCGTGTCACCGCAAAACGATCGTCTCTTTCTGACAAGCTGAGTGCATGATCAGGCTCCAGCCTGGAACTAGCCACATTTTGGAGATGCCGCCGGCTAAGATTCTCAGCCATCATCATCTGTTCAACCGTGGGCTGTGGATAGGGTTGACCGGGAACGGGAATGTATCCCATGATGTGAAAAGGAATATCCTTGTCCACTGAGGCTAGCCAGGCGGCGACGTCTTCCACCTGATCGAGATCAACAAGTCCCGGAACATAAACCACATTAATTTTAAGATTCATTCCTACTTTGTGGGCGGCAGCCACATTTGCAAATATTTGATTTCTTTCCTGTCCCGTGATGGTCCGATGAAGATCTTCATCCCAGGCCTTAAGACCGACATTGGCCCCGTCCAAGAAAGGCAAAGGAATTTTACTGCCGTTTGTATGTCCCAATCGAGTGCCGATATGGAGTTCTTCCTTGGCAAAGCGAAGTATTTCGGGCAAATCCTTTGCCACTGTTGGTTCTCCGCCCATGAAATAGAGATTCCTGATAGGAAGTTTCCGGAGGGCTTCCTTGATTTCTTCTGTTTTCAAATACTGTTTCGGGGCCGGAAAGGACAAACCGGGTTTTCCAGATGGGCCACTATGAAGTTTATAGCTGCATGTCGGGCAACGGAACGTGCATCCATAGTTGTGGACGGTAGCGAAACAATACTTTTCATTGTAGGTTATTTTGTAAAAAGCCATGATTCATTCCTTTCTTGTTTTATTAGATTCCTCCGTAGCGGACGGCGTTAATGATTGGTTTGCTAAGATATATGCCGATAAAGGCGCCGATTATTGATCCAACTATTCCTTGCGCGGTCTGGATAAAAATATACCAAGGGGCATAAAACTGATGCCAGATATAGGGCGCAGAAAAACAGTAAAAATAAGTATAAACTGTCAGCCCCCGAAGAAATCCGGCGCCGAGGGCATTCTTCATGGTATGCAGATAATTCCCTGTAATGATGAAATATAATTCCAGGGCAAATGAGGCCAAAAGCGCATACGGCCACCATAGAGGATTAAGACCACTGGAGATGATCTGAGATAAGATGCTATGACCGCAAATGATCATGGTTGTTGTCCCTGCCCGAGGAATGAGACGAATGCCGATGAAGAGTGTTGCCGTATAGGGTATGGAAAAAAAGAATGACTGAATCAGGGGGAGACGGCTCAGACCGAATTTAAAAGGTAAGATAGTAATATAAAGCAAACTGCAAAACAGGGCTATAGTCGTCAAGTCTACTGTACTGAAAGACGGGATTGCCTTGCGTGTCCAAAGAAGATGAAATACTATCCCGCCCAGGATGGCAATGAATATCACTGATCCGATGTAGAGATTCATGGCAATATCTCCTGGCACAGGATGAGCATGAACATACCCGCGGTGGAAAGGCCTAAAAAAGTCCAGTCGCGTGAAGACAAGGTCAGTTCTTTTAAATTAGTTCTTTTGCCGGTAAATGCACGCACCTCAGCAGCAAGAGCGATACGACGGGCATTGCGTAGACTATCGATAATTAACGGTGGCAGGAGGCGGTAAAAAGCCCGAAACCAGCCCATTAATCCTTTTACCTTTAGTCCCCGCAGCCTTTGAGCCATAAGGATGCGTCTTGCCGCATCCAACAGAGAGGGAATAAAGCGAATGCTGACCGTAATAACAAAACCAATTCTTTTAGGCATACCCATACTCTCCATGCCCAGCAGCAGATCAGAAGGATATGTGGACATAACAATGACTGCACTGAGCAGCATTGCTGAAAAAAGCCGAAGACTCTGCAACGCTCCGTAAATGATACCCTCACGGTATAGAGAGATTCCACCGGTTATATTTCCCAGGAATCCCGAATCAGGTGGTAATATTGTAATGATAATTGTGCGCGGTTCAAACGAGTAGAAGAATCCTTGTGAAGTCATGGTAAAAATCAAGGTGGTAATCATAATAATAAACATTGCCTTTACCGTGCTTTTTGCCGGACGCAGAATTCCAAAGAGAATCAGAACGGCAAAACAAAGCAGGAACAATTCTAACGGATTCTTTAGAACAACTATAAGGATGGCGACCATCAAGCCCAGAAGAATCTTTGTCCGGGGATCAAGCCGATGCAGGCATGTTTTCTTATCCAGATATTTCATCGCTGATGATCCTGCCTTTGCGCATGGTTATTTTACGTCCCGCCAGAGCAGCGGCACGTTCGTTATGGGTTGAAAAGACAATTGTTCCTCCACGGTAGGCATAGTCATAAAGCATAGCCATAAGTTTATGCCATGTTCTATCGTCGAGTCCTGTTGTCGGCTCATCAAGAATGATGATTTCCGGCTCCATCGCCATAATGGAAATTACCGCCAGGATTTGTCGTTGTCCCCGCGAGATGGTCTGCGGATGGCGCAGTCTGTGATCTTTCAGACCGGCGATTTCCAGATATCGCTCCACATCTGTTTTCTGGCTCAGACAACCAGGCCCGAAGGCAATTTCTTCTTCCACAGTTGCAGCAAAAAGTTGTTCATCGGGATTCTGAAAAAGAAAACCAACGCGACCCACCAGAGATGCCAATTCCGGTCTGTGCACATTTAAAATCGTGGTTTCTCCTTGATCGGGTTGCAGGATTCCGCTTATAATTTTTAAAAGCGTTGTCTTCCCGGAACCGTTATTGCCACAGAATGCAACGATTTCTCCTCTCCGGATCATGATATCAATGTTTTCTAAAACATTGATATTCTGGTCATAGCCGAAACAGACATGACATATGGCGATTACGGATGATTCAGAGAGCGCCTTTGCTTTTCTGTCCGGTAGAAAAGTTGTTGCCGATACAGGATTTTCTATGATCCGCCCGCCCTCCATGTTAATAATATTGTCCATAATGGAGAGATAATCTTCATACTGATGCTCGACCAAAACGACTGTCTTGCCCTTATCCTTAAGCCCCTTGATAATTCTGAAAAACTCTTTTCGCCCTTCGCCATCCAAATCTGTTGTCGGTTCGTCAAAAAGGAAAATATTGGGGTGCATTGCATAGATGGAACTGACGGCTAGACGTTGTTTGTATCCTCCTGAAAGCTTGAATGTTTCCTTGCGCCTCATATCCCATAAACCCATGAAACGCAGGGCTTCATCCCGGCGGCTGATGATCTCTTCTCTAGGCAGACACAGGTTTTCACAGCCGAAAGCCACGTCATCTTCCACCCGCATCATAAAAATTTGACTTTCCGGATTTTGAAAGACCGTGCCTACCGTCCTGGCGATCTCGCTCAGAGGCTTTTCCGACGGGGTGAAGCCATTTAATCTGACCGAGCCGTTAGATGATCCGGCAAAAACATGGGGAATAAGACCGTTCAGACAGTAAAGAAGGGTCGTTTTTCCTGATCCTGAAGCGCCGCGGATCAAAACCGTTTCGCCAGATTCGATTTGCAGACTGATATCCTGCAGAGAAGGAGCATCCGCGCCTGGATAGGTATAGCTGAAGGAGTCCATTGTAATCATATCAAGCAAATCTCACTGTTATTACTAAAGTCTTGTGCACCAAATTTATTTAATTTAATTAAAATTTCATTTCCAGTCCGCCAAACCATGATCTGCCGGGCGCTACGTAAGATGAAAAATAAGATTCATTAAAAATATTATCGACGGAAAAAGATAACGTGGCAAATTTGGTGATCTTATAAGATACTTTTGCGTCCGCTGTTAAAAAAGGATCACAGGATAAAAACACATTATTTACCTGATCCGTGTTGGTATCTGATGAGTAACGCTTGCCTACATATCTGCCTGTTAAAGAAGCGGAAAAAGATCCTACTTCGCACGCCGCTCCCGCATTAATCATTGTATCAGGAATATAAGTCATACGTTTCTCTACAGAAGCCGGATTTGCACTGTTTTCTTTTATCCTGGCGTCGGTATAAGTGTAGTTTGCAAACAGCCTTACATATTTATCGAAGCGCTGCTCGATTTCCAGCATCACACCTTTGCTTTCGGCCTTACCCGCATTCATGTATTTCTTTTCTGTTGAAGATATTGTCGTGGTATAAATGAGATCCTTCATATAATTTTCAAAATACGTGGCGCTGACTTTTGCCCCTTTCCAGAGACCCTGTGTAATTTCCGCGTCCCATGATCTCACTGTTTCGGGATTCAGGTCGGGATTGCCGCTGTAGGTCGTAGAACCAGAAACATAGGTGCCGAATAATTCATAAACCGAAGGTCCCCGGAATGCCTGTCCGGCGGATGTTCTGAGCGTTGTACTTTCAAAAGGTTTATAGACCAGAGCCAGCTTCGGACTGAACGCGGAGTCGCTTCTGGAGTCATATGTCTCGGAAAAAGCACCTGTTCCGAACTGATTGGCATAGCCGTCTTTTGTTTTCCACCAGTCTTCCCTGAAGCCGATGTAGGCGGTAAGATTATTCAGAATTAATATTTCATCCTGGACAAAGACGGCATATGTAATGTCCTTGCCGCCGTAATTATTTGTAAGTATGAGCGTGGAGGTCTCATCTTTCCATTCACTAAGCGTTGATTTCTCAGTGTTCGCCGTATCGTGTTTTAATGAACCTCCGAAGGTCAGGATGTTTCTGGTGAAAATGGGTATGGTGAACTGAATGTCCGCATTATAATTCTGGTTAGGAGTGCTGGATACCGTTCCGCCGACACCTCCAGCTATTAATCTGCCTGCCTGAGTGTACCAGTTTTTGACTTCATCATTAAGACCTAAAGAGAGTTTGGTTTTGACAATGCCTATTTCCGTTTCCAGATTCACGTTGTATTGATTTATTTCTTTCGCACCGGCTCCCGTATAGGAAACGAAGGTGCCTTCTTTAACACCCGTATAGGAATAGACGGGATTTCCTGATGCGTTCTGCAAATAAGTATGCGGATCATCGTAATTATACTTATAGCGAACTCTCGCATATGATGCATTCATTTTCGAAACATTGGAAAAATCATACTGAGCCCGGATACCGATGTTCTCGTCCCACCAGGTATTGTCACCTTTATCGCCTATCAGATATTTGGTGTTTCCTGCAGTATCCGTAGTAGATGACCAGCCTGTAAGACCGGCAGTAGGATGTATCGACGTAACATTAAGGTATTTAGAGAAACCGTTTGTCGATTCATAGCCATAGTTAAAAAGAAGATGAAATTTATCGTAAAGTTTATCACCGTAAGAAACATAATATTTTTGAAGATCATCCAGGCTTTCTCCTCTACTCCAGCTTGAACCGTATCCGCTTTTTAAGGTGAATTCTCTCTTTTCCGGCATCTTCGTTATGATATTTACTACGCCGCCCATGGCATTACCGCCGTAGAGACTGGAAGATGGACCCTGAACAACTTCGATTCTTTCGATATTTTCCGTCGATAATCCCGTAAAACTGACCGAACCATCATTGCCGTTGTTCAGCGTTATTCCATCCCTTAAGATCAATGTTCTCTTCTGATCGGAAATGCCGTGCAGTAAAATTGATGATTGAACATCTGTCAGAGACTGCCGCCTGTTAAAGACACCCGGCAGAGTATTTAAAGCTTCATCAACTGTCTTGATATTCCTTGTTTCCATTTCTTTTTTTTTCACCACCTTCACGAATCCCGGCGCAGTCTCTACATCTTTTTCCACCCTTGTTGCTGTAACAACAACCTCTTTCATTGTTATTACACTCTTATCTGCTTCGTTGGTTGAGTTTTCATTTTCCACTTTTGTTACATTTTTCTCTTCGGTGTTGGTTGTGCCTTTTTCTTCTGCAAAAGATGTCAAAGAAAATACAATTAAAAATAATACAATGAAATACTTTTTTCGCATTCGTTTCCCTCCTGTTGTTTACATACCACCTCCTTTATGTTATAAATCATTGAGGAGGTGTGATGCTATTTGTGTTGTTACACTTCTTTCGAGGCAGGGGATCATCCGCCAAAGGTAATACCCTGCCTCTCTATTTATTCGATGGTCTGGTCTATCCTTAATAAATAATCACTATCTTCCAAGTCAACGCTGCCCAGAGGGGCTTCCAATATCGAAGTTTGGAGGACCTTGGCAAGAAGTACCCCTCTGAGCAGCTTTATTCCGTGCTATGAAAACGATAATCGTAATAATGCGGGCCATCAGTAGCACGTATGTATAAAAAATATTACGAAAATGTCAAGAAATATTTAGCAAGATAAGACGACGAATCGGCGACTGCTTCATACTAAAAAATCAGCAGCATTGAATATCTATTTGTGTTATATAATCATATTTATGGAACGTCAGGATGCTTTAAAACAACTTGAGTATAATATCGGAGAAAAAGGTTCTTTGGCTGTGGCTTATTCCGGTGGCGTCGACAGCACGTTTCTCTTGAAGGTTGCCCATGATGTCTTACAAGATCGAGTCATTGCTGTAACAGCACAGTCTTCAACTTTTCCAGAAAGAGAGTGTAAGGAAGCCGCAGAATTCACCCGTAGCGCCGGAATCAAGCATATTATTATTCAATCAGAAGAATTGGAGATCGAAGGTTTTACTGATAATCCACCCCATAGATGTTATTTGTGCAAATATGAATTATTTTCCAAAATAAAGGAAGTGGCTGGGAAACACGGTATAAAACACATTGCCGAAGGATCAAACATCGATGACCTTGGTGATTACCGCCCCGGGATGAAGGCGATTAAAGAATTGGGAATTATCAGCCCGCTTAAAGATGCCGGATTAGGGAAGGATGTAATTAGAAAATTATCAAAACAGATGAGATTGCTCACGTGGGATAAACAATCTTTTGCCTGCCTGGCTTCACGCTTTCCTTACGGTGAAAAAATAACAAAAGAGAAACTGGCCATGGTGGATAGGGCTGAGCAATGTCTGCTCAGTTTTGGATTCAAACAGGTGCGAGTGCGTCACCATGGTGATACAGCGCGGATTGAAGTGGCTGAAGCCGAACGGCCCAAATTTTTCGATCTGGAACTGATGGATAATGTATACAAACAATTCCGGGAAATTGGTTTTGCCTATACTGCTTTGGACCTGCAAGGGTACCGCACCGGCAGCATGAATGAAGTGATTGATACGCGCCTGGAGATACTTGAGTAAAACGATTCTCTGGATTTATTTCAGTTTATTGATCATGCTGGCTATGCAGCCTGCACCGAAGCCATTGTCGATATTCACAACCGACACTCCTCCTGCACAACTGTTGAGCATTGCCAGCAAAGCGGCTACGCCCTGAAAGCTTGCTCCATAACCAACAGAAGTGGGCACCGCGATTATCGGTTTATCCACCAGGCCGCCGACGACGCTGGGCAGGGCTCCCTCCATTCCGGCAACGACAACGATGACACGTGCTCCACGGATTAAATCCAACTTGTCCAATAAACGGTGCACACCGGCCACACCGACGTCGACAATTCTTTCCACACGATTACCGAAAATTTCGGCAGTAACGGCTGCCTCTTCGGCAACGGGCAAATCGGAAGTTCCTGCTGTCACAACGGCGATGTAATTATCGGACAGGGGTAGTTCTTTTCTTGTTAGCGTAATTGTCCGGGCAAGCGGATGATACACAGCGGCAGGACAAACTTCTTTGACTGCGGCAAAAACTTCTTCGCTGGCGCGTGTAGCTAGAATGTTGGCATCTCCGGCCATCATGGCCTGTATAATAGTTTTTATCTGCTCATTAGTTTTGCCAGGGCAAAAGATCACCTCCGGATAACCGATACGCATCTCGCGGTTTGTATCGAGTTTGGCGCAACCCAAATCAATGTAAGATAGATTTCGCAACTTGAAGATACCGGCTTCGACATCTATTTCCCCGTCGCGTATATTTTCCAGAAGAACTTTTAATGCATCAGTATTCATTTTTTGTTCCTTTTTGCAACGCGAATACTTTCATAAATATCCTGGATGGTAACATCGTTTTCTTTTGCCAGCTTCTTGCAATCTTCATATTCCGTCTTGGATTTGATTACTCGTCCTTTTAAGTAGCCATTTTTTATCGTTATTTCGCCATACTTGGTTTTGACTTTTACCATTTTTCGCCGCAGCATAGACTTGGCAACTTTGTAAGAACGCAGGCCGAAGGTGGATGAATTCAGCCATAGAACCTCTTCAATCGCTTTTTGTTTTCCAACATCACAAAGCACAGATACTGTTACCGCCGGACGGGATTTTTTCATAATGATCGGTGTGAAGAAGACATCATGAGCACCAGCGGAAAAAAGACGCTCCATCAATGTGTCATAGAGTTCTGGATTCATATCATCAATATTGCATTCGATAATAACAGCTTCGCCGGTTTCCAGATCATCTGATTTTGCTGCACCGGTGGATATCTCGCCCAAAAATAAGCGCAGGACATTAGGTATAGTAGAATCTTTACTGCCCAGACCATAACCGATTTTCTGTGGAGTGAAATCAATTTTATCGGTAAAAGATGAAGCTGTTGCAGCAATTATCGCCGCTCCGGTTGGAGTTGTTGCCTCAAAGGGCACAAGACCGGTTTTAATGGGAATGCCCTGAAGAATTTCCGCCGTGGCCGGTGCCGGGACAGGCAGGATGCCGTGGCTGCAATTAATTATACCGGAACCAACCTGGATGGGTGAGGAGATAACCTTGTCGACTTTTAAATAGTCCAGACAAATTGCCGCACCGACTATGTCGACAATCGAATCGATTGCACCTACCTCGTGAAAATGTACATCTTCAATTTTATGTCTGTGGATTTTTGCTTCAGCTTGCGCAAGACAGGTGAACATATCAAGACTGATCTTTTTGACATGGGCAGATAAATTGCTCTGCTTAATTATTTTTGTAATGTCTCTGAATGAGCGTTTATTGAGACCGGTTTGTTGAGATGTTTTCTTTGGAGAAGAAACCTCAACATCAACTTTTGTTCCGGTAATACCCCCACGCTTATCTTTATAAATTTTTAGTTGATAGGAATCAAAAGGCAGCTTTCCGAGTTCTTTTAATAAATATTTTTGGTCAATACCAAGATCAAGCATGGCTCCCAGGTTCATGTCGCCGCTGATGCCGGCAAAACAATCATAGTATAAAATTTTCATCAAATCATTCCCTTCACTGCATTCATGGGAAATATGGTCGAAACTATTCTTGAAGTCAAGTCCGTTTTCTTCATAACGACGGATATGACGTAGAAAGGTTGGGCTGGTCTGAAAATATCTAGTGTCATGTCAACGATACTCTGTCATTTCGAAGGAGCCTTCACAACTGAGAAATCTTAGATTTCTCCCTGCGGTCGAAATGACATTTCTGGATTGACACGACACTAGTGGACAAGTGGCTTATGTGCCGCTCATGGTCAAGCAAAAGGAAAGAATTTATTAATTCAGATTAGTGTAATCTCCAGAGTTGCCGAAGAAAGAACAAAACAACGTTCGTTATTGGAGTCCGGGTCGGCAGGAACGACAAAAAAATCCCGGCCGGTCCTTCTGATATCCAATTGTAGTGCCGATCATTAATTCTCCATCTTTAAAAAGTATCTTGATTTTGCGTCCCACTACAGGTATGGACGGATTGAACTCTTTTTTTCATGAGAATCAGGCTTTCCAAAATAATCCTTAACATAAAACAATCCTTTCAGTCCGGTGATGGTTAATTCCAAAGGCTTGCTGTCCGGTGGTAAGATCAATCAGTCATAAGCATGAGATGGAAAGTATTTTTATTGGGGAAAAAATCGTTGATAACACCCTTTAAATAGTTTCCCGTCCTCATAATGAGCCGCTATTTTGTTTTGAACCATTGTTTTCTCCTGTCCGTTAAAGTGATAATGCGGCTCTGTTTGTTACTTTAAATAAAGCCTCTGCCTGATTTGATTGGAAATCAAATACCACTTTTGCACGCCGTTTTCGATTCGGTAATAATGGATAATATAAGCAAGCGATAAGATTAGGAGCAGTCCTGACAGAACAATAGAAAGCGTTGAAATTTTAATAACAGTGAAGCCGAAAGAAAGCAAGGTAAAAAGACAAACAAAGAGCATAACAATAAGATGTACAAGTCTTTCGTGTTGGATCCATTGAATCTGTTTGTCATGATAGGCGAGAAGTTCTTTTAATTTTTCCTCACCCTGTTTTTCCCCGAGTATCTCGTTTACATACTTTTCATGCTTTTTCATATAATCGATCATCAACATATATCCATAGATAATTACTTTATCTAGTTAAAAGATTAACACATTTCATAAAAAAATATAAAGTTCTTTTTGAATTTGTAACTCATTATAACGACTCGTTTAAGTCTATATCTTGCTTTGCGCCGGATATTTCTCATTGACACAAAAGTTCTAATTTCTTATCCTTTACCCGATTTTAAGAATAAGGGGCTTATTTTGACAAAACTGAAATTGCTCATCGGACAATGGCTGGCTCAAACCACAAGAAAACTGCAAAATAATTTTTATATTTATCTCGGGGTTTTGCTTACGCTGTTTGTTTTTGTTGATGCCGGTGTATTTCATGTGGGCGAGAACATGCGCCAAAAGGCTTTTGATTTAATGGTGCGCAGCCGCCTGATTATGCCCAAACCGGATAAAGATATTGTTATTGTGGATATTAATGAAGCCTCTCTGGCGGCAATGGCGAAAGATTTTGGACGCTACCCGTGGCCGCGTCAGGTCTTTGGAGAATTTCTGGAAAACATTGAAGCACAAAATCCCAAGGCGATTATATTTGATATCTTGTTCAGTGACGCCGATATAGCCAATCCCGACAGCGACGCTTATTTCGATAACGCCATTGCCGCAACAAGCAATACTTTCTTTCCTTTTATCCGGTTATCGGAAGACCAGGATAAACTAAGCAACGTGAAACCACCGATGATTCCCGGCGTGAAGGAAATGATTCAGGAAAAAGCAGACAAAAATGCGACCCTGGCGGTTATATTACCGCACTTCCCCGCTGCGATTAATTCCGGTCGTCTGGGATTCAATAACATTTATCCGGATAAAGACGGCATCGTGCGTGAATATAATTTATACAGAAATGACTATGGATGGAAAGTGCCGTCGCTGCCGTTTTCCGTAGGCAGCATGCTGGGCTACAATTTACCGGAGAAACAAGGTGTGCTTCTTAACTGGCGCGGCAAGCCCTTCACTTATCACTATGTCACGTTCAGCGATGTGATGCTGGATTTGAGCAGTAAAGAGAAGAAACGACCGCCAAATGAATTTACCGGGAAAACGGTGATCATCGGCTCTACTGCTCCCAGCCTCTTTGATCTTAAAGCCACGCCGATGGCTAAAATTTATCCGGGCGTTGAAGTTCTGGCCACGGCCATTGATAACGTCAAACATGGAGATTACCTGCATGTCTGGCGAGGCGCACTGACTTATGTCCTGTTTAGTTTACTGCTTATCTGGCTGACAGCCTCGGCGTTTTATAAGCAGGCGGATCGCGATAAATTAAACAAGGTTTTCAGTAGCAGCCAGATTGGTTTGCTGGTGATTTCCTACGTTATTATTAATGTCACCAATAATTATTTTGATATCAGCGGACCGATTATCTGGGCGGTCGCGTATTTCAGTGTCGCCAAGGTTTACGCGCTGGCCAATGATCTGGCGCTGCAGCGCTGGCTGGCTTTTGGCGTAAAAGCCGGCGAAGGCGGCTCGATGGTTCTGATCATGCCTATTCTGGTGGAAAGCAAAGAGCCTCTGGGCGACACTCTGCTTAAAAAACTGAAACGAAGGATTGAACTTACCTGTAAAACTCCCAATACGGTTGATGTGCTGAAAGGTTCGCAGAGCGGTATCTGGGGTCTGTTTGGCGATATGGCGGTTGTCTGCTGGACCTATGCCGAAAAACAGGAGGAATACGCGAAACAGGCAAAGCAGGACGCCGATCAGCTTGCTTCGCAAATGCCGATGATATTGATTGACATCGGTTTGCCCGGCAACACGAAAGTCCTTTACACAAAGCATGAAGGAGGATTGGCCGCCGGAATTCCTCTGGCCGGTCAGTGGCGAAGTTTATTCGCGCAGGCTGTCATCAAAATGGAACACATCGGGCAGAACGAATAAATATCAACTGATATTTTAATTCAGGCGTTCCGCCTAATAGAAGGGGTGATTATGAAAACATACAAAATTTTATGGTTGCTGCTGGCAGCTTTATTTCTGCCGGTTGTTTCGCTGGCGGCGGAATCGGGCAGCGCGCTCAAGGCGGATGTTCTCCGCGCGCAACCTTACTCAGATGCAAAAAAAACAGCTGATATTAAGCGCGGCGAAAAATTGCAAATTCTTGGGAAAAAGGGAGCATGGCTGAATGTGAAAACAACGAAAGCCGGCGGATGGGTGCGCCTGCTATCAGTTAAGCGCGGCGCAGCCAGCAGCGGTAGTCAGGTTAAAGGTGTGCTGGATGTGGCCAGCGGCAGGGCAGGAACAGGTAAAGTGGTTGCCACAACCGGTGTGCGCGGCTTGAATGAAGAAGAGCTTAAAAACGCCAAATATAGTGAGGCCGAAGTGAAAAAGCTGGAGAGTTTTACAATAACTTCCGGACAGGCGCAACAGTTTGCCAAAAGCGGCGGTCTTAAAGCGGTCAAATTTAACTACCTGCCTGCATCAAAATAAAGAAGGAGAAAAATATGCGTGTAATTTACTTTTTTCTTGTTTTCATATTTGCCACATTTATATCACAAGCTCAGGCATTTGATCTTGGTGAAACATTAAAAGATGTAGTCAAAGAAAGTACTACCGGTAAAACAACTTCAACCAGTAACGCCACGGGCAGTGAAAGTAGTAAAAAAGCATTTAACTGGAAAAGCCCCTCTCCGCAGGAAGAAATTCAAATAGGACGGGAAATTACCGGCAACCTGCTGGGTGCCTCTCCTCTGGTAAAAGATGCGGCACTGCAAAAATACGTCAATCAGGTTGGACGATGGGTTGCTAATCAGAGTGAACGTGCTGATTTGCCCTGGCATTTCGGCGTTATTGAAAGCGAAGATATCAATGCTTTTGCCGCACCCGGTGGTTATGTAATCATCACTAAAGGGCTTTATCGCAAACTGGAAAATGAAGCGCAACTGGCAGGGGTGCTTTCACACGAAATCGCCCACGTTGTCAGAAGCCATCACCTGAAGATTCTGCAAAAATCTCAACTGCTGGATTTGGGTGCAGGCCTGCTTGGCAAACAAATCGGCAAGGATAATCAGGTAATCCAAAAAGTAATCGGCAGCGGTGCGGAGATCTGCGCCCGAAGTCTTGATAAAAATGCTGAATTTGAAGCTGACCGTATGGGCGTGGCGCTGACCACAAGAGCTGGCTACGAGCCTTATGGATTGCCCGAAGTATTGCAAACTATCGGGCAGACGGGCAAAGATGAAGGCAGTGTCGCGCTGCTTTTTAAAACACATCCGCATCCTGATGACAGATTGTTAAAACTGGATGAGGCAATCGGCAACCGGTTGGATAATGTTAAAGGTGGAAAAACTCTAAACAACAGGTTTTATAAATTGAAGAATTAGAAAATAAATTAAGACGGTTGTTAAGCGGTCGTTTGCATTGCTGCCGCTTTGTCTTTTAATTCTTGCTTATCTTCCTGGTCCATGACCGGGGGGATTATGTCCCGGGCCGGGGCCTGATCCAGGGCCGCCTTTAGATCCCGGAGGGTTGACATTTCTTTTACCTCTGGGAGGCATGCCCTTCACGCCCCAGGAATTCTGTCTTTCCCAATGCTTGTTTCTTTCCCAACCGCGCCAATTACGTTGAAGGTCTCTGTGAGGGACCCGTTGATGCTGCCATTCATATCCTCTCCACCGGTGATCGCGGTAATCGTTTCTCCATCCGGGAGGAATATGTCTATGAAAAGGTGGAACGTACCTGTAATGGCCCCAACCCCTATCGTAGTAACGGGAACGGTACCAGCGGCCTTCCCAGGGACGCCACCACCACCCGCTATAGAAAAAGATATCTGCATCCACATCGGGGACAGCATATACATTTGTTTCAGGTATTACTACCACTTCGGGCGGCCCCGGAAAAATAATCGGCGGGGGCAGGGGAATATTAACATGTACGCTTACCCCGGCCATTGCCGAAACCGGCACAAAAATTACCAATGTCAAAAACAATATTTTTACAATTAATTTCTTCATCAAATAATCTCCTTGTTCATCATTAATTCAGACTTACAACATAAACATCTTAAATCTTGCGTTTGACATCATGATCAAACATTTCCAACATACGGTTAAAATATAAGAGACAAGCAGCTTGATGTCAAGATAATCTTGACTGGTAAAATAGCAATTTGGGCAGAGCGTTGTCTCCTTATCTAAATCCTTAAATAAAACAATTACTACGTGGTGATTGGTTCATTTTGTTGTGCTCTGGTCGCGGAGAGTGAAGATGGTTTACTTTCAGCCCATCCTTCAGATATATACAAACATATGTGAGGGTTGAACAATACAAACAATGATGATCAAACGACGCAGCTTATTTCTTTTAGGTTTTTTTTTAGCAGGGTCACTCCTGTTTTTTATAAGGCCTCTGGATGATTGCGATATCCTGACCCAGATACGGCTCGGCTATCTCGGGTTCGATTCATTCATCAATTCAGAAACGTTGATATACTGGAGGGAAGGGCAGGCCATTGCCAATCCCGGCTGGCTGGCCCAGTTGGTCTTTGCACTTTTGGACAAAGTGGGTGGACTTTTGCTGGTGCGCTATGGATATGCAGTTTTGTTGGCGCTTTCATTTGTCCTTGTCCTCCGGGTAATCTTTAACTCAATCTATAAGAACTATTCTATCATGAGTTATGCCGTTGGGGGCATTATCGGCATTTTGATCATACTGACCAATTCCAGCGTCAGACCTCAGGGGTTCTCACTGCTGGGCTGCGCTTTGCTTATCTGCCTGCATTACTCAAAGATTTCAGGATTACGGAAGTTGTCATTGCTGGCCCTGATTGGTCTTCTCTGGCAGAATCTTCATCCATCCCTTCCTGTTGGTATTCTGGTCTATGGGTTATTGTCCCTCCAAAATTTTGATAAAAATAAAATGCTGCCCTGGTTTTGGGAAGTTTGTGCCGGCGTGGCCGTGCTTGCCTTCTGCTGTATCCTGACACCCGATGGCTTTGAACTGATAAGGATTTCTCAAGAGAACCAGCGCATATCGATGGCTTTGGGAATTAGCGAGTGGTTTCCTGCCTGGTCGCCGTCCGTGATCGCGCCAATGGCTCCGTTTCATATTTTCTTTTCCCTGGGTATGATCGTGCTTCTCATCAAAAGAAAAGCTTATAACATAAAGGAAGTATCGTTATTTTTAGTATTTTCGGCGATGACCTTTTATGTTGCCCGCTTCGGTTTTTATATGGCATTATTGGCGGTCCCTTTTTTTGTAAAGACGGTTGAACAGATAAGACCGAAGCATCTCTTTGTATGGAGCCCGGATGCACCGGTTCATAAGGTTAATTTCATTATCATGGGATTGATCTATCTTGCGCTGATCACGGGGATGATCTTGTATCTTCCGCAGGTAAGATCTTTTTTCCCCCGCGAAGCGATTGCCGCATTGAAGAATCGACCGGCAGTTCATCGCGTATTTAACTATCGTGAATATGCAGGAGCGTTGAATTCCTGGGGAGATAATAAATGGAAACTATTCATAGACGGGCGGTTATATTTGTACCCGGAAGAAACATGGCGACTTTATAATGGGGTTGCCTTGGGAGACAAAGATTCAATAAATTTAATATGTGATAAATATCAGCCGGATGCATTTTTTTTACTGAAGAGTTATTTTGCCGGTTTTTTAAGGCAGTTTGATGTGTCAGAACACGAGTTGTGCGGGAAAAAATGGATAAAACTTTACGAAAATGAAGAAACGGTTGTATTGATTCCTGCCGGCGCTCCGCCGTAATTTATCAGAAGCGCCTACTTGCATAAGTTCGTGATTTGTCATTTCGACCGCAGGGAGAAATCTTAATAATTATTAAATGATGCAAGATATCTCCCGTTGGTCGATATGACAAGGTTTCATCGTAATACTACGCTTACGCCTGGTCTTTCTTTACAAAAGATGATGAAGTCGTAAAAAGTCGAAAAACCGTCATACCGGTGAAGGCCGGTATCCAGAACCTATTGAAATAACTGGATTCCCGCCTTCGCGGGAATGACAAAAAAGGGCAAAAGCGACTTTTTACGAGACCATCAAAGATAAATCTTCTATTTTTTTCAGATAATCATTTACATAAAATATCGGACACTCTTGTTCCCAATTTATTTATTGACACAGGAAGCTTATTTTATATATACCCCATTACGGGAAAACATATAACTAATTAACGGTATTCATTATAATTATCGTACTTTGTTGTGCTCGCGCCTGGTGAAGAACGCAATGTACAGAAGCTTTTCACAGCCAAACCAAGCAGAAAAATTCATTGCCTCAGGCAGGATTGTCCTGGCCGTCGTTGTTTTATTTGCCATCTGGCTTGATCACAACGATTCGATAACGTACTCCATGGCAGTCTATTACCTCCTTGCCGTTTACCTTTGCTATTCAATCGCTCTGGTCCTGACGGTGTGGAGGACAGGTATCACCTGTGCCTATTCGGCAGTGGTTATTCATGCTTTCGATCTGCTGCTCTTCGCTGTCCTCATGTTTCTCACCGGCGGACCCGCCAGCCCATTTTTCGTCATTTCCTTGTTCCTCCTGACTGCCGCCACATTGCGCTGGCAATGGACTGGGGTTCATTCCACCGCATTCATCATTCTGGTCGTCGAGATTTTCATGGTCATATACCTGGAATATCTGCCCAAGGGCCCTGTGTTTAGAATAGACAACTTTGTCTTTAATATTTGCTATTTCCTGGTTGCAACCGCGCTGCTTGGCCAGCTTGGTGACTCTGAAAAGCAGCAACGAAGCAGAGCTTCTGCTTTGGCCAACTGGCCGATAACAATTCCGGAAGAGTTTTATTCTCTGTTGAGCAATATCCTGCGGCAGTGTTCCCTCTTTTTTGCCGGTTCCCGCATTCTCTTGCTCTGGAAGGATGAGGGAAATTCCATGCTTCATATAGCGTGGTGGTCCTCGGGGCAATTTCACCACAGCATCGAGTCATCTGATACATTCGGCCCATAGTCGCCTCCTCTCTGGCGGGGCAAAATTTTCTATGCCGCAATTTACTCGCTCCGAAGCCAACTGTCCTGCGCATGTTGCCGGCCGGCGTTGAAAGGTGGTCAGGTACGCCGCTCAACTCTGAACTGCAGCGCCGCTTTTCCATCAAATCCGTCCTTTCCATTACCCTTTATTGGGAGAGTTTTTCCGGACGTCTGTTTGTATTCGACAAGGAAAACATGTCTTCCGATGATTTGGTGCTTGGCAGTGTTGTCGCCAAAAAGATGATGGACAATCTGGAACAATTCTACATGATGAAGCGGCTCCGGCAAGCAGCAACCGTGGAAGAACCCATCAATCTGGCGCGCGATCTGCATGATGGGATACTCCAGTCCCTGACCGGCGTGGTTCTGCAGTTGCATACGGTGCACCGGCTGATCGAAAATGAACCGCAGGCAGCACAGCGTCTGCTAAAGGACATCCAGATTCTCGTCTCCTCCGAACAACAAAATCTCCGTGTTCAAATTCAGCAATTAAAGCCGCACAATGCAAAACTCCCCGATTGGAATTTGGATCTGGCAACGCGCCTGCCGGAGTTGGCCGAGCGCATTGAACACCAGTGGGGGTTGCATGTGGACGTTGACGTGAATCTTCACCAAAGCCGGCTCCCCGGAAAGCTGGCCCACGGGGCTTACTTCATCATCCGCGAAGCGATCATCAATGCGGCGCGCCACGCCATGGCCTCTTCTGTAAAAGTAGGAATCAGTTCCACAGACCATCAACTGCAGATCGCCATCACCGACGACGGCCAAGGTTTTCCTTTCGACGGCCGTCGCGATCATACCGAACTGACAGAGAATAATCTGGGCCCCGTCATGTTGCGGGAGAGAGTCACATCGCTATCGGGGCAGTTGGCCATAGAATCGGGCAAAACAGGCGCCCATCTGGAGATCACCTTGCCGATAACTGAGGAGATGACCTGATATGGGCATTCGGCTCGTAATTGCTGATGATCACCCTCTTGTCCTGAATGGTCTTGTAAACATCTTCCGGTGCGAGAAGGATATCGAACTGGTGGCATCGTGCACCAACGGCGCGGATGCCCTGGAGGCCGTGCGCCGGCACCGACCCGATGTCGCCGTGCTGGACATCCGTATGCCCGAAAAGGAGGGTCTTGCGATCATGCGTACATTGCTGGCCGAGAAACTCCCTACTCGTTTCGTCTTCTACACGGGGGAAATTAACGAGGATCAATATCTGGAGGCTATGCGCCTGGGCGTCATGGGCATCGTCCTCAAAGAAATGGACCCTCAGCATTTGGTTCAGTGCGTCCGGAAGGTGCACACGGGCGAGCAATGGACAGAACGGCGCATGGCCAGGTTGTCCTTCGAGAAACTGCTCCGTCGGGAAACCGGAGCGACCGGAATTGCCTCCCTGCTCACCCCTCGGGGAACCGGCATCCTCAAGCTGGTGGCCAAGGGCTTTTCTAACAAGCAGATCGGCGAAAAACTCTTCATCAGTGAGGGCACAGTCAATGTCCACCTTCACAACATCTTCGAAAAGCTGCAAGTAAACAGCCGCATTTCCCTTGTGAACTTTGCACAGGAAAAGGGCCTCGTTTAATCCTTGTCTCCCATCTTCTATATCCAAAGTTATAGATAAATATATCTTATGGTATATTCTCTACAAGGGGGATATTAGATATATTCCTGAACGGTCAGAATAGCCGGAATTTTTAATAAATAATTTTTACAAAAGGAGAAGAGAGATGAAAGCAATTAAAAGATTTTTGAAAGGTGAAGAAGGCGTAACAGCGATTGAGTATGCGTTGATCGCAGCGGGCATCGCGATTGCCATCGTAGTAATAGTATTTACTCTTGGCCGGCAAATTAGTACAACGTTTAATTCTATATCAGACTGCTTGAGTAGATAAACAGTCCGGAATGAAATGGCATGACTTGACAGTAACCATTTTAGGTCGTGGTTACTGTCAAGTCATTGCTACAAACTTTCTGCTCAATCTATTGTGGATGGCTTAACTGCCGGTAGTTAAACAGTCCGGAAAAAAGAAAGCATCGTGATGGAATAGATCATTACACCTACCGCGAAAAGTGGTTGTCATACCGTTTTTTATGAACTTCGACTCGACAACATGATAGTGTTCTCCTTCAAGAGCAGGCAAGACGCGCAAAGCGCGCAAACATCCCACTTCACTTCACTTCACAGAGGAACCGAACGCACGGCACTTATAAAAGTACCGCATGTCTAGCTATGCAAACCAACAAGGGGCAGGGTGACATAACTTCATTATGTCTAGGAGGCGGAGGGAAGTATTTTGGTGCGACAGGAAAGTTGGCATGAAGTATACAGTGATCCCGGCTCTGCACTTTTTGTCCAGAATAAAAGGAAGTTTGCGTGTCCCCCGCTGGCGGGGGTGGGGGGTGGACGGTTATTGCAGATGTAATGTTCAGCGAAGTTGCAGACAGAAAGTTTTTATCCACCTCCGTCCCCATGTGACACCTCCGCCAGCGGAGGATATTTTTTATATTTAATTGCCGGGGCAATAGTTCATCCACAAAATAAACTAGAAAAATAAGAATGCATCAGGAGGACTATTTATTCTTCCTCGGCCTTCCGCCTTTTCCTGGAACTAAAATCCTCTCTAGCTTA
>WOYI010232131.1_pt1 | contig 25273 bp, 23 predicted proteins | sample 6423411 | NCBI WGS metagenome assembly WOYI01 (sample SAMN13441803, study PRJNA592873) | oil field metagenome | biome: oil field; feature: oil-well bore; material: oil-contaminated soil; isolation source: oil-contaminated soil from oil-well borehole | place: Germany: Wietze | collected 2016-10-18 ... | reverse complement strand
ACCGGATTCTTTCTGGTTCTTCACCTTCTCCTTCGCGGTCCCGGCATACCCGTGACTGTTCTCACCGTTTTTGCCCGGGTTGATCACGGATACGGCGCCGCTGCCCACCACCGGGATGTTCCCGTCCTCTTTCGTGCCGGTCACGGTCAGGTTGCCGTCACCGGCGTTGAGGTCGAGGTCCGCTCGCCGGTACTTCAGCATGAGCGTGCCGCCGTCCTTCATGTTGAACTTGACCTTCTCCGGCGTTGCGTTCCCGATCCTGAACTCCGAGGGGTCCGGTAACGTCGCGTTCGTCCTGTTGGCATCCTCAAAGCCGAGCCACTCTGCAAAGTTGATGAAGATGGTCATGACACCGTTGCTCTTCTGGTTCAGCGTCTTCGGGACAACCTTCACCTCTGCGGGCTCGCGGCTCACGGTCACGTTCAGGGTGTCGCAGGCGACGGCACCCGTGGCGTTGTTCGCGACCTCCACCGTGACGGTGTAAGTGCCGGCAGCGAGGTAGGTGTAGGTGGCCTGTATGGTGCCGTTGTGCTCGTCATCCGGCACGATCTCCGGTGCCGTCGTTGCCGTGCTCCAGTTGACGGAGGCGCTCATGTTCAGCGCGTCGAAGACGTCGGTGCCGTTGTATGCAGCGAGGATGGTGATCGGCTCGCCGGCGAGTGCGGTGCGGTCGTTCCCTGCGTCGATGACAAGGGCGGCCTGCACGGCAGGGACCACCACGGCAAGGACGATCAGCAGGGAGAAGATGCGGATTGTAGTGTCGCGTTTCATAGGTTAACTCGTCTCCGATAGATACTGACGATCCTCTCCTATTTGACCGCATGGAACTTCCCGGTTCAATCAATCACCCGGGCGGTGGTACAGAGACCGTCCCTATACCCGAAGCAGCCGGGCGTTGATGGCGACGATCACGGTGCTTGCGCTCATCAGCACCGCCCCGGCCGCCCCCGGGCCGGTGGGTCTCCGGCGGCGTTTCGTGGCGATCTCCGGTCGCCCCGTGATCGTGGCCCATCTCAGCTCCTCCCCGCCGGCTCCTCTTCGTCGGTCTCGCCGTGTAGGACCTGACGGCCGTCCTGGTACACGTACCCGTCCATGGGGGTGATGCCGCTCTCGCGGGATGTAAATATACCGGCTGCCCACGGCCGGCCGCGCGCAGTTGCGGTGACGTAGTGGGGGCGTAGCCATTGTCTCAAGGACAATGGATACCTGCAGGAATAAATGAACAGATTTATACCTTCAGAAAAAGAGTATACTGCCCGTGCTCGGATGAACCTGCCCACAGAAGCGCTAGGACCCCTAAATTCCTCCGGATACGGTCCTGATCTGTCTGAAGTGTGCGGGAACATTTTATCTGTACATAGTGATGATACTCCTCCTGGAGAAAAGGAAGGTGGTCCCGGCCGATGCATGAATGCACACCCACACATGGTGATATCCTCGCGCTCTCCGGCATCATGGATGCGCTCGACGAGGGGCTGCTCATCGTCGGTCCCGACAACCGGGTGGTCTGCATCAACAGGCATCTCCAGCACCTCCTTGCGATCGACGGGAATGCACTCTTTGGGACCGATGCGGATACGTTCGTCCGCGGGACCCTGATCCCCCGGATCTGCGAGGAATCGGGCGGGGCGGAGGTCCTGGCGTCCCTCTCGGACTGCTCCGGGGCTGCCGATATCCTCTGCACACTGCGGTCGCCCGGTGGCGGGGAAGAGCGGGTCCGCTGCTCGTGCCGGACCGTTCGTGAAGGTCCGTTTCGCGGCAACCGGATCATCCGCCTCTCTTCAAATCTCCAGGCCGATTCCATCGCCGACACACCGATCCTCCGGGGCAACGGTCACGGAAGACAGAGGCAGATAGAGGAGATCCTGCGGGAGAGCGAGGATCGTTACCGGTTCCTCGTCGAGAACCTCAACGAGGGCATCGGACTGATCGACAGAGAGGGTGTCGTGGTCTTTGCCAACCAGAGGATGGCCGATATCATCGGCTACCCGGTCGCCGAGATCGTCGGAACGCCGGTCTGTCTCTTCGCCGACGAGGAGGGTGCCGGGTGCATGAGAGGGTACCTGCAGAGCCTGGGCCAGAACGTGCGCGAGGTCTTTGAGTTCGAGCTCGTCCATAAAAACGGTGCCCGGGTCCATACGCTGATGGCAACCACCCCGATCTGCGACGCCGACGGCACCTGCCGGGGGTTCCTTGCCGGGGTCCAGGAGATCACCCCCTTAAAAAGGATGGAGGCACAGCTCCGGGAGAGCGAGGAGAAGTACCGCTCGCTCGTCGAACTCTCCGCCGAGGCTATCCTGATCCACCGCGACGGGAATATCGTATACATCAACCCCGCCGGCATGAGGCTGCTCGGCGCTTCAAGCCCCGAGGAGGTCCTCGGGACGGCTATCCTTGATATCGTCCACCCGGAAGTCCGCGATGCTGTCCAGTCCCTCGGCGTGCGTGATCTGCAGGGCGAGGAGACGCCGCTTGCTGAACTGCGGGTCGTCAGGCTCGACGGGACGACGGTTCCCATCGAGGGGAGGGGCACGCGGACGTTTATCGAGGGCCGGGCCGCGGTCCAGGTCGTTATGCGGGATGTCACCCACCGGAAGCACGCGGAAGAGCAGTTGCAGGCAAGGAACCGGCATCTCCTGCTGCTTAACCGGATCATCGGCACATCCGCATCGACCCATCTGCCGGGAGAACTGCTGGAGACGGCACTCAACCAGACGCTCGACCTCCTCGGCTACGATGGCGGCGCTATCTACCGTATCGATCCCGTGCAGAGAGAGACCACGCTCCAGTGCCGGCGGAACATGCCGGATCTCTGCCTGGAGCGGGCGGGGAGCATGCTCGGGTCGTCATTCGCCGGCACCCTGGCCGCCGGCCTTCCCTGCTACCTCGAACAGGACCGGGAGGCGGACTCCTCCGCCTCCCGTCTCCTCCGGGAACTCGGGCTTGCCGCACTCGCCTGCATCCCGCTTGTCGTCGAGTCCGACGTCGTCGGGGTGCTCCTCATCGGGAGCAGGGACCGGGGATTTTTCTCCCACGACGAGTGTGCGCTTCTCGAGGCGGTCTGCCGGGAGATCGGGGCCGGCATCATGCGGGGGATGCTCTACCGGAGGCTTGAAGCGGCAAACCAGGAGGCGAACCTCTACCTCGATATCCTCACCCACGATATCCGGAACGCCGACAACGTCACAAACATCTACGCTGATCTTCTCATCGACGAACTCGAGGGGGAACCGGCCCGCCACGCCCGGAAACTGAAAGACGGGATCAGAAAGAGCATCGAGATCACCGCAAACGTCGCCACTATCCGCAAGATCCGCGAGTGCCGGGCCGGACTTGCACCCGTTGACCTCGACGACCTGATCCGGGAGGAGATCGCCCACTTCCCCGACCTCCGCATCCGCTACGACGGGCTCCCTGTGGCGGTCTTCGCCGACGACCTCCTGCCGGAGGTCCTCACGAACCTGATCGGCAACGCCGCAAAGCACGGGGGGCCGGGCGTCGAGGTCACGGTGGCGGTCGAGGACCTGGATGAAAAGACTGTCATCGTCACGGTTGCCGACACCGGCCCCGGTGTCCCGGACGACGCGAAGGAGACGATCTTCTTCCGGTTCGAGCGGGAGGGGGGCAGGCGGGGGAGCCAGGGCCTCGGCCTCTCGATCTGCCGGATGCTTACTGCGCGCTACGGCGGCAGGATCTGGGCCGAGGACTGCGTAGCGGGCTGCCCGGAGGAGGGGACGGCGTTCCGGTTCACCCTCCGGAAAGCCTGAACCGGGCGGCTAAATTGTTCCAACCGCGTATCAGGCGCAGATGATCGGGTTTATTCCTCCCGTTGCAGAGATCAATAGCCATGCACAGGATAGTTCTTCTTCTCTTCGCCTGCATGCTCCTCTCCGCCGGATGCCTCACCGCGAGTGAATCCGGGGTGGAGGCGGGTGTCAGCCTGATCACCCCGGCAGACCCGGTTCCCCTATTCGACGGCCAGGCGACATACGTCGGGCTCATCGGCGCGGAGACCCCGCAGATCCAGGCCAACTACAGCCTGGGCTGTGTCGTCATCCCGCCTGGAAACGCCACGCCCCCGCACATACTCATCGGGACCACCGAACTCGTCTACGTCATCGGCGGCGTCGCGGAGATCCGCTGCGACAACCAGGTGGTGACCGCCCGCGAAGGAGAGACCGTTCTCCTCCCCGAGAGGGTGCTGCAGTCGATAGCCTCGGCCGGGGATACCGATCTCCGTTACCTCACCGTGATCCAGCCGCCCTATACAGCCGAGATCGAGCTCTCGGGAGATACACTTACCCTGCTCAGCATGACGACGAATGAGACGCCGTTTGTCGTCGCCGATCCCCGGAAAGGGATCGAGTGGAGCGCCACCGATACGGTCGTCTACACCCTCGCAAACCCGGTGCTGATGAGCGAGATGGAACTTCCGATCAATTACAGTGTCGCATACGGTGAGATCCAGCCGGGCGGGTACCTCGATTATGACGGGATCGTTGGCTCGTCCGACCTGATCTACGTCATCGAGGGGGAGCTTCTCGTCACCACGCTCGATGGAAGAACGTTATTGGTCCCTGCCGGGAGTGCCGCGTACGTCCCGCCGGGCCTGGTGAAGGAGTCCCGGAACACCACGGATTCGGTGACGAAACTCCTCTCGTTTGTCGACCCGGCATGGACACAGGAGAAGACCGCCCTCTGGAAGTGAGCGACCTCCCCTTTTTTCCTCAACTGCCTGCCCGGCCTATCCGCAGGGCGTTTGCTATGACCGCAAGCGAGAGCCCCATATCCCCAAACGCCACCGCCATCCAGAGGGAGACGAGGCCCAGGACCGCAAGCCCGGCGATGCCGAGTTTCACCACGAGCGCCGTCGTGACGTTCTGCCGTACGACCGAGACCGTCTTCTCGGAGAGGGCCACGAGGTAGGCGACCCGGGACAGGTCGTCCTCCATCACGACGATATCGGCCGCCTCGATCGCGACGTCCGACCCGATGGCCCCCATCGCGACCCCGACGTTCGCCCGCGCGAGCGCCGGGGCGTCGTTCACGCCGTCGCCGACCATCACCACGAGCCCGTAGCGGTCCATCAGTTCCTCGACCATCGCCACCTTATCCTCCGGGAGGAGCCCGGCATGGCACTCGTCGATCCCGATGCGGCGGGCGACCGCCTGGCCGACGCGCTCGTTGTCCCCGGTGAGCATCACCGTCCGGATCCCCCGCTTCCGGAGATCGGCCACCGTCTGTTGGGCATCCTCCCTGACGACGTCCGAGAGGGCAATCAGCCCGATGACCTCTGATGCGGTGCCGGCGAGGACGACGGTCTTTCCCTCCCCCTCCAGACGGTCGTACTCCTCCCGCCATGCCCCGCCGGCGGGCTCCAGGAGCGCGGCGTTCCCGAGGAGGTAGGTCGCATTGCCGATCCGCCCCTGAACGCCTCTGCCGGTGAGCGAGGCGAACTCTTCCACGTCCCGGAGAGGAGTGCCCTCCTCCTCCGCCCGCCGCCGGACCGCCTCCGCGATCGGGTGGCCGGAACGGGACTCGAGCGACGCGGCGACGGCGAGCACCTCCGCCTCCGGCACCCCGAAGGCGATGATCTCGTCCACCTCGAGCCTTCCGGTCGTGAGCGTCCCGGTCTTGTCGAAGACTATCGCCCGGGCGAGCCCCACGGCCTCGAGGGAGTCCCGGCCCTTGATGAGCACGCCGTTATGCGCCGCGGTCGTGATCCCCGAGACCATCGAGACCGGGGTGGATATGGCGAGCGCACAGGGGCAGGCGATGACGAGCAGGATCAGCGCCCGGTAGAACGCTTCGACGAACGGGACGCCGAAGGCGAGCGGCGGGACCACGATGAGGAGGGCGGCGACGAGGATGACCGCCGGCGTGTAGTAGCGCGAGAACCGCTCGATGAACGCCTCGGTGGGGGAGGTGTGGGCCTGGGCCTCCGCGACCAGCGCCACGACGCGGGCTATGGTGCTCTCCGCTTCGGGCTTCGTCACCCGGATCTCCAGGTAGCCCTCGATGTTCCGGGTCCCGGCGTAGACGGTCTCCCCGACGCCCTTTGCCACCGGGACGCTCTCCCCGGTGATCGGCGCCTGGTCGACCGAGGACGCACCGGCGGTGACGATGCCGTCGAGCGCGACGGTGTCGCCCGGTCTCGCGATCGCGGTCTCCCCGACACCGACCTCGCTCACCGGGACGGTCGTCTCCTCACCGCCCCGCCGGACCCGGGCCGTCTGCGGCGCGATATCGAGGAGCGACGCTATCGAACGCTCCGCCCTCCCGGCGGCGTACTCCTCCAGGAACTCGGCGATGGCGTAGAGGTAGAGGACGGTCGCGCCCTCTGCGGCGTTCCCGGTCAGAAACGCGCCCACCGCCGCGATAGATATGAGCACGGCGATGCTGAACCGGAACCGGATGAGGGCGAGGAAGGCGGCCTTCAGGACGCCATAACCGGCTATGACCGCGGCGGCGAGGAACAGGGCCGTGCCGGCGAGGGGGTACGGGGTGAAGTAGCCGGTGAGTATCCCCGCGAGGAGGAGGAGACCCGAGACCAGAAAGACCGCGACCTCCCGCCGGCCGACGACCGGCCCGTGGATCCTGCAGACTCCGGCCCGGCAGCGGGGGCAGGACGCACACTCCTCATCCCCCGTCAAGCCCTGCCTCCGGCCGGCCCCCTCCGGGCGCAGATCTCCATCATGGTGTGTAGTTGTGGCTCCGTCCCACATAAAGGGTGGTCCGGGCGCACCCCCGCGGGAGGCAGAAACATTATGACGACATCGCTCCAAGTGATCGGCAACAACTCCCTCCCCGGCCAGCCCGACATACCAGGTCACCCTGGCCACCTTTACCGGGGACCCAGACGATGCCTGCACCAGATTACCCCGCGACCCCCCGGGACAGACCGGGACCTCCAGACCGACTCGCCGACGGGACGGGCCCCTGCAGGATCTGGATCTACCGGCCCGACGGCGTGGCACCCATCCGGAACTCCGGATGGGTGGGCAGCCTCCACCCGGAGGACGCTGATGCGGTGCTCGCCGGATGGGAGCGCTCTGCTGCCGCCGGCACGCCGTGGAGCTGCAGTTACCGTATCCGGGGCGCCGACGGGGAGTACCGCACCGTCGCGAGCAGGGGCGTCCCGGTCAGGGACGCCGCCGGGCAGGTCGTCCTCTGGGTGGGGGTCGATCTCGACGAACCCTGCGCACCGGCGAGGGAGCTGGCGACGCTCTCCGCAATCGCCCGGGCGATCGGGGACGCCGATCCCCTGGAGGCCATCCAGAAGACGGTCAGCCTCCTGCCCCGTGGGTTCCGGCACCCGGAGCAGGTGTCGGCGCAGTTCGTGACCGGCTCCGCCGCTCCGGGGCCGGGAAAGATCGTCGCGGGGATTCCTGCCGGGCACCTCGTGGTAGAGTGCCGGGAGGAGGCAGAAGACCCCTTCATTACGCAGGAGCGCGACCTCGTCCGCGCTGTGGCCGCGATGGTCGAAGCCGCCGTCGCGCCGGCAGCCGCCGGGCAGCGGTACCACCTCCTCTTCGACCAGATGCCGGACGCCGGGCTCCTCCTGGAGATACTCCGCGACAACTCCGGGGACCCTGCCTCCTTCCGGGTCGTCCGGATCAACCGCAAGGCCGAGGAGAGGATCGGGCGCCGCCACCAGGAGGTCGCCGGAGAAGACCTCGTCACGGTCGTTCCATCGATCGGCCCTGCCGAGCTCGACCTCCTCTCCCGGGTCGCGAGAACCGGGAGACCGGTGCACCGCGAGGTCTCCAGTCCCGCTACCGGCGCCTGCTACAGACTGAAGGCATACCGGCCGCAGTATGACCGGCTCGTCGTCATTGCAGACGATGTCACGGACCGGCGGAGAGCGGAAGAGCTGCTCCAGAAGCAGCAGATTGCTCTGGATAACCGGGTGAGGGAACTTGCGACGCTCTACGCCGTAAGCGGCATCGTCGAGCGGCCCGGGATATCGGTCGAGGAGGTCCTCGGGGAGGTTGCCGCCATCCTCCCGGCCGGCTGGCTCCACCCGGAGGATGCTGCCGCCCGGATCGTGGTCGACGGCCGGGAATACCGGTCGGCCGGGTTTGTCGAGACCCCCTGGAAGCAGGAGAGCCCGGTCGTCGTCCATGGCCGCATCACCGGGAAGGTGGAGATCTGTTACCGCCACGAGGTGCCCGGGGAGGATGGACGCCGCCTGCTCGACGCCGTCGCCGGGAGGCTCGGCCGGATCGTCGAGCGGCTGCGGGCGGACGAGGCGCTCGGGAGGAGCGAGGAGAAGTATCGCCTTCTCTTCGAGCAGATGCTCGAGAGTTACACCCTCTACGAGGTCGTCCTGGACGGCGCCGGGAACCCCGCCGACTACCGTATCCTCGAGTTGAACGAGAAGGCGGCCGATGTCTTCGGCCATAGCCGGGAGGAACTGGTCGGGCGACGGCTCTTCGATATCTTCCCGGCGATCGCGAAGGGAGCCCGCGCCCTCTACGGGGAGGTCGCAAAGACCGGTCGTCCGGTGCAGCGGCGGCTGCAGGAGCCCGGGAGCCGCCGGTGGTACGATCTCCAGATCTACCGCCCGCAGGCCGGGAGGCTGGCCGTTACGGGGCAGGATATCACCGAGCAGAAGAGAGCGGAACTCGCCCTCCGGCAGAGCGAGGAGCGGTTCCGGGGGATCTTCGAGCAGGCGGGGACCGGGATCGCGCTCATCGAACCGGAGGGGAGGATTATGAAGGCGAACCCGGCGTTCGTGCGTATGTTCGGCTACGACGAGGACGAACTGTATGGCATGCAGTCCCGGGACCTGATCTACCCGCCCGACCGGGAGGAGGCCTCGGACGAGAGCACCCGCCGGGAGAAGCGCTACGTAACGAAGGACGGCAGGATCCTCTGGGGGCGGCTGACCACGTCCCTGCTCCACGACTCCGGGGAGCGGGGGCTCGTCATCGCGATGGTGGAGGACATCACCGACTGGCGGGAGATGCAGAACGCTCTCGCGGAGAGCGAGGAGCGGTTCCGGGAGATCGCCCAGCGGAGCTTCGATATGATCTACACCTGCTACACCGATCGTGGGATCACCTACATCTCCCCGGTCGTAACGAGGATCCTCGGCTATAGCCCGGAAGAGCTGATCGGGGAGCAAGCGAGCGACTACGTCCTCGATCGGACCCGGCCCGACTGGCAGGAGGCCAGGGCCCGGATTGGTCGGGGAGAGCCCGTCGAGGGGCTGGTGATGGAGTTCCGCCGGAAGGACGGGACGGCCGCCGTCGTCGAGATGAACGAGTCCCCGATCACGGAGGGCGGCAGGGTGGTCGGCGTGCAGACCATCGGCCGGGACGTCTCGGACCGGAAGCGCTACGAGGACCTGCGGCTGCAGGCGTTCTACCAGATCGAGCAGAACATCGAGCAGTTTGCCGTCCTTGCAGACCACATCCGCCTGCCCCTGCAGGTGATCCTCGGCATGGCCGATCTTGCCGACGATGCGAGGATGTCTGAAAAGATCCGGGAGCAGGTCGAGCGGATCAACGGGATCGTCAAACAGCTCGACGAGGGCTGGGTCGAATCCCGCGACATACGGGAGTTCCTGCGGCGGAACGAACTGGTGTAGCGGCCGGGAGCCACTCCCGATCGGGACCGGGCCCTCCCCCCAAAATATCTTCGCATTATGCTCTAATTCATTTTATCTCGCACCCTGGCGGGCTGTTTCTGTCCGGTAAATTAATGATATTGGAGATATAATATACGGTGAATAACTGTGGGCCGGTCGCTCACGCTGCCGTGCGGCAGCGGTAAGACCCGGACGATCCCGCCCTGTATCTAAACGACCATGCGAAACGACTCTACGCAGACAGAACCGATACCCCGTGCAGCCCGGAACGGCGCAGAGGACCGGCGGGCCCCGGCGGAACCCGGCATCGGGAGCTCGCTCGCCGTCTTTGGGGTGCTTCTTGCCGCCCTCGCGGCGACCAGCCTCTACAACTACCTGCTCTTCCACACGATCGCCGAACTCGTTGCCGTCGCGATAGCGATAGCGGTCTTCATCGTGGCGTGGAACGCCCGGACGATGCGGGAGAACGGCTACCTGCTGGTCGCCGGCACCGGGCTCCTCTTCGTGGCCGGCGTCGAACTGGTCCACACCCTTGCGTACGACGGCATGGGGATCTTCGCCGGCTACGGCGCAAACCTCCCGACGCAGCTCTGGATCGCCTCCCGCTACCTCCTTGCCGGGACGCTGCTTGCCGCACCGCTCCTGCTCCGGAGGAACCCGGGCCCCCGGCGGGTGGTTGCGGCGTTTGCCGGAGTCACCGCCCTCCTCCTCCTCTCGATCTTCGTCGTCCCGGTCTTCCCCGACTGCTACGTCGAGGGCGTCGGGCTCACGCCGTTCAAGATCTGGAGCGAGTACGTCATAGCGGCCCTGCTCGCCCTCGGGGCCGTCGCCGTCTACCGGCTGCGTGGCGTCTTTTCGCCCCGGGTGACGAGCCACCTGGTCGCGGCGGTCCTCGTGATGATCGCCTCGGAACTCGCCTTCACACTGTATATCAGCGTCTACGGCCTCTCGAACATGGTCGGCCACCTCCTGATGGTGCTCTCCTTCGGGCTCATCTACGTCGCGTTCGTCGAGACCGGGATCCGGCAGCCCTACGCGGTGCTCTTCACCGGTCTCGCGGCGAGCGAGGAGCGGCTCAGGCGGGAGAAGGACCTGCTCGGGCAGTACCTGGATATCGCCGGCGTCCTCTTCGTTGTCCTCGATACGGATGGGCGGGTCGCCCTCATCAACCGCCGGGCGTCCGAGGTCCTCGGCTACCCGGCGGATGCGGTCGTGGGCGAGCCCTGGGTCGAGCGGTTCGTCCCCGCGGCAGAGCGGGAGCGCTACCGTGCGCTCTTTGCCGGGCTGATGCGGGGCGATACCGGGCCTGCGGAGTATGCGAACGCACCGGTCCTCACCGCGGACGGCGGCGAGCGGATCATCGCGTGGCACACCGCCGTGCTCCGGGACAGGAACGGTGCCGTCTGCGGGACGCTCAGCTCCGGAGAGGATATCACCGAGCAGCAACACGCCGAGGCGGCGCTCGGCCGGGCGAACGCAAAGTTGAACCTTCTTGCGGGGATCACGCGCCACGACATCCTCAACCAGATCACCGTCGCACGCGCCTATATCGACTTTGCCGGGGAAGACAGCGCGAATCCCGCTATCCGGGACTACCTGGAGCGTGCCCGGACCGCCGTAGAGGAGATCCAGAAGCAGGTCGAGTTCAGCCGGGACTACCAGGACATGGGGGTGAGGGAGCCCGCCTGGCAGAGGCCCGAAGACCTCGTCAGGGAGAGCGTCGCGGACCTCGCCCTCCCGGCAGGCGTCCGGGTCCGGGTGGATCTCGCGGGTCTTGAGGTCTACGCGGACCCGATGGTGAAGAAGGTCTTCTACAACTTAATCGACAACGCCGTCCGCCACGGGGGTGCGGTGACCGAGGTCCGGTTCTCCTGCGTGCGATCCGGGCAGGATCTGCTGATCCTCTGCGAGGACGACGGCACCGGCATCCCGGACAACGAGAAGGAGGCGATCTTTGGGGAGACCTACAGGCGGCGGCACGGCCACGGGCTGTTCCTGGTCTCGGGGATCCTCGGGATCACCGGGATAACGATCCGGGAGACGGGGGTCTCCGGGAAGGGCGCCCGGTTTGAGATCACGGTGCCGAACGGGGCGTACCGGTTCGGGGACGGCGGGGCCTGAGCGGTAGAGGGTAACCCTCACGGTCTTTTGGACGAGCGGATCGGTTCCCTGATGTGCCTCTCCGCAGCTGCAGTCGTCTCCCTGCCCTGGGGCGTCCTTTTTATGAACCCGATCTGGATGAGGTACGGCTCATAGACGTCTTCGACCGTCCGCACCTCCTCGCCGATCGCGATCGCGATCGTCTTGAGACCTACCGGACCGCCGCCGAAATCGTCCGCAATCACCGAGAGGATGCGGCGGTCGAGTTCATCAAGGCCGAGGCCGTCGATCCCGAGCATGGTCAGCGCGAGATCGGCCGTCCCGGCGTCGATGCTGCCGTCGCCGCGGACGAGCGCGAAGTCCCGCACGCGCCGGAGGAGGCGGTTTGCGATTCTCGGTGTCCCGCGGCTTCGCTTTGCGATCTCGAGCGCGCCTTCCGGCGTGACCGGCGTCTGCAGGATCCCGGCGCTGCGGAGCACGATCAAGACGAGATCGGAGACCTCGTAGAGGTTGAGGCGGAAGATGAACCCGAACCGGTCCCGGAGCGGGGAGCCGAGCAGCCCGGCCTTCGTCGTCGCTCCTATGAGGGTGAACTCCTCAAGCGGGAGCTGCACCGCCCGGGCCCCCGGCCCTTCGCCGATCATCACGTCGATGCAGGAGTCTTCCATGGCCGGGTAGAGGATCTCCTCGACCACCGGGTTTAAGCGGTGGATCTCGTCGATGAAGAGGATGTCGCCCCGGGAGAGCGCGGTCAGCTGGGCAGCGAGGTCGCCGGGCTTCTCAAGCACCGGACCCGTCGTGCTCCGGAGAGCAACGCCCATCTCCCGGGCGATGATCTGGGCGAGCGTCGTCTTCCCGAGGCCCGGAGGGCCTGAAAAGAGGATGTGGTCGAGGGATTCGCCGCGCCGTTTCGCCGCGTCGATGGCGATGGCGAGGGTCTCTTTGATCTGTGCCTGACCTACGAACTCGTTGAAGCGCCCCGGCCGGATCGAGGCGTCGTCCTGCTCTTCTGCGAGGATTCCGGGTGAGGGGAGTCTCTCTGTCACGATATCAGCGCTCCCGCAGGCGGGCGAGCGATGAGCGGATCAGGGTCTGCACGGTCGGGTTGGAGAGCCCGGGCAGGACCGCGCCGACCGCCTCCTGCGCCTCCCGCGGCGAGAACCCAAGTGTTATCAGGGCGCTGACCGCATCGTCGGCCTCGGCCGCTCCCCTGCCGCCGGGTGTGGTCTTTGCATGTTTCTTCATCTTTTCCTTCAGTTCGAGGATCAGACGCTTTGCACTCTTCTGCCCGATCCCGGGGATCCGGGTGAGCGCCTTTTCGTCCTCGCCGACGATCGCCATCGCGAACTCCTCAAGGGCGATCTGGGAGAGGATGGTCATGGCGATCTGGGGGCCTATGCCGGGGACGCCGATCAGCATCCGGAAGAGTTCGAGTTCGCTCTGGTGGAGGAACCCGTAGAGCTGGATATCGTCGTCGCGGACGACCATGTGGGTGTGCACCCGGACGCGGCCTTCCGTCTGCCGGAGCGCCTGCAGCGTCGGCTGGGTGACCTGCACCCTGTAGCCGACGCCGCCGATCTCGATCACCACCCACCGGTCCCCGGTGGATGCCAGTTCTCCAGAGAGGTGAGCTATCATGGTTATCGTAATGTATTCATATGGCAGAGGGCGACGGCAAGGCCGTCTGCGGCATCGTCGGGCCTGGGGATCTCCTGCAGGCGGAGAAGCCGCCGCATCATCTCCTGCACCTGATGCTTGTCGGCACGCCCCGACCCGGTGACCGCCTGCTTGATCTGGTTCGGCGTGTACTCCGCGATCGGGATATCCCGCAGTTCCGCGGCGAGGAGGAGGACGCCCCGCGCCTCGCTGACGCGCATCGCGGAAGTGACGTTCCGGGTGAAGAAGAGTTGCTCGACGGCGACCCATGCGGGGTTGTACTCGTCGAGGATCACCGAGATCTTCTCGTAGATCTCCCGCAGACACTGTTCGGTGCTCCGGTCGCCGTCAGTCTCGATGCAGCCGAACGCGAGCGGCGTCGGGTGCCGTTCAGCTCTGCTGAGAACGCCGTATCCGACCCTCGCCAGCCCCGGATCGATCCCGACAACGATCATGCCTTCTTCCTGCCTCCGTGCATGATCAATCCGTCCTTATGCTAGATACTTATTGTGCATGCGGTCCGGCGATGCTTTCGGGCGCGATCTCTTCGATGCCGGCCCGGACGAGGGGGAGGGCTATACAGGGCCGGCCGAAGGAGCCAGGCGAGTTCCGGGCGTCGCGGTGACGGTCGATGATGCGACCTGCCTCCTCCGGAACGGCGAGAGCACGTTTGTCCCCGCGGGGACGGTGCACCGTTTTTCTCTCAACTCATCAATCGGGCTGACGTGCAGTGTTTCATTATTTCCGGTCAGGCGGGACGATCTTGGAGGTGGGCCGATCAAGGATCCCGCGGGCTGAACGGGGACTCATCCCCGGTTTCCTCCGATATCAGGTCGTCGTGAAGGCTTTGAACCGCAGACCTGAGAGGAGGGATATCGTCCTGGATCGTTCTCCAGATGATGGTCCTGTTGATCCCGAAGTAGGCATGGATCAATTTGTCGCGCATACCGGCCATCTCGCTCCAGGGAAGAGAGGGACAGTTCTCCCTGACGCGTCGGGGAATGCACTTCGTCGCCTCACCGATCACTTCCAGCGCTCGCGTGACTGCGTAGACAGTCTTGTCGTCCGCGAAGAACTCCTCGTACGACATTTCCCGGGTGAAGACCTCGATCTTATCGACGGCGTCAAGGATATCGTCCAGGTAATCGAGAGTGCTTCGCGGAGCCGTCATATGTAGATGACCTCTTGTAAGACACGGCGGCCGATGCGGGGCTTGAGCGCGCTCTTTTCGACCAGATCCACTTTTTTGCCGAGAAGTTCGGAGAGATACCGCTCAAGCCTGAGAAACCCGAAGATCCCCGGCACCTCGGAGAACTCGACCAGGATGTCCACGTCGCTTCCCTCGTGCTCCTCGCCGCGCCGGCACGAGCCGAAGATGCCGATGGACCCGACGTGATAGGTCTCCTCCAGGTACGCCTTCTTCCCCCGGAGAATGGCGATGACCCTCGCGCACTCCCCGCCGGCCTCGCGGGTGATGGTGTCCATCTTGATCGGGATATGGGCCTTCCCATCTTGTATAGATATCCCCGCCCCGGTCCGCAGATGTGGCCAGGCAGGGGCCGGGCCGAACCATGGGCGTTCCCCGACGGAAACCACCAACAGAGCAACATACTCGACACGCTGTCCCCGCGGAATGCCGGATGCACATTGCGGCACATGTGCACATTGTCCCACACGATCTCGTTATGGACAAGCAGGCGTGGAAGATGCAATTAATATAGTGCCCGGTAAGACTCTACCAGAGGAAAGGGAATGCAGGTTGCGAGTGCTCCTGACGGCACCATCTACATTGATGGAAAGGTTGTAACCGCGCTGGACCGTTTTGTGGCCTCGGTGACGGAGATCATCGAGCGGTATACCCGCTACGTGATCATCAGCGAGTACGTTGCAATCCTTTTTGGAAGGGCCAGGGGTACGGAAGATATCGACCTCTTCGTCGACTACATGGATCGTGATACATTCATGTCGTTTTCCGAAGACCTTCTGGAACAAGGGTTCTATTTCCTGAATTCCGACGACATCGGCGAGATCTACTCAATGCTCTGCGACAGGCTCGCCGTGCGGATCGCCAAAGCCGGTAGGATCATCCCGAACATCGAGATGAAGTTCAAGAAAGACGACTTCGATCGTTATGCGATGTCCAGGGCGAAGGTGGTACAGTTTGGCGACATCCGGTTCTTCGTATCGCCCATCGAGCTGCAGATCCCCTATATACTCTATCTCGGGAGCGACAAAGATATCGAGGATGCGGTCTATCTCTGGATGTTGTTCCGAGAGACGCTCGATGGCGATCTCCTGCAATCGTTCATGGAGCGCCTGCAGGTCCGGGGGGAGCAGTATGGAATTGAGGTTTGATCGCGAGAAGAACCGGCAGGAGCGGCTGGCCTTTGTCCGGAGACATGCCCTCTGGGTCAGGGAAGTCCCAAACGAGGTCTGGAGCCGCGAGCAGGCCGATCTGATCGACGCGTTCTTTGAAAATGCCCAAAACTTCGCTCTTTCCCGGTCCGATTACCTCCGGATGCACCGGGCCCGGCGGGGCCGCCCCGAACCGGTGCACGGGTAACTTCCGGCCGGGCAAACGGAGAGCGGCCGGTTGCATGGTGAGTGTATCCGTTCTGGATCGGGGCATGGGACCCCGGTCGACGCACTCCCGCCACAAGGATGTGGTTTTGCAAGACGCTCGCGACAAACGGGTCGCCCTCCTCTTTCATCCGCTCCCACCGGTAATAGGGAACGACCGTCAACTGCACCTCACGGCCGGTCTCCGCCTCCAGTGCCGGCACCCGGTCATGATCGACCCGGCTCTCGCCGCCGAGGATCAGGATATCGATGTCGCTCTGCTCATCAAGAGTGATCTTTATGTAGAGAAACGGTAATTACTGTTAGACTGACGAAGGTCCCGATCGGGAGGATTTGCGATGAAATCAGATATTGAGGTTATCAAAGAGGGGGTGACCGAAATAAGGGATATGCTTGATGGGTTGATGCGCCAGCATGAAACTATTGGAATGATGAAGTTATCTGAGCGTTCCCTGCAAGAATTTCTCGAGGACGAACCAGATATCTATACCCTTGATGATGCGAAGGTCGTGTACCTGTGAAAGGAAAAATTGTCCTCATTCCATTTCCCTTTACCGATCTGACATCTTCAAAGCTTCGTCCTGCCCTCGTCCTCTGTTTCTACCAATTTCCGGTGCATTAAGCACCATCACTTGCTCAGCACGATCTCGCTTCGTGACGACTGTTTTCACTCATCACGTGCAACTCCGGCTCCACGGATATGCTCGCGGCTGGGGCGGTTGAGCATTCTAGGGGAGCGCAGGTGGATTGAACAGCACCGTGCCTGATTCCGGGGGCGCATTGGCGCGCATTCAGTATGTGCCGGAACCTTCGGGTACTTTTCGGCTGTGAGTTGTGCTCAAGGCACCGGAAATCGGCTGAAGTAATCGATCGATACTCCCCTGGCATGTGCCGTGAACGCTTCCGGAGCAGGTGCAGCAGGTACCCGACAAAGATATTAAAAGTGTGCGCTGGGGCAAGTAAACGCCCGAAAAACAGAAACGGATGTGAGCCTGCCGTTCTTAAGCCCCAGCCGAGATTTGAACTCGGGACCTGCTGATTACAAGTCAGCCGCTCTGCCAGCTAAGCCACTGGGGCATACCTTATAATGTGGATCGTCCGCGGTAAAAAAGATGGCGCCTGAATTCTCATGCCTCCCCGGCATCCCCGTGCTTCTCAGGTTCCACCGCCCACACAACCTCACCATCATACAGAATCCGCCGGACCCGGTGATACGGAATACAGGACACATGGGTCCCGGCGTCCACCTCCAGGTACTGCGCATCGAGCGCGAGGACCCTCTCGCCCCGTAGCGTCGAGCGGTCGCCGGGCGCCCCCCGGTCGACGTACTCGACCTCGACCCTTGAGAAGTCGTAGCCGGGATCGTGATAGAGCCGGAGCAGCAGCCGGTGGCTTGTCCGCATACTCACCCCTGGCTACCTCGCCCCACCGGACCATAATGGTGCCGCCGCCGGTCCCGGTAGGCCTCGCCGCAACGCCCGAACGGCCGGCGAACCGGCGCTGCGGGACGACGGCCCGGAAGGGTCTGCAAGATTCATAACAGAGGAGCACAGAAGTACCAACAGGATGTCGCATCTCACCGTCGATCTCGGGGGCCGGCCCGGCCTCGACTGCCGGGGATTCTGTTCGTACTGCTACTTCAAACACGTCCAGGGGACGACGTCGTTTGGCTGCAAATACTGCCTCCCCTTCCAGAAAGGCTGCGACTACTGCACCCGGGGCGTGCGGGAAGGTTACGCGGGGTTCAAGGACCTCCGGACCGTCGCCGACGAGACGCTGGCAAACCTCCAGATGACGGGCGACGACATCGACCGGATCACCATCAGCGGCGGCGGAGACCCGAGCTGCTACCCGGAGTTCCGCGACCTCGTCGAACTGCTCGGCAGCATGGAGGCGCCGCTCCATATCGGCTACACCAGCGGCAAGGGATTTGACGACCCGGCCATCGCCGATCACCTCATCGAGAACGGCCTCTCCGAGGTCTCCTATACCGTCTTCACCGCCGACCCCGACCTCCGGCGGCAGTGGATGCACGACCCGACGCCGGAAGCCTCGCTCGGGGTCCTCGACCGGCTCTGCGGCGCAATCGACGTCTATGCTGCCGCAGTCGTCATGCCGGGCGTCAACGACGGCGAAACCCTGGAGCAGACCTGCGCGTGGCTGGAGGAGCGGGGTGCAAAAGGGCTGATCCTGATGCGGTTTGCGAACCGGACGGACCAGGGTCTCATCCTCGGCAACGCGCCGCTCATCGAGGGGCAGCAGGTCCACACCGTCGACGAGTTCCGCGACATCGTCACCGACTTAAACAAACAGTTCTCGATGAAGATCAGCGGGACCCCGCTAGGCGACCCCTCGATCGGGTCGCCGTTCGCGATCCTCCACGAGCCCGACCTCTTAAAGAAACTCCCCCGGGTCCGGAAAAGCGCGACGGTGATCACCGGGAGCGTCGCGGCCCCCTTCATCCAGCGGATCCTCTCGATCCGCGGCTCGACTTCAAGGGTTGTTCGGGTCCGAAAGGAGATCGCCTGTCTCATCACCGCCGACGACCTCGCCGAAGTGAACCTCCAGAGACTCGATGATGTCGTGATCATCCCCGGCCGGGCGTTCGTCCATGACGCCGAGGCCGAAAAGATCCTCTCCACCGACGGCGTCGACCGCGAGGTGGTGCGCGGCCCCGAGATGCTGACGGCCGATGCAGAGACGAGCATGGGTATGACCCGGACAGAGGTTCTCCAGAAAGAGATGGAAGGGTTCGCGGCCCTGATCAACACGATCAACCGCTACGGCCGGTGACGGGCGGGCATGCCGGGAGCGTGAACCGGACCGCAGCGCCGCGTTCGGGATGCCCCGGCACCCGGTCCTCGACCCATACCCGGCCGCCGTAGCGCTCGACCAGGGTGCGGACGATATGGAGGCCGAGCCCTTTGCCGCTCTTTCTCCCGCTTTTCCTGAATTTCTCAAAGACCCGGGTCTTCTCGGCGTCAGGTATCCCGGGGCCGGTGTCCTCGACCGAGACCAGGGCGGTCCCGCCTTCCTCCCGGGCACGGATCCAGACCGTGACACCGGGACCGCCGAACTTGACGGCGTTGCCGATGAGGTTTACGAAGACCGCCGACAGGAGGTCGTCGGCAGAGACCCACCGGTCCTCCGGCAGGTAGCGGATATCGACGTCAGGAAAGAAGCAGATGACGCTCCTCGCGATGTGGTCGAGGTTCACCGGCCCGGGCACGAGGGCCTCTTCCGCGATCCGCCGGATCGTCGAGACGTTCCCGATGATCTCGGCGCTCTGCCTGACGGCGGCCGCGAGCTTCCCGGCAAGGTCCTTCTCCGGCCCGGAGAGCGTCTCGGCAAGGAGCGTTGCGTAGCCGATGGCGACGGTGTTTGCGTTGTTGATGTCGTGCGTCATGAGATCCAAGTAGAAGTTCGCCTGCTCGTGGAGCCGCATCCGCTCGACGGCACTCCCGACCTCACGGCCGATGGAGGCGAGCAGGTCCCGCTCGTCGGGGGAGAAGACGTGCACGTTCCGGCTGACCAGATTGACGGCGCCGACGACCCGCTCCCCGGCGATGATGGGGATGCTTGCAAACGCCTGGATTCCTGCGCCGGCGTCCTGCGGGTAGGCGTGCAGGTAGTCCTCCACGAAGTGCGCCATACCCTGCCCGAGGACCGCATCGTACGGGGGGGCGTTCAGGTCGACGATCCGCCGCCGAAACGAGAACCCTTTCGGGAGCCCGATCTCAGCGACCAGTTCGGCCCTGGACCGGCCGGGGTCGATCAGGTATACGCTGCCCCCTTCGAAATCGAGGAGTTCCAGGGTCTTCTCGAGCACGCCTGCCAGCAGTTCGTCCATGCCCGCCGACGACGTGGCGGTCCTGACCACCTGGTTGATGACGTAGAACTGGGCGTTCCTGCGCCGGGCCTTCTCCTCGGCGATCTTCTGTCCGGTGACATCCATGACACCGACGGCCACGCCCAGGTACCCGGGACTCCCGCCGGTGACCGGGGAGGCGGCGAGGAGGGCGTCGATCGCCGCTCCGTCGGAACGCCGGAGCCGGAGTTCGGCCTCCGCCCGCCGCCACTCGCCCTGCTCGATCAGCGTCTTCGCCCGCGGGACGTCACCCGGGTCGACGAAGGAGAGGAAAGAGGCGCCCTGTATCCGGCTGACGGCGTAACCGAGGATCTCCGCCATCCGGGCGCTGGCAAAGATCGTGGTGCCTCCCGGGTCGAGCACCAGGACCCCTTCGTGCAGGCTCCTGCCGATCTCGCGCCACAGGTGCTCCACTCTGCCGAGCGCCACCTCGGCACGTTTCAGCGCGAGGACGTGCCGGACGGTGCAGACCAGGAGTTCGGGGGAGATGGTCTCCCGGACCAGGTAGTCGTCCGCACCGTGCCAGAGAGCCCCGACCGCTGCATCGAGGTCTTCGCGCGAGGCCAGGATGACGACCGGGGTATCGGAGGCTTCTTCACTCACCCGGGTCACCGCCCCGGGCTCCCGGCCGGGGTCGATCAGGATCAGGTCGAACGACTCTCGCCGGAGGGCGTCGATGCCTTCGGCAACCAGCCGGTGTGGGACCGTCTCGGCCGGGAGCCCGGCCTTGCGAAGGGCCTCTCCGACCAGGGGGGCGTCGCCCGGGCTCCCGGTGATGACGAGCAGCCTGAGCGGGTCGGGCACTCCTTCACCCCCCCGCCGGCAGGGTCCGGGTGCTGGGTAACCTAGGCTTCATCCCCGTGCGAGGTGCGCGCCGGGGCGTATCCCGGAGCATCGCTACCCTTTACCCGGGGTCCGGGGATAAGTGTTACTGACCGGTCGTTACCAGCCAGAGAAACCGCTCGACGATCCACTCGTTCCTGACCTCCGGGTGGAAGAGGAGGCCGTAGAGAGGGAGCGAGCGGTGCCGGATCGCCTGGGTGCACCGGTCCGAGGCGGCGAGGGATACGAACGTATCCGGGACCTGCACGGCAAATTCATGCACCCCGTATGCGGGGAAATCCTCCCTCCCGGCAAAGAGGGGATCGGGCGCGAGCACCCGGACGTCGGTCATGCCGATCTCGCAGCACGGCTCGATGCCGCCGCCGAAGGCCGCCGCGAGGGCCCGCATGCCGGAGGATATGCCGAGCACCGGGCGCCCGAATGCAGGAAGCCACCTGAACCGTTCAGGATGCTCGGCAAACCCGGTGTCCCGGAGCGCCGTCCCGCAGAGGATCACCCCATCCGCGGCCTCGATCTCCGGTGCGCCGACGGCGGTGTAGTGGCGGGTGAAAAACGGAGTTTTGGCCTCCCGGAGAAGCCGTTCGACCGGCCCGACAAACTCGTCCCGGGAGAGCGAGCCGGCCCGGTAGCAGAGGTCGACGATCAGGATCATTTTGCCACCAGCCCCACCCGCTCGATACGGAGGACGCCGTTGTAGTTCCGGTAGACCCTTGAAGCTTCTTCGATCGCGATCCGCCGGGAGAAGAAGGGGGCGTCGATGACAAACGTCTCAAACTCCCCTCCTTCCCCGATGAGGGTGATCCGGTGCTTCCGGGCGATCTCCCGGAGTTCGTCGAGGGTGCGTCGGTCGATCTCCCTCCCGAGCCAGGATTTGTCGAAGGGGGAGGAGAAGACGCCTGCGATGATGATCCGGAACCCCGCGTCGATCAGTTCCTCCATGTAGGCCTCCTGGTCCACGTTCCAGAGCGGGTTGAAGCACCAGAGGTCCAGTTCGCGGCAGACCCGCTGGACCCGTGCCGCCTGGTAGACCGAGAGGATCGCCCCGGTGACGACTCCTTCGATCCCGAACTGCTCCCTGGCGGTGAGGAGAGCCCGCGCGAGATCCAGGAGCTCTTCCTCCTTCTCTCCCGCCGTCTCCACCTCCACGAGGGGGAGACCCACCGCCTCGGCCTGCAGTGCAGCAAGGCGGATGTTCGGGGTGTGGAACATATAACTTTCCGGGTTCCCGGAGATGACCGTGATCAGGCAGACCACCTCTTCCTGCTGCATCGCCTTCCAGCAGGCGAAGGTGGAGTCTTTCCCGCCGGAGAAGAGTACGCCGAGTTTCATGATTGTTCCCGTAGTTCTTCGGCCGGGAGCCAGATAAAACCCTGCAACGGCGTTGCCGGCACGCGGCCAGGGAACGGACTGGCGGCTAAATACGGGGCTTAACGTCTCTTTTCAGGCAACCGAGAGACCGCCGGGCGCCGCTGTCAGAGGAGGATCAGGATTATATGGTGTCGGATCTTCACCCGGTATGAGCACCGGGGCACACAACAGAGGGTATGCAGTATGATGACGAACAATGAAAATCCGGAAGAAAAGATCGATGTAGTGGTTGATTGCATCCTGGTAAACTACCGGGGAGACCCCGAGTGGCGGGGTCGGATAGTCCATGCGATCCTGGAGTGGGCGGAGGAGCACCCGGACGAGTGGGATGAACTGCAGGCACGCTGCCAGCAGCGCCACGAAGTCCTGGTCTAAGCCCTCCGGACAGGATAGAACATCTCTTCTTCCCTCCCATCTCCGGGGGTAAGACCGCGGGAGAACCGTCGGGTCCAGGGTGTCCGACGGTATGTTCAATACCCGGTGTTAATGTAGCACAAAAAACAAGCTCATGATCAGGCAACTTGTATGGCTTCAGCGGACAGCAGCACCGGACTCGTGAACCAGGGGCCCAACTGGCAGTTGCTTGCCGCCGCGCCCGTCCTTCTGCTGGCACTGGTCGTTGCGGCCCAGTCCTTCGTGAATGTTCCATTTGATTTCGTTGCTCCCTTCCAGGCGGCACTCAATATCCTCCCGAATATGGGTTCCGTGCTCCTGGCCGTTCTCGCGGCATGGGGCACGATGAAGACCGGGCGGCTGCAACTTGTCTGGATGGGGTCCGGCATTCTCGTGCTGAGCCTGGCCATTCTGCTTGCGAACCTGGTCGGGACCCCGATCAGCCTGAACAACGGGGTGCAGATCCAGAATCTCGGTGCCGTCCTCGCCGGTGCCCTGCATCTTGCCGGCGCTCTGCTCGCCGTCTTCTCAATCGGACTCGCCAGGCCCGATCCGCGACAACGGGCGGTTGCACTCGCAGCGGGCTACGGCGGCAGCATAGCGGCGGTCACCCTGATCGTCATCGCGAGCACGGCCGGGGTGATTCCCGTATTCTTCATCCCGGGAGAGGGAGGGGCCGCGATCCGGCAGGTGGTCATCACCCTCGCTGCGGGTCTCTTTGCCGCTGCTGCGCTGGTGGTATTTGTAAACTATATTCGTTCGCGTTCGTCGTTCCAGTATCTATACAGCCTGGCGCTGGCTCTTCTCGCCCTCGGCCAGATCGCGTACCTGCTAACCCTGTCCCGCGGCGACCTCATGGCCTGGGCAGGCAGGGCAGGGCAGTGGGGTGCCTCCCTGTACTTCCTGCTGGCTCTGCTCCTGATCCTCCGCCTTTCAGGCGGCCGCATAGCGGAAGTCCATTACGTGCTGGACTACATCTTTCCTCCCTCCAGCAAAGGCTACAGGTTTCTGATCGAGTCGTCCCCCGACGCAATCATCGGCCTGGATGCGGGAGGAAACGTGCTGGTATGGAATGCTGCCGCCGAGAGCATACTCGGCTACAGCAGCAGGGAGGTCGTAGGGAGGCCTATCAGGGATCTGGAAAGCAACCCGGTCCCGGAAGGTTCCGGCACGCAGGAGCCGAGGGAGATATTTTTCCGGCGCCGGGACGGCAGAGAGATGTGGCTTGAGGTCTCGGTGGCGCACTACACCGTCCGCGGGAGTCCGATCACCACCGTCAATATCAGGGACATCACCGATCGGAAGCGTGCGGAAGAGGAGCGAAGACAACTTTACGGGAAACTTGAGGATGTGCACCGTGAGGCGAACCTGTATCTCGACATCATGACCCATGACATCGGGAACGCCAACACCGTCACGACGATGTACGCAGATCTCATGGTCGAGATGCTGGAAGGCGAGCCGGGTGCGTATGCAGAGAAACTGCGCGGCAGTGTCGAGAAGAGCAATGAAATTCTCCGGAATGTCGCCACCATCAGGCGGCTTCAGGAGGAACCGTCCCTGCTTGTTCCGGTGAACCTCGATACCGTCGTCCGAAAGGAGATCGAGACCTTCCCCGGGGCATCGATCCGGTACGAGGGCGAGCCGGTCGAGGTGAGGGCGGACGGACTCCTCTCCGAGGTCTTTGCGAACCTCATCGGCAACGCTGTCAAGTTCGGTGGGCCGGACGTCGAGGTAACCATCCGGGTCAGCGAGCTGGACGGGGAGGTGGAGGTCTCGGTCGAGGACACCGGTCCCGGTGTTCCGGACGACGTGAAGGAGAGACTCTTCCGCCGGCTGGAGCGCGGAAAAGCCAGAGGTCCGGGCAAGGGGCTCGGACTCTTCATCTCCCGGATGCTCATCGAGCGCTACGGCGGGGAGATCCGGGTCGAGGACCGGGTGCCCGGCCGTCCGGAGGAGGGCGCTGCGTTCCGGTTCACGCTCAGGAAAAACACGCAGGATGGGTGAACGATCTTCTGCGGGCGAGCCGGTGTACACCCCCGGGGCCCCAAACGAGCAGCTATGCTTATGAGGCGACGGGATTCAGATGTCTTCGTAGGATTGGGCGCACATGAACGTTATCGTTGTCTATGCAAGCAGATACGGGTCTACGAGAGGCATTGCGGAGTTCATCGCCGAGAAACTCCGGGAGCACGGCACGCAGGCGGAGGCCCGGAGCGTTGACGCCGCCCCGCGTCCTGAAGAGTACGACGCCGTCGTGATCGGGAGTGCCGTGTATATGGAGCACTGGATGAAGGAGGCGGCGGAGTTCGTGCGGCGGAACCAGACAGCCCTCGCCGACCGGCCGGTGTGGCTCTTCAGCAGCGGCCCGCTTGAACTCGAACAGGGAGCCGGTCCGGACGATCCGGAACTGGAGCCCAGGGAGATCGGCGAGTTCCGGGAGAGCATCCACCCCCGGGGTCACCGGGTTTTCTTCGGTGCACTGAAACCTAAGTTTGCCAGTTCGGGTTCCCTCACCCACTGAGATCCTCCGCTATCGTGATCGCAAGCATTCGAAATTTCGTTGGGAGAGAGACTTTGCCAGTTGGTCTTTTTACCCCCTCCCCGATCCCGACATGGCCCAATTATGCCGTAAAATCATCGTGTTAACGGCATCAAAATTGGAGTGAATGTACTTTTTTGTCTTCCTCATCCACGAATCAATGGTAACTGTCAAATTCAATAGCGCCTGTTTGATGAATTTCGTTGACGTATGCTTCAGTTCCGGGATCTCAAATCGGATCAGGGAGACAAATAACTGCGCAATGAACCCGATGATTATAGTTCTCGGCGCTACCCTTTTGAACCCTGAAGTACCTGAGCCTTCATGA
>WOYI011402665.1_pt2 | contig 25356 bp, 25 predicted proteins | sample 6423411 | NCBI WGS metagenome assembly WOYI01 (sample SAMN13441803, study PRJNA592873) | oil field metagenome | biome: oil field; feature: oil-well bore; material: oil-contaminated soil; isolation source: oil-contaminated soil from oil-well borehole | place: Germany: Wietze | collected 2016-10-18 ... | reverse complement strand
ACGCCTCCAACGACAAACCGGGCTCGCCGCCAACGACGAACCCGCACCCTTCTAGAGGGCCTCGGCTATTGGATGGGCTCGTCCCCGAGAACTTTGGTGCGCGACAGCCCGCCGAGGCACCCTTTTCGTCCGTTGCGGTGGTTGGTCGGGATACAGCGTGTGCCCGTTGCCGCGCACGGCGAGGCCGCGGCGTTCCGGCGCGGTGAGCGCGGACACAGGCCGGGCTGGATTGCGCCCTCGTGGCAGGCTGATAGCCACGATGACCGCCTCCCCGCTGATCCCGACCGTGTCCGACCCCGACGGGTTGTTCACCGCATTCGGCGAGTGGGCCGCCGCCGGCGGCACCGTGCTCTACCCGGCGCAGGAGGAAGCGCTGATCGAATTAGTCAGTGGCGCAAACGTCATTCTCGCCACGCCGACCGGGTCGGGTAAGTCGCTGGTGGCCACCGGCGCCGTGTACGCGGCACTGGCCGCGGATCGCACCAGCTTCTACACCGCCCCGATCAAGGCGCTGGTCAGCGAGAAGTTCTTCGCGCTGTGCGAGGTGTTCGGCGCGGCCAACGTCGGGATGCTGACCGGTGACGCCTCGGTCAACGCCGATGCTCCGATCATCGCCTGTACCGCGGAGATTCTCGCCAACATCGCGCTGCGCGAAGGGGCCGACGCGGACATCGGCCTGGTGGTGATGGACGAGTTCCACTTCTACGGCGACCCGGATCGCGGCTGGGCCTGGCAGGTGCCGCTGCTGGAACTGCCCCACGCGCAGTTCCTGTTGATGTCGGCCACCCTGGGCGACGTGACGTTCCTGCGGGAGGATCTCACCCGTCGTACCGGACGCCAGACTGCGCTGGTCACCAACGCCGAACGGCCGGTGCCGCTCTTCTACTCCTATGCCACGACCGCCATGCACGAAACCATCGGAGATCTGCTGGATACCCGGCAGGCGCCGATCTACGTCGTGCATTTCACCCAGGCCTCGGCGTTGGAGCGCGCGCAGGCGTTGATGAGCGTCAACGTGAGCACCAAGGAGGAGAAGGCCGCGATCGCCGAGCACATCGGCGCCTTCCGTTTCTCCACCGCATTCGGCACCACGCTGTCACGACTGGTCCGCCACGGAATCGGCGTGCACCACGCCGGGATGTTGCCCAAGTACCGGCGCCTCGTCGAACAGCTGGCCCAGGCCGGTCTGCTGAAGGTCATCTGCGGTACCGACACCCTCGGCGTCGGTATCAATGTCCCGATCCGCACCGTGGTGTTCTCCGCGTTGTCCAAGTACGACGGCAACCGGACGCGGCTGCTCAATGCCCGCGAGTTCCATCAGATCGCCGGGCGCGCGGGCCGCGCGGGCTTCGACACGGCGGGCACGGTCGTGGTGCAGGCACCCGAGCATGAGGTGGAGAACCTCAAACAGTTCGCCAAGGTCGCCGACGACCCGAAGAAGCGCCGGAAGTTGGTGCGCCGCAAGGTTCCCGAGGGCTTGGTGCCATGGAGCGAGAAGACCATGACCCGGTTGATCGAGGCCACGCCGGAAGCGTTGCACAGCAACATGAAGGTGACGACGGCGATGATCCTTGACGTGGTGGACCGGCCGGGGGATCCCTTCCTCGCGATGCGGCGGCTGCTGACCGACAACCACGAGCCACGCAAACGCCAACTGCGGCTGATCCGCGAGGCGGTCGGCATCGCCCGCTCGCTGCTGCAGGCCGGCGTTCTGGAGCGGCTCCCCGAACCCGAGCCGGACGGCCGCCGCTACCGGCTCACCGTCGACCTGCCGCCCGACTTCGCGCTCAATCAGCCCCTGTCCACCTTCGCCCTGGCGGCCGTCGACACGCTCGACAGCGCATCGGATACTTATGCACTGGATGTGGTTTCGGTCATCGAAGCCACCCTGGAGGATCCCCGCCAGATTCTGGCGGCTCAGTTGAACAAGGCGCGAGGCGAAGCGGTGGCGGCCATGAAGGCCGAAGGGATCGAGTACGACGAGCGGATCGAACTGCTCGATGAGGTGACCTACCCGAAGCCGCTGCAGGAGCTTCTCGGGCACACCTTCGAGGTGTATCTGCAGACGAATCCGTGGGCCGCCGACGGACACCTGTCGCCGAAGTCGGTGGTGCGCGAGATGTGGGAGCGCGCATTCACCTTCCGCGAGTACGTCAGCGTGTACGGCTTGACGCGCTCGGAGGGCGCGGTGCTGCGATACCTGTCCGACGTCTTCAAGGCGCTGCGCTCCGGAGTTCCCGCCGCCGCGCGGACCGAGGACCTCGCCGACATCGTCGAGTGGATCGGTGAGCTTGTCCGCCAGGTTGATTCGAGCCTGCTCGACGAGTGGGAGCAGCTGACCAGTCCGGATCAGCCGCACGATGTCCCGGTGGCGTTGCCCGCTCGGCCACGCCCACTGACCGGTAACGAACGCGCATTCACCGCCATGGTGCGCAACGCGCTGTTCCGCAGGGTCGAGCTGTTCGCCCGGCGTCGCTGGGCCGATCTCGGCGAACTGGACAGCGGCTCGGGATGGACCGCGCAGCGCTGGCAGGAGGTCGGCGAGGCCTATTTCGAGGAGCACGCCGATGTCGGTGTGGGCGCGGACGCGCGCGGTCCGGCACTGCTGATGGTCGATCGACAGCCCAGGGCCTGGCGGGTACGCCAGCTTCTGGACGACCCTGCCGGCGATCACGACTGGGTGATCGTGGCGGAGGTCGATCTGGACGCCTCCGACGAAGAGGGCGCCGCGGTGATCCGGTTGGTCGACGCAGGCCTGTTGGACTGACGCGAAATCACCGCGTTCCCCTGGCTTGTTCGTTCTGGGACATGTTCGACGCTACCGGGGGCGGTTTGGCGTACGGCGAATCGGGGTGAGCGATCTCGACGAAGTCGCTCTAAAAGAGAGACCCATTTTCCTGAGCTTTGGTCGGACTTGTTGTCGGAGAACGCAAATGCGTCCGGACAGATCGGTTGGTGCCAGTCAGCCGATCTCGGCGCGAAGCTCTTGATGCCGCTGCTCCAGTTCGCTGCTCACCTGTGTGAAGAGATCCCGTGCGTCGACCTTGACACCTCGGAGCTTGACCCTCAGCGCCCTCGGCTCCTTCTCGATGACGATGCTGCTGCTGGGATGCAGCGGGTACTCGTTTCCGGTTCCCGATATGCTGGCGCTCACTCCTGCCACCAACTCGTATCCGTGATCATCGCGAAGCCTATCTGCCAGGGCCGTGACAATTTCATCCTCGATCTCATGGGCGTCGACTGTCTCTGGCAGGGTCACCGTGAGGCTGATCACCTGCGCTATGCTAGTACTTCGTGACTGCGCGTCCGGACCGGCCACCACTTCGCGCTCACTTTTGTGTCACGCACCTCGCGGTATGCCCATCGGTGCATGCCCATAGCGCCGCGGTAGCGGTCGGACCCAACCAGGGCCGCGACGATGATCCTGAATGGCGGCTCAACCGACACCGCGGACCGTGTGGCCGAAATCGTGAGGCCAGGAAAGCGAGACGCACATAGTCGCCTCGCCGGCGGTGTCCAACAGGTAGATGACTCATCGACGGGCCGGCTGACGAGGTGCCCAGGAAACTGGTGACCGCGCCGAGCACCGCTTGCCGGACGCAGCCAGCGCAGGTGGGCGCCCACGGCCTCGATCCGCAGATCCGCCGTGTGCGGCACTGTCTCGCTGCGAGACCTTATTTGCTGGCGGAACCTATGATTGCGCTTTGCACAGCCGCGAGTCGAACGCGTGCCCGCTCGTCGGCTCCCTCTTGTTCTTCTGGGGTGACGACGACGGCGTCCGACCCGGGAAATATCATCGCCTCGTGATCGGTAGCCAGCCAGCGCACCACGTAGGGCGGCGAGCCGTCCTTCGAGTGGACTCCGGTGATGAGTCCGCGCTGATCGTGCTGCCCCGTGGTCGTGCCCTTGAGCACTAACCAGTCCCCGACTTTGGCCTTCATGTCTGTTCCTTCGTGTCGAGCCCCATCATAGGTACGATCGCCAACACACAGGCAGGGTAATAGGTCACCGTTGCATGGCCGAAGGTCCCTGGCGGTGCCGGTTCGCCACGTCCCGACCGGATTCGGTCACCTCACAGCTATGTGAGTTTTCGCGCTGCGCGGGTGCCGCTGATTCCTCACCCGGAAGGGCTGGCGGCAGCCCCGAACGGGGGCTCAACTATCGACGCCGCCAGGGTAAAGGACTCTAGGAGCCGGATTTGAGTCAAGTTCGGGGTGTGCAGGTCGTGTTGGCTGCCGCTTTGATGTGCGTTGTGCTGCTTAGGGTTTCATAGGCGAGTTGCGCTGCCCGGGAAAGGTTTTCGACTGCGTTGCGGCAGGCGGTGGCGGCGGATCGCAGGCCGGCGGGAATGCTTGCCTGGGTGGCGAGTTCAGCCAAACCAGTGCGCAGAACCCGGTCTTGGGGTGACCCGTTAGCGGTGGGTGCCCTTGATGCGGCTGATCAACGCCCGGGGTTTTTCCGTCGGCGCAGGTCGTAAGTCATCTGTCCGGCGGTGACGGTGCCGGGATCCAGGCCGCGCCGGCCGGTGGTGAATCCGTTAGGGTGCCCGCGGAACACCAGCAGAGCGCTACCCCGGCACTGTGCCGGTGATCGCGGCAAGGGCGTCGATGCCGGTGGAGCCGATCTCCCGCAACGAGTAGATTGGTCAGTCGTTTCCCGATCCCGAAATCGCGGGTGTCGGGGTCACCCCCGCTGCCCGCTTTCGCAGCTTGGCGTTTGGCCCATTCGTTGCCGTTGAGGCACAGCTCGGCGTTGCAGGGGAAGTAAGAGCAGAACTTCAAGAAGAACGGGCCGAAGTCCGCATCGAGGCAGTAGAAGTAGAACCGATTGACCACACCGGTGGTCTTCACGATCCACGGACAGGAATCGCCGCGGGCGTCGTGGCGCTTCTCGGTGCGGAACAGATTCGTTTTCTCCTGCGCCCGCCCAATGAATAGCACCCCCCTCAGTGCCGGAGAAGCCAGGTACTCGTGCATCACATCGTCCTTGCGCTGCCCTTTCTCGGAATCGGCCCAGGGCACCGCATTGACGCGGGGCGAAGCTGCGGATCGGTGTGTTTCAGGCGACCTCCGATCCGGCCGATGGCGTCTCGGTGGTGGTCGATTCCGGCGGGGTGATGTTGGTGGGTCGTTTGAGAAGTTTGCCTCTATAGAAGCCCGACCGAAGCCGACCAGGGCGTAGTCAGCGAGTGTCTCGACGTCGACCGCCTCAGGCTCGACCACCTCGGCGCTGAGCCCGGTATGTTGCCACCTCGACATTGTTTTCGGTGTGGACGTGTCGATGCTGCAGCGACGGTCCGGCGTCACGACGAACCGTTCACCCGGCCCGACACCACACGTTGGTCGATATCGGCACCGTTTGACGACCCGGCTCACGAACGGCCTTCGGCGCAGGGGACTTTGGGCCCTACTGTCGGCCCGCGGCCCAGGGCTAGGCTCGACGAGTAAGTTCGGCAACAACCACTTCGTTTGGGGGCATGATGACTAACCTTCCCGTGCAGCGGCAGCCGCGCTCGCTGCTGCCCGACATCGCTGAGCTCTTCGCCGGGTTTCCCTCGTGGGCGGCGTTACGCTCGACGGTGGGCAGCCATCTGATCCGGCTGGAGGACAAGATCGAAGACGGCCACTATGTGGTGCGCGCCGAGATCCCCGGCATCGATCCGGCCAAAGACGTCGACATCACGGTGCATGGTGGCCAGTTGACGATCAAGGCTGAGCGCACCGAGAAGAACGAGGCCAACGGGCGCTCAGAGTTCAGCTACGGCTCCTTTGTCCGCTCGATCTCGCTGCCGGCTGGCGCCAAGGAAGACGACATCAAAGCCAGCTACGACAAGGGCATCCTCACTGTGTCGGTGCCGGTGGACGACACCGCACCGGCCGAAAAGCACGTGCAGGTTCAGGTCGAGGCCGCTAAGTAGACGATCCGGCCCGACAGCCCCAGAGTCTCCACTGGCGAGCTCCGGGGCTGTCTTTGCCCTTCGCACGACTCGATTGCGGCAACAGGTGTCCGGCTGCCGGAGAATCGAGATCCTCTTGCGGGGCGACCCGCAAGTTCAGCCGTGCCGAGTCTGCTCCGCCCCGGTGTCTGTGAGGACCAGCCCCGTTGCGCTACTGTCGAACATCGATCGACGCACCCTGTTGCGAACAGTGACCGTGGGAGCGAAGGCAGTCAAGTCGGTTCTCCGCGGCCCCAGGCCAACCCATCGGGCCGGGGTGGGCGCGCATCGGATGCGCACCCGATAGCGCAAAGCAGTTGGCGCACGACCATTCGCTCTGAGTGCGTTGACCGACCAGCTCCGCCGCAACGCTGATTTCGGGCGCACGGCGCTGCTCGCGCAAGAAGTGACCAACGCGGTCGTAGCGCGGCGCGCGGGCATCACCGGTTCCGGGGTGAGGCTGTGGATGCTCGGGGGCATCGCCACCCTGGGGAGCGACGCGAAGACCTCGAAGACAGATTCCGGGTCGGTCGGCAGTTGAGCACCTCCATAGATCGTCGGCGGCCTGCGCGGTCAGCCGCGTGACCGTCGTTGACACCGAACGCCTTTCGCGGGATGGCACTCAGCGCGGTTGAGCATGGTTGCTCAACCGCGCTGAGTGGGCGAAACCCTAGCTTTCGGCGAGGGTGCGGTGCAGGGCCTTCTTGGCCTCGCGCACCGCGTCCAGGATCGTCGTGCGGGCCTGGGCTAGCTGCTGTTTCTGCTCGTCGGTCCCGGTCCAGGCGATCGTGCGAGCCAATCCGGCGAATTCGCCGAGCTCCTTGCGGATCTTGAAACCGTCGCCGAATTGGGCGGCCCGCGCCAGGAAGGCATGGGCGGTCTCGCTGCTGATGCCCCGCCACGCCAGCAGGTTCGTGCCGAGTTCGGTGAGCGTGGCCACGCCGTTGTCGACGGTTACCAGGCCCCGCCCGGCAAGCAGTCCGATGGCAAGCTCGGCCATCTCCTGCGGCGGGGTGAACGCGCCACCGGTCGCCTCGCTGACACGTGCCACGACCTGAGCGGCGTCAGCCGGCCCGTCAAGCAGCATCGCGGCGGTGGCGAACGCCGCACGCTTGAGGACCCGGCGCCGTTTACCGTGACCGAACCCGCGCCCCGGGCCAGGGCCGTCGGCGTCCTTGCCGTGGCCGTGCTCCCCGAAACCACCGAAACCGGGCCCACCGAATCCGGGGGCGCCGGGACATCCACCAAAAATCATCTCGTTGTTTCCTTTCTCGGGTGGCGACCGCCACCCACTGATATCAACCTCCTTGATACGCAAGGGCTCCACCTGTGTCAAGGAACTTGATACTCGGGGCACGCAGAGCACCACACGGACGGCCCCCGGGATGGTCGCGACGCACATGGAACTGCCGGGCACATGCCAGCATGTGTGACATGAGTCGAGCCGACGACCAGCCGTTGGGGTATCTGCTGTACCGCGCGGTGGCCGCACTAAGACCCCAGGTTGCCGCAGAACTGAGCCCGCTCGGGCTTGGCCTGCCCGAATTCGTCTGCTTGCGCATCTTGTCGACGCACCCCGGGCTCACCAGCGCCCAACTCGCCCGCGGCACCAACGTCTCCGCACAGGCGATGCACCAGGTACTGCGCGCGCTAGAGGATCGCGGCGCAGTGACCCGCCCGCCGTCGACTGCTGCGGGTCGGGCGATGCCCGCTCAACTCACCCGCCGCGGCACGGCATTGCTCAAGCGCGCAGAGGGGGCCGTGCGCGCTGCCGAACAGCAGATCCTGAACCACCTCAGCGCTGATGAGCAGCACCAACTCAAACAACTTCTCTACGCGGTGGCACGCGGGGTGACCTCGTGGTGAGCGCTCCACTGCGACAGACCATCTCAGTTGACCAGCCGTTCGAGCCCTGGCCAACCACGCGATCCCGTCGACACGTGCCGAACCGCCGTGCGGCGGTGTTCGCTGCCCGGTTACCGAACGGGTCGAAATGAGGGGCTCGACCGCCGTGAGCGCCGGGCGCCGAGGCGCTCGCCGCGCTGGGTGTCTTTGGCCGGTATCGGAGTCGATGATCTGGTAGCGCCGGCTGCTGATCTGGAGCCACTACACGCGAGCCCGGGTGAGGTGCTGATGCGACAGGCGACCGGATCGGCAATGGTGAGCTCTCCGCCTGCACGGTGACCGATGTCCGCCCGGTCACTATCACCCGCACCGGCCCCCTATACACCAGAGGGTATACGACGATCACCTTGGTCAAGACGATATCGGTTTCGCTGGACTGCACGGGCGGTTGAGGGGTGATGACAGTGCGCCCCCGGGCGATCTCGCCGGTCTTGGCGTGTCGATGAGATCAGGACCTAAGTCTCTTATCGGTGGTCTGTAGCTCGAGACACACTCGGGGGATGAAGCCGTTCGAGGATCGTGTGGACGCAGGACGCCAATTGGCCCGCCGTCTGGAGTTCTTGCACGGACAGGACATCGTTGTGCTTGGCCTGCCACGCGGTGGGGTGCCGGTCGCGTTCGAGGTGGCCAAGGCGCTGGATGCGCCGATGGACGTTCTTGTGGTGCGCAAACTCGGTGTGCCGTTTCAACCCGAGTTGGCGTTCGGCGCCATCGGCGAAGGCGGCGTGCGGGTAATCAACGACGCCGTCGTGCGTGCGGCCGCCCTCGGCCGCGATGACATGAACGCAGTCGAAGCCGCGCAGCGGGTCGAGCTGGAACACCGCGTGCAACGCTTCCGCCGCGGCCGTGACCAGATCTCACTGGCGGGGCGCGTCGCGGTACTCGTCGACGACGGCATCGCAACCGGAGCGAGCGCCAAGGCGGCGTGTCAGGTCGCTCGCGCTCAGGGCGCGAGCCGAGTCGTGTTGGCGGTTCCGATCGCCCCGGACGACACCGTCGACAGATTTGCCGGGTACGCCGACGACGTGGTGTGTTTGCAGACGCCGGCGTTCTTCTTCGCGGTGGGGCAGGGTTATCGCATCTTCACCCAGACCTCTGACGACGAGGTGATCGCGCTGCTGGCTCGAGCCCGCGACGGTTCTGGAGCCCTTGCCGCCAGCGCGAGTGCCGCCGCCGACCCGCCGCTGCGCGATGAGGAGGTCGAGGTGGTGGCCGGACCGGTGGTCGTGGCCGGGCACCTGACGATCCCGGAGCACCCCAGCGGCGTCGTCGTCTTCGCGCACGGCAGTGGCAGCAGCAGGTTCAGCGCCCGCAACATCTACGTCGCCGACGTGCTGAATAGTTCCGGCATCGCCACCTTGCTGTTCGACCTGCTCACCCCGGACGAAGAACGCAACCGCGCCAACGTCTTTGATATCGAGCTGCTGGCACGCCGGCTCGTCGACGTCACCGGCTGGCTGGCCGGCCAACCCGACACCGCAGCACTGCCGGTCGGCTACTTCGGCGCCAGCACGGGAGCAGGCGCGGCCCTCGTCGCGGCCACCAATCCCAGAGTGAACGTCAGCGCGGTGGTCTCCCGCGGCGGCCGGCCCGATCTCGCGGGCGAGTCGCTGAGGAAAGTCCACGCACCAACGCTACTGATCGTGGGCGGACACGACGACGTGGTGCTGGAACTGAACCAACAAGCACAGGCCGCGATACGCGGCAGATGCGAGCTCGTTGTGGTTCCCGGCGCCACCCATCTCTTCGAAGAACCCGGCACACTCGAGCAGGTCGCCGTGTTAGCCCGTGACTGGTTTATGGACCACTTCGATTCTGCCCGCCGACGGTAGTCCGCCGCACTCGCAAAGCCAACAAGGCTGGCTCTGCGCAGCACCACTTGACGTCTGACTGCCGGCGGCAGGATTCACATCCTCCAGAGGCCCTGTACCGGTGCTGTCGAACAATGGGACCTGCGGCAACTTCATCCAGTTCCAGTCAGCTTCCTGATCGTGTCGATCTCACGTGGCCGATAGGCTCGCCCGTCGGAAAACGCCAAGTCATGGAACCACTCTCTCGGCGGTTTGAGGTACGGGTGGTCCCAGGAATCCCACGGCAGGAATGTCTGTGTCTTACCCGCGATCAATCCCCAGGTATAGGCGCCGACATGGCGCCGCTTGGCCACCGGAAGCACCCCTTCGATGGTGCTTCCCTTAGTGCGTGCCAGGTACTCGGTGCACATCAGTGGCCTGCCCCATGGCTGGAGTTCGTTGATCCGGCCTTCGAATCCGGCCGGGTTGTCGTAGCTGTGAAAGGAGAGCACATCGGCCAGATCGAGTTGGATACCCGCCATCTCGCTGCGGTGTGATTCATCCCCCCACTCCCCTTCCCAGACGCCGGTGGTCAACGGCTGAACAGGGTCCACCGTCCGAGCCCAGCGGAAGACCTGCGGCAGCAAGTCGGCGATGAGCTGGGGCTTGTCCTCGCGTTCGACCTTGCTGTACACCGCAGCCGGATTGTCCGGCTCGTTCCAGAGATCCCAGGCGAGTACGCGCTCGTCGTTGCGGAACTGGGTGAGTATTCGCACCACGTACTCCTGGAGGACCTGGCGATAACGCCGATCGTCGAGGCGCTCGGCACCGGGACTCTGCACCCAGCCCGAATTGTGCACACCCGGCGTCGGGGCACGCTGCGGGCCGCTCCTGGGCAACGGATCCCAGCATGAATCGAAAAGCACCAGGAGCGGTTTGATCCCGTGCCGCGCCGCGATATCGACGAACAGTGCCAGTCGGTTCTGAAACCCCAGGCGGTCCTGCGTCCACAACTGGTCGTGCAGGAAGACCCGCACGGTGTTCAGCCCCATCGAACTGGCGATACGCAGCTCACCGTCGATCCGCTGCGGGTCGAAGGTGCCCTGCTGGAACATTTCCAGCTGATTGATCGCGTTCGACGTGATGTAGTTCGCGCCGACCAGCCAGCCATGCCCGCGGAACCAGCGGTGCGCGCGGTCGCTGGACCAGCGGCCCGGCGCGGCCATCGCGAGGGGTGCTTGGGTGAGCGCGGCCGCCGGTGGCGCGAGAAGCGGAAGCTTGAGAACAGTCCTACGGCTCAAGGAGCGCCCGCGATCAGATCCGTTGGTGTGGCTCAGATCACCTACCAAGTTGGTGTCCTCTTGTCGCAGTCGGCGTCGATTCTTTGGCAAGCGGTATGCCTACCCTGATCGATGCCCGACTACACAACCCCTGATCAGCTAGGGCTCCAGGATGATCTTGACTGCACCATCGGCTTTGCGCTGGAAGCTAGCGTACGCGTGCGGGCCTCGTCCAGCGGCTAGTCGCGCTCGATATCGATGACCAGCGGACGATGATCCGACAGCGCAGCCGCCGGGGTCTCGCAACGACTGGCGCGCAATCCCGGGTCGTCGGTGAGGACGTGGTCCAACTGGCGAGTCGGCAATTCGGCCGGGAACGTCGCCGCAGCACCCCCCAGCGTGCGCAGACCGGTACATCGGGCGACCGCGTCGGGTGTCAGGTTGAGATCACCGGTCAGAATGTGCGGGCCCGGCAACCCGCCCAGATCCGCGGCCAGTCGCCTCAGCTGTCGCCGATTCCAGCCCGGAACGAACGAAAGATGAGTATTGGCAACCGATATCGGGCCCAGCGGAGTGTCCAGTTGGGCGATGACGGCAGCCCTGGGTTCCTCGTCGACGATCATGACCTTGTTCGGGCCGGGCAGATACATCGGAAAGCGGAACGGGATCCGCGGCAACCGCAACACCTGCCAGCTGGTGACCGGGTACCGGGAGAGCAGGGCGATACCGTACGCCGCCGTACCGGGCTGCTCCTCTCCCGTTGCCGCTATCCAGGTGGCGCCCGGCGTGCCGGAGATGGCGGCAACAAAGCGGTGTGCCACCGCGCCCATCGCTTCGGCCGCAACCGCAGTCAGGTCCGCCCGCCCCGACCGATCCTGATCGAGGTCCACCTCCTGCAGCGCGAGAATGTCCGGGTCGAGCTCGCGCACGCAGGTGGCCAGCCGGGCCGGGTCCACGCCGTCTCCCACGGTTCGGCCGTGCAGGATGTTGAAGGTCGCAACGCGCATGAGAGGCGGGGTACCCATGTTCAGCCCTGACGAACTTCGTGAAGCGATCGCCCCGGCCCGTTATCGGTGTCGGCTGGCGGCGTCCCGCAGGATCTCGCCCAGCCGCTCGAGTGGGTCGCCCTGGGCGGGATCGAGCCGGCGTTGCGGGTCGCGGGGTGCCGGGCTTCCCGGGGCGGGCGGGGCGGGCGCCGCGATGATCGGCGGGGCGGGTGGGGGCACGAGCGCCGGCAGGGCAGGTATCGCAGCCAGTTTGGCATCGAGTCGGCCCCGCGCGTTCTCCCGAAGTTCCTGGCGAATCGGGTCGGCATCGGTGTTCCCGGCAAAGCAACCCTGCGGCGCCTGCTCGACCACCTCCTTGGCGGCCGAGTAGTACCCGACCGCCACTTCGGCATCGGTTGCCGCCGCCGCTCGGTCGCCGCGCGTCTCACGCACCAATTCCAGGTCGACGCGCGCTGCGCACGAATTGTCTTGCCGCGTCCGGTCCAGGGCCAGCGCGAACTCCCTGTCGGCGTCCTCGAGCCGGTCTTCCAGTACCGCTAGTGCGCCGGCGGCCTGGTGCGTCCTGGCGGGCTCGACGATATTGAGGATCTGTAGTGTGGCAACGTCTCCGGACAATGCTTCGGTGTCACCGTCGGAGAAACGCGACACCGCAGAGGTGCCCGCCACGGCGACCGAAACCAGCTTCGCCACCAGAAGCATGACCACCAGTACCACCGGTGCGGAGTACACCAGCAGGCGTCTTCTGGTGTTCATCGGCCGACCGCGATCCGGTCGAGGCGGGTGCGGCGCAGATCGCGCAACGCGTGGTAGAGCTCGAAGAGGATGAGCAGTACGGCGCCACCCGCCGGCGCCCAGTACAACTCGAATCCCGACGACGCGATGACCGCCAACGGCCGGCCCGGCTGTGCATCATCGGATGCGACCTCGTCCGGTTGGTCTTGACCGCGCCGTCGTCGATCGCGTTGTCCGGAACCCGGAACTCACGCTGCCGCACAGTAGATCCCGGTGCGCCTGCGCCCAGGTAGTACACCAGATTCCTGGCCTGCGGATACTGCCCGCGCGCGCCGATCAGCTGGTAACGCAACACATTGCTCGCCGCACCTGCATTCGTGGTGTCCTCGGCGGTGCGGGCGTAGGGCATCGCCGCTGCCAGCACCTGGCGCAGACTCCACGTATCGGCCGACAGCGGCCAGTCCAGGGATGGGCGCGAGTCAAAGCTGATGACCGCAAAGCGGGCCTCGGGATAGCGCGCGACGAGAGCGCCGATATCATCGCGCGCCGTGTCCATCCGGCTACGTCCGCTCCCGTCCGGCACGGACATGTCTGCTGAACGATCCACAATGACAAACACATTGGGGGCTCGCTCACCGGCGACCCGCATCACGGTGGGCTCACTGCCACCGATCACCGGTCGGGTGGCAGCCGCCAGCAGCAGCACAGCGGCGATCAGCAGTACGTACCGGCGCTGCTTCAACAGCACCAGGACCGCGACGACCAGCACCGCCAGCGTTGCGAGCAGCCACCACGGGATCGCGGGTTGCAGGCTCATCGACGCACCACCAGTGGCCGGGCAAGCATTGCGATCATCGCAACTGCGGCCGCCAGCAACAGCAGATCCGGGGTCTCCACCGATCGTGCTGTCGCGGCGTCCGCGTCGCGGACGGGCCCAGGCGGATGGCGGCGGATCTCGCTGACATACGGTGCCGGGTCATCGGTCTCGGGGTGAACCTGCCCGCCGGTCGCACGGGACAGCTCGGCAGGTAGTCCATCGCCGTCGGAGACGGCATTGACCTGTACGCCCGCTGCGACAGCAAGCTCACGCACCCTGTCGGCGGTGAATATGGTGGGCCGCGCATCATCGCCCAGCGATCCGGGTCCGAGGTAGATCAATGAGCGCCGCTGGTCCGGCCGATCCTGGAAGTCCGGGAATCCGGTCAGGCACATCGCCAGCACGTCCTCGACGCTCGCGGTGTAGTCGCTGTAGGCCACCGGCGCCACCACCGGACCGGCAGGTTGCCCGTAGCCGGCGAATTGGCCTGCCGCGTACTGGTAGTCCCGGGTCAGCGGTATGACGCGACGGTTGGCCGAGGTGAGGCCGATGCGTTCGGTGCCGAAACCGCGCACCGCCTCGGCGAAGTAGCGCAATGCACCGTTGACCGCCGGGTCATCGACGGATCCGCCGACGCAGACCATGATGTCCTCGGGCTGATCGGCTGCGGTGCGCTGTTCCGGTGCCGGCAGGCCGGTCGGCCTTGCCACGGCGAGAGCCGTTGCGGCGAAGGCGAGTACCAGAGTCACGACGGCGACCACCGCAGCAGTGGTGTGCCGGCAGACCGCACGCGCGTACTCGGGCAGTGCGGTCAGCCTGTTGGTGTTGGCCAACGGCCGCAGCGTACCGGGCTCATCCCGTCGTGGCGGTAGCAGTGCCGCCGCGACGCATGCGGCGAGTGCGACGCAGCCGGCGATGGGAACGCCCCACCAGATCACGTCCATTGCCGCACCAGTTCCCGCACGGCGGCACCGCAGGCACTGATGTCGACCGTCGAGTCCGAGTTGAATTGCGCGTCCTCAAGGTCGACCAGCACGGGGGCGGCAGGCGCCAGTGCCCCGCCGGAAACCGTTGCGATGTCGGGCACCTGGACATACTCCGCTTTCAATCCGGTGACTTCGCGCAGAAAGCGGCGTAGCTCCACGCCCAACGCAGCGCCGGCCTGCGATGCGGCCAATTCGCCCTCCTCGTAGCGGGTTTCGATGTCCTGGATGGCCCGCAACGCCCCGACCACCGACAACTCTGCGCGCTGCCGTCCGGGGGCTGTCCAGAAGAGGACTGCGGCGTACCAGAGAACCGTCAGCACCACACACGCCGCCGCGACCCACAGCCAGACGGATGAGAACGGCACCGGACCGATCAGGTGGCCGAGCAGGTCAGCCGGCACGCGCATACACCCCCGTGATGGCCACCAGCGCAGGCATGATGCCGCTGCTCGCGGCGATGCGTGCATGCGGTATTCGGTGCGCCGTCATAAACTCGGAAAGATGCTGTCGCCGTTGCTGTTCAGCCCGCCGGTAGGCGCCGATGACGCCGTCGCCGAGGATCGTGGCGTCCATGATCGGCCGCCCGTCGGCGACGTCATAGCCCAGCCCTGCCGCATCGGCATCCACCGCGGGCATATCGGCGATCATCGCCCAAAGCACATCATGGCGCGCTGTCAGCGACCGGACAACCGCCCCGAGGGCCTCGCTGATCTCCGGTTCGTCGGAAACGACGACGATGAGCATCGGATGCCGGTAGTGGCGCGCCACCCATCCGAGTTGCGTGACGATATCGCTGGTGCCGGGATCGGCGATGGTCTGCTGGTGATACCTGTGCAGCATGCGCTCAACGTGTGTCTCGCCGCGGCGCAGCCGAATGTCGATGCTGCTGCGGCGATCTCCCGCAATCATCCCGATCTCGTCGGAGCGTGGCAGCGTGATCAGCCCGACGGCACCGATGATATGCGCTGCGACATCACGCTTCGGCTCGCCCGACGGCGCCAGTGCCGAGGTGTTCCGGCCGGTGTCGGTGACCACGAGAATCTTGTGATGCTTCTCCGAGACGAACTGTTTGATCAGGGTGTGTCCGGATCGTGCGGACGCCTTCCAGTCGATATCGCGCACATCATCGCCGGGCACATACGGGCGCAGGTCGTCGAATTCCAGGCTGCGCGTGTGCACCAACGCGTAGCGACCGCCGGCCAACAGGCCCACGGAGTCACGCGCGAAGTACGCCTTGGCGGCGTCCAGATGTTTTCCCATCCTGACCTCACGGCACCGGAACAGTTTGCAGCACGGCGTCGATCACGACGTCGGGCGTGATCCGCGCGCTGGCGGCCTCGAATCCGAGGATCAGCCGGTGCCGCAGGACCCGGTGTGCGAGGCGAGCGATATCGTCGGGCAGCACATGACTGCGCCCGCGCAGCACGGCCAATGCTCTTGCGGTGCGGCACAATGCGATGGTCGCGCGGGGACTGGCGCCGTACTCGATGAGCCGCGCAAGATTCGCGGGCAGATGCCGCTCCGGGTCGCGGGTGACTCCGACGAGACGGCTTGCATATTCGACCAGCGCTCGATCCATGTGCACCGACCGGACCACGGCGCGAGCACGACGCACATCGGGGAGTGTGACCACGGGGGCCGAGCGGTGGTCGCGCTCATAGAGACCGGAGTCCATCCGGGCGATGATCTCCACTTCGTCTTCCACCGATGGGTACTGCACCAGATCCTTGAGCATGAATCTGTCGGCCTGAGCCTCGGAGAGCGGATAGGTACCCTCCTGGTCCACCGGGTTCTGGGTGGCGATGACCAGGAACGGTTCGGGGATCGGGTACTCGACGCCGGCGATGGTGGTCTGGCGTTCCTCCATCACCTCGAGCATCGCGCTCTGCGTCTTGGCGCTGGAGCGGTTGATCTCGTCGAGGAGCACCATGTTGGCGTGCACCGGCCCCAGCTGGGTGGCAAAGGTGTTGCGGGAAGCATCGTAGATCTGCGTGCCGATGATGTCGCTGGGCAGTAGATCGGGTGTGCACTGGATGCGGCGGAAGCTGCCGTCGATGGAATCGGCGATCACCCGGGCGGCGGTCGTCTTGGCGAGGCCGGGGACACTCTCGATGAGCAGGTGGCCGCCCGAGAGCAGCGCGAGCAGCATCGATTCACGGAGGTGAGTTTGACCCACCACCTTGGCCGAGAACGCGCCGGCCACCGCGCTGAGGATTTCCCTGGTGTCGGCGCCGGCAGCCTGGTCGGCCTGCAGTCGAGGTGCGGTCATGGGTCCTTCCGGTTCGGGCCACTGCCGGTTGCGGGTACCCAGATTCAGCGGACCGGTAACCTGCCTCCAATGTCCGACGACCGTCACGCAGTCAGCGCCGCAAGGGTGACCCCGGGACGGGTCAGCTGCCGCTGGTCGCATTCATCGCAGACCACCTCGTCGACCGCCCGCGCGATGGCCGCTGCCTGCAGATGATCGTCCAGCCACAGGCCGGTCGATCCACCGCTGAGCGCAATGCGCTTGACCGTCGACCCGCAGGCCTTCAGGAGCGCTGCGCGACGCACCAGCCCCTGTGCTGCGGTCACCCATTCACCGGTGTCTCCGGTATGGCCGACGGCGGCGTGCAGGCCGATGACCTTCAACCGGCGGTCCCCTAGCATCAGCGGAGCCTGATCGTCGATGTATAGGTACAGCGCCGTGCTCGCGCATTCGTCGAGCCGGGCCATCTGATGGGCGGTGTGGACGATGAACCGCCGCACGCCGAGACCGATGGCGCGGTGGGTGAGTGCGGTGACCGGCCCGCACCGGTACACCACCTGAACGGGCCGGATGTGGTGTCGCCGCACCAGGTCCAGGTCGCGGCCGTCGTGAGCGGTCACCGAGATACCGTGCGCGCGAACCCATTCGGCGCGTGATCGGTCTGCCAGGGCTGCGGCGGGGACATTGGTCATGCATTCAGGTGTACGTCTCCCCGGGCCGCGCGGGCGGGATCGATACGCACTCCTGACAGCTGCAAAGCCCATCTTTGCGCAATGTTGACACCGCGGGCAGCCGACCCGCTACATGCCGTGAACTCGACCGTCCTCGACGCGCCAGCTGCGATCCAGGTGCACGTTCTGCAGCATCCGGCGGTCGTGGGTCACCAGCAGCAGCGCACCGTCATATCCCTTCAGGGCTTCCTCGAGCTGCTCGATGGCGGCGAGATCCAGGTGGTTGGTCGGCTCGTCGAGCACCAGCACGTTGGTGCCCTGTGCCTGCAGTAGCGCCAGGCCGGCGCGGGTGCGCTCACCGGGTGAAAGCTCCTCGACCGCGCGCTCCACGTGGTCGGCGCTCAGCCCGAATTTCGCCAGCAGGGTCCGCACATCGGCGGTGGGCCATGACGGCACCCGCTGCTCGAATCGGTCGACGAGCCGGCCGGGACCGGCGAACTCGGCGCGGCCTGGTCGATCTCGCCGATCGCGATGTTCGCACCGAGGCTCGCCCGGCCCTCGTCGGGTTCGGTGCGGCCCAGCAGCAACCGCAGCAGTGTCGACTTTCCCGCCCCGTTCGGGCCGGTGATGCCGATCCGCTCGCCGGCGTCCACTTGCAGCGACACCGGACCGAGAACGAAATCACCCTGCCGGACAACGGCTTTGTCGAGAGTGGCCACCACCGCACTCGACCGCGGCGCGGCTCCGATGGTGAACTGGAGCGTCCATTCCTTGCGGGGAGCTCTCGTAGCCGCCACCGAAAACGGTGTTGGTGTTCTGGGCGAGGTCCAGTTCCAGAACACGAGTCACGCTGCGCGCGAGGAACTCCCGATCGTGGCTGACCAACACCACACCACCGCGCAGATCGCCGACGAAACGCTCCAGGCGGGCCAGCCCGTCGAGGTCGAGATCGTTGGTCGGCTCATCGAGCAGGACGATGTCGAATCGGGAAAGCAGCAGCGCGGCCAAGCCCACCCGCGCCGCCTGTCCGCCCGACAGGTCGGACATCAGCGTCGACTCGGGCCGGATCGGCCGGGAGTACAGTCCCAGGTCGGCCAGCACCGCGGGCAGCCGTTCATCGAGGTCCGCCGCGCCGGTGGCCAGCCAGTGATCCAGCGCGGCGGCGTAGGCGTCCGCTGTGGCCTCCGACTCGGTCAGTGCTTCGGCCGCGGCGTCCATGGCCCGCGTCGCGGCGGCACATCCCGTGCGACGCGCGACATAGCCGGCCACCGTCTCCCCCGGCAGCCGTTCATGCTCCTGGGGCAGCCACCCGACGAACGCGTCGGCCGGTGCGGCGCTGACCGTGCCGCCGAGTGGGTCCAGATCGCCGGCCAGGATGCGCAGCAGGGTGCTCTTGCCTGCACGTTGGCCCCGACGACGCCGATCACATCGCCCGGCGCCACGGTCAGGTCCAGATTCTCGAAGAGGGTCCGATGAGCGTAACCGCCGGCCACATCCTTGGCGACAAGCGTTGCGGTCATGGCCATATCGTCGCACCACCACGACTCCGGACTTTGCCGCGGTGCCGTTCATGACGTGCCGGGTTCTGCCGGCATCCGTTCCCGCAGGCTGTCGTAGATGGGCGGCGATTTCAGCAGCTCGGCGAGCAGCACCGCAGCGGCCGTGGCGGCCAGCATCGGTACGGCCAGCGACGTCGTCGCCGTCATCTCCATGACCAGCACGATGGCGGTCAGCGGCGCCCGCACGACGGCACCGAAGAAGGCGGCCATACCGACGATCGCCATGGGAACCACCAACCGCGAATCATGTTCGGAGAACAACGGGTTCAGCCCACCGACGGACAGCACACCCCACAATGCACCGACCGCAAGCAGCGGCGCGAACAGTCCACCGGGCACTGCGGCGGCATACGACAGCGGTCCGGCCATCACTCGGAGCAACAGATATCCGAGCGCCAACGGCAATGCCGGAGCGCCTCCGCCGAGGATGAGTTGGGTCAGCTCGTCGCCGCCACCGACGGCGCGCGGGTCCACGAACATCACCACACCGATGAGGGCCCCGATGATGCTCGCCTTCGCGATCTTCGGGATTCGGGGCACGCGCGAGACACCGTCGAGGAAGCCCAGTACGAGGCGGCTGTACACCGCGCCGAGGCCACCGGTGATCAGTCCGAAGATGATGAACACCGGGACCAGGCTGATGGACGGGGTGTCCATCGGTTCGACCTGGAAGTCGGGCTGATCGCCCATGATCAACCGAGCGCAGGCCACCGCGGAGGCGGCCGCGAACAAGGTGGCCAGTACGGTCGGCAGCCGCACCGACTTGGTCGCCTCTTCGAGGGTGAACAACGCGCCGCCGATGGGGGCGTTGAACGCCACCGCCAGACCGGCTCCGCCGAGGGCCGTCTGCATCATCCGCACGTCGGCGTCGGTGAGTCCGGCTCGTCGCGCGGCGTGCGCCCCGATGACCGCGCCCATGTGAACCGTGGGGCCTTCCCGGCCGAGCACCAGTCCCGAACCGATGGCGAGCACACCACCGATGAACTTGGCGGGCAGCAGCAGCAGGCTGGGTGGTCGGGCCGCGCCGAGATAGACGGCTTCGACATGCTGGATGCCGCTGCCTGCGGCCAGCGGCACCCACCGCACCACCCATGCGGCGAGCGTGGCGAAGAGCGCGACGGCGACCACCGGGACCAGCCAACCCGGGCCCGGGAGGTGGTGCGCCCAATCGACCAGCTCGCCCCGCCATCGGTCGGCGATCTGCAGGCACCATCGGAAGGCGCCGCCGACGAAGCCGATCACCACACCGGCCAGGATGGCGACGACGCAAATCCAGAAGGTGCCGGATTCAGTGGGTTTCGTCATCTCAGGTCAGCGGCGTGCTTGCCAGGCTGCGAGTTCGTAGAGGATCCGGCGCGCGCTCGCGGCCAACGAGGTGGGAACATGATCGGGATCCATCAGGTCGTTCTCCGCCAACGGACCCGCCTCATCGGCCACCACGTCGGCAGTCATCGGCTTGATCGTCCGGCCCTCGCCACGTAGGGCTTCCACGGCCTGCAGGAACGAGCCGCGCTCCCGGACGGCTGCGTCGAACTCGTCTGTGGACACCCCGAGGTGCTCGCTGATGAGCCGTTGCCGAAACGACGTGATCAGATCCCGAATCGTGTTGTCGGAACTGTCCGTATCCGCTTCGAGCGCGACGTCGCATTCACTGTCGAAACCCATCGACCGGTTGTTGAGGTTCGATGATCCGATGCGCAGCAATCGGTCATCGATCACGAAAATCTTCGAGTGGATGTAGACCGGGGTGCCGCGTTCGGTCACCGGCCAGTAGATGCCCAGTCGTCCGTGTTCGTCGGCGGCCCAGAGTTCACCGATCAGGAGGCTACGGGCGCTATCCATCGACTCGATTTCCAGCCGGCTCTCCGAGCTGCGCGGCAGGATGATGACGATTTCCGGGCCGTCCGGTTCCTCCAGGCGCAGGATCAGCGCCTCCACGAGGGTGCGCGAAGCCAGGTATTGATTTTCCAGGTAGATGGTGTGACGGGCAGCCCCGATCGCCGCCAGGTTCAGTGCCTCGACCTCACGGACGTCGTCGTTGTCCGGCACCGCAGGGATCGTCCGCGCGATCCCCACTTCGACATTCCTCAGGTGGGGCTCCAGCCCCCAGGGCCACGGCGAGTTTGCGGCTTCGAGCTGTTCGAGCTTATGGCCGGTCGCGCCCCGCCACCGGTCCCTGGCGACCTCGCTGAGCACACGGGCGGCGGCGCCGTCGACCACCGCGGCGACCTCGTGGCGGGGTCCGTAGTCGGTCCGCAACGGGTGGTCGTGGAGATGTTCGGACGTATCCCAGCGTCCAATGGTGAGGTCGATTCCTCCGCAGAAGGCCACGACGTCGTCGATGGCGATGATCTTCTGATGGTGGACCGCTCCGGTCGGGTGGGCTCCGTCAACCGCGAATCGGATTCTGCGGCTGCTGACCCGATTGAGGATGGACACCGGTGTCAGCCCGTACCAGATGTCGTCGAACACCGGGAGCAGGCGCAGATTGGACTTCAGTACGTAGATCTCGAGTCCGGCCCGCTTCCAGAGCAGCCAGTAGAGGAATGCGCCCAGCTGGTTAGGTCCGGGCATGGTGGGCTTGCCGGGCTCGAAGGTGGTTCCGGCGTCGAAATCCCAGCCCACGAGGATGATCCGGTGCTGGGCGCGCAGCATCGCGGCTTTCACATCCCGCAGGTAATCCGCGCCGTCGATGATGTAGCTGAAGCGGTCGGCGGGTGCGACCTGCCAGCAGGTCTGACCGGCAACCAGTACCCGGTCCGACGAGGTCGTCATACCGGGCTGTCTATCACTTGCCGGCGTTGACCGCCAGATCGATGGCGTACTGGTTGACGAAGGTGCCGGCCGATGGTTCGCCGCGGGTGCACGATCCGTCGGATTCACCGACCCGTTTCACCCACAGGTAGGCGTCGGCATGCGGAGTCGCGGTGGCCGTGGTGGGCGGAATACCCAGCGCGCGACCGTCGGGATTGCACCAGCTGAGCGGGCTGTCGGGTGCGGGCCCGGCCCCATTGCGCGAGGTGTCGATCACGTAGTTCGCGCCGCCGGTCATCCCGGAGATCGCTTCGCCGTAACCGGCCTGCTCCTCGGTGGTGTAGTAGTTGGTGGTGTTGAGGCTGAATCCGCGAGCGCGATCCACGCCGACCTGGTTGAGCATCGCGGCCATGTTCTCGGCGCTCACCCAGTGCGAGTGCCCGGCGTCGATGTAGACGGCGGCGGCGGGATCGCGGGTGAGGGTGTCGACGGCGTAGCGGATCAGGTCGAACCGCTCCTGGCGCTGATCGGCTGAGAGGCAGTCGGCCATGGCGAGCGCGTCAGGTTCGAGGATGACCGCGGCAGGCGAGCCGCCCAGACCGACGGAGATGGCATCGATCCACTGCCGGTAGCCGTCGGCCGATCCGAATCCGCCCGCGGCGTAGCTGTGGCAGTCGCGGTGTGGCAGCGCATACAGCGACAGGACCGGGGTCGCGCCGACGGCCTGTGCGGCGCCGACGAGCTTGCTCACGGTGCCGCCGACGGTGGAGGCGGGGAATGCGTGATCCAGCCAGTACGCCTGCGGGGTGTTGGCGACGTAGTCCAGCTGCGGGCTGTTGGCGCCCTTGGCGGCGCGCATCGCCTTGGAGATGGGGTCGACGTAGAAGGGCTTGCCTGCCAGTGGATTGGCCTCGCTGGCCAAACGCACCTGAGTCTCGTGGCCCGGGCTGAGTGCGATACCGGCGATGGCGGCGACCGCGAAGAAGGGGGCAAGCCACCGCGCGGCGGTGCCAGCAGCTGAGGACTTCACACCGAGAAAGTTAGTGCGGCTTGGTGATGAATGCCAATCGCCGAAGCGCTGGTCACAGGCCGAAACCGCACTGGGCAAACGTCTTCCCGGGACGCTCGATGGGGGCCGACGTGCCCAGTCCGGCCAGCTGACAGACTCCCAGCAACATGGACCGCGGAATGTTCGCCGAACCTCACCAGCACCAGGGGTTCCAACAGGCTGTCAGAAGGGTAGGATCTGGTCACCCCGACGACGTATCAGCGTGGACCCGAATCTTCGATGAGGAGGCCAAGGCGTGAACCGTCGATGAGATCCGCAGCATAGCTGCGGTGGGCGCAGCCCCGACCGGGTTCATCGGCAATCGTCTGCAGGGAGCCTTGTTTCGCGAAGCGCTGTCCCTTGTGCAGAACGGTATTGCCAGCGCCAAGATGTCGATACCGTCGTCAAGAACGGTTTCGGCCGGCGCTATGCAGTCGCCGGTCCATTCGAGGTTTGGGAGCTAGCCGACCACCCCGACTTGTGGACTGACGCGGGATAGCCCGCAGAGAACCCTGAGGTACGCATCCCGAATCGCCGCGGCGAAGGATCGTGCCACTGGGTGCCCCGACCCGTATTTTTCCGCGGCGGCGCGCACGCGTTAATCTGCTTTCGTCGGCCTCAGCGACCAAGTCGATAGAAAAGTTGAGCAGATTCATGACCGCAGCAGCAGAGACGACGGCGCTCGAATCGAGGGTCGGCCACTACTACCAGATGGAAGACACCTATCTGGTGGGCCGTGAAAAGGTGCGCGAATTCGCCCGTGCCGTGCAGGACTATCACCCCGCGCACTGGAATCTCGCTGCCGCCGGAAAGCTGGGCTATTCGGACCTGGTGGCGCCCCTGACCTTCACGTCGACACCTGCCATGGCCTGCAATCAGCGCATGTTCGAGTCGGTGGTCGTCGGCTACGACATGTACCTGCAGACCGAAGAGGTCTTCGAGCAGCACCGCCCGATCATCGCCGGCGACGAACTGCGCATCGACGTCGAACTCACATCGGTGCGCAGGATCGCCGGTCGAGATCTGATCACCGTCACCAACACCTTCACCGACACGGCCGGCGAGGTGGTCCACACTCTGCACACCACTGTCGTCGGTGTCACCGCCGAGGACGTCGACCCGGCGATCCGCCCGGCGGTTGCGGGCGTGATGATGCACGGCATCAACATGCTCGGCGCCGAGGACACCGGTCCCTATCACAAGTCCGTCCGACCCGAGGTCGAGATCCGGGTCGCCGACGCAGGCACGACCCGCACTCCTGCGTCACCGTCATTCGAGGACATGCGGGTCGGCTACGAACTGCCGGTGCACCACACCCGACTGTCCCGCGGCGACCTGGTCAACTATTCCGGTGTGGCCGGCGATGCCAACCCGCTGCACTGGGACGAGGAGATCGCCAAGCTCGCCGGTCAACCCGATGTGATCGCTCACGGCATGCTCACCATGGGCCTGGGCGTCGGCTTCGGCTCCGACTGGTCGGGAGACCCGGGCGCCGTCACCCGCTACGCGGTCCGGCTCTCCCAGCCCGCGGTCGTGCCCGCCGACGGTGGCGCGGATATCGAGTTCAGCGGCCGGATCAAGTCACTGGACCCCGAGACCCGCAGCGGGATCGTGATCGTGGGCGCGAAGGCCAGTGGACGGAAGATCTTCGGACTGGCCACCCTGAACGTCCGGTTCAGCTGAGCTGACGGTCGGCGGGCTGGTCGCAAGCTGAGAATCTGCTGGTTGAATCTGGTTAGCTGTGCCGGTCAGGACCATCACTCCCGGTGGCCTGGAAATGCCGAGGAGCCTCCCCGGCACCGACCACAAAGGAGCCGATCAATGTCGCTCAACGTCCGTCGCACCGTCGCCGGGATCCTGGGAGCCGGGGCGTTCACCGGTGCGACGCTGTTCGCCGCCATCCCCACCGCGTTCGCCGAGCCCGTGCCCCCGCCGAACTGCACCGCAGCCGATCTGGCCGGCGTGTCCTCCGGCGTCTCCGCGTCGACCTCGGCGTACCTGTTCACCCATCCCGAGGTCAACACCTTCTTCACCAGCCTGCACGGTCTTCCGCACAACGAGATCGAAGCGAAGGTCAACGAGTACTTCGATGCCAACCCGCAGATCGGTGCCGAGCTCAAGGGCATCCGGAAGCCGCTGCAGGACATCCGGATTCGGTGCGGTGACACCGACGGTGACGGCGACGTCGACATCCTCTGATCCCAGCCGCTCTCCGGCGCAAAACCTTGCCGTTACCAGCACGTACAGCTGGCAAAGAGCTGTACGCTTCATCCATTCAGTGAAAGGGACCCCTGTGATCAAGTCACGTTGGACCGCCGCCGCACTGCTCGCAGCGGCAGGCGCCGCCGGGGCAATCGTCGCCGCGCCGCTGGCGTCGGCCGAACCGACCAACTGCACAAACACCGGAAATACCGTGTCCGGTACCAGCAACGTGTGCGCGAGCCCGGGCAATGCGCAGATCACCAGCTCCCCGGGTCAGCTCGGTGAGACCCAGTTCGGCATGTGGCCGTGGGGCTACGGCGGCTACGGCGGAATCGGCATTCTGTAGCCGACTGCACGCACTCTCGACCGATCCTGAGCACTTGCACAGCGCAGGCCTCGGTTAAGCATTCTGCTCAAATTTC
>WOYI011378760.1_pt1 | contig 25357 bp, 27 predicted proteins | sample 6423411 | NCBI WGS metagenome assembly WOYI01 (sample SAMN13441803, study PRJNA592873) | oil field metagenome | biome: oil field; feature: oil-well bore; material: oil-contaminated soil; isolation source: oil-contaminated soil from oil-well borehole | place: Germany: Wietze | collected 2016-10-18 ... | reverse complement strand
GGGCAATTCCTCCCCCGGTTGAAACCGGGGGCCTCCTTGCCCGTCGTATGTGAACGCTTTCTGCTGCAACCCCTCCTGCATCCGCTCGCCGGTTCGTTCCCGGACAGACGTGCCCGGCAGAGCCCGGATCACCTGAATGATCCGGATGGCAGCAGCGCTCAGGGCTGGATTCCTGTCCCGGCCTGCCGTGCAATCATCCGCGTATGGCACGGTCACGCCAGGTCCTCGTCCTCGAAGGTGAAGACCTCTTCGATGGTGGAGCCGAGTGTGTGGGCCACCCTGTAGGCGAGTTTTAAGGAGGGGTTGTACTTCCCCTTCTCGAGGAAGACGATCGTCTCCCGCCGGACCCCGACCTGCTGCGCCAGTTCCTCCTGGGTAAGCCCCGTCTTCGCCCGGAGTTCCCGGATCCGGGTCTTCACCCGGCTTCACCCTTCCCGGGCAGATGCCGTCCGGCGGCGTTCGCCGGTCTCACGCCACATCCCCCTGCCGGAAGAGGTACCACTGAAAGATGCGGGCGGAGAGCCCCATCAGCAGGATGGTGGCGAGCAGCACGGTCTCGACCGTGAGGGCGAGCACGCCGAGGTAGTCTACCCAGAAGAGGAGCGCGAGGAAGACGAGGGTGAGCAGCCACGAGTACGAGATGCCGTAGGCCCCGATCTTCTGCGTCCGCTCGTCTCTCTCCGGCTCGTCCCGGAACCTCCAGTGCCGCACGGCGGCCACCGCGAGGATCACAAGACCGATCGTCACAAGAAGAGAGGAGATCGCCTCTGTCCCGGCTACGAGGAACGGGAGGAGGATGCCTGCAGCCCCGAGAACCGCTCCCGCCGCAATCTGTACTGCGTATCGCGTCTTCATCGATTCACCTGTTATGTATATCTAACATTGTGTTAGAAAAAGATAACTTTTGCGGTGTTGGGGGGCTGTGTATCCAGGGAAACGGTGTCTACCTACCTGGGTGGGGAGGCAAAGGAATTGCCGCATTCAGAGAGGCGCATTGTTTGACAGGCCACTCGGAGGACGTGCGGGCGTTATCGACCGATGATCTCATCACAAAATGCAAGTGCCTGTTTAGTTAGATGTCAAACTGACCATTAGCGTTGCTCATGATAAGGGTGGATGGTCCGGGGTGGGGCCTCCCCCTCCCCTGTCTTACGCAAAGATCCGCACACCTCACCCCCCACCTCGCCCGGCCTCCGGCCTCCTCCCCCGCCCCCAGGGGCGGGGGCAGTCATGGCGATACCCGGTGGAAAGCCGTGCCCCCGGGTTGCAATCAATCGGGAACACCCGGATGCGATCTCAACAAAGTTGTTTCGTAGGGCACTACCGAGAATCCGCCCTCTCACCGCCAACTGCCGCCCTGGATGTCCCGCCGGAATCTGTCCGCCGGCTATGCGCGGGATTCTCAGTGCCGGCAGGCGCCGGGAGAGCCGGGAAGACGAGTTGTTCGCCCGGAGTCCGATATCTACAATTTTTGGAGATTTAGCCAAAAACTTAATTTTGGTTGAGAATCTTTGAGTGGATCATTCTACGACTGTGAGCAGGTCGACCATGAACAGGTTACTGATAGTCTCAAACAGGCTTCCGATCAGCATCTCCCGGAAGAACGGCGACCTCCGCCTGCAACGGAGTGTCGGCGGTCTTGCTACCGGAGTCGGCTCTTTTTACAAGTCCTACGAGAGCCTCTGGGTCGGCTGGCCTGGTATAAACGTTCAAAGGAAGCATGAAGAGGAGAAAGACCGGATCGTCGATGTGCTCAGAAAAGAGCAGTGCCACCCGGTCTTTCTCTCCCCGTACGATATCAAGCACTACTACGACGGGTTCTGCAACAACACCCTCTGGCCGCTCCTCCACTACTTCAACCTCTCTGCAGACTACGACCCGAAGACGTGGCAGGTCTATCAACGGGTGAACGAGAAGTTCTGCGATGCCGTGATGGAGGTGGCCCGGCCCGACGACATCATCTGGGTTCACGACTACCACCTGATGCTCCTGCCGCAGATGCTTCGCGAGCGGCTGCCCGATGCGGAGATCGGCTACTTCCATCACATACCCTTCCCGTCGTTCGAGATATTCCGGAACCTGCCCTGGGGGAAGGAGATCCTCTCCGGCCTCCTTGGAGCGGACCTCATCGGCTTTCATACCTACGGCTACGTCCGCCACTTCCTCTCCAGCGTCCGGCGGCTCCTCGGTTACGAGCACACCTTCGGGGAGGTCAGGACCGGAACCCGGATGGTACGGACCGACCTCTTCCCGATGGGCATCGATTACCACCGGTTCGCCGACTCCGCGGGCAGCCCCCCCGTCCAGAAGGAGATCGCCCGGATACGGCATAAGTACGGGAAACGAAAGATCATCCTCTCGTTTGACCGCCTGGATTACACGAAGGGGATACCGCTCCGGCTCGAGGCCTTCGACGCGCTCCTCGAAAAGAAGCCGGATTACCAGGGAAAGGTCTCCCTCGTCCTCGTTGCGGTCCCGTCCCGGATCGGCGTCAGCAGTTACCAGATGCTGAAGAAACGGATCGACGAACTCGTCGGCCGTATCAACGGGAAATACGGAACGACTGACTGGAGCCCCGTCCGCTACTTCTACAACTTCCTTCCGTTCGAGACGCTCGTGGCATTCTACAGCGCCGCCGATGTCGCCCTGGTGACGCCGCTCCGGGACGGCATGAACCTGATGGCCAAAGAGTACGTCGCCACCAGGACCGACGGCACGGGAGTGCTTATCCTCTCCGAGATGGCGGGAGCGGCGGAGGAGCTCGGGGAGGCGGTCATCGTCAACCCAAACGATCAGGACGCGGTGATCGAGGCGATCGAGACGGCGCTTGCCATGCCGGAGAAGGAACAGGTCGAGCGGAACCGGACGATGCAGAGGAGGCTGATGCGCTACGACATCGAGCGCTGGGTCGGGGACTTCCTCACCCGCTTAAGCGACGCCCGGGCGATCCGGGTCGAGCGCTCCGAACAGATCGTCACCCCCGCCATCAGGGACACTCTGGTCGCGGACTACGCTGCCGGCAAGAACCGGCTGCTCCTCCTCGACTACGACGGCACCCTGGTGCCCTTCGCCGCAAAACCGCAGAAGGCGGTCCCCGGCGACGCCACGCGGGAGGTGCTCGAGGCCCTCTCCCGGAGACCGGAGAACGAGGTGGTGGTGATCAGCGGCAGAGATCGGTCTACGCTGGATGCCTGGTTCGGGGCTATGGATATCGGGATCATCGCCGAGCACGGCGTCTGGGTAAAGGAGCGTTCCGGAGAGTGGAGGATGCCCGAAGCGCTCTCGGACGAGTGGAAAGGAGAGATTTACCCGCTCCTCGAGCTCTATACGGACCGAACGCCCGGCGCCTTCGTCGAGGAGAAGGACTACTCTCTCGTATGGCACTACCGGAGGACCGAGCCGGTGCTCGGTGCACAGCGGGCAAAGGATCTCAAAGACGATCTCCTGCACCTGACATCGAACCTCGACGTCGGCGTCATGGAGGGGAACAAGGTCATCGAGATCAAGAACAACGTCGTCAATAAAGGAAGGGCGGCGCTGAACTGGATCTCCCGGAGCGCCTGGGACTTCATCCTCGCCATCGGGGACGATCGGACCGATGAAGATCTCTTCGCGGCGATGCCGCCCGAGGCTTACTCGATCAAGGTCGGGCTCGCCCCGAGCAGGGCCCGCTTCAACCTGGTAGCCCAGCGGGACGTGCTGCCCCTGCTCCGGAGGTGCATCGAGAGCGATAGAGACGGCATAGCCGGAAAAAAAGAGAAACCGGGACGGGAGAAGAAACTTATTGAGTCGGCGGCTCCGGGATGACGGACCTGACCGTCAGGAAGACCGGTCCCCGGAGGTCCACTTTCTTGTTGTGGTCGGTGATGTAGCGCATCGCGTAATCTTCGATACGGAAGTTGACGTCTGAGGGGAGTTTCGCCATCTTCACCTGGACGCGGGTCTCCTCCCCGCACCGTGCCGCCTCCTCGATCCGGGCGGCGGCGAGGCTTGATGCGGCATCGAGGTAGGTGATGCCGGTGGAGACCCCCTCGCGCCGGACTTGTGCCCACTTCTCGGTGTCCGGCACCCCGAGCACCGAGGCGTCGTGCACGAAGACTTCGTTGAAACAGGCCGGGCCGCAGAGTTTCGTGTTGGACTCGGGCTCCTCGACGATCACCTCCACCTCTCTTCCGGCGATCTCGCCGGTCCACGCGGAAAAAGCGCACGGTCCGGGGGCGGCGGCGTTCTGTGCGGCCGTATCATGGATCGCCTCCGCCATCCGCTTCCCGGCGGCGGACACCGGCTCCTCACGGAGGTGGACGGCGCCGGCGATCTGGTGGTCGGAGAGGGCCTGCGGGAAGAACTGCGGGTGGGTCAGCTGGCGGATGTCGTTGGACTGGTAGGCGATCATCGCGAGACGCTCCACCCCGAGGCCGAGGTTCATTACCGGCACGCCGATCCCGTACTCGGCGAGCGCCGAGGGGGAGTACATGCCGAAGGTAGCCACCTCAACCCAGCCGAGGACCGGGTGACGGGCGTAGACCTCCGTCTGGGTCTCGGGCATGTAGTACTTCGACCGTTTCTCGTCCGGCTGGAACCGGAACTCGGTGAATCCGAACGCCGAGAGAAGGGCCTCGCTGATGGCTTTGCCCTCTTCGAGGGTGACGTCCTCCCCCGCGACGATGCAGGAGGCGGAGTGGTAGGCCATCAGGCGGGTGGGGCCTTCCTCCTGCTCCCGCCGGAAACACCGGTCCACCGAGAAGAGCCGGATCGGGAGGTGGTGCTTCTCCCAGAGGGAGGAGAGCGTCAGGAACCAGCCGCTCGTCATGTGGCTCCGGAGGGTGTTTCGCGACGACTCCGGGGCGAGCGCCCGGAACTCGGGGAAGACCGAGTCAAGGATGTGCACCACGACGGCGTCGTCGGCCTCCAGGACGACCGCGAGTTCGTGGGTCAGTTCGTCGCCGTCGATCGTCCCCTTCTTGTAGCCGTGGAGGGTCTCGCGGAGCCTCTCCTCGATCTCGGAAGGAACCGCCCGTCCGAGAATGGCCTCGATCCCCTCTATCTGCTTTCTTGCAATTCCGACGTTCGGGCGGGGCAGGCCGCCGAGGTAGAAGACCCGGTCGAGGACGGCCATCGCCTCAGGCCCGAACTGCCGGTAGATGTCTGATTCCTCGACGATCAGGGGGTTCATAGCCTCGTCAAACCCCATTGCAAGGTAGGTCTCACGGAGCCGCTGCACGATCTCGAAGATCGGGTGCGCCGTAGCCCGGGTGTACTTCAGCCGGGGATACCGGCCCGAGACCCCCGCCGGGGTCAGCACCGACGGCCCTTCGTGCCAGGCGTGCTCGAAGTCCTCTCTTGCCTTCTTTTTGAACTCTTCCACATCAAATCTCATAGGTTCCGCTCCAGACAGACGACCCGGCTCACCGGACTCTCGTCCCGAATGAAATAGTCGCAGTGCTCCGCGATTTTCTCTGAAAATGCCCTCACTTCACTGTGTTCGGGCATCTGGTCCCTCTGCAATCGATTCCTACTGTACCCCAGATACATATAACCCTTTACCTCCACGAACCGGGCCCCGGAGTCCTGGTAGATCGCCGCATACTCCTCGGGGGAGAAGTCGTTGTAGCCACGCACCAGGGTGGTGCGGATGGCGGACCGGCGGTCGGCAAGTCCGGCGAGGCTCTCGTGGATCCGGTCCCAGTAGTCTTCCCGGGGCCGGCAGAGGTGGAGATAGGTCTCCCGGTCGGGAGCGTCCAGGGAGACGTAGGTCTGGTAGGGCCGGCACCGGGCGAGGACTTCGGGCCGGGTGCCGTTCGAGACGAGGAACGTCGTATACCCTTCAGTGTTGAGGCCGTCGATCAGTTCCGGGAGGTGCGAGTAGCAGGTCGGCTCCCCCGAGAGCGATATCGCGACCATCGTGGGGTCGAGGGCCTCGGCGAACCGCTCCGGCGTGACGGAGGGGGAGACCTTGTAGCCCGAGAGCGCCCTCTTCTGGACGCGCCGGAGGTTTTCGATGATCGCGGACGGCGGGCACTCCACCTCTTCCGTCACCTCGTGCTCGAACGACCGCCAGCAGAAGAGACACTGCTGGTTGCACCGGAGGGTCGGGGTCATCTGGACGCAGCGGTGGCTCTCGATGCCGTAGAACTGCGCTTTGTAGCACATCTCCCCGCCCTTGAGCGCCCGCTTGTTCCACATGCAGGGTTTGACGGCCGCCGAAGAGTTCGGGCTGATGAACTGGTAGCCCTGCCTCCGGAGGGCCTTACATGCTTCTGAGTGCATCGATCCCGAGAGTCGCAAGGGACTCCTGCAAGGTGTTCCTGACCGCGTCCACGAGCGTAAGGCGGCTGCTCCGTGTCTCGCCCTCGCTTTTCAAGACCGGGTCGTAGTGGTAGAAGGCGTTGAAGAGGTCGGCGAGCTCGCGGGCGTAGGAGGCGAGCAGGTGCGGGCGGAGTTCCTCTATGGTCTGCTCGATGACGGCGGGGAACCTCGCGAGGTGGCGGGCGAGCGCGATCTCGTGTTCGGTCTCGTAGTGATACGTCTGCTCGAACTCCTCTGCTTTATCGAGGATGCTGCAGGCGCGGGCGTGGGCGTACTGGATGTAGGGGCCGCTCTGCCGCTCGAAATCCAGCGCCTCTTTCCAGTTAAAGACCGTGCTCTTCTCGGGGGAGACCTTCACGATGTCGTAGCGGATGGCGGCGATGGCGACCGACTTTGCGATTGAGCGCCGCTCCTCCAGGGGGAGTTCCGGGCGGCGGACGGTCACTTCGTCGAACGCCTTCGCGGTCACCTCCTCCATCAGCGCGTCCGCCGAGACGAACTTGCCCGCCCGGGTGCTCATGGAGCCCTCGGGGAGGGAGACGAACTCGAAGAAGACGATCTCGGGCGGCTGTTCGCCGAGGAGTTTGAGGGTGGCCTGGAGCTGGGCGCCGATCAGTTTGTGGTCCGCCCCGAGGACATCGATCATCCGGTCGTAGTTGCGCCCCTTCCAGGTGTGGTAGGCGAGGTCGCGGGTGCTGTAGACCGAGGTGCCGTCGCTCCGCCGGAGGATGTACTTCTTCTCGAAACCCTGCTCCGTGAGGTCGACCCAGAGGGTCTCGTCCTCGTGGGCCTGCGACAGGCGCCGGACCCGTTCCATGATCCGATCCACATCGCCGATCCGGACAAAATCGCTCTCCCAGACGAACCGGTCGTGGTGGGCGTTTAAGCCGGCAAGGGTCGCCTTGATCCCCTCTGCACAGAGGGAGACGGCTTTCCTGAACTTTGCGACGGTTTCCGCATCGCCGCGCTCCACCTTCTGCATGAGGTGGTCGATCTCCTTTGTGATCTCCGGGTCCTTCTGGAGTTCCCGGTTCGCCGCGATGTAGACACGGGCGACGTAGTGGTCCTCCTTCTCACCCTCCTCGCGGGCGAGACCGAGGTGGTCGAACCCCCACGAGACGATGGCGATCTGGCGGCCCATGTCGTTTAAGTAATACTGGACCTCGAGCGGATAGCCGGCCTTCCGAAACGCCCGGGCGAGAGTGTCCCCGATGACGGTGTTCCTGATGTGGCCGACATGGAGGGGGCCGTTCGGGTTCGCGCTCGTGTGCTCGAGCACGACCCGCCCGGAGCGGTGGGGGAGGCTTCCGTAGCCGGGGCGAACGGCCTCCCTGACCGCCTCCGAGAGGAGTGACGGCCCGAACCTGAAGTTGACGTAAGGGCCCGTCGCCTCGACCTGGATATCGCCGAGATCGGAGTTTTCCGAGAGTTTTCCGGCGATATCGGCGGCTATCATGGCGGGTGCCCGCTTCTCTCTCTTCGCAAGTTTAAACGCTACGGTCGAGGCGAGATCGGCGTGATCCCCCCCTGTCGTGAGGAGGACGTCCTCTTCACCGGTGCATGCCCGGAGCATGCGCTCAATCTGTTGGTATTTCTCCTGAAACATCAGTATCCGGTCCTGTAACGCAGGATCGCTGCGATCCCGCCGAATGCGTTGTAGAGCATAGAGCCTTCTTCAAAGTCGTCCGATATAATCCGAACCGTCGCGCTGCTCTGGTCTGCAAGTCTGGTCAGTTCGTCGATGATGTCGACCTCTTCCGTCACGTAGAGCGACCCGCCGTCGTTTGGGCAGGTGCCGAAGTCGAGGTCCTTGATATGTTTGCCCGGCTCAATGCTGACCGTCCGCTCCTCGGTGTAGTCGTTATTCTGGCAGGCAAGTTTCAGCCTGGCCCTCCGGAGTTTCTCGGAGAGGAGGAGGGTGTCGACGGCGCCGATCTCCAGGTTCTTCCGGACGCTCTCCTCGCCGTAGGAGGCAGCGCCGTCATCTTTGACGAGTTCCTGGAGGAACCGGTTCATCACGTTCTTCTCCTTGATGACATCAAGGTCCTTCAAGGCGTCCGACGCACTCTCGACGAGTTCGGCAAGCCCGGACTCATTCGTGTAGCAGACGTCGAAGAGGCCGAGGATCCGCTTTTGCAGCTCGTGATGGAGGAAACTACCCGCCTCGAACTCCTCCTTGGTCGGCGTCGGGCCCCCTATCAGCACGCCCTTGAACCGCTCGAAGAAATCCTTCTCGGCGAGGAAGATCTCGCTTGCATGATCGCCGATCTTCTTGTAGAACTCGTTGATGGCGATCAGCCGCAGCCGCTGGAAACGTGCGCTCGACTGACCACCTTTTCGCTGCTTGCCGGGGACCGTCGAGGTGATGCCGTGGACCGGCTCGATACGGTTGCCTCGCAGGAAGCCGATGTAGGCCTCTCGCCGGTCGAGGACGATCAGGCCGTAGACCTCCTTCTCCCCGAGCATCTGCTGCAGCGGTTCGAGTTCGAACGAGGAGCTGCACCGGTACATGTAGGTGTTGAGCGGTTCGGGCGGCTCGATGATCTCGCAGTCAAGGTCGGTGCGGTCGCCGCCGATGTTGATCGTGCCGCAGAAGACCGCTATGCCGTTCTCCGGCGGGCGCTTATAGTATTTCAGGCGGGAGAGGATGGAGGATATGGCACTCTGGACGTTTGTTCGGGTCTGCTTACTCTTGATGTTGGCGCACTGCCCGAACTCGTCGCGGAGCTGGGCGGTCACGTCGTATATCTGCTTATCCGGAGGTATATACAGGGTGATCAGCTCGGTGCCGCTCCCTTCCTTCTCCGCAAGCCTCTCAAGCATCTTCTTAAATTCGTAGCGCTTTCGCGGCGTATCCATCTCTTGCGTCTCTTCCATTGGACGTTCACCAGGCCAGCTGAATGTTGTTCAATTGTCGAAGCTACTATATGTTTCTCTGAGGAAGGGCATAAATCTGCGCACATCCGCCGGCCCCGGCGTGCCCCCTCACCACAGGCACCGGCAGATGAGGCAGATCGTCTTTGCATCGACGATCCTGCCGTCCGCGATCATCGACCCGACGTCCGCGATGGGGACACGGACGACCTCGATCATCTCGTCGTCGTCCATCCCGTAGTCGGAGCACGGCGAGAGGCCCTCGGCCCGGTAGAGCCAGATCCGCTCGTCGGTGTAGCCGGGAGAGGGGTAGATGTAGCCTTTCGGGACGAACGTCTCCGCCTTCATCCCGGTCTCTTCGATCAGTTCCCGGTGGGCGGTCTCGTGGGGCTCCTCGCCCTCGTCGATGGTGCCTGCCGGCGCCTCGAAGATGTACTCGTCGATGGCGAAGCGGTACTGCCGGATGAGGTAGCAGTCATCCCCGACGACGGGGAGGATCGCGACCGCCCCGCCGGGGTGGATGACCACCCGCTCCTTCTTCTCCCCGTTTGAGAGGGTAATCTCCTTCTTCTCGACGGTAAGCCGTCTGCCGCGGTAGATCTCCATAGTTACCTCTCGTACTCGATCGGGTCCTTCAGCCCGAGCTCCCGGAACGCCTCTCTCCTGTAGTGGCAGGAGGAGCAAACCCCGCATGCCCGGCCATTGTTCTGGTAGCAGGACCAGGTCTGCTCATAGGGGACGCCGAGGAGAAGGCCCTTCCTGATGATGTCCACCTTCGTCATCCGGACGAAGGGCGTCATAAGGGTGATCCGGGGGTCCGCCGCCGTGCCGAGGTCGACCGCCCGCTGGAACGCCTCGATGAACTCCGGCCGGCAGTCGGGATACCCCGGGTAGTCCCCGGTCTGGACGCCGATGAAGATCGCCTCAGCCCGCCTGGCTTCCGCGAGGCTGGTAGCGATGGCGAGGAGGTTCGCGTTCCGGAAGGGGACGTAGGTGCTCGGCACCCCCTCCTCCTCACCGGCGTACTCTTCGACGGGGATGCTCTCATCCGTCAGGCTCGAGGCTCCGATCTGCTTGAAGTGATCGAGGCTGATCTCGACGAAATCCTCCGCATCGAGCATCCGGGCGACGGCCCGGGCGCATGAGCGCTCCTTCTCCTCGGTTCTCTGGCCGTAGGTGAAGTGGAGCGCGACGATCTCGTAACCCATATCCTTTGCGACGTAAGCGAGCGTGGTGGAGTCCATGCCGCCCGAGAGAAGACAGACTGCTTTCATCATTTTACTCCCAGGATCTTGTGTAGTTGCAACTGGAACCTCACCGGGAGGTTCTCCTCGACGATGTAGTCGGCGATGGCGCGGTAGTCCGACCCCTCCACCGGCGAGACGAAGATCTCGCCCCGGATGTCGTAACGGGCCATCACCGCCCGGGCGTAGAGGAGGTCGTCCTCGTCCGCCACCACGAATTTGACGCAGTCGCGGGGGGTGATGAAGGGGAGGAGCCGGAGATCGCTCCTCTCGCCCGACGATGGGCACTTGACATCCATGCAGATGGTAGCGTACGGCTGCATCTTCTGGAAGTCCCGGGTGCCGTTCGTCTCGATCTCGACGGTATACCCGTGAAGGCTGAACTTCTTGAGGAGTTCGAGAACCGCTTCCTGCTGCAGGAGGGGTTCCCCGCCGGTGATGCAGATCTGCTTCCCGTTCTGCAGCCAGACCCGGTCGAGGACCTCTGTGATGCTCATCTCCTCCCCGCCTTCCCGGGCGTAGGAGGTGTCGCACCAGGCGCACCGGAGGTTGCACCCGGTGAGCCGGATGAACGTGCAGGGCCGCCCCTGACTCTTTCCCTCCCCCTGGAGGCTCCGGAAGATCTCACTGACGATCATAGGTGCGCTCTGCGTAACAGGACGTCGACTCCCAGACCCGGACCTTCGCCACGCGGGCATCGTGTCCCTGCCGTGCGGCTTCAGCATCGATCATCTCTGCGATGAGGCCGGTCAGGAGCTCGCTCGTCGGGTCGCCGGGGGTGGTGACGACCGGGTGGAACGCCTCGATGCTTGCCGCCATAGGATCGTCGGCGTTTAAGATCACCTGATGGTCGAACCGCCCGACGACTTCTTTGATGCAGTTGTAGTCGAGGACGATGCCGGTGCGCTCATCTGCGATCCCCTCGATCCAGACCTCTACCCGCCACTGGTGACCGTGCAGCCGGAAACACTTCCCCTGATAGTGAATCAGGCGATGGGTTGCCTCGAAAAAAACCTCTTTGTATATCCGGGTTATCATCAATGAAGGTTGCCCGTCAGGATATAATATTATATCAGCTCCCGATCAAATAACTAAGGCGGAAGATCGATGCGCGGGCGGGTTCCACAATATATAAATCCGTAACGCGCGTTGCTTTATAGCACACCAGGAGTTGCTCCTATCCACAAATTCAACTGATACGAGGGTATTCGATGGGAAATGGAAAATTTGCAGCCCGAAAACTGAAGCGCGACGCAAATAATAACAGATGGCACGACACTGTCTACGCGCGGCGTCAGCTCGGGCTCGATGTGAAATCTGACCCCCTTGAGGGAGCACCGCAGGGCCGCGGGATCGTTCTCGAGAAGGTGGGTGTTGAGGCAAAGCAGCCGAACTCTGCGATCCGCAAGTGCGTCCGCGTACAGCTGATCAAGAACGGTCGTCAGGTAACAGCGTTCGCTGTCGGCGACGGTGCCATCAACTTCATCGACGAGCACGATGAGGTCGAGATCGAGGGCATCGGCGGCAGACTGGGCAGGTCGATGGGTGATATCCCCGGCGTCCGGTTTGTCGTGACCAAGGTGAACAGCGTCAGCCTGCGTGAAATGGTTACCGGACGCAAGGAGAAGCCGCGGAGGTAAGCAGTATGGTAGAAGCAGAAGCAGGAACTACGCAGCCGGAAGAGAAAGGGGCGCAGCAGCTCCTTTTTAACCGCTGGGACATGACCGAGGTGGAGATCCTGGATCCAAGCCTCGCTCGTTACGTGAACCTGCACACGATGATTGTGCCGCACTCCTGCGGCAAACTCGTCGGCCAGCAGTTCAACAAGAGCAACATGCTGATCGTCGAGCGTCTGATCAACAAACTGATGCAGACCGAGAAGAACACCGGCAAGAAGGAACTTGCCATCCGCATCGTCCGGGACGCCTTCGAGATCGTCAACAAGAAGACCAAGAAGAACCCGGTTCAGGTGCTGGTGGACGCAGTTGCGAACACCGGACCCCGTGAGGAGACCGTCCGGCTGAAGTACGGCGGCATCAACGTCCCGAAGTCGGTCGATACCGCTCCCCAGCGCCGTGTCGATACTGCGCTCCGGTTCATCACTGCCGGCGTTCGGCAGGCGAGCCACAAGAAGAAGAAGAGCGTGAGCGAGGCGCTTGCCGAAGAGCTGATATCTGCGGCGAACGGCGACACCCGTTCATACGCCGTCTCGAAGAAAGAAGAGAGAGAACGTATTGCAAAGGCAGCCCGTTAAAACCCCCTATTATTTTTTTTGGTGTAATTCATGACCAGACGAAAGAAGATGGTAGAACGGGTGACGGAGCTGATGGACAAGCCGGAGCACATCCGGAACATCGGTATCGTCGCCCACATCGATCACGGTAAGACAACACTCTCGGACAACCTGCTGGCAGGAGCGGGCATGATCAGCGAGGAGCTCGCCGGCCGGCAGCTCTTCATGGACTCCGACGAGGAGGAACAGGCACGCGGCATCACCATCGATGCGAGCAACGTCTCGATGGTCCACGAGTACGGCGGCGAAGAGTACCTGATCAACATGATCGATACCCCCGGCCACGTGGACTTCGGCGGCGACGTGACCCGCGCCATGCGTGCGGTGGACGGTGCCGTCGTCGTGGTCGACGCCGTCGAGGGGACCATGCCCCAGACGGAGACGGTGCTCCGCCAGGCCTTGAAGGAGGGTGTCCGCCCGGTTCTCTTCATCAACAAGGTGGACCGGCTGATCAACGAGCTGAAGGTGGACGAGCAGGAGATGCAGATCCGCCTCGCGAAGGTGATCGACAAGGTCAACAAGTTGATCAAGGGCATGAACGAGAAGATGTACAACGAAGGCTGGAAACTGGATGCCGCGAAGGGCACCGTTGCCTTCGGTTCCGCGCTCTATAACTGGGCCGTATCCGCCCCTTTCATGAAGAGCAGCGGGGTCTCGTTCAAGGACGTCTATGAGAAGTGCAATACCGGCGACATGAAGTGGCTGGCGAAGAACAGCCCCCTGCATGCCGTCCTCCTCGACATGGTGGTCAAGCACCTCCCCAACCCCCTCCAGGCCCAGGACCGGCGTATCCACATCATCTGGCACGGTGACTATACCTCCCCCGAGGGTAAGGCAATGCTCAACTGCGACCCGAACGGGCCCGTCTGCCTGATGGTCACCGATATATCGTTCGACCCGCATGCAGGCGAGGTCGCCACCGGCCGTCTCTTCTCGGGAACGCTCCGCCGGGGCACCGAGTGCTACATCATGGGTGCGGCAAAGCGTTCGAACCGCCTCGCTCAGGTCGGCATCTTCATGGGTGCCGAGCGGATTGAGGTGGAAGGGCTGACCGCCGGCAACATCGCCGCCGTGACAGGTTTGAAGGACGCCATCGTCGGCTCGACCGTCACGTCGCTCATTGAAATGGCTCCCTTCGAGTCGCTGAAGCACTACTCCGAGCCGGTCATGACCGTCGCCGTCGAGGCGAAGAGCATGAAGGATCTCCCGAAACTCGTCGAGGTTCTCCGCCAGGTGGGTAAGGAAGACCCGACGGTGCGGGTCTCGATCAACGAGGAGACCGGCGAGCACCTGATCAGCGGCATGGGCGAACTCCATCTCGAGATCATCACCGGCCGTATCAAGCGTGATAAGGGTGTCGATATCATCACCTCCCCGCCGATCGTGGTCTACCGCGAGACGATCACGGGCCGGGCAGGCCCGGTCGAAGGAAAGTCGCCGAACCGCCACAACCGGTTCTACCTTGAGCTTGAGCCGGTCGACCCCGCGATCGTGAAGATGATCCGGGACGGCGAGATATCGATGACCCAGCAGGCGATCGAGCGGCGTGATGCCCTCGTTGCCGCCGGTATGGACAAGGACGAGGCCAAGAACCTCAGGGCGATCGAGGGTACCAACCTGTTCATCGACATGACGAAGGGTGTCCAGTACCTCAACGAGACGATGGAACTGGTCCTCGACGGCTGGCGTGAAGCGCTCCGCGGCGGCCCGCTCGCCGACGAGCTGGTGCAGAACTTGAAGATCCGGCTGGTTGATGTGAAACTCCACGAGGATGCCATCCACCGCGGTCCCGCGCAGGTCATCCCGGCAGTCAGGAGTGCCGTCAAGGCAGGCCTGCTGCTCGGCGGCGACTCGCTTCTCGAGCCTATCCAGAAGATCCAGATCACGGTCCCGACCGAGCAGATGGGTGCGGCAACTTCGCAGATCCAGGGCCGGCGCGGCCAGGTCTTCGATATGCTGAGCGAAGGGGATACAATGACGATCGTCGGCAGGGCACCGGTCGCCGAGCTCTTCGGGTTTGCCGGAGACATCCGGTCCGCCACCGAAGGCCGTGCGATGTGGAGCACCGAGTTCGCCGGGTTCGAACTGGTCCCCGCCGGTATTGTGACCGATGTGGTCAAGGCCATCCGCAAGCGGAAGGGCTTAAAGGAACAGATCCCGCGGCCGGACGATTATCTGGCGTAACGCGAATCGAATACCCTCCCTTTTTCATTTTTCACCCCGGCGAGCGGATGCGTTAGCCGGAAGCTACCGGTTCGGCGTTCATAACGGCTTCGCGAGGCTTTCGGTCGCCGGAGGAATTGTCGATCCCGAATCTCACCTGCTGGATGCACCTTGCAAGACGCAGGAGTTTGACGGGACTTTCAGTCCCGGGATGAGGGGGCCTTATAGGTGGCCCGCCTCTCTCCGGGATCTCCGGGACAGCCTCACGGCATGCTCCGTGGAGCCGGCAGGTATACCGGAGTTTCACCGTTAAGTCCTGTTTCCGTCACAGGAGGAACGGTGTCTGTGTCTCGGTTGGTGCCAGGGTTACGAAGGTCAACGGTGGGAAGGTCCCCGGTGGCAAGGTTCTCGGTGGCTGGGTTGTCGGCGTACCCTCCGGCGTCAGCGTTTCCGTTACATTCGTCGGGGGCGTTGCGGCTGGCGTGGGTGTTGCCGTCGGCATTGCGGTCGGCGGCAGAGTGACGGCACCGGGCGCTCCGGGCGAGGCGGGCGTCAGGGCCGGTCCGGGCACGGACGGAGCGGGTGTCCCGGACGGCACCGCTTCATCGGGAATCCAGGCGTAGATGTCCCAGTTGCCGTGCCGGAAGTCGTTCCAGACGACCATACTCGTGGTGACAGCGGGAGTCATCTGTGTGCTCTCGTTTGTGGTGATCCGGGTCTCCTCTCCCGTAGCGAGGTCGTAGAGGTAGATGTCCCAGTTGCCACTCCGTGCGTCCTGCCAGACGATCCAGTCCCCGGCGATGGCGGGGTTGATCTCGTGGCCGGTCCCGGTCGTGATCTGCGTCTCCTCTCCTGTAGCAAGGTCGTAGAGGTAGATATCCCGGTTCCCGGTCCGGTTGTCCTCCCAGACGACCATATCACCGCTCATCATCATGCCGGCGGAAAGTGCCGTCGCGAACTGGTCGGTCTCCGGCGGGGAGAGTGCGCGTTCGCTCTCCTCGGTCAGGTTGTAGAGGTAGACATCGTAGTCTCCCGTCCGGTTATCGGACCAGAGGATGCGGTCGTCAAGCACCGTTGAATACACCTGGTCCACCGAAGCGTTGGTGACCTGGAACTCCTCGGCCGATACGGCACCGATGAGGAGTGCAAGGGCGATCAGGACCAGCACCGGTGCAGAGAAATTGTGTTCGTTCATCGTTTGGGCCTCCTGGGGGTCTCCGGGCAGCCCCCCTCTCCAGAGCGCCGGGCCGAAGATGCCCCCGTGTTGAAGGAGGAAGGTTCCCGGGAGTTCTGCCGCAGTCCAGCGGGTGCGGGTAACAAACGGGTGATCCTTCTCCGGCGGGGGATATCCATAGCAGTATATAATACCCGTCGGGAGCAGGTGTCCGAAAGACCGCGGCTGTGGCGGGTTCAAAGGACGTCTCCGTCAGTTCGGCCGTCACGATGCTCCGTGAGACGGCTTCCTTTAAGCCCCAGAACAGGTCCCAAAAAACGTTTTGTGGTTCCCCGATGCGGCGGGCTTGCAGGCCAAAGGCATCCGGAGGCACTCCTGTCCCCGGGGCCTGTCTCAGCCGATAGATGAGACCTGCAGGCGAACCGTTCCCGGCCGTTGGCTGCCGGGGCTCCGGGATCTGCCTACCGCCGTCTCGTCCCCAGGAACAGTCCACAGATCCCGAGCGCGGCGATCGCGATCAGTCCCGGGAGCGGTGCCTGCGTCGGGGCTGTAGTGGTCGTGGCCGGCGGTGTTCCCGTCTCCGTGGGGGTCTGTGTGGCCGTGGCGGGGGTCCCGGTCGACTCTGTGGCCGTCACTCCGGGAGCGGGGGTGAATACGATGCTGTGCTGCTGGATCAGGCCGTCCTTGCTGCTGTATGCGAAGTACCGTCCGTACTTCCCGTTGAGCGTATGCGTATTGATCGTGAAGCGATCATCGTTCGGTACGCCAATGACCCGGATGATCTGCTTTGTGGGATCGTCGTCCCGGTAGTGTCGGAGTTCCGTGATCGGATTGAATGTATCTGCGTTGCGGAGGTCGACGAGGTCGAGGACGAGCGGTTCGCTCCCCACCTCGATCGTGTCGCCGGGTTGCACCTCCTGCGGGCTGGTCCCCTGTGCGGCTGCCGGGGCGACGAGGATCAGGGCAAGGAGCGCCAGGGAAACGAGGAGATATCGGGATGTCATTCTCTTATAGATCATAGTTTCACCTCGTTTCCGCGATATATATGCGTATTGAAATACCGCCGGAGGCCCCGTCCCTCACGGGGAACCTCCCGGACCACCGCAAACTCACCCCCGGTCCCCCTCTCTCCTCCTGACCGAATCATTGATGTGGAGAGAGGGTATCTCACAGTGGAGATGCCGTGAAGACCATCGAATCGGATCCGGGGGATTTTGCCGGGAGTAGAGAGGCTCCCCGGGCTCCGGCACAAAAGACGGAGCGCACCGCTGTTCGCTACCTGCCGGCGGTCATCCCCGTGCCGCTCGGCCTGACCACCTCGTTCATCGTCAGGGACCACAGCGTGCTTCTGGTCGACACCGGCAACCCCGGGGATGAGACGGCCATCCTGGCCGCGGTGAAGAAGGCCGGCATCAGTCCCGACGAGGTCTCCCTGATCCTGGTCACTCACAGTCACCCGAACAACTACGGGAGCGCCGACGCACTCCGGGAACTGACAGGCGCACCGGTCGCCGTCCACGAGGCCGATGCCGACGCTATGCGTCCTGGGTTTGACGGGCTGCGCCTCCCCGCCAGGATCATCCCGCGGGGGGAGGCCCCGGCTACCCTTCAGGATGGATAACCCCGTGGCGGCACATAAGAGCCTCCGGACGCTCCTCGCGTTTGGGCCGGAACGGGTCTACGCGGCGCACGGAGGACCTTGGCCGGGGGCAGAGGTTCTGCGGCGGTTAGGAAACGGGCGGTGAACGCCGCGGATGCGTAAAAAATGAAAGGTTACTCGATGGTAAACGCCATCGAGAATGTGGTCTCGTTTCCTGTCGTGTTTAACCAGGGCTGCATGTAGATCGCAGAGAATTCGGCGGCGCCCGTCTCGGCGGCGAGGTACTCCCATACATGCACGCCTCCGGCGCCCATGAGCCCGGTCTCCGGTGCGATGTAGGTGTCGTTCACGTACGAGAGCCCGGCGGAAGAGGTGACGTTCCAGGAATACCCGGTCGTCGGGTTCTCATCCAGGCTGATAGTGATCTCGCTCCCGACCGGGAGGGTGACCGTCTCGTTGTTGTTCGTCTCGTTGAAGACGTACTCCTCCGCCGGGGTGGGGGTCGCGGTCACGTTTTGCTGTTCCGCCGGCTGCGACGTGCAACCGGCACCGAGCAGGCACAGTGCCAGGAGTCCTGCAACCAGGACTCCATAGATACTCTTTTTCTGAACCATGCGATAAGGTCGCTTAGAATTGTTAAATACTTTTCTTAAACCCTTTATAATGGTGCCCGCCGATCCGCCTTGTTCCGGCCGTTTTCCGATCAGCCGTCGCGAATGAGGTTGGTGAGCGCTTCAAAACGCACCCGGTTCGACCGTGCCGCTCAGTATCGTTAAATAGCAATTTATAAATACAATTCTACCTATCGGGTCTGTCTGAGGGCATCATTATGAGGAAACTCTCTTCAAACACGATCTTCCCGGCGCTCCTTGTCATGCTTGGGATCTGCATGCTCGCTGCAGGCTGTACAACGGACACGACCCCCGCAGAGACGACCCCCTATGGAACCACCGCTGTGGCCACGACGGCCCCTGCTGCCAGCACCACTGTCTCCGGAGCTGCCCGGGGAAGCGTAACTGCAGTGCCGTTTGCGACCCTGATCTCGTACCTGCCCGGCGCTCCTGCGGGCTGGACTGCAGACGAGCCGGCGGGGGCTACCTGGACGGTCGAGGACGGCCAGTGGACCTGGGCAACCCGGGAATACGCTAAGGGCGACGCCGTGGCGGTGGTCCAGATCCAGGACTCAGCCTACTACGACGTGGGCTCCTGGAAGTCGTGGGACTCGCTCGTCGCGTTCGAGACGACCGAGGGCTACTACAGGTCGGGCACGGTCGGTGGTTACCCCTCCTGGGAGTACTTCGCTAAACCTGCGTCCTACGGGGCCTGGATCGGCGTAAATGAACGGTTCATGGTCTATATCAGCGTCGAAGACGGCTCCAAGCAGGACCTCGACGCGTTCGTAAATGCTATCAACTACGGTGGTCTTGCGAACCTTAAGTAACTCAAAACCCTTTTTTTCACCGGTCAGGGGCTAACGCCCCGGCACGGCCGTGATGATATAATGATATGGCCCTGACTCCGCCACCGTCGTAACCAGGAGCCCCGCCGCCGCCATCAGCGACGCTGCATGCTCCGTACTGAACTTCTTCGCAGGAGGCGGGCCGAGAGGAAGGGGTTCCTTCTTCCAGTCCACGTCGACGATAATCCCGGCGTCGAGCGCCATCCTTTTCGCGTTCGCAAGGACCCGGACCGGGTCGGCGAAGTCGTGGAGGTCGATGCCGAAGAAGACGACGTCTGCACAGCCGTCGCAGAGGACGTTCTCCTCGGCCGTCCCCTTGTGGAGGACGACGTTGTCGAGCCCCCCGGCAAAAGCCTTCTCCTGCAACATGTCCAGCGCTTCGGCGTCGAGATCGATCCCGCAGACACGACCGTGCGGCCCGACGATCCGCGCCGCAGGGAGTGCGAAGAACCCGTCTCCGCACCCGACATCGATGAAGGTGGCCCCGGGGGCAAGCCCGATCCCCTCGAGGATGGACTCGGGGTGCTGCCAGAGCCGGCGGGCGGCCTCATCTTCGGGCGAGTGTCTCCAGGAATGCCTGTGCTGCACCATATCGGTCTCGGTGGCGTGCATCGCAAAAGAATCTGCCGCCCCTCACTTCATCGCCTTGCGGATCTTCTCATGCACTTCCGGCTGTTCCGGGTTCATCTGGTGGGCGGTCTGGATATGCCCCTCAACCCGCTTGATCAGCTCGTTCTCGCTCTCTGCCTTCTCCTCGAACTCGCACGCAAGGCCAAGGTCCTGGCACCTGAATGTCTTCATCTCCTGCATACTTCTCACCGGCCGGGGTTGTATGCCGGGGGTGATATAAAAATATCGTCGCCATCTCTTTCCCGCTCTGGCCTGCCTCACCCGGGGATGGCGGGGTTACTCCCCGCCGCCCGGGCGCGGCCCCTTCCTGCACTCCGTTATATCCCGGATCAACCCGTCCTGCAGGGTGACGACCCGGCAGAAGTACTCCTTATGCCACTCCTCGTGCGAGACCATCACGATCGTCTGGTCCAGGTCTTCGTTCAACCGGGCGAAGAGGTCGAGGATGCTCCTCGAGGTCTGGCTGTCTAAGTTGGCGCAGGGCTCGTCGGCGAGCAGGATGCTCGGGTTGTTCACGAGCGCCCGGGCTATCGCCACGCGCTGCTGCTCCCCGCCCGAGAGTTCGCTCTGCCGGTGGTCCATCCGGTCGCCGAGGCCGACCCGCTCCAGGATATCGGCGCTCCGGTCGAGATACTCCTTCTTTGATGCCCCCCGGACAAGCGAGGTTAAGTAGACGTTCTCGAGTGCCGTGAGCTCCCCGATGAGCGCGTAGTCCTGGAAGACGTAGCCGAGCCGGTTCAGCCGGAAGAGGGTCCGCCGGTGGTCGGAGAGGGCGAGGACATCGGTCCCGTCGATCGTGACCCTGCCGGAGTCGGGGCGGTCGAGGAGCCCGAGGATATGGAGGAGCGTCGACTTGCCGCTGCCGCTCGCGCCCATTATCCCGACGAACTCTCCCTTTGCGACGGAGAGGGAGACGCCCCCGAGGGCGCGGACCTCCACCCTCCCCATGGTGTAGACCCTCCTGAGGTCCTCTGCGACGATCATCCCTTCACCCCCTGATTGCGGAGAGGATATCCTCCCGTGCTATCCGCCACGCCGGGATGTAGCCCGCCACCACCGAGACCGCAAAGAGGCTTGCGATGCTCCGGAGGATGGCCGACGCTTCCACGGCCGGGTAGACCGGGCCGCCGGGGAAGGCGAGCGGGTAGGCGGTCAGGTAGGTCGTCACGCCGGCGTTCAGCACTATCCCGGCCAGTGCCCCGACGGTGGTGATGAAGAGCACCTGGAGGACGTAGGAGTTGATGATGATCTGCTGGTCGATCCCGATCGCCTTCAAGATCCCGATCTGCCGCCGCCTGTTCACGGTATTGATGAAGATCACGATGAAGACCACCACGATGGCGATGATCAGGCTGACGAGCGTCGAGATGGCGTTGATGATGTTGAAACTCTGGATAGCCTGGTCGACGAACCCTCCCGACTTCTCCTGGAACGTCCGGACCTCCTCCTGGATGCCGTAGGAGAGGATCTCCGTCTTGTACTCCTCCCTGCCGTTAACCTCGGTCTTCACCAGGATGATGGATGCCTGGTCCTGGAGGCCGAGCACCCCGCTCATCTCGCGGCTGGTGATGAAGGCTGCCGTATCGACGCTGAAGGACTGGGTCTCGTAGATCCCCTTCACCCGGTAGGTCCGTATCTCGCCGTTCGGGTAGGCCACCTCCACCGAGTCGCCGACCCCGATCCCCTGGAGCGAGGGAAGGCCGCCTGCCTCCTCCCCCTCCGTCCCCGCGAGGGTCGTGCCCATGACGATTGCGTCGGTGTCTCCGTTCGAGAGAAACTCCCCCTCGGTCATGTACTCGGCAATCCTCGTCACCGACCGCTCATCCTCCGGTACTATGCCGTAAAGCGTGCTTGCGGCGTTCCGACCCCGGTAGAAGAAGGTCGCCCCGGCGGCTATCCGGGATGATGTGCCGGTGATCCCGGGGATCCGCTCGACTCTCCTCTGGAGGCCGGTCGCATCGCTGATGTACTGGGTGCCCTCCCGGGGCTCGATGACCAGGTTCCCGAAGTTGAAGTCGATCGACTGGGTGTTGAAGGTCTCGACGACCCCGGAGATGATGGAGGGGAGGAAGACCAGGTTCACGAAGATGAGGGCGATGATCATGATCGTGAGGGCGAGCGTCCCTCTGCTCCCGCGCTGGATGGATTTCCACGCGAGGAACGCCGAGACCCTGAGGCCTGCAAACACCGGAATCACTCCTCCTTACGTCTCCGGTACCAGAAGGCCGCGGCCGCGATGACGACGATGAGGATCGCTGCCGCGGCGGCGATAGCCGGGATCGGGCTTGATTCCACAACAACAACCTGCAGGGCCTGCCGGGTTGTGTGCGCCCCGTAGTCGTCGGCATACTGTATGGTGAGGGTGTAGTCGAACTCTCCCGCTTCGCTGGCCTGCAGGGAGAAGACGGCGGGACCGTCGTTGCCGGGCTCAATTGTCCCGAGGAACGCCTCTTTTGTACCGGGAAGAGAGAGCCCCTCGACGGTTGCCCGGACCGATTCCGCGTCCGCCGTCCCGGTGTTCTCCAGCCGGATCGTCAGGTCCACCGGGTCTCCGGCGGTGATCCGGGAGGGTTCGGTCCTGATGGAGGCGATGCCCATCTCGGCGCGGCCGACGATGGGAACACCGATCGTCGCCACCTGCCGGAACGTAGCGAGATCGGCGCTCCGGTAGTCGATGGTGACGAGGATCGGTGTGAGTCCGAGGGGTGCGCTGGTATCGGTCTCGAAGGAGAGGTTCAGGACCGACTCCTCCCCTGCCCCGAGTTCGGGGATGAAGTAGTTCTCCGAGTTGCCTGCGGTGATCGCGCCGGAGGTTGCGTTGATGCTGACGGATATGTCGCTTGCGCTTGCCCCGCCCTCGTTGTAGAGCGTGAGCGTGACGTTGAAGGGGTCACCCGGGTCGACGGATGCGGGGACGCTCCTCTCCACCCGGAGCGCGGGTTTCTTGATCAGGGCGTATGCGGAGTTGACGTTCACCGGTACGGGATACCGCACGTTGGCCGCATCCCGCACGCTGACCCAGACCTCCGGGAAGTAAACCCCCGCCTCGCCGGGAGCACGGATCCGGAAGGTGAGCGGGAAGGACTGGCCGGGGCCGATCTCGCCGATATCCTGGAAACTCCCCGTCAGGACATCGACCCCTTCGCCGTTTAAGAGCACATTCTCTATGTAGGCGTTCTCCTGCGTTTCCGTCGAGGTGTTCGCCCCTCCGGTACCGGGGTCCAGCCGGATGTCGAGCGGCGAACCCGTGGCCGGGGAAGCGGTGCTCGTGAGCACCACCGTGATCGTCCCTTCGTCCCCGGGCATCAGGATGGCGGGGGTGACGGTGTAGTTGGAGACGATCACCGTCGGGGCCTGTGCGGTTGCTGCTGCCGGGATGAGCACCAGAATTAGAATGAGTGCGCTTGCGATACAACCGATCGCTCGCCTCGTTATGCCCCTCCGGGGAGCAGCCGCGGACTTCTTGACCACCTCTCTTCCCTCCTGGATAGAGATCTTCGGAGCCCGAGATTCCCTGATGTTTATATATAACCGTTGTGCATGGCTGCTCCCGCTGGCTCAGGGCAGCACGATATAGCAGGTGTCCCCAAAAACATTTTTATGGTTTTCGAATTATACTGTGTCCGGGATACGGCCGGGCCAGTACAGGATCGATTGACCGGATGAGTGGTCACATACCTCCATTCAGCAACGCTCTATACCTCCCTAAACGTCATCACAGTCCGGGTGCTCATAACGCCGTGCTGCCTCTCCGTTCTCACCCATCAGGCCACCACCTTTTTTGGTTATACCCTCCCGGTCGTGAGCTGTCTTTATGTCCCGCCGGCGGTATACTCCGTCCTCATTGGAGGAGAGGAGATGGAAACAACCCAGTGGCTGGTGACGCTGACGTTCAGGGTGACGGTGAGCGGTGTCCGGTCGAAGGATGATTCGGTGGATGCAGGCCTGGAGCAGCTGAAAATGGGACTCTGCAGCGGAAAGGACACCCCCGTGGAGGCGAGCGTCCGGAGGATCACGAATATCGTCGAGGAAGAGCCGGTATTTGGCGTGAAGTGGTGATTGGATCCCGACGTGGACCGGCAGCGCCATAGTGCGGGCGGATGATCCCGGGGGAAAACTCTTTTCTACCTCTCCCGCCTGTTCGGCCCCATGAACGAACTTCCCGATACGATTGCCATCGATGTCGTCCTCCTGCCGCCCGGGCCGATCATGGACCTCGCTATCGGCGCGAACCGGACCCTGCTCGCCGGCAACCCGGACGGAGGGATACGCCTCGATAGAGAGAACTGCCTCCCGCATATCTCGGTCGCGATGCTCCCGGCAAGAAGCGGGGACATAGCGGAGATCACCGCGAAGGTGGACCGGATAACCCGGCAGTGCTCCCCCATGGCCATGACCATCGACGCCGTCGCAAAGCACCGTCCGGGCATGGGGGGGACCATCTCCGCCTTCCATATCCTCCGGACAGAGATCCACCAGCTCTTTCACAAGACCGTGATGAACGCTTTAAAGCCGTATTCAGTACCTTCGGTCGGGCCTCCGATCTTCGTGGGGGAGGCGTCGGCGCCATCCGTCGACTGCCTCCTCCGGTTCCCGAAGACCTCTGCGTATGAGCGTTACTCGCCGCACATCACGCTCGGGTTCGGCGACCTGCCCGAGTTGATCCCCGGGCTCGACTTTCCCGTCCGGTTCGAGGCGACGAGGGCTGCAATCTGCCACCTGGGCAGCCACTGCACCTGCCGGCGGGTCCTTGCCGAGTTTGGTCTCGGGACCGGCGGACTCACTCCCCGCCGCTAGGCCGGCGGGTTACAGCAGCAGTCCTTTCACGTACGGCCGTGTGCACTGGACGCACCCGGAGGAGCGGTTGAACGTCCCGGTCTCCAGGACTTCGACCGACGGGGGTTCCCGGCGCATGCGGTCTGCAAACCCCGGATCGTGCTCAGCCATCACTCGCAGAAAGATCTGCAGCGGCATGAACGGTCGGGCCTGCACCGGGACGATCTGGAAGTCCGCGTAGTCCGTATCGAGCGTCGAGTTCCGGGCGAGGCCTTCGTCGAAGTAGAGGATGACTTCCAGCTCGTGGCGCTCCTGCAGGTCTCTCAAACGATCGAGCCCGAGCCGTGCGCCGGCTGTGAGGCCGAGCGGTCCGAGTTCTTCGGGTTCCCCCGGGGAGAAGGTCTCGTATCCTGTTGTCGTCATGGTGTCACTCTCAGAGATTGGTTTCGCGGGGGATGACTTCTTTTCTCCGGCCGCCCCGGGGGCAACCGCTCCCGGACCGCCTCCCCTTCTCCGGGTTTTGCGGGAGGAAGAAAGCCTTTTCTTCCTCGCGGCTCACCGGTGCGATCGTGACGAGAGCATGACCGCCCTCCTGACGGTCCCCTCCGTGGTCCTGGTCCGGGAGGTTAGGGCCGAAACCGTCGTTGACGCCCCGCCCGGAGTCGTCTGGCAGGTGCTGACCGACTTCGTCTCCTACCCGGAGTGGAACCCGTTCATCCTCTCGATTGGGGGGAAACCCTGGGTGGGAACACAGCTCTCGGTTGAGATCCGGCCCCCGGGAATGAAGAGCATGCGGTTTTCCCCGAGGGTGCTCCGGGTCGCAAAAGACCACGAGCTC
>WOYI010839891.1_pt2 | contig 25388 bp, 25 predicted proteins | sample 6423411 | NCBI WGS metagenome assembly WOYI01 (sample SAMN13441803, study PRJNA592873) | oil field metagenome | biome: oil field; feature: oil-well bore; material: oil-contaminated soil; isolation source: oil-contaminated soil from oil-well borehole | place: Germany: Wietze | collected 2016-10-18 ... | reverse complement strand
TCGAGGACCGGATCAAGGCGAAGAAGACCGGCCGCATGGGCGCGATGGCGGCGGAATAGGGCGGAGCAAGATCTAATGACGGAGAGCGATATCCTGAAAAGCGAGGTGTTCGGGCTGCTCGGGCAAGTTGCGCTTGCCTACGTCATCTCCCGACTCTTTGTTCTCGCTGGACAGAGGAAATGGCTTGCCAGGGCGTGCTGGTTGATCCCGATCCTTTACGTGGTTGATCGCGCAGTTTTCTTCACATCGTTGGACAGCGACATTCGTCCTGGCGTTGCAGCCACGGCGACCGAGATTCTAGGCATATTGGTACCGTTCCTGCCAGCACTGTTCTTGCTTCCGCTGCTCAAGCATCTGCGGCAGCCGCCGCTCGTCGCGGGCGCATCATCCGAGGGCTCAACGTGAATCCAGACCGGTCTTGCCGCATCGCCGAACGGAACATCGGCCGCCTGATCCCCTTGGCGGACGATCCGTACGCGGCGGAATTCATAGGCGCGGCCCATCGTGACTGCCTTGCCGCGGAGGCCGCATCATGACGATCCTCTCCTTCCTCGGCCCCGTCATCGCCGCCGTCCTCTATGTCATCGTCTTCCAGAAGGCGGGGTTCCGGGGGGCGATCCTGTTCGTCTGCGCCGCGCCCGTCCTCGGCGCGATCCTGACGCGGATCCTCGTCGCCTCGCTGGTCATGGGCGGCGGGCCGATGGCCGGAATATTCCTTCTTTCGGCGGCGCTGTCGCTCGCGCCGCTTCTCGTTCTGGCCTTCATGGCCTGGCCGCCGGTGGAGACGCCGGCGGCCCGAAATTCCACGGAGAATAACTGATGTCCAACCTCCGCACGATCATCATCGACGGTATCGAGGTCGCGGTCGATCCGAGCCTCACGCTGATCCAGGCCTGCGAACAGGCGGGGGTGGAAATTCCGCGCTTCTGCTATCACGAGCGGCTCTCCATCGCCGGCAACTGCCGCATGTGCCTGGTCGAGGTCGTGGGCGGCCCGCCGAAGCCCGCCGCATCCTGCGCGATGCAGGTGAAGGACCTGCGCCCCGGCCCGAACGGCGAGCCTTCGGTGATCAAGACCAACTCGCCGATGGTGAAGAAGGCGCGGGAAGGGGTGATGGAGTTCCTGCTCATCAACCATCCCCTCGACTGCCCGATCTGCGATCAGGGCGGCGAATGCGATCTGCAGGACCAGGCAATGGCTTACGGGGTGGACTTCAGCCGCTACCGGGAGCCGAAGCGGGCCTCCGAGGACCTCGATCTCGGCCCCCTGGTGGCCACGACGATGACCCGCTGCATCTCCTGCACCCGCTGCGTGCGCTTCACCAGCGAGGTCGCGGGGATCACCCAGATGGGCCAGACCGGCCGTGGCGAGGATGCCGAGATCACCTCGTATCTCAACACCACGCTCGATTCGAACCTGCAAGGCAACATCATCGACCTCTGCCCGGTCGGCGCGCTGACCTCGAAGCCCTACGCCTTCACCGCGCGGCCGTGGGAGCTGACCAAGACCGAGACCATCGACGTGATGGACGCGCTGGGCAGCAACATCCGCGTCGACACCAAGGGGCGCGAAGTCATGCGGATCCTGCCGCGCAACCATGACGGCGTGAACGAGGAGTGGATCAGCGACAAGACCCGATTCGTCTGGGACGGGTTGCGCCGCCAGCGGCTCGACGTGCCTTACATCCGCGAGGGCGGCAAGCTTCGCAAGGCCTCGTGGCCCGAGGCGCTGGCCGCTGCCGCAAAGGCGATGAAGGGCCGCAAGGTCGCGGGGCTGATCGGCGATCTGGCGCCGGTCGAGGCGGCCTACAGTCTCAGGCAGTTGATCGAGGGGCAGGGCGGCTCCGTCGAATGCCGCACCGACGGGGCGCGGCTGCCGGCGGGCAACCGCTCCGCCTATGTCGGGACGGCGCGGGTCGAGGATATCGACAGCGCCCGGATGATCTTCCTCGTCGGGACCAATCCGCGCGATGAGGCGCCGGTCCTGAACGCGCGGATCCGCAAGGCCTGGACGCATGGCGCCAAGGTGGCGCTGATCGGCAAGGCGGCGGACCTGACCTACGATTATGAGCATATCGGCACCGGCCGCGAGGCGCTGGTGAAGCTGGCCGCGATGGACCATTCCGACAAGGCCGGCGTGCCGGGAGTCGTCATCGTCGGTCAAGGTGCTTTGCGCGAGGCCGATGGCGAGGCGGTGCTGAGCCAGGTCATGAAGGCGGCGGGCGCGGCCGGGGCCAAGCTTCTGGTGCTGCACACTGCCGCCGCCCGTGTCGGCGCGATGGATGTGGGGGCCGTCACGGAGGGCGGTCTTTCGGCGGCGCTCGACGGCGCGGAGGTGGTCTTCAACCTCGGTGCCGACGAGGTCGAGATCGCGGCCGGTGCGACGGTGATCTATCAGGGCAGCCACGGCGACCGGGGCGCGCACCGGGCCGACATCATCCTGCCCGCCGCCGCCTGGACCGAGGAGAACGGCCTCTTCGTCAATACCGAGGGCCGGCCGCAACTGGCGATGCGGGCAGGTTTCGCCCCGGGCGAGGCCAAGGAGAACTGGGCGATCCTGCGGGCGCTCTCGGCCGAGCTTGGCGCGACCCTGCCCTGGGACACGCTCGCCGGCCTGCGCAAGGCGCTGGTCGCGGCGCATCCGCATCTTGGACGGGTCGACGAGGTTGCCGAGAACGACTGGCGGCCCTTGCCGGTGAAGGCGCCGGCAAAGGCCGATTTCGTCGCCGCCGTCGGCGATTTCTACCTGACGAACCCGATCGCGCGGGCCTCCGCCGTGATGGCCGAGCTTTCGGCGATGGCGAAGGCAAGGGCGCAGAAGCCGATGGCGGCGGAGTGATGATGGCGCGAACCCTGCCGGCGCTGGCCCAGACGGGCGGTCTTCTGACCGCGCTTTCGGCCTGCGCGGCGGCGCCGGTCTATGGCGGGGCGGAGCCGGTGGGCATGGGCGATGACCTCTACGGCTTTCTCGTGACCATGAAGGGCGCGCGCGGGGCGGCGGAGGTCGAGGAGTATGTGACCTGCGTCGTCGCCGGCTACGCGCTGGAAAAGAACGCCGGATTTGCCCGGCGGGTCAGGACGAATGTGAAGGAAGAGGGTGGCGTTTGGATCGCGGATGCTGTTTACAGCATCTCGCCGACGCTGCCACGCGGCATGAAGACGATCGACGCCGAGGTGGCGGTCGCGGACTGCGCCGAACGCGGCATACCGACGGTCTAAGAAGGACGGGCTGAGGGACAGACATGGCGGATTTTCTGGCAACACCACTGGGGACGTTCCTGCTCATCCTCGTGCAGGGCCTCGGCATCATCGCCTTCGTGATGCTGTCCTTGCTGTTCCTCGTCTACGGCGACCGCAAGATCTGGGCGGCGGTGCAGATGCGCAGGGGCCCGAACGTCGTCGGCGCCTTCGGCCTGCTGCAGTCGGTGGCGGATGCGCTGAAATATGTGGTGAAGGAAATCGTGGTGCCGGCAGGCGCCGACAAGTTCGTCTTCTTCCTCGCGCCCATGCTCTCCTTCGTGCTGGCGATCCTCGCCTGGGCGGTGATTCCCTTCCATCCGGGCTGGGTGCTGGCCGATATCAACGTCGCCATCCTCTTCGTCTTCGCGGTGTCCTCGCTCGAGGTCTACGGCGTGATCATGGGCGGCTGGGCGTCGAACTCGAAATACCCGTTCCTGGGGTCCTTGCGCTCGGCCGCGCAGATGATCTCCTACGAGGTCTCGCTGGGCCTGATCATCATCGGGGTGATCATCTCGACCGGCAGCATGAACTTCTCGGCCATCGTCACGGCGCAGGAAGGCGACTGGGGCCTTTTCAACTGGTACTGGCTGCCGCATTTCCCGATGGTGGTGCTGTTCTTCATCTCGGCTCTGGCCGAGACGAACCGCCCGCCCTTCGACCTGCCGGAAGCGGAATCGGAGCTCGTCGCGGGCTTCATGGTCGAGTATTCCTCGACGCCCTACCTGCTCTTCATGGCGGGCGAATACATCGCGATCTTCCTGATGTGCGCCCTCATCTCGCTTCTGTTCTTCGGCGGCTGGCTCAGCCCCATCCCCGGCATCGCCGACGGCTGGTGGTGGATGGTCGCCAAGATGTGGGTCTTCTTCTTCATGTTCGCGATGGTGAAGGCGATCGTCCCGCGCTACCGCTACGACCAGCTCATGCGGATCGGCTGGAAGGTGTTCCTGCCCCTGTCGATCGGCTGGGTGGTGATCGTCTCGTTTCTGGCGAAATTCGAAGTGCTCGGCGGCTTCTGGGCGCGCTGGGCGATGGGAGGCTGATCATGGGACCGGCACGCACGACCGACTACACCCGCGCGGCGAAATACTTCCTGCTTTTCGATTTCATCAAGGGCTTCGGCCTCGGCTTCAAGTACTTCTTCGCCCCGAAGGCGACGCTGAACTATCCGCATGAAAAGGGGCCGCTTTCCCCCCGCTTTCGTGGCGAACATGCGCTGCGCCGCTATCCGAACGGCGAGGAACGCTGCATCGCCTGCAAGCTTTGCGAGGCGATCTGTCCGGCCCAGGCGATCACCATCGACGCCGAACCGCGCGAGGATGGCAGCCGCCGCACCACGCGCTACGACATCGACATGACCAAGTGCATCTATTGCGGCTTCTGCCAGGAGGCCTGCCCGGTCGATGCCATCGTCGAGGGGCCGAATTTCGAATTCGCGACGGAGACGCGCGAGGAACTTTTCTACGACAAGACCAGGCTTCTGGCCAACGGCGACCGCTGGGAGGCCGAGATCGCCCGCAACCTCGAACTGGACGCGCCCTACAGATGAACGACGCCTTCCGGAAGCTTTTCTCGCAGATGATGGAGCAGGGGCAGGAGATGGCCCGCACCTTCAACCCTGCTCTGGAGAATTTCTCGGCCACGGGGTTGGACAAGATGTTCCCCACCATGTCGAAGGACATGATGGAGATGTGGTTCGGCAAGACCTTCAACCGCGAGGGGCTGGACGCGAAGACCCGGCTTCTGGTCACGGTCGCGGCGCTGACCGTCCTTGGCGCGCAGGCCGAGCCGCAGATGAAACTGACGATCCGCCATGCGCTGGCGGCCGGGGCCACCAAGCGCGAGATCGCGGAAGTGATCTATCAGATGAGCATGTTCGGCGGGGTCCCCGCCATGACCAAGGCGCTCGAGATCGCCCAGAGCGTTTTCGACGAGGCCGGTGAGACCAAGGGAGATGACGCATGAGTGTCATGGTGTTCGCCTTCTACCTTTTCGCCATCACGGCGGTGGCGGCGGGGCTGATGGTGGTTCTGGCGCGCAACCCGGTCCATTCGGTGCTGTGGCTGATCCTCGCCTTCCTCTCCTCGGCCGGGCTCTTCGTGCTTCTGGGCGCGGAGTTCGTGGCGATGCTGCTGGTCATCGTCTATGTCGGCGCGGTCGCGGTTCTCTTCCTCTTCGTGGTGATGATGCTCGACATAGATTTCGCCGAGCTGAAGGGCGAGATGGCGCGCTACATGCCGCTCGGGCTTCTCGTCGGCGTGGTGATCCTGATGCAGCTCGGCATCGCCTTCGGCGCCTGGGAGACGGCCGCGACGGCCGAAGCCATGCGCGGCGCGGTGACGCCGGACGACATGCAGAACACCGCCGCGCTCGGGATGCTGATCTACGACAAGTACATCCTTCTGTTCCAGCTTGCCGGCCTGATCCTCTTGGTCGCGATGATCGGGGCGATTGTCCTGACGCTCAGGCACCGCAAGGACGTGAAGCGCCAGAACGTGCTCCACCAGATGTGGCGCGATCCCGTGAAGGCGATGGAGCTGAAGGACGTGAAGCCGGGGCAGGGGCTCTAGGCGGGACGCAGCCCCGGACCTGATCCGGGGCCTCCCGGGCGCGGCCCGGGAACCGAGGTTAGAGGTCCCGGATCAGGTCCGGGACTGCGACAGCAAACGACGATACGGGGGGACTGCCCCGGAGGGACGGGAATGATCGGACTGACACACTACCTTGGCGTTGCCGCCGCACTCTTCGTGATCGGCATCTTCGGCATCTTCCTCAACCGGAAGAACGTCATCGTCATCCTGATGTCGATCGAGTTGATGCTTCTGGCGGTCAACATCAACTTCGTTGCCTTCTCGAGCTTCCTGCACGACCTCGTGGGTCAGGTCTTCACGATGTTCGTCCTGACCGTCGCCGCCGCCGAGGCCGCGATCGGGCTTGCGATCCTCGTCTGCTTCTTCCGCAACCGCGGAACGATCGACGTCGAAGACGTCAATGTGATGAAAGGGTAAAGCATGGAAACGATCATCCTCTTTGCCCCGCTCGTCGGCGCCATCATCGGCGGCTTCGGCTGGCGCCTGATCGGCGAGACCGGCGCCATGGTGGTGACGACGGGCCTTTTGTTCCTCGCCATGCTTCTGTCGTGGGTCGTCTTCCTCGGCTTCGACGGCACGACCCAGCACATCCACATCCTCGACTTCATCCGGTCGGGGACCCTGGACACAAGCTGGTCGATCCGCCTCGACCGGCTGACGGCGATCATGCTGATCGTGGTGACGACGGTTTCGGCTTTGGTGCACCTCTATTCCTGGGGCTACATGGCCCATGACGAGAACTGGCGCGAAGGGGAAAGCTACAAGCCCCGCTTCTTCGCCTATCTTTCGTTCTTCACCTTCGCGATGCTGGCGCTGGTGACGGCCGACAACCTCGTGCAGATGTTCTTCGGGTGGGAGGGCGTGGGCGTCGCCTCCTACCTCCTGATCGGCTTCTACTACCGCAAGGCCTCCGCCAATGCCGCCGCGATCAAGGCCTTCGTGGTGAACCGGGTCGGCGATTTCGGATTCATGCTGGGGATCCTCGGGCTGTTCTATCTGGTCGACTCGATCAACATGGACGAGGTCTTCGCCGCTGCCCCGGCGCTGGCCGAGACGCAACTGACCTTCCTCTGGACCGACTGGAATGCGGCGAACCTTCTCGCTTTCCTGCTCTTCGTCGGCGCCATGGGCAAGTCGGCGCAGCTCTTCCTTCACACCTGGCTGCCCGACGCGATGGAGGGGCCGACGCCGGTCTCGGCCCTCATCCACGCCGCGACGATGGTGACGGCCGGGGTGTTCCTCGTCTGCCGCATGTCGCCGCTCTTTGAATATGCGCCGGAGGCCAAGAGCTTCGTCATGTATATCGGTGCCGCGACGGCCTTCTTCGCCGCGACCGTCGGTCTCGTGCAGAACGACATCAAGCGGGTGATCGCCTATTCGACCTGTTCGCAGCTTGGCTACATGTTCGTGGCCGCGGGCGCGGGCATCTACGGGGCGGCGATGTTCCACCTCTTCACCCATGCCTTCTTCAAGGCGATGCTGTTTCTCGGCGCGGGCTCGGTCATCCACGCGATGCACCATGAGCAGGACATGCGGAACTATGGCGGGCTTCGGACGAAAATCCCCTATACGTTCTGGGCGATGATGATCGGGACGCTCGCCATCACCGGCGTCGGCATCCCGCTGACCGCGATCGGCTTCGCCGGGTTCCTGTCGAAGGACGCGATCATCGAGAGCGCGTTCGCAAGCGGCAATTCCTTCGCCTTCGTGGCGCTGGTGGTGGCCGCGCTTTTCACCAGCTTCTATTCCTGGCGGCTGATGTTCATGACCTTCTACGGCAAGGCGCGGGGCGATCATCATGCCCACGACCACGCGCATGAAAGCCCGATGACGATGGTGGCGCCGCTTGGCGTTCTGGCCATCGGCGCGGTCTTCGCCGGCATGGTCTGGTACAAGCCGTTCTTCGGCGACCACGACCGGATGGTGGCGTTCTTCGCGATGCCGCAACACGCCGTCGAGGCGGCGGCGGAGGGCGGTGGCGAAGCGGCGGCGACCACCGAGGCCGCGACCACCGAAGCCACCGGCGATCACGCCGCCACGACCGGGGCCGCCACCGACCAGGCGGCAGCTCCGGCAGAGGGCGACCACGCGGCGATGGCCGGCGCGGCGCCGGAAGGGGCGATCTTCATGTCCGAGGCCTCGAACAAGGTTCTCGATGACGCGCACCATGCGCCGTGGTGGGTCAAGGTCTCGCCCTTCGTGGCGATGCTGATCGGGTTCCTCACCGCGTATGTCTTCTACATCCGCGACCCGTCTATCCCCGGACGCCTCGCCGCGCAGCAGCCGATCCTCTACCGGTTCCTCCTGAACAAGTGGTATTTCGACGAGGTCTACGACGCGCTGATCGTCGGCCCGGCGAAACGGCTCGGCGCCTTCCTGTGGAAGAAGGGCGACGGCAATGTCATCGACGGCACGATCAACGGCGTCGCGATGGGCTTCATCCCGCGGCTGACGCGGATCGCGGCGCGGATGCAGTCGGGCTACATCTTCACCTATGCTTTCGCGATGGTCATCGGCGTCGCGGTGCTTCTGACCTGGATGACGCTCTCGGGGGGCGCGCGCTAATGGAAAACCTGCTTTCCATCATCACCTTCCTGCCCCTCGTCGCGGCGGCGATCCTGGCCTTGTTCCTCAAGGGCGACGACCCGGCGGCGCAGAAGAACGCGAAGTGGCTGGCGCTGATCGCCACCTCGGCGACCTTCCTTGTCTCGCTCTTCCTCCTCTCGGGCTTCGTGCCGGCCGATACCGGCTTCCAGTTCGTCGAGGAGCGGGCGTGGATCATGGGGCTGACCTACAAGGTCGGCGTCGACGGGATCTCCGTTCTCTTCGTGCTGCTGACCACGTTCCTGATGCCGATCACCATCCTGTCGTGCTGGACGGTGGACAAGCGGGTGAAGGAATACATGGTCGCCTTCCTCGTCCTCGAGGGGCTGATGATCGGCGTCTTCGTGGCGCTCGACCTCGTGCTCTTCTACCTCTTCTTCGAGGCGGGCCTCATTCCGATGTTCCTGATCATCGGCATCTGGGGTGGCAAGGAACGTATCTACGCGGCCTTCAAGTTCTTCCTCTACACCTTCCTCGGCTCGGTCCTGATGCTGGTCGCGATGATCGCGATGTATGTCGATGCGGGCACGACGGATATCCCGACGCTCCTGACCCACCAGTTCGCGTCCGAGACGCTGAATGTCCTCGGTTTCCGCGTCGTCGGCGGCATGCAGACGCTTCTCTGGCTCGCCTTCTTCGCCTCCTTCGCGGTGAAGATGCCGATGTGGCCGGTCCACACCTGGTTGCCGGACGCCCATGTGCAGGCGCCGACGGCGGGGTCGGTGGTGCTGGCGGCGATCCTCCTGAAGATGGGCGGCTACGGCTTCCTGCGCTTCTCGCTGCCGATGTTCCCGATCGCGTCCTACCAACTGGCGGGGCTGATCTTCTGGATGAGCGCCATCGCCATCGTCTATACCTCGCTCGTGGCCCTCGCGCAGTCCGACATGAAGAAGCTGATCGCCTATTCGTCGGTCGCCCATATGGGCTACGTGACGATGGGCATCTTCGCCGCGAACCAGCAGGGCGTCGATGGCGCGATCTTCCAGATGCTCAGCCACGGCTTCGTCTCCGGCGCGCTCTTCCTTTGCGTCGGCGTCATCTACGACCGGATGCACACGCGCGAGATCGACGCTTACGGCGGCCTCGTGAACCGGATGCCGGCCTATGCGCTGATCTTCATGTTCTTCACCATGGCCAATGTCGGCCTGCCGGGCACCTCCGGCTTCGTCGGCGAGTTCCTGACGCTGATGGGCATCTTCCAGGTCAACACCTGGGCCGCCGCCGTCGCCGCGAGCGGAGTGATCCTCAGTGCCTCCTACGCGCTCTGGCTCTACCGTCGGGTGGTCTTCGGCGACCTGATCAAGGAAAGCCTGAAGACCATCACCGACATGACCGGCCGCGAGAAGGTGATCTTCGCGCCGCTCGTCGCGATGACGCTTCTCCTCGGCATCTATCCGAGCCTTGTGACCGACATCATCGGGCCGTCCGTCTCGGCGCTCGTCACCGAATACCACGCCGCCATTCCCGCCGATGCGGGAATGCAGGTTGCCAGCCACTGAAGGACGATACGCGATGATTTCCGCTGATTTCTCCGCCATCCTGCCCGAAGTGGTTCTGGTCCTCTATGCGATGGCAGCGCTTCTTGGCGCCGTCTATACCGGCAAGGACGAGATGACCGGCCCCATTACCTGGGCCACCGTGGTCATGTTCGTCGGCATCGCGGTCTGGATCGGCCTTTCGGGCGCCGGCGACCGGATGGCCTTCGGCGGCATGTTCACCGACGACGCATTCTCGCGCTTCGCCAAGGTCACGGTGCTTCTTTCCGCCGCTGCGGTTCTGGCGATGAGCCAGGATTACATGGCCCGGCGCGGGCTGGACCGGTTCGAGTTTCCGCTGCTGGTTGCCTTCGCGGTCGTGGGCATGATGGTCATGGTCTCGGCCGGGGACCTCATGACGCTCTACATGGGGGTGGAACTGCAATCGCTGTCGCTCTACGTCGTGGCGAGCCTGCGCCGCGACAGCGTGAAATCGACGGAAGCCGGCCTGAAGTATTTCGTCCTCGGCGCGCTTTCCTCGGGGCTTCTGCTTTACGGCGCGTCGCTGACCTATGGCTTCACCGGCACCACGCTCTTCGCCGGCATCATCGAGACGATCCAGGGCGGGCATGTCTCGATCGGGCTGCTCTTCGGTCTGGTCTTCCTGATCACCGGCCTCGCCTTCAAGATCTCGGCCGTGCCGTTCCACATGTGGACGCCGGATGTCTACGAAGGCTCGCCGACGCCGGTCACGGCCTTCTTCGCGACCGCCCCCAAGGTCGCGGCGATGGCGCTTTTCGCGCGGGTCGTGCATGACGGCTTCGGCGCGGCGGTGCAGGACTGGTCCCAGGTGCTGGCGCTTCTGGCGGTCCTTTCGATGTTCCTCGGCGCGATCGCGGCGATCGGGCAGAAGAACATCAAGCGGCTGATGGCCTATTCCTCGATCGCCCATATGGGCTTCGCGCTCGTCGGTCTTGCCGCCGGGACGCAGGCCGGGGTGCAGGCGATGCTGATCTACATGGCGGTCTATGTGGCGATGAACGTCGGCACCTTCGCCTTCATCCTGTCGATGGAGCGCGACGGCGCCCCGGTGACCGATATCGAGGCGCTGAACCTCTATTCGAAGGTCGAGCCGGTGAAGGCGCTCGCCGTGCTGGTGCTGATGTTCTCGCTTGCCGGCGTGCCGCCGATGCTGGGCTTCTTCGCGAAGTACGGCGTGCTTCTGGCGGCGGTGAATGCGGGGATGATCTGGCTCGCGGTGGCGGGGGCCGTCGCCTCGGTGATCGGCGCCTTCTACTACCTCCGCATCGTCTACTACATGTATTTCGGCACCGAGACCGATGCGCTTGACACCCGCATGGTGCCGGCGCAGTGGCTTTTGCTGATGGCCTCGGCGATCCTCATGGTGGCGGGCGTCGTCAACCTCTTCGGGATCGAGGGGGCGGCGGCGCTGGCGGCGGAAACCCTTGTCCGCTGAGCGGGCGGAACGTCCCGGCTGGCCGGAGGGCGTGGCGCGCCATGTCATTGACGAGGTGGACAGCACCAATTCCGAAGCGGCGCGGCTGGCGCCGCGGCTGACCCAGCCGACATGGATCCTCGCCCGCCGCCAGACGGCGGCGCGCGGGCGGCGGGGCCGGCCTTGGGTCTTTCCCGAAGGCAATTTCGCGGCGACTTTGGTGATGCGGCCGGCGGGCGATCCGGCGGCGGCGGCGCTGCGCAGCTTCGTGGCGGCGCTGGCGCTGGCCGAGGCGCTCGACACGGTCGCGGGGCCGGGTGCGGTGATCGCGCTGAAATGGCCGAACGATGTCCTGCTGAACGGCGGCAAGGTTGCGGGCATCCTGCTGGAGAGCGCCGGGCAGGGCCATGCGGTCAGCCATCTGGCGATCGGCATCGGCATCAACCTCGTCGCCGCGCCGCCGGCCGAGGCGGTGGAGCCGGGCGCCCTGCCACCGGTTTCGCTGATGGGCGAGACCGGCCTGCGGATCGCGCCCGAGGCCTTCCTCGATTTCCTCGCCCCCGCCTTCGCCCGCCGGGAGGCGCAGCTCTCCACCTACGGGTTCGGACCGATCCGCACCGCCTGGCTTGCCCGGGCCGCGAAGCTGGGCCAGACCATCACCGCGCGGACGGTGAACGAGACCATCGAGGGCGTCTTCGACACCCTGGCCGAGGACGGCGCGCTGGTTCTCGCCACACGCGCCGGGCGGCGCGCGATCCCGGCCGCCGACGTCTTCTTCTGAGGAAGGATGCCCATGCTTCTCTGCATCGATACCGGCAATACCAACACTGTGTTCTCGGTCTGGGACGGGACGCGGTTCCGCTGCACCTTGCGCACCACGACCGAGCACCAGCGCACGGCGGACCAGTATTTCGTCTGGTTCTCCACCCTCATGCAGCACCACAAGGTGCCGGTCGATATCGACGCGGTGATCATCTCGTCGACCGTGCCGCGGGTGGTCTTCAACCTCCGGGTCCTCTGCGACCGCTACTTCAGCTGCCGGCCGATGGTGGTCGGCAAGCCCGATTGCGCGCTGCCGGTGGCCCCCCGCGTCGATCAGGGCACCACGGTCGGCCCCGACCGGCTGGTCAACACTGTGGGCGGCTTCGACCGCCATGGCGGCGACCTCATCATCGTCGATTTCGGCACCGCGACGACCTTCGACGTGGTCGACACGGACGGCGCCTATATCGGCGGGGTGATCGCGCCCGGCGTCAACACCAGCCTCGAGGCGCTGCACATGGCCGCCGCCGCCCTGCCGCATGTCGACGTCACGAAACCGCAAAGCGCGATCGGCACGAATACGGTTGCCTGCATGCAGTCGGGCATCTACTGGGGCTATGTCGGCCTCGTCGAGGGGATCGTGAAACAGATCCGGATCGAGCGCGAGCGGCCGATGAAAGTGATCGCCACGGGAGGCCTCGCGCCGCTCTTCGACCAGGGCACGGACATCTTCGAAAGCGTCGAGGATGACCTGACGATGCACGGGCTGGTGCTGATCCACCGCCACAACAGGGAACTGGAAACCGCATGAGCAAGAAGAACCGCCTGATCTATCTTCCGCTTGGCGGCGCCGGCGAGATCGGCATGAACTGCTACGTCTTCGGCTACGGGCCTGAGGGCAAGGAACGGCTGATCGTCGTCGATCTCGGCGTGACATTCCCCGACATGGACGGCTCTCCCGGCGTCGATCTGATCATGCCCGACATCACCTGGGCGGCGGAGAATGCCGACCGGATCGAGGCGATCTTCATCACCCATGCGCATGAGGACCATGTCGGCGCACTCGGCCATCTCTGGCCGAGGCTCAAGGCGCCGGTCTATGCGCGGCCCTTCACCGCCGCCATCGCCACCTTGAAGATGGAAGAGCAGGGCCAGCCCCTCGACGTGATCCGGGTGGTGAAACCGCGCCCCGAGGTGGTGGAGGCCGGCCCCTTCAAGGTGCAGTTCGTGCCCGTGAGCCATTCGATCCCCGAAAGCTCCTCGCTGATCATCGACACGCCGGCGGGGCGGATCGTCCATACCGCCGACTTCAAGCTCGACGGGACGCCGATCGTGGGCGAGCCCTTCAACCCCGAGGAGTGGTACAGGATCGCCCGTGAGGCCGGCGGGGTGAAGGTGTTGACCTGCGACTCGACCAACGTCTTCTCGCCGCTTCCGGGCCGGTCCGAGGCGACGCTGGCGGACCCCTTGAGCGAGCTCATCGCCGCCCAGGAGGGTATGGTCGTCGCGACCACCTTCGCCTCGAACGTGGCGCGGCTGAAGACGCTGGCCGAGGCGGGGCGCGCCGCCGGCCGCTCGGTCTGCCTGCTCGGCCGGGCGATGAAGAAGATGATCACGGCGGCGGTCGAGACCGGCGTCCTCACCGATTTCCCGGCGATCATCCCGCCCGAGGAGGCGGTCGAGGTGCCGCGCGGCAACCTCATGCTGATCGTCACCGGCAGCCAGGGCGAGCGCCGGGCGGCCTCGGCCCAGCTCGCGCGGGGCAAGTATCTCGGGCTCGAGATGAAGGAGGGCGACACGTTCCTCTTCTCCTCGAAGACCATTCCCGGCAACGAGCGCGGCGTGATCCGGGTGATGAACGCCTTTTCCGAGATGGGCGTCGACGTGATCGACGACCATAACGGGCTCTACCACGTCTCGGGCCATGCCAACCGGCCGGATCTCGAGGCGGTGCACGATCTCCTGGCGCCGAAGATCCTCTTGCCGATGCATGGCGAGCACCGGCACCTGCGCGAGCACTGCCGGATCGGCATTGCCAAGGGCATCGCGGCGGAGCTGGCGATCAACGGGACGATGGTCGACCTGACCGGGAACGAGCCCGAGGTGGTCGAGTTCATCGAGGCCGGGCGGACCTATCTCGACGGGTCGGTGCTCATCGGGGCGATGGACGGGGTGGTGCGCGACCGCATCCGCATGGCGCTGAACGGCCACGTGCTGGCCACCGTCATTCTCGACGAGGAGGACCAGCCCCTGGGTGAGGCCTGGGTGGAGATCATGGGCCTGTCCGAGACCGCGAGATCCGGCGCCTCGCTGGTCGAGCGGATCGAGGGCGAGCTGAACGAGTTCCTCGACACCGCCGGCGACAAGGTCCTGCGCAACGACGACAAGATGGAAGAGGCGATCAAGCGGATCGTCCGTCAGGTGTCGATGGAGGAGGTGGGCAAGAAGCCGGAGGTCACGGTGGTGACGAGCCGGCTTGTCGCCGAGTAGCCCGCCCGGCCGGGGAGAGCGCTGGCGCGCTCTGCCTCCGGCGGGGATATTTGGACCAAGTGGAAACGGCCCGGGCCCGCGATGGGCCGTCAGCTGTCGGCGGTGTCCGTGTCGGGGCTGAAGCCGCGCAGGAGGAAGTCCGGCACGTGATCGCCCATGCCGACGACGGGCGCGTCGCGACCGCCGCGGTCGCGGCGGTCCTCGTCACGGCGGCGTTCGGGCTTGCGCTCGGATTTCCGGTCTTCCCCGCGATCGTCCCGGCGGTCTTCCCCGCGATCGTCCCGGCGCGCCGGTCGGTCCTGCTTCGGCGCGTCCTCCACCGGCGTTGGCGCTGGCGCGGCGGGGGCGGCTGCGGCGGGTTTCACCGGCTCCAGCGGCGCTTCCTCGCCATGCGGCTTGACCGGCCGGCTGCGGCGGTCGTCGCGGCCCCGGTCGCGGTCCCTGCCGCGCGGCTTGACCTTGTCGTCGTCCTTGCGCGGCGGGCGCTGCGCCGCCTCGCTGAGGGTAAAGCCTTCGGGCGCATCGACGCGCGGCAGTTCGGTCTTCACGAGATGTTCGATCGCGTCGAGGTATTTCTTGTCCGCCGGCGTGGCGAGCGTCACCGCGACGCCCTTGCGCCCGGCGCGGCCGGTGCGGCCGATGCGGTGGACATAGTCCTCGGCGTGGCTCGGCACGTCGAAGTTGAAGACATGGCTGACGGCGGGGATGTCGAGCCCGCGCGCCGCGACGTCCGAGGCGACGAGGAAGCGGAGCGACCCGTCGCGGAAGCCGTCGAGGGTCTTCGTGCGCTGGCTCTGCTCGAGGTCGCCGTGGATCGGCGCCGCGTTCAGGCCATGCGCCTTCAGCGACTTGGCGAGGATATCGACCTCGGTCTTGCGGTTGCAGAAGATGATCGCGTTGGTGCAGGCCGCGCCCTCGGCCTCGATCACCGCGCGCAGAAGCTCGCGCTTCTGCTTGGCCGACTGGTCCTTGCGCGTCGGCACGATCTCGATCAGCCGCTGTTCGATCGTCTCGGAGGTCGTGGCCTGGCGGGCCACCTCGATCCGGGCCGGGTTGTGGAGGAACGCGTTGGTGATGCGCTCGATCTCGGGCGCCATCGTGGCGGAATAGAACAGCGTCTGGCGGGTGAAGGGCGTGAGCGAGAAGATCCGCTCGATATCCGGAATGAAGCCCATGTCGAGCATCCGGTCGGCCTCGTCCACCACCATGATCTGCACGCCGGTGAGCAGGAGCTTGCCGCGTTCGAAATGGTCGAGCAGGCGGCCGGGCGTCGCGATCAGCACGTCGACGCCGCGATCGATGAGCTTGTCCTGCTCGCCGAACGAGACGCCGCCGATCAGCAGCGCCTTGGTGAGCTTGGTGTGCTTCGAGTAGACATCGAAGTTCTCGGCCACCTGGGCGGCGAGTTCGCGCGTGGGCGCGAGCACCAGCGAACGCGGCATCCGCGCCCGCGCCCGGCCGCGGCCGAGAAGCGTTATCATCGGCAGCGTGAACGAGGCGGTCTTGCCGGTCCCGGTCTGGGCGATGCCGAGAACGTCGCGGCCTTCGAGGGCGGGCGGAATCGCGCCGGCCTGGATCGGGGTGGGGGTTTCGTAGCCTGCTTCGGCGACGGCTTGCAGGACCTTGGGGTCCAGTTTCAGGTCGGAAAATTTGGTCATCAGCGTCCATCGGATGCGGTATCGGACCGCAGGGTGAAGGGACGCTATAGCCCGGGCGCCCCGGCGAAATCCCACCGGATGTGGGTGCTGTGGCGTACTGCAATTTCGCGGCAAGGTCAATCAGTCGGGGAAAGGGCCCCCCGAAAGGGGCGGCGCCGCCCGCTTTGGGGGAAGCGGACGGCGCCTTGGCTTGGGTATTTGGGTGGGTGTGTTTGGTGTGGGTACTCTTGAAATCTGCCGATAGGGTCTTTTGCCTGCCTGAACCTACCTGCGACGGCGGCGCAGGAACGCCGCAAGTCCCAGGCCGGAAAGCAGGAGGGCCCCGCCGGCCGGCACGGGCACGGCCGCCATGTCGAGACGGATCGCCCCGAGATGGTTGCCGATCACTCCCGGCGAACGTGCGAGCACGTCCATCGAGATCAGGTAATCCCCCGGCCCGAGCAGGAACGAACCCGAGCTGTGGTCGCCATCGGCGAGCGCAGCGTCGAACTTCATTCCGGTATTGGCCGAAGGTGTCACCGGGGCGGAGGTCGTCCCGAGCGACAGGGTATTGGCGAAGACCTCGAACTGATCCCCCGCCAGGAAGCCATCGACGATCGTCAGAATGGCATTCGCGGCGAGAGAGAAGCTGTAGCTCCGCCCGACTGTGGTGCCGACATCGCCGAACGCAAACCTGCTCCATCCGCTGTCGGCGACGAGGTCGATGGTCGCGGCGCGGGTGGGTCCGGCCGAAACCAGCGCGGCTGCCACAGCCAGCGCTTTGATCGAGACATTAAACATTGCAGCTCCGTTATTGTTGCGGGTGGCAGGTCAATCCTGCGGTCAAATGAGACAATTTTGGGGCAATCCGGGCGGCTGTCGTCAAATCCGAAACAGATTGGCCGGATGAAGCTCACAAGTGCCTGATTGCGAACGGTAACGGCGGAAATCTGCCTATGGTTGACAAGGAATTGCCATTTTCGCGCATGCTCTGGTGCCGAAAAATCGGGCATTTCCTGGCGCCGGAGGACAATCGCCATGATTCGAACAGGATTGGAATCATCTCCGAACCCATTGTTCGGGCCCCGGCAACGGCTCGAGAGGCGCTGAAAAAAACCGTCCTTTCGGCCCCTTGCGCGGCGATCTTCACCGGCGCCGCGTTGCCGTCGCGCCCGCCCGGCACTAGGGTTGCCCCGCCTGCAGGAGAGACACCGCCGCCGATGCTGCCGATACATGTGATCAACCTCGACCGGGCGCCGGACCGGCTGGCCGCGATCGCCGGGCAGCTCGACGGCTTCGGTCTTTCCTGGCGGCGGGTCGCGGCGGTCGACCGCCTCGCGGTGTCGGACGCCGCCCTGACGGCGGAGTTCGGCGCCGGCGATCTCGGCCGCGCCTTCCCCGCGACGCCGGGGGACATGGCCTGCTCGCTCAGCCACCAGGCGCTCTGGCGCGAGATCGCGGCGGGCGAGGCGGAGGCGGCGATCGTGCTCGAGGACGATGCGCGCCTTTCCGAGGCCTTCGTGCGGCTTGCCGGCGCCGATGTTGCCGGGCTGATGCAGCGCCACGGCATGGGCGCGCTCAAGATCGAGTTCTGGCCCGGAGCGCAAAAGAGCCGCCGCTTTCCTGTCGGCCAGGACCTGGGTCCGATCACCGGCGGAATGCGGCTTTACCGGATGCGGAGCGGGTTCCTCGGCACCTGCGGCTATGTCCTGACGGCCGAGGCGGCGCGGAGCCTCTTGCGGCGCTTCCCGCGACTTGCCGTGCCGGTCGATCATTTCCTTTTCGGCCCCGAGGCGGCGCGCGGCTTCGACCTTGTGAGGCCGGGATTCGTCAATCCCGCCCCGGTCCTCCATGATGTGGAGCGGTTCGGCTCGGATATCGGGCCGGAGCGGGGCGAGGGCAAACGCACGGCCGGGCGGCGGATCCGCGACCATCTCGCCCGCCGCCGGCTTGCCGCCGAAATTCGCCGGGGCGCGGCGGAGCGGGTCGAGATGAGCTTCGCGGGCGAGGACTGAGCGCCGGGCTCAGACCATCATCTCCTTCGTCGCCGAAAGCTTCAGCGTCGGGTGGTCCCGCTCGATCCGGTCGATGTCCCATTGCAGCCGGGTGAGATAGACGATGTCGCCGTCATGGTCGTGGGCGATATGGCCCTTGTTGGCGTTCGCGAATTTCTCGACATCCGCCTTCGGCCCCGTGACCCAGCGGGCGGAGGTGAATTGCGACGGCTCGAAACGGACGGGGAGCGAGTATTCGATCTCGATCCGGCTCGCCAGCACGTCGAATTGCAGGGGGCCGACGACGCCGACGATGAAGCCCGAGCCGATGGCGGGCTTGAAGACCTTGGCTGCGCCTTCCTCGGCGAACTGCATCAGCGCCTTTTCGAGGTGCTTGGCCTTCATCGGATCGCCCGCGCGCACGGTTTGCAGAAGCTCCGGCGCGAAGGAGGGGATGCCGGTGAAGTGCAGCGCCTCGCCCTCGGTCAGCGCGTCGCCGATCCGGAGCTGGCCGTGGTTCGGGATGCCGATGATGTCGCCGGCCCAGGCCTCCTCGGCGAGTTCCCGATCGGCGGCGAGGAAGAGCACCGGGTTGGAGATCGCCATCGGTTTCTTCGACCGGACATGGAGAAGCTTCATCCCCCGCTCGAAATGGCCCGAGGCGAGGCGGACGAAGGCCACCCGGTCGCGATGCTTGGGGTCCATGTTGGCCTGGACCTTGAAGACGAAACCCGCGACCGTGTCCTCCTCCGGCGCGATCTGGCGTTCGGCGGCCTTCTGGACCTGCGGCTCGGGCCCGTATTCGCCGATGCCCGACATCAGTTCCTTGACCCCGAAGGAGTTGATCGCCGAGCCGAACCAGATCGGCGTCAGATGCCCTTCGAGGAAGGACCGGCTGTCGAAGCCGGGCAGAAGCGCGCGCGCCATTTCCAGCTCCTCGCGGAGCCTGGAAAGCTGGGCGGCGGGGATATGGTCGGCGAGTTTGGGATCATCGAGCCCGGCGATCTTGATCGACTCCGCCACCCGGTTGCGGTCGGCGCGGTCCATCAGTTCCAGCCGGTCGTGCAGGATGTCGTAGCAGCCGAGGAAATCGCGGCCCATGCCGATCGGCCAGGAGGCCGGCGTCACGTCGATGGCGAGGTTTTCCTGAATCTCGTCGATGATCTCGAACGTGTCGCGCGCCTCGCGGTCCATCTTGTTGCAGAAGGTCAGGATCGGAAGGTCGCGGAGCCGGCAGACCTCGAAGAGCTTGCGGGTCTGGCTTTCGACGCCCTTCGCCCCGTCGATGACCATGATCGCGGCATCGACGGCCGTGAGCGTCCGGTAGGTATCCTCGGAAAAATCGCTGTGGCCGGGCGTGTCGACGAGGTTGAAGCGGTATGGCCCGAAATCGAAGGACATGGCCGAGGCCGAGACCGAGATGCCGCGGTCCTGCTCGAGCTTCATGAAGTCCGAGCGCGTCCGCCGTGCCTCGCCTTTCGCCCGCACCTGACCGGCCATCTGGATCGCGCCGCCGAAGAGCAGGAACTTCTCGGTCAGCGTCGTCTTGCCCGCGTCCGGGTGCGAGATGATGGCGAAGGTCCGCCGCCGGGCGATCTCGGCGGGCAGGTCGGGGCGGTTGGGGACGGTCTGCAACATGGTCGCGATGTAGCGCGCCGTCATTCCGTTGGCAATAAGAGCGGGCGAGCGAGTATCACTCGCCCGCGATGTCTACCGGGGCTTTCTACATTGCGCATTGTCCCGGGTTTTGCTTTCCGACTGCTTCCGGCATCGCCGTAATGGAATATCAATGTCGCTGCTGACGCCAGGACGCTCGACGCGTCCGCGATCAGTGAGATCACTATCTCCTTTTCCGGGAGAACCCATCACGTCGTTTCTCTCTCTGCCAGCGCACTCCTTGTCGGCGCATCTTGCCGCGCAGAGGCATCAGGGGCGGTTCGGACACAAGCCACCGTTTCCAGTGGATGCGCCCGCTGCGGCATGGTCATCATGCAACGCGACCAGTGCTGGCGTTGTTTCGTCGATCGTTCTTGTCTGTGCGGCTGTCGTTATCCCCTCGGCCGCCGGAAGAGCGCCTCGCGCGCCGCATCGTCGAGCATCTCGCGCCCGGCCTCGGTGCCGAAATGCTGGCTCTGGCTGAGGCCGGGGAAACGCGCCTTCACCTCCTCGGCGAGGTCCGCGGGCATGAGGCTGACCGTCGCCTCGTTCACCATCAGGCTTTCGGCCGGAATCCCCTCGGCATAGATGATCTCGTGCCGGTCGAAGACGAGGCTGTAATAGTCGACGAACCCGCCCTCGCGCCGCGTGACCGCCTCGCCGTCCACGAGGTGCTTGGCCTGGACCAGAAGCTCGGCCGTGCCGCCGAGCCGGTTCTTTCCGCGCTGGTAGATGAAGACCCGGTGATGCGGGCTGACGACGAGGTCGGTCTCGTTGCCGAGCGTGCCGGCCGCGATCACCACCGGCGCGAAGGCGCCCTTGGCGCGCAGCGTCGCCTTGCCGATCCAGCGGATCTCCTGCGGGCCGTGATCGCGGGTCAGGACCCGGTCGCCGGGCTCAAGCGCCTCGATCGGGCGCTGGGCGCCGCCGGGCAGCGTGATCATCGTGCCCGCGGCGAAGGAGACGCAGACGATATCGGCGATGCGGATATCGCCGATATCGTCGCGCGCGGTGATCAGCGTGTAGTCGAGCCGCGGCGCGATGGGCGACAGCGGGATGGCGAAATCCTCGGCTGTCCCGTCGTGGCGGACGACCAGCACCTCCACCCGGTCGCCATCCGGCGCCATCAGCGTCAGGACGGAGAGGAGGGCGATCCGGTCGCCGGGCCGGCCGATCTCGGACCCCTCTGCGAGCCTCTGGGCCTGCCGGTCGCCTTCCACGGGCGCGAGCATCAGCCTGAGCGAGGGCGCCGCGCGGTCGAGCCGGTAGACATCGCCCGGCTCCACCAGCCCCGCCTCGGCGATCGGATCGCCGAGATTGGCCCCGCTCGCGACGCGGAGCGCGTGCGCAGGGTAGGCATGCGCCGCATGGGCGGGCAGCATCTCGGTCCGGTTCGGCATCTTTCGCCCTTCGACTGCGGGCGGCGAGGGTCCGCCCGCGTCCCGCTTAGCAAAGGCCTGGCTGCACCGTCAACGCAGAGGGACGGCCGGACCGGCCATTCGGGGTGGCGCGCGGCCGGGCATCGGCTATTCTGGCCGCCGATTTCAAGGAGAGGACACGATGGATCTGGGACTTCGGGGCAAGAGGGCGCTGGTCTGCGCCTCGTCGAAGGGGCTCGGCCGCGGCTGCGCCGGGGCGCTGGCGGCGGCGGGGGTCGATCTGGTGCTGAACGCCCGCGGGGCCGAGGCGCTGGCGGCGACGGCGGCGGCGCTGCGCGCCGCGCACGGGGTCAGGGTGACGGAGGTCGCGGCCGACATCACGACCGAGGCGGGAAGGGCCGAGGTGCTGGCCGCCGCGGGCGGCGTCGACATCCTCGTCACCAATGCCGGCGGGCCGCCGCCCGGCCTCTGGTCCGACTGGGAGCGTGAGGATTTCATCCGCGCCCTCGACGCCAACATGCTGACGCCGATCGCCCTGATGAAGGCGCTCCTGCCGGGAATGATGGAGCGGGGCTGGGGCCGGGTCGTGAACATCACCTCGCATTCGGTGAAATCGCCGATCGCCCAGCTCGGACTCTCCAACGCCGCCCGCGCCGGGCTGACGGGCTATGTCGCCGGCACCGCGCGGCAGGTGGCCCATGCGGGCGTCACCATCAACAACCTCCTGCCCGGCATCCACGCGACCGACCGCGCGGACGCACTCGATGCCGGGGTCGCCAAGGCGCAAGGCATCACGCTCGACGAGGCGCGGGCGAACCGCGCCGCCACCATCCCCGCCGGCCGCTTCGGCACGGCGGAGGAATTCGGCGCCGCCTGTGCCTTCCTCTGCTCGGTCCATGCCGGCTTCATCGTCGGCCAGAACATCCTCCTCGACGGCGGCGCGATGAATTCGACGTTCTGACCCTTTCATTGTGGCCGAAATACCTCGGGGGACGTTCATTGGTTCGATGAACCAATGAACGGTGGGGGCAGCGCCCCCGGCGGATCGGCCAAGGCGGAGCCGGGGCCGATTGCCCGCCGCGCTTGCGGGCCGATGACGGGGCTGCTATCCGGGTCCAAACCCGACGAATTCGCTCGGGGAAGGGGATCACCGGACTTGACCGCCACGCCGCCACGCCTCGAGGTCCAGAACCTGATCCGCCGTTTCGACGGGCGGACGGTGGTCGGCGACGTGTCGCTGACGATCGAGGCGGGGCAGGTCACCTGCCTTCTCGGCCCCTCGGGCTGCGGCAAGTCGACGACGCTCCGGATCATCGCCGGCGTCGACATGCAGGACGAGGGCCGCATCTATGTCGACGGCGCGCTGGTCTGCGACACGGTCTTCCGCGTGCCGCCCGAACGCCGCCATATCGGGCTCATGTTCCAGGACTTCGCGCTCTTTCCGCATCTCTCGGTCGAGGAGAACATCGCCTTCGGCCTGCCGCGCGGGCAGGAAACCCGGGTCCGGCGGGTCGCCGAGCTTCTCGAGCGGGTCTCGCTCGCCGGGTTCGGGCCGAAGTTCCCGCATGAGCTTTCCGGCGGCGAGCAGCAGCGCGTGGCGCTCGCCCGCGCGCTCGCGCCGCGACCGCGCATCCTGTTGATGGACGAGCCGTTCTCGGGTCTCGACGAACGGCTCCGCGACGGCATCCGTGACGACACGCTGGCGCTTCTGAAGGAAGAGGGCGCGGCGGTCCTTCTCGTCACCCACGAGCCGCACGAGGCGATGCGCATGGCCGACGAGATCGCGCTGATGCGCGCCGGCCGGATCGTGCAGCGCGGCGCGCCCTACAACATCTACAACGCGCCCGTGGACCGCGAGGCGGCGGCCTTCTTCTCGGATATCAACATCCTGCGCGGCGAGGTTCGGGGCGCCCTGACGCAGACCCCCTTCGGCGAATTCCTCGCCCCCGGCGTCCCGGACGGGACCGAGGTGGAGATCGTGATCCGCCCCCAGCACCTCAAGATCGACTTCGACCGCGCCGGGCGCGGCCCCAATCCGACGCCCGAGGACGGAACGCCCGCGCGCGCCGCCGTCGCGCGGTCGCGGTTCATGGGCCGCGAAAGCCTCGTCGAGTTCCGCATGGATGCCGGCGGCGAGATTCTCAAGGCGACGGTGCCGGGAGTGTTCCTGCCGAAGCCCGGAACGGTGATGTGGCTGATGATCCGCCGCGACCGCTGTTTCGTCTTTCCCAGGCGCTGAGAACTTCTATTGCCCGCCGGTCCGCGCCGCCCGTCCGCCGCGCCGCTGGCGCAGGCGCGGGGCGCGGGACGGAAGCTCCGCCATGATCGCGCGGCGCGCTTCGGGCGTCATCCGCCCCCAGCCCGCGATCTCGTCGATGGACCGGTAGCAGCCGATGCAGATCCGCTCCGTCGGGTGGATGGCGCAGAGCTTGATGCAGGGACTGTCGATTTCCTGCCGCTTCCAGACCTCGTCGCTCATACGCTTCGCCCCAGGTGCCCGATCCGGTCGAGCGCGCCTTGCAGAATATAGCCCGCCGCGACATGGTCGATCACCTCGGAGCGACGCTTGCGGGTCGTATCCGCCTCAAGAAGCGCCCTTTCGGCGGCGACAGTAGAGAGGCGCTCGTCCCAGTAGCCGATCGGCAGGTCGGTCAGCCGCGTCAGGTTGCGGGCGAAGGCGCGGGTCGACTGGCAGCGCGGGCCTTCGCTGCCGTCCATGTTGAACGGCATTCCCAGCACCAGCCCGCCGATCTCGCGCTTGGCGCAGATTGCCAGCAAGGCCTCGGCATCGGCGGTGAACTTCGTCCGCCGGATCGTCTCCAGCGGGGTCGCCACCGACAGCCGGCGGTCGGAGACCGCGACGCCGATGGTCCTGGTGCCGAGGTCGAGCCCGGCCAGCGCCCGGTCGCGGGGCAGGGCCTCCGCGAAGGCCTCGACCGTCTCGAAGATCACTCCGCCACCCCGGCCTGTCCGGCTGCGGCACGGACGGTCGCAAGCCCGGCCTCGTTGCCGGCAAAGACCGTCTGCGCCTCGGCCCAGATCTTCGCCGCGCGTTCGGCATCGCCAAGCACACCGAGCGAGGAAATCAGCCGTGCCCAGTCCTCGGGCGGTCCGCCTTCGGTCGCGAGCCGGTCGGAGAGCCGGTCGACCATCGAGCGGATCATGTCCTGGCGGTCCTCGGCGCTCATCTCGGCCGCCGCGGCGACGTCCGCCGCGTCAGGCCCCGGCCCAGCTCCGGGTGCGGGCGGGGGCGCGTAGTCCACCCCGGCCGCCGCCGCGAGCATGCCGATCCGGGAGCGGATCGGGGCGATCCAGGGCGCATCTTCCGGCCCCTCCTCCAACAGCCCCCGCCAGAAGCGGAAGGCGAGGTCCGGTCGCCCGGTCTGCGCCCACATCAGCCCCATGTAGAACCGCGCGGTGCCGTTCTTCGGATCGCGTTCGAGCGCGGAGGCCAGCGCCTGTTCCGCCTCGGGCGAGACATAGCCACCGGTGGCAATGATGTAGCTGTCGGCCAGTGCCGCGTAGTCCGTGGCCGTCGCCGCGTCGCCGGCCAGCGCGATGACCCGTGCCTGCGCCTCGGCCGCCGCCGCGAAATTGCCCAGCACCGCCTCGTTCCGCGCCAGAAGCCGCTGGCCGGCGATGTCGTCGGGATTTGCCGCGACCGCATCCCTGAGCCGCTCCATCAGGGTGGCATAGTCCGGATCCGGCTCCGGGCGCTCCGGCAGCACCGCCTCTGCCATCGCCTCGGCCTGCGACGGGCGCTCGGCGCGGAAGGTTTCGGCCCGGGCCAGACGTTCGGACATCGGCAGGTCGGGATAGCCCGGCGCGCCGAGGCCCCGCACATAGAGCGGGCTGCGGCTGGTATCTTCTTTCAGAGTTACCGGGACTGACCAATCATCGTCAGCGGAACCAACTGTGAGTACGTAGTTGCTTTCAAAGAGCCAAAACAGGGGCGCAGTGCCGGTGTAGAGGAGGAAACCACCGCCAATGGCGATCCCAATGAGCGCAAGCGGCAGTGCTACCCCACCCTGTTCGGTCGCAGCCGCATCCGGACCGGCGCGATCAGCCTCGATCAGCCGGCGCGACACCTCGATCCGGGTGCGCTCGG